>OBWG01000085.1_pt1 | contig 111758 bp, 95 predicted proteins | sample 1495221 | NCBI WGS metagenome assembly OBWG01 (sample SAMEA2580053, study PRJEB22360) | human gut metagenome | reverse complement strand
ATAAAACTTTTTGCCTGAAATAATCAATTTACTATTGACTTTTTATTTGCAGGCTTAAAAGAAAAGCCTCTGGACGGATTATCAATCTGCATGGATGACACGCCTAAATCTGCCAGCACAAAATCCAGCGGCCCGAATTCTCCGGCTATCTGGTCTATATTGGCAAAGTTCAGTTTCCGGATGGTGAGTATCTCCGGCCCATAGCCCATATGTTCAAGCCGCTGCCTGGTCTTTTCCATCTCGATGGAGTCCACATCCAGGGCATAGATATGGCCCTTTGACTCCAGGCGCTCCAGCATCCTGCTGGTATGGCCCCCGTATCCCAGGGTGGCGTCCAGGCCAGTCTGGCCCGGCTGTATCTGAAGGAACTCCAGTATCTCATTTACCATGATAGGGATATGCATACCCACAGGGGTGCTTCCCTTCTGGATGACCTTTGCCACGGTTTCCGGGTACTTTTCCGGCTGGAGCTCCTTATATTTTTCCTCGTAACGTTTGGGATGCGTTCCCTTGTAGCGCACACGGCGCTGATGCTTCTGGCCTTCCTGTTCCATGTCTTTACTCTCCTCTGTCCCTTCGATATTCTCTTTCAAGCTCCTCCCAGTACCTGGTATCCTCCTCTGTAACAGGCCGGAGGACACGGCAGGGGTTCCCGGCCGCAATGACGCCGGATGGAATGTCCTTCGTAACCACGGAACCTGAACCAATGACCACATTGTCCCCAATGGTGACTCCGGGATTGATGACGGTATTTCCTCCCACCCACACATCATTCCCAATCACTACCTTCTTTCCGTATTCCAGCTGTCTGCGGCGTACTCCGGCGTCGATGGGATGCCCTGCGGTATAGATACAAACCCTGGGGGCGAGGAATACATTATCTCCGATGGTCACATCACATACATCCAGAATGATACAGTCAAAATTGGCATAGAAATTTTCACCCACAGAAATATGGCAGCCGTAGTCGCAGTGAAAAGGCGGCTCCACCCATAGATTTTCCCCTGTCCTGCCAAACAGTTCCTTAAAAAGCTGCACCCTGTACTCCGCCTGTTCTTCCGTGGTCCCATTAATCAGACGGACCAGCCGCCTGGACCTGGCACAGTCTGCTGCAAGCGCCTCATCCATTGGTATATAAAGCTTTTCCGACAACATCCGTTCTTTTTCAGTCATAATCTTCTGCATTCCCTCCTCTTCCGCTTATCCCTACCATTATACCAAGCATACCGGCAGGGATGCAATACGTGATGGAAGGAAATCTGGTTCCTGAAATCTGATTCTTTCAATCTGTTCCTTTAAATCTGTTCCTTATGGAATAACTGCTGCGATTCTTCCCCTGCCGTCTTAAACAGCCGGATGGACCCTGTCTCATTCAGATAGCGCAGCAGGGACAGGCCAATGGGAAATCCGAATAATCCCAGTACCCCCAAAAGCTGCGCTCCCACAAACATGCTCACCAGCGTCACCACCGGGTGAAGGCCAATCTGGCTCCCTACAATTTTAGGCTCTATGATATTGCGCACAACCGTTATGACCAGATACACCACCAGAAGCCCCAGTGCCAGGCCGTGGCTGCCCATAAGGGCAGTGATGACCGTCCACGGGATCATGATTCCCCCTGTCCCCAGCACGGGAAGAATGTCAAATACAGCGATAAGAAACGCAATAACCAGTGAATTCTCCACCCCAATAAGCGTCAGTCCAATGGACAGTTCCACAAAGGTAATGGTCATAATCAGGGCATAGGAGCGGATACACACAAAAAGGGTGCCCACCATATAGGACTGTATCTCCATAAATACCTCCTTGGGCCGTTCCCCCAGCTGCCGCAGACAGAATCCGGTCAGCAGTTCATAATCAGCCGCAATGAAAAAGGTGGTAATGACCATGAGCAGCAGATTGATAAACATACCAGGAAGGGATGAGGCGAAGCCGGAAAGCCATCCCATGACTGACATGGAGATTCCTGATACCATCTGTCCCGCGGACTGCACAAAATGTCCCTCCAGTTCCTCTAAGGCCCCAAGGAGAGACGGGTCCATCCGCAGAAGATATTGTTCGATGCCTCCGAAAATCCCGGTAAACACAGGTTCCGCATAATTGGCATAAACCGACGGCAGGCTTGCCACCAACGATTTCCCGTTGGAAAACATCTTGACGCAGAGAAGGGTAAACAGCAGCCCAGCCACACTGTAGAACAGGAGCACCATAAGAATAGCTGTAATCTTCCTGTTCATGTGCAGACGGACTGACGCAAAGCAGATTGGCCTCCTTAACAGATACGCGATCACAAACGCAGTGACAAAGGGGGCCACCATGGGCAGCCCGTATTTCAGCAGTACAAAGGCTGCCAGCAGCAGGATTGTAAAGTACATGCAGTTAATGATAAATATTTTTCTCGCTTCGGTCTTCATTATTCTTCCTTTCTGTCCGGACAGGAATAACATCCATGGACGGCGCACCTTTTATGGGCAAGCCGGTAAAAAACAAAAAGACACGGCCTGCGCCCAATTGTGCGCAAGCCATGCCTTATCCCACTTATGTGGTAAATTGTATCGAAATATCTATGCTTCGGGGCAGTGCCGCCGAATTCGTCATCCATGGAATCCGTCTTCTCCTCATGTAATTCTGTTTACGGCCTATTATATTGGATAAACCGGGATTACACAAGGGGATGGCCCATTCTTTAACAAACTTTTAATCCGGACTTTTATTCTGTACGGTTCCGGGCTGGAACGTCCAGGTACCGGTGCATGATTTCCAGCAGACGGCTGATTTCCAGCGGCTTGGTTACATGCTCATCCATTCCCGCCTGTTTGGCCCGGTACACGTCGTCGGCAAATGCGTTTGCCGTAAGGGCGATAATGGGAATCCCAGTCCCGTCCGGCCGCCTGCCGGTCTTTCCCAGGCTGCGGATAGCACTGGCAGCCGTGTAACCGTCCATAACCGGCATCTGTATATCCATGAGGATAAGGGCGTAGGTCCCAGGCGGGTCTGTCTCAAACCGTTCCACGGCCTCCCGGCCGTTGACAGCGCATACAGCCGTGATGTTGAACATAGACAACAGCTCCACCACGATTTCACGGTTCAGCTCATTGTCCTCTGCAAGCAGCACACATGTTCCGGGCGGAAATGAAGCCGGGGTCCTGGGGGTATTTCCGTTCTGGGACCGTTCTCCGGTATCTTCCTCCCCGGCAAGTTTCAGATATATGGTGGCAATGAACCGGGTTCCCCTGTTCAGCTGGCTTTCCACCCGGATGGTGCCGTTCATCATCTGCACCAGATTCCTGGTTATGGCCAGCCCCAGTCCCGTTCCCTGGACCTGGCTGACCCGGGAATCCTCAGCCCGTTCAAAGGGCATGAACAGCTTTTCCAGGAATTCCGGGGCCATGCCGATTCCGTCGTCCTCCACCACAAACTCAAAGCATCCCACCCCGCTTTCACTGGAAAGCTTCTCTTCCAGGGATACGGCTATATGCCCCCTGTCAGAGGTGTACTTCACGGCGTTGGACAGCAGATTAATGAGAATCTGTTTGACCCGGACCGCGTCCCCATATACGGCATGGTGGTCTATCTCTTTTAAGCTGATGGACAGTTCCTGTCCTTTGCTGTCCATATCCGGTTTTACGATAAGGGATACCTCCTCCACCAATTCCTCCAGGCAGAAGGCATCTTCGCTCAGTCCCACATTGCCGGACTCTATTTTCGACATGTCCAGCACCTTATTGATTAAATCCAGAAGGTGGCTGCCCGAGAGACTGATTTTAGACAGACAGTCCTCTATCTTATCACGGTTGTTAAGATTGCTCTGGGCTATGGCAGTCATGCCCATGATTGCATTCATGGGCGTGCGGATGTCGTGGCTCATCCTGGAAAGAAAATCCGACTTTGCCTGGTTGGCCCGGTTCAGTGAATCATACGCCTCCTCCAGGGCGTGCTTTGCCTTCTTCTCCTCATCATAATACTCCAATTCCCGCTGTTTCTCGGCGCTGATGTTGCGCAGAGCTATAATAGCCGTCCTGGGCCTGCCCTCCTTGGAGGCAACCATGTGGACCTCCAGACGCAGCCACAGAGGAGAGAAGCCGTGCCTGAACTCCACCTCAATGTGTTCGTTTCCTCCGGCCAGTTCCCCCAGAAGCCATTCACGCTCACAGATGGACATCACCCGTTTTCTGTCCGCCTGGTCCACATCGGACAGGATATAGCTGCAAAGCTCTGTGGAGTAGCACCCGTTCCTCGGCAGCACCGCCCCACCGCGCGCCTCCGGCAGCCTTACCGCATAATAGCTGTCCTCCGGCAGGTTCACATAGAAAATACTCATATACACGCCATTGATGGCCTGAAGCGCTGACTGGCTCATATACAGCCGCTCGCTGTTCTCTGACAGTTTTGATTTCATGGAATGGATATTGTGGAGCGCGCCCACCACCCGGCTGGGCTTCCCATTCTCCATCATCAGCCTGCTGTTGACCCTGTGCCATATATAGGTTCCGGGCTCACCGCCGGGAACGGACACGCGGACTTCAAATACCTCAGATCGGCCGTTGCATATATTGTCAATGACTGTGGGCACATCATCCGGGTGCACCACCTGCCGTTTTAGCAGCGTCCTGGAGTAATCCCTCAGTTCGTTACGTAGCACACCCTGTCCTGTCTTTGGCTCATAGCTGATAAATACATCCTCGTCCATCCGGTACTCAAACATGACGGCTGAACTGACCTCCATGGAAACCCGGTACATCTCCTGCTCCCGCTCCAGCTGTTCCTGAAGAATCTTGCGCTGGGTGATATCCACAGCCGTGCGCTGTAAAATATCCTCACCCTGGGGAGTTACCCCCACCACCATGCTGGTCCCCTCCAGCCAGTGGATACTTCCGTCCTTCCACCTGACCCTGTATTCCTGGTCCTGCCGGTCACCAATCTCCCTCAGTTTGCGGTACGCCTCCTGCAGAATCAGGCGGTCCTCCTCCAGCACAGCTCCCAGGACGCCGTCGTGCCAGTCGTTTAAACCCTCCTCCATATCCTTGTAGCCCATCAGATTCAGGACGGCCCTGTTGATGGAAACAAGACGGTATCCGCCCTCTATGTCCCTGACAAAACGGATGATGCCGCATGGAACCGTATCGTAAATACTGGTCAGCAGCTGGGTCTGCTCCCTCAGGCGCTGGGCGTCCTCCTCTGACCGGGTCACATCCAGGTACAGGCTGTTGACCATCCAGTTCCCGTCTGCGTCCTGGGCTTTTTTTCCGCTGTCAATGATCCATTTCAGGCTTCCGTCCTTACAGCGCACCCTGTAACGGGTGGAATATGTAAGATTTCCGTCCCTGAACGCCTCGGCACAGTCAGCCAGGGCGCCGGGAAGGTCCGGAGGATATACGTTGCCCACAGCTGTCCCCCCGGTTACCTCCATGAATTCCTCCACGGTATAGCCGAACAGGGCTGCCGCCTCCTTGCTGACAAATGCAAAGGAGTAGGTTTCATCGTCATTGCTTATCTTTAATCCGCCCGCAATGGAGGACATGATGACCTCCAGCTGGCGGTTCTGCTGTTTTGTCTCCTCCTCCAGAGCATTTAGGCGCTCCTGGACATACTCATAGGACTGCCTGCCGATTTTCTCCGGAAAGCTTTCCCCGTCCAGCATTTCCTGATAAGGGTTGGAGCAGTGGATATGGGAGCATGTAAGCCCATCCTCCGTATCCCGAAATACAAAGGTCACCCTCTGATGTACTTTCAGGTACATCCGGGTGCCGGGATCCGTGGCTATCCACATCCTTCCCATAACAACATACACGTTTTCCATGGGACAGACCACATCGTACTCCTCATCCCATATATTGCAGTCAGGTATGCTCTCCCTGAATTTGCGGAAGTGGTCCGCGCAGGCCTTCCGGCCTGACAAATACTCCTGCTCCCCAGCCCCCATCCAGGAAAACTGTTCTGAAAAGCAGGAGGTGATTCCCTCTATATCATGCTCGCAATAGTGCATGTGCATAATACGGCTGGCCAGTTTCTTCACATCCTCCAGCCGCTGATGCTGCCCTGTATCTGATTCTGTCTTCACGCCCATAAAACCTGCTTTCCTCTGGATTATCTGTCGTCAATCTGAAGCCTCAGCACATCCGGACGGGAATAGTGGCCGCAGACATCAAATTCCATCCGGCTGGCGCTTACCCTGTCCATCTCCAGATCCGCATAGATAACGGCTTCCTTATCCCACACCGGCTCTGTCACGTAGTGCCCGTATGGGTCCACAATGCAGCTGCCTCCCCGGCACACCGTATCCGGCAGCCCGTCAATCTCATCCCGGCAGCACAGGTTTTCAGGATACATGTCTCTTGTAATATACATGTTGCAGTTGATGAAATAGCACCTTCCCTCCAGAGCAATGTGCTGTACCGTGGACTGCCATTCCGGATTGTCATTTGTATTAGGGGAAATATACAGGGCCACTCCCTTTTCATACAGGGCCGCCCTGGCCAGGGGCATATAGCTTTCCCAGCAGATCAGGCTTCCCATCACCCCCCAGGGCGTATCCTCAACCGGAAAATATCCCCGGTCGGCGTCCCCCCATACCACCCGCTCAGCCCCTGTGGGCTTTAACTTCCTGTGTACACAAACCAGGCTTCCCCGGGGTGAGAAAAACAGATTTGTATTGTAAAGCGTTCCTGTCACCCCATCCCGTTCGGAAACACCGATGCTGACGTAAGCCCCTGCTTCCCGCGCAGCCATGCCTATTTTTTCTGTCTCTTTCCCGGGAACCAGAATGGAGTTATCCAGATACAGCTTCCAGTCCTGCCTTCCCTCCCCGCTGCGGCTGCCCACCCGGAACCCGAATGTCATGCCGTAAGGGTAACCCGGTATGAACAGTTCCGGAAACACCATAAGCTGGGCTCCCCTCCGGGATGCCTCCTGAATCAAATCCACGGCCTTCTGTGTGCAGGCATCCTTGTCAAACATGACAGGCGCGGCCTGGATGACAGCTATTTTGCATATTTTCTTTACATCCTTCATTTGGCCTCTCCTTTGTACAAACCAGTCTTTTCTCATTTTACCATGCGGTTCTGATCTCCACAATGGCAGGATTCATCTTTCTTATAATCTTTCTTGCAAAAAACGCTTATAGGTCAGGTCAATCAAAAAAGCTCCCAAAGGTGCGGTAATCAATATGGCCAGCACAGCCACCGTCAGCACGATATCTCCGCAGGCCAGACCCATGGCCAGAGGCACCCCGCCTATGGCGGCCTGTACCGTAGCTTTTGGCATATAACCTATCATGCAGAATACCCGCTCCTTCATATTAAGCCTGGTCCCGGCCAGGCAGCAGAACACGCCTGCCATCCTGAAAACCAGCACGCCGAATATCAGTATAACCGCCCACACGCCTGCGCTCAATGCATAATGGATGTTTACAGTTGCCCCTACCAGGACAAAGAGCATGATTTCGGCACAGACCCACACCTTATTGAACTTAACGGAAAGACGGCGGGCTGCCTCCTCCCGTTTCTTCTGAAGGGCGATTCCGATTCCCATGACTGAAATCAGGGAGGAAAAGGGCACAATATCCGAATATCTGTCCTCTAACGTCACCAGGATAAAAGACACACACAGCAGAATGATGACCTTGACCGTATCCCGAATATGGACTCTCTTAAAATATACGGCCAGCCCCCAGCCGGCCGCCAGTCCGATAAAACTTCCAATCAGAATGGAAACAGGTATCTTAACAAAGCTTATGGGTGATACGCTCCCGCCCTGGGCCAGGCCCGTAAACGCCGTGAACATCACAATCACAAACACATCGTCCACGGATGCCCCTGCCAAAAGCAGCTGCGGAATCCCCTTATCCGTGCCGTACCCGTCTTCAATCAGCTTTAACATCTTGGGAACTATGACAGCCGGGGACACCGCTCCCACCACAGCCCCCATGATGGCGGCGTCGAGAACCGAAATCCCCAGTAGTCGGGGCGCCAGAAGGACCATTCCCAATATCTCAAAGCAGGCCGGAAGAAAGCACATGAGCACGGCCGGGCGCCCCACCTTTTTAAGGTCATTTAAATCCAGGGAAAGCCCTGCCCTCATCAATATAATAATAAGGGCAATCCGTCTCAGCTCTGAAGAAATATTCAATATAGACCCATCAATCAGATTCAGGGCGTAGGGACCCAGAAGAACCCCGGTAAAAATCATCCCCATAAGGCCGGGCAGGCGCAGCTTCCTGCACACCCACCCCAGAAACATTCCCAGCATCAACATAAAAGCAATACTAATCAGCATATCCTTTTCCTCCTTATAAACGCAGAAAAAGCCGATCATTTCTGCGTTAATACATAATGCAGAAGTCATCAGCTTTATAAGCGGTTCTAGTCAGACTAAGGGAGAACTTCATTCCCGGTACTTATTTTATAACTAAAATTACAGGATGTCAATGATTTCCTTTTTCATTTGGTTTTCATTTGGTTTTCACTTGTTTTTTCATATGATGCAAATATGATGCATCTTTGATGCCATTTTGATGCCTGGCCATTGTAATCTGGATTATAAGAAAACCCCAAACAAAAACAAACGAGGTGCAAACAATGAAACGGAAGAAAACCTGGCTTTATGTATGTCTGACACTGCTTATGCTGGCCCTGACCCCTGCTGCGGTCTACGGTGAGGAACCGGACGGGGATACGGCGGACAAGACCCTTGCCCCCTATTTCTTTGTACAGGACGCTGCACAGGCGGCAGACCAGTTCCCCCTGAAGGACACACGTGTGTCCTCCACAATAAACGACGTCATTGCCGAAACCTATGTCACCCAGACCTATGCCAACGAAGGGACAATACCCATCAATGCCAGCTACGTGTTCCCGGCATCTGCCAGGGTTACGGTACATGGAATGAAAATGGAAATCGGGAACGAGGTAATCACGGCAAAAATAAAGGAAAGGGAAGAGGCCAAAACAGAATTCGAGGAAGCTAAAAGCGAGGGAAAAAGCGCCTCTCTGCTGGAGCAGCAGCGTCCCAATGTATTTACCATGAATGTGGCCAATGTAATGCCTGGGGATACGGTGCGAATTGAACTGCACTACACCGAACTGATATCCCCCAGGGACGGGGTTTACCAGTTTGTGTTCCCCACCGTGACCGGCCCACGGTATGCCGGCTCTGCCCCGGAAACAGGCGGGGGAGATGAGTGGACGGCAAGTCCTTACCTGGAGGAAGGGACCGCCCCTCAGGGTACCTATGAAATTGCCGTCAGCCTCTCCGCAGGCGTCCCCATTTCCAGCCTGACCAGCAGTTCCCATAAGATCAAGATGGAAAAGGAAAGCGAATCCATTGCCCATGTAACCCTCTCTGATTCCGGGGAGTTTGCAGGGGACCGGGACTTCATCCTGGATTACAGACTTACCGGGCAGAAGATAAACTGCGGACTCATGCTGAACACCGGGGAAAAAGAAAATTTCTTCATGCTGATGGTACAGCCCCCGGAGCGTGTCAGGGCGGAAGAGATTCCGCCCCGTGAATACATATTTGTGCTGGATGTGTCAGGCTCCATGTTCGGGTATCCCCTTGACACCGCAAAGGAGCTCATAGGGAACCTGGTGGGCAATCTCAGGGATTCTGACCAGTTTAACCTGATCCTGTTCTCAGATACAGCCGTTTCCATGGCGCCAAAATCCGTACCTGCCACCGCAGAAAACATCCGGCAGGCCATTGACCTGATTGAGCGCCAGGACGGAGGCGGCGGCACGGAGCTGGCCCCGGCCCTTGAACAGGCAGTCTCCCTTCCAAGGGACCCGCGGATGGCCAGAAGCATTGTCACTATCACAGACGGCTATATGTCCGATGAATCGTCCATATTCAGCCTCATAAACAGGAATCTTAAGACAGCAGATTTCTTCTCCTTTGGAATCGGCACCTCCGTCAACCGCTATTTAATCGACGGAATCGCAAAAGCCGGTTCCGGCGAAGCCTTTGTTGTAACAGAACCGTCACAGGCATCAGACACAGCCCGTGATTTCAGCACCTATATCCAGTCCCCTGTCATGACCGGCATAAATGTTTCCTTTGACGGTTTTGATGTTTACGATGTAGAGCCGGACATCCTTCCCACCCTGTTTGCCCAAAGACCCATTGTCCTGTTTGGAAAATGGCGGGGCCAGCCTTCCGGCACCATTCGTATAACCGGAAAAACCGGAAACCAGGATTATATGCAGGAAATACCGGTAGGCCGGGCAGAGGCCCCGGCAGACAATACGGCCATCCCCTATCTGTGGGCCAGGACAAAGGTGGAACGTCTGACAGATTACGGCACACGGGAGGATGTCCAGGATGCAGTCAGACAGGCCATGATCAAAAAAACAGTCACACAGCTTGGACTGGACTACAGCATGATGACGCCCTACACGTCCTTTATTGCCGTGACTGAAACAGTCCGCAGCCAGGATGGTTCTGCCGCGGATGTGAAACAGCCCCTTCCGCTGCCGCAGCACGTATCTAATTTTGCCGTGGGAGCCGGATATACCATTGGCTCAGAACCAGGAACCCTGATACTGATGTGTGCCGCAGGAGTCATAATGGCAGCAGGCTGTATCCGCCGAAGCCGGGCTGACAGAAAAAAGAGAAAAACAGAGGAGGCTTAATCAATGGACATTCCCAGCGCTAAATCTTTGATCCGCCGCAACATCCCCTTCTATCTGGCAGGAGCCCTCCTGCTGCTGGGAATGAAATATTATTACAGCCGCGGGGGCCCGGACAGCCTCTCATGGATTCTGGCCCCCACTGCCCGGTGGGTCAGCGCCCTTAGCGGAATTCCCTTCATAAAGGTCCCTCAGACAGGTTATGTCAGCCACTCCTGCCGCTTCATCATAGCTGCCTCCTGCTCCGGTCTCCAGTTCCTGATGATTTCCATGACAGCCCTGGTCTTTTCCTATATTCACCGGATGAGAACCATAAAGGGAAAAATAGGATGGATGGCCCTAAGCGCCCTGGCTTCCTATCTGCTGACCATCTTTGTCAACGGCTTTCGTATCCTGTTCTCCATTTTCATTCCCATATATCTGGGAATGTCAGGCACGGCATGGACAGACGTATCCGGCTCTGCATGGGCAGAAACGGCCGGATCATCCGGCCCAGCACCGTCCCGGGCCTGGAGCATATGGCTCACGCCAAAACAGCTTCATACCATCATCGGAACGGCTGTTTACTTTACCGCCCTGTTTGCCGTCTGCCAGCTGGGAGAATACGTATCCCGGAAATGCTCTGCTGCTCCCGGAACATCCCACCGGGGAAACAGCCGGGCCCGGGCCGGATTTTACCCCATAAGGGCCCTGGGAAGATGGGCTGCCCCTGCTTTCTGGTATTTCTCCATTGTTTTGGGGATACCATTTCTTAACAGGGCATACAGAAACCGTCCCCAAACCTTCACAGACTATGCCCTCCTGCTGACAGCCGTCTGCCTTACCGTCATAACCTTTTACTGTATCTGTTCCGAACTTCACAGACGCATCAGCCGGCTGACATCAGGACGATACCGCAAAAATCATAAAAATATGGAATGACATAGTTTTAAACTATATCATTTCGTGCTAAAATACCTCCATGCATTAAATGCAATGGAGGTATTAGTCATGACCCTGCAGCAACTGCGCTATATTGTAACCATCGTAAACTGCGGCTCTATTTCCGAGGCAGCCAAACATCTTTTCATAACCCAGCCCAGTCTTTCCAATTCAGTAAGGGAGCTGGAAAAGGAAATGGGCATATCCATCTTCAACCGCAGCTCCAAGGGGATCGCCCTGTCTTCCCAGGGAATGGAGTTCCTGTCCTATGCCAGACAGGTGCTGGAGCAGGCCGAGCTGTTGGAACAGCACTACACAAACAAAAAACCGGTGAAGCGTATCTGCTCCATATCCACCCAGCACTATGCCTTTGCCGTCAATGCGTTCGCCAACCTGGTATCCTGCCAGAACACGGACGAATATGAATTCACCCTGAGGGAGACCCGCACCTATGAGATTATCGACGATGTAAAGAATTACAGGAGTGAGCTGGGCATCCTCTACATCAATGATTTTAACCGGAAGGTGCTGGAAAAGCTGTTCAAGGAAAGCGGCCTTGTATTCCATCCGCTGTTTAAGGCCAGCCCCCATGTATTCATCAGCATAACCCACCCCCTGTCTGCCAGAGACAGCGTTGCCATTGAGGATTTGGAGGATTACCCCTTCCTGGCCTTTGAGCAGGGCGAAAAAAATTCCTTTTACTTCTCAGAGGAAATCCTCAGCACCATTCCCAGAAAAAAAGTAATCTATGTCAGCGACAGGGCCACCCTGTTCAATCTTCTCATCGGACTAAACGGATATACCATATGCAGCGGCATTTTAAACCGCAACCTGAACGGCGACTCCATCATGGCAGTTCCCCTGGAAACAGAGGAAAACATGGTCATCGGATGGATTGGGGACCCCAGAATCCATCTCAGCGAATTTGCCAGGAAATATCTGGAGGAATTACACCGGCTGATCAGCAGTCAGTCTTAGGGCAGAACCTACCCTAAGATGCCATCAGCCGGAATACGGATTCGTAAATCCGGTTGGCAATATAAGGATTATTCATGGTATACAGGTGGATGCCGTCCACGCCGCCGGCTGCCAGGTCCACAATCTGGTCTACCGCGTAGGCGATTCCCGCGTCCCGCATGGCAATGGGGTTATCCCCGTACCGCTCCATCATGGAGATGAATTTTTTCGGCAGCTTTACGCCGCACAGGGATACCATGCGCTCAATCTGCTTTTTGTTGACCACCGGCATGATTCCGGCCTCCACCGGAACATGGATTCCAACCAAATCCATCCGTTCCCTGAAGCGGTAAAAATACTCGTTGTCAAAGAAAAGCTGGGTGATAAGCTGGCTGACACCGGCGTCCACCTTATCTTTTAAGTGTTTCATATCCCTTACCAGGCCGCCGGATTCCTGATGGCCTTCCGGGTAACAGGCGCCTATTATATTAAAATCGCCATGGTTCTTTATAAACTCCACCAAATCCGCCGCGTACCGGAAATCCCCAGCCGGCTCCCTGTCCGCGGTGCGGTCCCCCCGCAGGGCCAGTATATTCTCTATTTTCTGTTCCTTCAGCTGTTCCAGAATCAGCAGGACATCGTCCCTTGTCAGGTTCAGGCACGGAATATGGGCCACGCTCTCTATGCCGTATTTATGCTTAATAGCAGACGCAATCTTAAGCGTTGTCTGACTGTTCTCGCTGCCACCCGCCCCATATGTGACGCTGATGAAATCAGGGGTGATTCCCTTAAGCTCATCCAGCGTGTTATAAATCGTGTCAACGGGCGCTGTCCTTTTGGGAGGAAAAACCTCCAGGGACAGTACTGTTTTATGGTTGAACAATGATGATGTCTTCATGTATGTTTGTTCCCTTCCTTCAATAAGTCTTGGCCATGATTTCCGGCTGCTCATGTTTTCTGATTGCAGTAATCATAGCACAAAACAAAAGGAAGGGATAATTTGTAAATTTTATGGAAAGCTATAGTTTAAAACTATATCTTACTTCCGGTCATAGGCCTGGATGTACACAAAATTATCATTCCTTCGTTCCATTCTGTATTCCGGATCCAATATGGCGTCAATGAACTCCCTGCCTCCTGATTCCACTGCCACCACCTTCATCCCCAGCTCCCGCTCCACATCCCGGACCGTCAGATCATCTAAAAATACCTGCTCACCCACCCGCAGCATATTGGAGGGAATCTGCAGTACTTCTCCCAAATCCTCCCCCGCTGCCTGCCGTTCCTTTAACTGTCCTATCAGGTCCTGTCCCGTTATAAGGCCGGATACCGTAATGGTCTCCCCAAAGAAATCATTCCTTATAGCGTACACATGAACCGTGAGATGGGGAAACGCATCCATCAGCTTTCCTGCGAAGCCGCAGATGGTGGGATACGTCAGCTTTCCCGTTGCAATGGTCAGGGTCCTTGAAACGGTTCCGGCCAGCTCTTCATACTCCTTTTTGCTGATCACATCCTCCAGGGCCTCGTTAAATTCATTGATGAACATACGCATCATACCCACGCCGTTTTCCAGCTGGATATAGCCATCGTAACGCTCTTCCTCAGGGAAATCCCTGCCTGCAATAATGTACCACTCATCACTGGCATGAATGAAATGAAGGCCGTATTGCTCATAAAACTCCTGCTGGCGGCTTTCCACCATGTCGATGACAGCGCCTGCCTCTTCCTTGGTATATAACTCAATGGGAAACAATCCCTCCCTGAATTTTGTAATTCCGGCAGGTACCACGGAAACGCTTCTCAGGAAAGGCAGGTATCGGGATAAATCCCGGATGGTCCTCTCTAACTCTGCTCCGTCATTGACGTTCTTGCAGCAGACCACCTGGCCGTTCATCTCCACATGGCCGTCATAGAGCATCTGCAGATACTTAAGCTTATCTCCCGCAAAACGGTTGTTGAGCATCTTACAGCGCAGCTGCGGGTTGGTAGTCTGCACCGATATGTTGATGGGGGCCAGCTGCATACGGATGATTCTCTCTATGTCCCTCTCCTTCATATTGGTCAGAGTAATGTAATTTCCCTGCAGGAAAGAAAGCCTGGAATCGTCGTCCTTAAAATACAGGGTCTCCCGCATTCCCGGCGGCATCTGGTCAATAAAGCAGAATATGCATTTGTTGCTGCACGAACGGTAATCGCTCATCAGGCCGTTTTCAAACTCCACACCCAGGTCATCGTCATACTCCTTGTCGATTTCCAGCAGCCACTCTTCCCCGTCCGGTTTTCTTATGACCACCTCAATGTACTCATCCTTAATCAGATACCGGTAGTCAAATACATCCTCAATCACTTCATGATTGATTGAAAGCAGTATATCGCCCGGTTCTATTTCCATCTCCTGCGCAATAGAGCCGGGATATACCTCTTTTATCACATGTTCATTCTTTTTTGTCTTCAATCTATTTTCCTCAATATTATAGTTTTTTCCATAATCCCTGTTTTTATGCTTTTGCTTCCCGGTAACACGTCCACACGCAGCCTCCGGTAAACGCTGCCGCAAACAAGACCGCGGATGCCATGGAAGGCCAGCTGACACTGCCGCCAAACGAAATTTCCCGTATAAGCCGGGTGGTATGGGTCAGCGGCATCATATTCACCACCCACTTAAGCGCTTCCGGTATGCCGTCCAGGGAAAAGAAGGTGCCGCACAGAAACGACATGGGCGTTATGACAATATTAGTAAAATTGTTCATGTCGTAATGGCTCTCCATCATCATGGCTGCCAGAAAGCCAAGGGCGGAAAAGATCAGCGAATTCAGGATAACCGCGGTCAAAAGCCACCCGTTCATGGCCAGCCTGGCCCCCGACACGATTCCCAACAGTACGATAAACACACCGGAATACATACCGCGGAGGGCTCCCGCAAGGATATGGCCCATAGCCAGCAGATGCATCCTGGTGGGTGAATACAGATAACACTCAAAGCTCTTTTCATGAAGGCGCATGACGCTGATGCGGGTGGAAACCGATGTGTAGCTGTTGCGCATGGTGGTCATGGCTAAGAGGCCCGGTATCAGGTAGTAGAGATAGGGCCTTCCATCCATCTCCATCACTCTCCCCAGTCCCATCCCAAAGGTAATAAAATACAAAAGCGGCGATACCATCTGTGAAAATGTAACTCTCCAGAACCTCCGTTTGAGGAACAGCCATTCCCGCCACAAAATCGTGGTTATTTCCATCCTCCCACCCCCTTACTGGTGTAATGGAAAAATACGTCCTCCAGCGTGGAAGGAAGCACGCTGCACAGCGCGTCAATTCCGGCTGCCCTGGACTTTGCAGCAGGCAGGTCCTTAAAGAACTCAGCCTTTATCCTGTCCCCATCTTCGTACTCCACCTTAAATTGCCCGATTTCATCAATCAGTCCGGCGGGCGTGTCCTCCTTAAATATCTTCCCTCCGTCAATCAGCATCACATAATCGCACAGGTGCTGGGCCTCTTCGATATAATGTGTGGTCAGAAGTATGGTTTTCCCCTCCTTGTGCTGTATGTGCAGGAAATCCCATATATCCCGGCGGGCATTGGGGTCGATGCCTACCGTTGGTTCATCCAGAAATAGATATTTTGGATTGTGAATCAGGGACTTTGCAATCATCAGCTTGCGCTTCATTCCTCCTGACAGGTTCTGGGCCGCCCTTTTTCGGACGCTGTCCAGTCCGAGAAAGGCCAGAAGGCGGTCCGTGGACGCAGCAATATCCGCCTTTCCCATCCGGTAAAGGCGGCCTGCAAACTCCATATTTTCTTCCACCGTCAATTCCTTGTCCAGATTGACATGCTGGCTGGTCACGCCGATGGCCTGCTTGACAGCCACGGCATTCCGGTCCATCACCTGTCCGTCAAAGGCCACGGTGCCTGTATCCGGCGCCAGAAGTCCGGTCATTATCCGCATCAGCGTTGTCTTTCCAGCCCCATTTGGTCCCAGCAGGCCCAAAAACATCCCGTCGGGAATCTCCATGGAGACACCCTTCACTGCTTCCACATCACCGAACTGTTTATGCAGGTCATTACATAGAATCATTACTGCCTCCCCTGCTTCTTAATGATGACCGTGGAAAGATACGGTATATCATACCGCTCCAGCTCCTCAAAGTCAGTCACCAGACGCTCCTCCCCTGTGCCTGTCTTGGTAATCAGCACAAACCTGTCCTCCAGATGGTTCTCCTTAAGAGCCTTCAGCAGGGCCTGCGGGTCAGTGGACGGTTTCATCAGGACCACATTGTCATGTTCCCTGAGCACCCTCCCCAAATCCTCACTGCTGTTTTTACGCACAGGGGCTACCACCAGGTCCTCATTCCAGGCCACCAGGGGTATTTTCATGGAGTCAGCCACAGCGCAGAAGGAAGTGACGCCGGGCACTACCTCCACCTCCACGCCCGCTTCCTCTATGTAGGGAAGGGTATACATAAATGTGCTGTAAACCGCCGGATCCCCCAGCGTAATAAAGGCGCCGGTACGGTCCCCATTTAAATACTGCGCGATACAACCCGCGTTCTGCTTCCACATTTCGCGCAGCTGCGTGCCGTGATAATGCATCGGATAAACTAAATTTACGATTTCCGCCTTTGTGTCCTCCAAAAGTCCCTGTATAATATCAAAGGCAAAGCTGCCTGCCCCGGCCTCCTTTTCAGGACAAAAAATCACATCCGCCGCATTGATAATGCGGTGCGCTTTTAAAGTAAGCAGTTCCGGGTCTCCCGGTCCTACGCCGATTCCATAGAGTTTTCCCATTTTTCAATCCTCTTTCTTTTCTCATACCTGGTGTTTTGTCCGAAACACTAAATATGGTACCATATATGGAGGCAAAGGGCAATTAATACCTCTGTTTTTCATTCTAGCACAGGATACTCTGCCTTTTCAAGATATGCATTTGAAAGTTTCCCTTCTTGTATACAAATACACCAGAATCAGGGTGACGCCCAGGCACATCAGCTCTGATACAGCAGGCGCCCACCAGATGCCTTCTCCTCCCCCCACGCCAATACAGACTGCCAATGCGGCCGCTATGATAACCATACCTCTGCCCAAAGAGATAATCAGAGACTCCTTCGGCCGCTCAATGGCTGTAAAATACCCTGCCCCTGTAATATTAAATCCCACCACCAGAAACGACAGGCTGAATATCCTGAATACAGACGCAGAGTACTGTCTGAGCCCTTCCAGCTTTTCAGAGATGAAAATACCCACCAGCCAGTCAGCACCTGCCATGGAAGAGATAAAGGCTATTCCCGCCACGCCCACGGACGCTGTCAGCGAGTACTTCAAAAGCCTGCTGCATACATCCCGCTCCTGTCTGCCGTAATGAAAGCTGATTAAAGGCTGGATGCCCTGCGCGATTCCCGCCATGGACATGACCACGATGGTATTCACATATGCGATGATTGTGTAGCTCACCACTCCCTGTTCACCGATATACCGCAGAATGGCATGGTTGAACATAAATACCGTGAAGCCTGCTGACAGCTCCGTAAAACCGGAGGACAGGCCAATCTTCACCACCCGTATAAACTGTCCCAAGTCCCAAACCGGCCTGGCGAAGCGAATGGTTGCCTTTGGCCCCAGGAAATGTTTCAGATACAGGAATACCGGAACCATCTGGGAAAGTCCCGTGGCTGCCCCGGCTCCCCCAATGCCCCAGTGAAATACCATGACAAACAGATAATCCAGCACACAGTTTACCAGGGCGCCCGAAGCCACAGCCGCAGCCGCAAACCGGGGAAATCCGTCTGTCTTTACCAATGTCTCAAATGTATATGATATGATGAACCACCATGTAAAGGGCAGCAGGGATAAAATATAATGCTTTACATACTCCTGCGTGCTCTGTGTGGCTCCCAGAAAGCTTACAATAGGGTCCAGGCACAGCCACACCATGAGCATGATAAACAGGGATAAGACTCCTGTCACCACCATATTCTGAGTGTTGGCCTGATTAGCCTCCCGCTGCCTGCCCTGCCCCAGGAAAATGGCTACCACGGTGGACGTACCCACGGCAAACAATATGGAAACAGAAAACAGGAAGTTTACAAAGGGAGAGGCAATATTCACAGCCGACAAGGCCACCTCAGACACGCCCCTGGCCACAAACATTCCATCCACCATGGTATATAACGCAAAGATCCACTGGGCCACCACGGAAGGCCATACAAACCTCCAGAACTTTTTCTTCAGTGACATTCCCTCTAAATTCATGATACAACTCCTTTATGATGACTTTGCTGCTCTGCTTGCATTCCCATCATAAACCTTGGTATAATACCAAGGTAAACAGTAAATATTGCCATATTTGGGAGAAGATTCATGTCAACATTCTATAAAATCGGGGAGATTGCCTCCCTTTATAACATAAGCACGGATATACTGCGCTACTATGAGGAGCTGGGCATACTGGTCCCCCGCCGGGCGCCTAACGGATACCGCATTTACCGCACCGAGGACCTGTGGTGTCTGAATGTTATCCGCGATTTGCGGGAACTGGGATTTTCCATGGAGCAGATAAAGGCATATATTGAGAACCGAAGCATTGATTCCTCCCTGGAACTGTTCCAGAAGGAGATGGATGTGATTGACCGGCACATTGAACGGCTTAAATCCCTCCGGGACAATATCATCACCCGCAGGGAAACCATTTCCCGGGCACGGGGACTCCCTCTCGGGACCATCACATTAAAAGAAATGCCGCCCCGCGCCTGCCACCGGATCATGCAGAGCTACGAGACGGACGAAGAAATGGATATTCTCATTAAACAGCTGGTCTCCTTTGGACCGGACAGACAGTATATCATAGGCAACAACCAGATGGGCTCCTTTATCAGCCTGTCTGATGCCATGGACGGACGATGCCAGCAGTATGACGCGGTGTTCATCCTTCACCCTGACGGCGAGCACTGCATCGGGGAGGGTACCTATCTGTCGGTCTGCTACAGCGGCAACTTCCGCCAGACCAGGACCTATGTTCCCCGGCTCCTGGACTATGCCAGGGAACATTCCATGAATATCCGGGGACCCTTGCTGGAGCTTTTGTGGATAGACGTCCATACCACAAAACATGTGGAGGAGCAGGTGACGGAGCTGCAGTTAAAGGTGGATTAGATTATACCAGCAAGTCAGCCCCCTGCTTATCCCTTCCCAGCTCAGCCAGTTTCCTGTTCTTATCATTTAAAGTACCAAATTCCTTCAGACAGCAGATAACCTGACCGCAGGACGCCAAAACCTCTGCAGCGCGGTCATATGTCTCTTCCCGAATCGGTTCAAAAGGCATTTCCGATATCACCTGGGAGGCCAGCGCCCTGGCAATGGGGTAATCCACATCATTTTCGTGGAGAATGCCTGCCGCGAATGGGATTCCCATGCGCTGCAGTCTCCTGTAAACCGGAATCCCGCTTCCGTTTCCGCCTATGACAAATACCTGAGGCTTACCCTTCACCGGTTCCATCTCCAGGCAGCCAAATTCCGCATAATAGCTGCCTTTGGTGATTCCGTATAGCCCGGTAATATAGGAGGAGGTGAAAATCTCTTCCGGAGTTCCGCACCGCTCAATGTATTCCCCCTTTACGCAGACAATATAATCTGATAATTTCTGCGCTAAATCCAACTCATGAAGGGACATGAGCACCGCTACCTTCTTCCTGCGTACCAGGTCCTTTAAAATGGTCAGAAGCTCCAGCTTATGCCGGATATCCAGGAAGGAGGTGGGCTCGTCCAGGACAATGACACTGGGGTCCTGACAGATGGCCCGGGCCAGAAGAATGCGCTGCTTCTGCCCATCGCTTATCTGCGAAAAATCCCGGGAAGCAAGATCCCATGCATGGACCAGCTCCATGGCCTCCCTGACCTTTCCTCTGTCCTCTGCCGTCAGTATGCCCATCCTTCCGGTATATGGGTAGCGGCCTGTGCCTACCACATCCTCACAGTTCATAAGCTCCGGGTGAATCCGCTCTGTCATCAGAATGGACATCCTCTTTGCAATCTCCCTCTCCCCCATCCCCTTCATGGGCATGCCATCCAGGTAAACGGTCCCTTCCAGCAGTCCCAGCTGCCGTATTACGCTTCGCAGAATGGTGGATTTACCAGCCCCGTTTGGCCCGATGAGCGTCACGATTTCTCCCGCCCTAACATGAATTCCGATTTGCCGTATCAGAGGCGTTTTGCCGTATCCGACGGTCATATTTTCTGTCCATATGTAATCTTCTGCCATGAAATCCGCCTCTCCATTTCGCTTGCATTTCTCCTGCTCTTTCCCTGCATCTTTCCTGCATTTCACCCGCAGTTCTCCTGCATCTTACCTGCATTTCTCCTGCATTTCACCCGCAGTTCTTCTGCATCTTTCCTTCATTTCACTGCATACCCTTGCGGTTATGCACCATCATGTAAATGACCACAGGCGCGCCGAATACAGCTGTCACGGAGCTGATGCTCAGTTCCGTGGGCGCAAAGACGGTTCTGGCCGCCAAATCGCAGAACAGACAAAACACTGCGCCGCCCAGGAAGCAGCCCGGAATCATGAGTATGGGCTTTGCCGTTTTAAACAGGCTCTTCACCAGATGCGGAACCGCAATTCCCACAAAGGATATAGGGCCTGCGAATGCAGTCACACAGGCAGAAAGAATACTGGACAGAAGAATCAGGGCCACCCTGAACCGCAGTATGTTCACCCCCATGTTCTGGGCGTACACTTCCCCCATCTGGTAAGCTCCAATCGGCTTTGCCATGAGAAAAACAAGAATCAGCGACAGGAAAACCACTGCCGTCATGACACTTACATTCTCCCAGGAGGTACCTGAAAAGCTGCCCATGGACCAGTTGTGGAGATTGACAATGTTGGCATCTTCTGCAAATGTCACCACAAAATCAGTTATGGCGGAACAGATATAGCTAATCATCACCCCGCAGATAACAAGCATGGACATCTTCTTCACCTTACCGGAAATCATCAGGACAAATCCCATGGAAATCATGGAGCCTGCAAAGGCAGCCAGAATCATCCCCGCCGATCCGATGGAGATTCCCCTTCCCAGCAAAACTATCATCACAAGGGAAACCACCAGCTTTGCGCCGGATGAAATCCCCAGCACAAAAGGGCCTGCTATGGGATTTGCAAAAAACGTCTGGAGCAGAAAACCCGATACGGACAGCGCGCCGCCCAGTATCACGGCCGAGAGAATCCGGGGGAGGCGTATGTCCCATACAATGCGGTATGAGGCTGCCTCCCCTGTCCTTCTGAACAGAATTTCACCTATTTCCTCCACTGACAGATGCACACTGCCGGAATTGATGTTCCAGATAAATAAAAAGCACATCATGACCGCCAGAAGGGCAAATGAAATACTGTTTTTTATATAAGTACCTTTTATCATTCAGACTACTCCTTATTTAACGCAGCCGGTGCATATACCTGAGGCCTTCCGGCTCCTCCTCTGTCAGTATACGGTGGATATCCAAAATCATATCCCCCAGGCCCATGGTCTCCTGAAACAGGCTTTTCTCCGTACACCACACATTTCCCTCCTTCACAGCCTTAAAATCAGCCAGGAGGCTGCTTTTCTCCAAAAGCTGGCTCAGATTGTCCAGCTCACCGTCTATGGTGCTGTTATATATAATATAATCCGCATCCCTGGCGGCGGCATAAAAGCTTTCCATCTGCATATTCATGGTGGACAGCGCATTTTCATTTTCCGTAAGTCCCTGGGGCACATAGGTTCCTCCGGCCAGGCCTATCATTTCAGCCACATAATCCCCCGACTTCCTGACATTTACATAGCCGTTGGAACTGATATAGAAAAATGATACTGTTTTTCCGGTACTCTCCTGAGCCATGACAGGTTCCAGCTGCTTCACCTGTCCGGCAAAACAGCTGTTTGCCTGTTCCTCCCGGCCCAGCAGCACCCCATATAATTTAAGCCATTCCATCCTTCCAAGAGGATGGCGCTCGTAGCTGGAGCGTTCCACCAGAACCGGTATCCCCAGTCTCTCCAGCTGCTCCTTTACTTCCGGGGAATGGTAAATCATCGTGGATTCTACCGCCAGGTCACAGGACCCGGACAAAATCCGCTCATAGTCCGGCGCGTTGTATTTGCCCGCATAGAGCATCCTGCCATCTTCCATGGCTGACCTTGCCTCTTCTATGTACCAGCCGGAAGCATCTGTCCCTGACAGTGTAATCCGGTCTGTTCCATCCAGGCTGCAAAACAGGTCCATGGCCGAGGTCGCCGCCAGATAAATATTCTCCAGAGGCTGCTTTATGACCGCCACGTCACCCGGAAGGCCGGAAGGCTGTGATTTTCCTTCCGGCACCACCAGATAACGGCCGCTGTCCTTAATCGTTATCATTGCGTAACCGCCATCGTAATAGTCCACTGAAAACTGGTCCGCATAGAGAAGCTCCATACTACCGGTTCTCTTTATGCCGCTCCAGCCTTCCGGAACCGGGGCAGGGGAGGAACCCAGGGACCGGTTATTCGCGACAGCCGGATCTGCCCCGGACCGCCCTGCCGAGGAACAGCCTGTACACACTGCTGTCATAAGGATTACGGCGGCCGCAATTGCCATTAATCTCTTTATCCGTCTCATCATTCAGCCTTTTTAATTGTGGTTGAATCAAACACAAGGGTATATTCCACCTCATGAGGTTCGCTCATGGCAATGGTATCCGCTATGACCGGCATCTTCCGGTCAAATACACGGACCGGAATCTCAAACGAAGAATTACCCCCGGTACTTATCAGATCCAGCTTCTCCCCGTCAACCTTCATATAATCATAGTTGGAACTGCCCCATGTAATAACCGCAAATGCATTGCCGTCCTCAACCCTAAGCGCCGCCGGCGTCTCCACAGACGCCCGGCCTGAACCGCCCTCCAGCCTGACTGCCACCGTATACGAACCATCTTCCAGCTTAAGGCTCTTTGCTGTAGCCGCCTCACCGTCGGCAAAGGCCTCTGCCGGAAGGGAGCCGGAACAAAATACCAGCACACGGTCATACCATGTTTCCTTTTTCTTGCTGAAGGCGCTGCAGTTAATTTCCTTGTCCAGCGCTTCCACCGGTACCTTGAAGGTGTGCTTTCCATCTGCATTCTCCACAAATGGAATAAAATCCGCCTCAGAAGCCTGCTCCGCCTCAGCCCCGGTTCCCATATACAGTTTCAGATAACCGGTTCCGCTCATGGTCATAACCGCGCTCATAGCGCCATCCTGCACCGTAAGTTCACACTCCGTAATCCGGAACATGCCGGAGCTGGAGTCCACCCTGACCTCATAGACCCCATCCTTCAGCGCATCCGCCGAAACCGGCTCCATTCCGTCTTTCACCGCATCCCCGAGGCTGCCTGACTCCTGGTTTTGGGTGTTTTTTGCCGGGGCATCATCATATGCCCCTCCGGCCAGTTCCGCTTCGGCCAGTTCCACATCGGCCAGTTCCCCCACAGAAGATTTTGCGGCGGCACTGGTATCTGCGGCAGCCGGCGTCTTTCCTCCGCAGCCCGAAAGGTTCCCTGCGCACAGCCCTATGGCGGCCAGGAGGGCACAGAGCTTCATTTTCATGTATATTACTTCCAATATTCCCACCTCTAAAAGGGCGATCAGCAAATTGCCCCGACCGCCCGTTTATTCTTATGATTTATTTTGTCAGACTGTCAACCGCTGCCTGAGCATGTTCTACAAAGAGCTGCTGGATTGCTTCCAGCTGGCCGAGTCCGTTGACAAGGCATGTCACTTCATAGCCCGCATCCTCAAACGCAGTCTTCCAGGAACCTTCTTCGTCTCCTGCCATGTCATTGTTGGCATGGTCGCCTGCCACGATCATCAGCGGCTCCAAAACCACCTTCTTGTAGCTTCCTTCCTCCACCGCTGCCAGGACATCATCCAGGCTTGGCGCTGCTTCAACGGTACCCACATAGTAATTCTTATAACCTGCCTCTGTAAGCATATCCTGCATTTTTGCATATACCTGGTTGGACTCTGCCTCTGTGCCGTGTCCCATAAAACAGATGGCTGTCTCACCGTCATCATACTGTGCAGTTGCCTCTGTGACAGCCTTCATGACTGCCCTGAAATCATCCTCTGTGGTGAGAAGCGGCTTTCCGATTGCCACTTTGTCAAATGCGTTAGAATACTCCGCCGCCTCATTGACCAAATCCGTATACTCAAGTCCGTTCATCAGATGGGTGGGCTGAATCACAAGATTCCTGACACCGTTCTTCTCCGCGCGGTCAAGGGCCTCTCCTACATTGTCAATGGCAACATTATCCCTGGATTTTACGTGATCAATAATAATCTGGCTGGTGAATCCTCTCCTGACTGCGAAATCAGGAAATGCCTTCTCAACAGCATCCTCAATGGCACCAATGGTCAGACGTCTGCTGTCATTGTAGCTGGTGCCAAAGCTGACTACCAGAAGCTCATTTTCACCGATTCCATCCTGATTTCTGGCATTATCCTTTGAAGCATCGCCGGTATCGTAATTCTCCTCGTCAGCCTCCGCTGCCGCCTCTGCTGCCTCTGCTGTTGTCTCTGGTACTTCTGTTTTTGCCCCTGTGGTCTGCTCCGCAGTTGTCACTGCCTCAGAATCTTTGGCGGCATCTGCCGCCGTCTCCTTCTGCCCGCCGGAGCAGCCGGCTGCGGTCACTGTTGTCAGGGCTGCTGCCGCAAAAAATACTGCCAGTTTTTTCATCTTCATCTTCTCTTTCCTCCTTGTTTTATGACACCGTATCGGTTAAACCAAGGTAGAGGAATATGCAGCCTGTATCTGACAAATCCCAAACGGCAGTCCACACGCGCATAAGCGTATTCCGCAAGCGTCCTGGGGATATACGTTTTTCTGCAGATATGTAATACGCAGCGTACCCGTGCCCCGAGGGAATCACCCTCCGTCAGGACACAGTTTCCCTGCGTAAAAATCCGTTACCGTCTGAGTCAGAAATCCGCGGCCGAAACACCGTAAATCGGTACAACCAATTACTCGTGATTTGGAAAATTATTCCTGTACCAACAACTGGCAGGTTTCCTGACTCGTATATCAACACCCATGGCTGCCTTCCCAATTCTAACTGAATCAGTGACTGTCCTTGACATAAACCATGGGCTCCTTACTTACAGTGACGAGATCGTACAGGATTTCCACCTGTTTCCCTATTACCCGCTGTCTGACAAAGACAGACAGCGGCACCAGCTGTTCTTAACTCGATATGCTTTATCCTACCACTTAATGTAAAAAAAAGCAATAAAATCAATCATTATCCGGAAGCAGCTTTACTGTCACCATGATGTGTTTCAGGAACTCCCCTTCCTCCAGCCTGATATCCTCCATATGGGTCTGGGGAGGAAACTCAAAGGTTTTCTCCTCAATCTCCAGATAGAGCCAGTTGTAGGCTGCTTCCCTGGCATGCTCCACAGCATCCTCCAGGTCCGGTCCGTCTGCCTCGCAGCACTGCAGATCCGGAAATGTTACATGATAGCCTTTATCGTTTTTATGAGGCGTAAATACCGCCGGGTACGTAAATGTCATTTTCTTCTTCCTCCAGTATTCATAATAAAGCATACTTATTATATACTGAATTTTGATTCTGTACAATCTCAGACTGGTTTTGGACAGCTGTAATTTTTTGGAGTGGTTTTTGGGAATGGTTTTCACACTTTATATGTCTCGATCCTTCGATATAAAGCTATTCCGGGCACTTCCCATACCTTCTATGATATCGTGAACAGATACACCCGGATTCCGGTAGCGGACCCGCTTCTGTGTTGCATGTTTCCACTGGATGGCCTGTTGTGGGCAGCAGTTGATGCACGCTACACAGTGTTCGCAGCGGTGCTGAAATTCCGGTTTTTCATTTTTCAGTACAATATTCCGGCTGGGGCAGATCCTCTGGCAAATACCGCAGCGGACACAAGTATCATCCACATGAAATCCTGTGTCTCTGTTCAGTTTATAATCCGTATAAAGCTTATAAAACATTCTGTCCCAGACATGGAACCCAAATGGTCCGTTGCGCCTGGCTGCAATCACTTCTGCCGAAGCCCTTTCAGCCATCTCATCAGCTTCCCTGAGTTTTCTGTCCGCCGAACGTGTCTTGGGATTATACTCCTCTATAAAATTCGCTACAGACGGAATCGTTATTCCATAATCCAGATGAAGCCCCTTTTTCTTAAGAAGTGCGTCCAAATGCCCCAATACACCTCCGGCAAGCCCTCCGCAGGTTGCGGCTGCAAACACATATGGGTTATCTGCCTCAACTTTCATTTCATCCACAAACTCTGCCACGGTTCTGGGAACGCCCCAGAAATATGTGGGAAAAACCATGCCGATTTGCCGGCTACTGCATTTTGTCCCCTTATATCTTGACATGGGAAGCAGCAGCCCATCCATCCTTTCCGCCATGATGTTCGCAATACGCAGACTATTGCCGGTTGCTGAAAAATAATATATCACGGATTCCATATCTTTTTCCCCTCCTGTTGGTTATACGCTGATTATAGACATGATGCATCAAAAAGAAAAGTACCCAAAATTTTTGTGGTACATTGTTTAACGATACTGTTGGTGTTATAATCACTCTGCATACTCAACAATATTCCTGATACAGCAGCCGGAATATTGATAAAAGCCAATACTATAAGCACGCAGCAGGGGGAGTCACCGTGAAAACAGAAAAATCAGTTCCGGAACGATGTGAAATCATACAGAAGGTTCAGAGAGTCCTTGGGGGAAAGTGGAAAATTGAAATCCTGTACTATATTGGTTTCCAGGATATACACAGATTTGGAACGCTGCGCCGCCATATCGGCGGCATATCAGAATCATCCCTGATTAATCAGCTCCGTTCCCTTGAAGAGGACGGCTTTATCAGCCGTCATGACTATAAAGAGCTACCTCCCAGGGTAGAATATTCCCTGACAGACCTGGGACAGAGCTTCATGCCCATAATGGAACACATAAAGGATTGGGGGGAGACTCACCTTTTCCCCTTATCCTCATCCAGATAATCTCTCTATCCGCATTTTGAACAGATGCAGTCCCTATGCTCTCTACCTGCTGGTCATGGTCCGGTCAGAAAAGTACAGGTAAAATAGTTGGTAAAATACAGAATAAAAGTCATTCCTGTTCATATCTTATTCATACCTTGATGATATATTTGATTTATAAAGCGTAATGCTTTTCATACAACTTTTCTCATACAAAATGGGCCGGCAGGAAGCTGCCGGCCCATTTGTGTTACCAAACCTGCTTTCTCACCCGCCACCACCCCGTCATCGTCCCCAGCCAAATCCCATAACAGGGCTTTTCAGTAACATTTCTTTACCTTCAAAGCGCCGTCCCCTTCTCAGGTATAAACAGGCCTTCCATGTCCACCCCTTCATGCTTCAGCAGCCATATCTTTTTATCAATGCCCCCGGCATATCCGGTCAGACTGCCGGCCGCGCCCACCACCCTGTGGCACGGTATGATGATGGAAATAGGATTGTGGCCCACTGCTCCGCCCACTGCCTGGGCTGACATGGTTTCCCGGTTCATCTTCTCCGCTATTTTCTTTGCAATATCGCCATACGTAGTGAGCTGTCCATAGGGGATCTGACAGAGGATTTCCCATACACCCTGCCGGAATTCTCCTCCCAGGGGAGCCAGCAAAAGCTCTGAGGACTCAGGCCTCTTTCCCGCAAAATAGCGTTCCAGCCAGTCCTTTGTATCTTTAAAAATCCCAAGTTCCGGGGCCTCCGTCATCTCTTCTTTAACAGTACCGGCAAAATATTTCTGTCCTTCCAGCCACAGCCCAACCAGTCTTTCGCCGTCGGCAGCCAGTTTAATCCTGCCCACCGGCGATATATAATCTGTTGTATAATACATACTATTTCCCTCCCCAATCTTTTGATTGCACAGCGAATCTGGATACGCTCCTCCCTGTTCTGCTCTGTGCAGGAACACGCCTTTACCCCAGCAGCTCCCTCACCATATCCCCGTCAAACACCACCGCAGCCACATTGTCCACTTCTATCTGGTAAAGGGCATTGGCGGCCATATGCTCCGCGGCCTGTTCCAGATCCCGGATGCCTGTGGTGTCCGCGTATTTTTCAATGACCGCGTCAAGCGCATCCTCTGTCACCACACACTCATTTTCATGCAGCCCCATGCGCTTTAAAACCTTTGGCATGGCGTACTTTGAAAATATAATTTTCTTCTCCTCCGGCGTATAATCCGGAATATCAATCACCGCAAAACGCGACATGAGAGGCGCGCTGATTTGGCTCTTATCGTTGGCAGTGGCAATGGGATACACGCCGCCGGTGGGTATCATACACTCTATGTAATTGTCCGTAAATCCCAGATTGTCCAGGAGGGTCAGCAGCACATCGGCGGGATTGCCGTTTCCTTTTCCCGATGACGCCTTGTCCAGTTCGTTGATAATAAAGACAAGATTGGATTCTCCTGCCATAGAGAACGCTTCCATGATAATTCCGGGTTTGGCATTGGAATAAATGCGGGAACTGCCGGTGAGCTGTTCCGAATCATTGATGGAGCTCATATCCAGGGTTGTCCACGGAAGCTTTAATATCCTGGCTACCGCATAGGCAATCTGTGACTTTCCTGTACCTGCCGGGCCAACCAGCAGCATGCCGTATGCAGGAAGCGTATGGGTGCGGTTAATCTGTATGATGGTCTCTATGATTCTCTGTTTGACCCGTTCCATGCCGTACAGTTCCTCATCCAGAATCCTGCGGGCCTCCACAGGATCAATGGATTCAAAATAGTGATTCTTCCACTGAATGTTCATCATGATGGAAAGGGCGCGCTGGGCATGGCGCCTCTCCTCCGGAGTCACTTCATGGGAGCGGGCCACCGCCAGGTTCCTGCGGGCCCAAATCCGTATATTGTCCGGCAGCGTCCTGCCGGCGCAGTTCATGAAATCAGTAAGGCTCTGAATACTAGTCAGCTTCATGTCGTCACCGTTTTCCTCCTGGTCCTCCTCTGCCAGTTCTGGCTCCGGCGCGCTGCCTGCCAGCAGCCGTTCAATCATAAACTGTAGAAAACCGTCCTCGGCAGACAGCTTGGTCCCTCCTCCAAAGGCCACCTCCCGAATCTTATAGACCGCGTATCCGTCTCCGCGGTTCTGACCGGACAATCGGACGCTGATATGGTTTTCCCCCAGCCAGCGCAGCAGGCTGGTGAAGCGGGCGTCAACCTGCAGGATATCCGCGCTGACAGTCCCGTCCTCCTCCTTGAACTCGAAAGCGGTCCGCTTGGCCTGGTTGGTGAAAACGCCGCAGGAATGGTGTCTCCAGGCCCGGCTGCTGTTATCCAGAACAAGCATGGGCTTCTCCGGAGAAGCCGCCGGCTCATTGGAGTAATATACCGTGTAAGTGCACTGTGGCTCTTCTTCCTTTTTTGGTGTGTCGCTGAAATCAAATACTGGCATAAAAATCCTCCCTGATATTGAAAGAGAGAGTCATAACACCTCTGTGCCATATACTCTCTCTTTGTGGCTGAATTCGTGTATATCCACTGGAAAAGCACGTTTTTTCTAGCCTTATTATATGTAAATCCGTTTTTTATGTCAATAGATGATTGCGGCGTTTTCCCAGAGATTTTCTCCGCGAAGCTTTTTCGGATGTGTCTCCACCGCTGTCCGGCATTTCCTCCTGTACGGCAACCCTGCAAGCCAGACGCTGCGCCATGGCAACGGATGTCAGCGTCACATAAATCTCCAATGCGCTGCTGATGATTCCGGCCACCGCCAAAAGGATTACGGACACCCCCACAATGGCTCCCCATCCATACAGAAAAGGCCTGTATGCTCCGGGCTCTGTCTGATACCTGGTCCAGATTATCCAAAACAGGTACAAAAGCACCAGCACAGCGGATAAAAATGCAAATACGATATGCAGTACAGATTTGAGGGGCAATTCCTCCGGAAGGTAGGGCGTCGTAATGGCGCAGAACAACAGTACCAGTGCAGCCGGAATCAATCTGGCGCAGATTGGGTGCAGCGCTGCACGGGATTTTATATTCCGGTGTATCATATAAAAATAACTTCCCACCAGAACTCCCCACAGGAAAAACGACTTTTTCCTGTCAAAAAAATTGCCGATAACAGAAAAATTGGTGGTAAACCAATTATATCCTCTTGTAAATAAAACCGTGTATACGGGAATTAAAAAGTAAGCCCAGAATTTCATTCTTTGTCCAGTCCGTTTCTTTTGTTTTCTACAAGTATAGCAGACTGGGCAACATTTATATTTAAAAAACTCTGACTTCTTTCTAAACAAATGATAAATATTTTACGGCCACCCTGGAAATAACGTAAACAGAATTACTGCCACTGCTGTACAGATAGCCGGCGTCACCACCGAAAGGCAGAAAATCGGAATGTAAGCACTCTTATGGGATTCACCACACAACCCGATGGATGTATTAACCGAACCGCTGTGGGGAAGCGAATCCAGGGAGGAGGATGCTATGGCCATGACTCTTGCAATGGCGGCATAGGATACCCCCTGCATGGCCCCGAATATATCATAGAATATAGGTGTGATGATCCCAAGTCCGCCTGACGCGGAACCGCAGAATCCTGCAAGCAGCGCTGTCCCGACAGAAACGCCTACCAGGTAATTGCCAGGGATATGTATGACTGCATCTACAAGCAATTCAAAGGCCGGGGTGGACTTAATGACTGTTCCGAATCCGACAATGGTACATATATTGAATATCGCCACCGCTGCCTTGGGTACACTCTGGAATACAGCCTCTGTTAGTTCTGCCCTGTCAAACCTCCGGTACATCAGTATGATGGTTGTGGCTATACCCATGAGCAAGGCATATTCAATGGGGATTATATTTTCCCCCGCCTTATTTTTCAGGTTTATTGCTATTACAGTCACCAGCATAGGTATAAAGGATATAAGAGGACTGGGAAGGCTCCCGCTCTTCTCATCTTTGTCATCATCCCTGGACGTGAATACCTCCCCGGCCTTTTTTGCATTTTTTATCATCATTGAAAGCCAAAAGCTTCCTATCAGCAGCATTAAAATACTTGAAATAAAGCCAACAACTGTCCCGGCCATCAAATCCACCCCAAAACCCTGGGTTGGAATAATGTTCTGCACCTGCGGCGCCCCTGGCGCAATCATGGCAAATGTACAGGAGCCAAAATATAATGCTGCGGGCATTAACCGGCGCGGTATGTTATTTTCCCTGAAAATTGCCAGCGCAATGGGAAACGTGGCAAAAATCGAAATAATGGCCGTGACGCCTCCGTAGCAGATAATACCTGTGGCTAAGGGTATGGCCAGATATGCCATGCTCTTAAATTTTCCAGTTACCCATTTGGCAATGGAAGTGGCTGCTCCGGACAATTCCATTGTTGTTCCCAATAAGGTTCCGCAGAAAAACACCAGGTAATAGGAACGGTAATAATCGGCAAAGCCAGTCATATAATTTTCAGTGAGCGTCTTATATATGTTCATATTACCGGACACAATCGCTATCAGGGATGCAATCATTACTGTTATGAACAGGTTGACTCCCCGCATCATCAAGAATATAAGTGTACAAAATGCTATTACTATCCCCACAAGACTTATATATGTTTCCATTTTCCCCTCCGCCATTAATTCATATTAAAAAATGCCTTTACTTCGTCCGGACTTGCAATCTCCCTGTCAACTTCGCGGGCCATATCAGCCGCACGCTTAATTAATTCTGCGTTTTTCGGAGCGCCCAGTTCCTTATAGTGATAATCCCCAATACCAATTGCCAGGCCCCCGCCATTTTTCAGTACATGCGGAGCCACATTCAGAAGATTCCCTCCCAGACAGTTTGCACTCCAGTAACATGGTTCATCAGGAAGCACGCTTCGCATAGCATCCACGCCGCTGACCGTACAGGGATGTCCTGTTATGTACTTGCCCTCTGTCAGATGAAACAGGAAATATCCCGGCTTTGTGATAAGGCCCATATCAATCAGCTTTCTTCCTCTTCTCACAAATCCCACATCCCAGCAGGTCATTTTTACCTTTATTTTATAATTAAGCATCTCCCTGGCGCAAAACTCCAGCGTACTGGTTGAATTCGTATAGATGGAATCAGACTCCGTGAAGCAGCCCTTTTCTTCGTCATATTGGTCCAGGTTCACGCTTCCTGTATCCAGAGGAATGATATCCGGCTTCGTGGATTCCTTCTTTGCCAGTTCGGATATGATTTTGATACGCGAGCTGTCCTTATCATTGCTGTTAAAGCCAAGTGTTGGCAATAGTAAAATGTCTGTCTTCTCCCGAACCTTTTCTATGATTTCAGCATACACTTCCGCGTGATTATTGGGCTCCCCGGCAGCTGTCCTTGCGTGAAAATGCATGATGGATGCACCAGCCTCCCTTACACGCTGCGCTTCGTCCACAAGTTCCTGTACGGTCCACGGCACGTTAGGATTCATGTCCCTCATTGCATATTCGTTTACACGGGCTTCTATAATAACCTTTTTCATATGGATTTTACCTTCACCTTTCTTTTTTATCGAACCTGAAACCGGATGCCCTATACTCTCCCGTTTCCTTCCCGACATCTGGCCGACTCAGACAATAACCGACTCACAACAGCCATTCCTATCTCCCTGCCGCCGCAGAATCCACCTTTCACCACAACCGGCAATCCGGTATAGTTTCCCACGATACGGCCCACATCAACCTGGGGAACTATATGATCAATGGCTTCTATGTAGGAAACATGAAGCCTGCGGCACACGCTCTCCATGGTATCCCCTCCGGTCAGCAGAAGTCCTGCCACCTGCTCCCGGCCCGCCAGCTCCATCACTCTCCCCGTAATCTCTGCAAGTCCTTCATTAATGAGTCTTGAACAGGTACCGGAATCATATCCGCGCCTAAGGTCCTCATCATTCAGATCCACCACGCAGTCCTGCAGGGCTGTCCCTATGATAATGGACTGAGGCCTTGGTTTCTGCCGGAACAGATTTACTGCAATTCCAACAGCCCGGTTCACTTCTTCCTCGAATTGTACCTGTCCGCTTATCAGCATGTACGCAGATACGTGGACAGGTACATTGGCCTCACTGCTGCACAAATACTTCATCTGTGCTTTAGTCAGCGGATTTGCGCTGCCCACCACAAATAATGCCACCTTTTCCTCCGGCCCCGTACTGCCCTCTGCCCCCGTTGAAACCTCCTCCTTTATCATCCCCCTGCGGTAATTCAGTTTCATGGTAAACGCACCCGGGTCCACAGCCAGTACATTCCACCCCAATTCCACACAGGTCTGCGCGATCAGGTCTATATGCTCCAAAGTGACGGCATCCATTACCAGTATCTGCCCTCCTCGCTCCCGGGCATCTATCATGGCACATTTAAGAGTTCCCTTACCTCTGTCCACATTTTCTATGGAAATCAACTCGACTTTTCGTCTGCTCTGTCCCTGAATCAGTCTTGGAACAAATGCATCCTTTACCGGGGTTTTTACATCCTGGGCAATGGGAGTTTCCGTCAGCACGGTCCCGTCAATGATTGATATACCGTTTAAGCAGATTCTCCTGGATTGCGGCATTGCAGGCACCATCACCGCAACCATATCTCCGCCAAGAGTATCCAGCATGGCGTCTATTTCATTTCCAATTCTACCGCGCAGCGTTGTATCTATTTTTTTAGAGAAACAGGTAACACCTGTGGACTTTAGGGCCTTCGTTGCCTTGCACACCTCTCTGTATGCATCCTCAGGCTTCAAATGCCTGCTGTTGCTGCTTACAAAAACCGCATCCAGACATCTTGCCTCCTCAGAATCCTCCAGAGCCTCAGCGTCTAAAAACAAACCGGTCCTTGCCTGTGACCTTGCAATCAGCGCGCCTGCACTTGCTGCGCCCGTAAAGTCGTCGGTAACAGCTCCTATCATCATATATTCCCCCTGCTTCAGCTATTTTGCATCATGATTTTCCATGTTTTCATCCTGCTTTGCATCATGAAGGGCTTTTGCATATTTGACAGTGGAGTCGATGGCTGCCGTCATGCTGACATTGGTGGCAATCCCCTTCCCTGCAATATCAAATGCAGTTCCATGGTCCACGGAGCAGCGTAAAAACGGAAGTCCCAGTGTAACTGAAACTGTCCTCTCCAAATCCAGCGTCTTACATGGCATATGGCCCTGGTCATGATACATTGCCAGTATAGCATCAAATTCCCCATTTTTTCCCCTGGAAAATAATGTATCCGGCGGAACCGGTCCGATTGCATTGATTCCCCGTTTCCTGGCTTCCTCAATGGCAGGAATGATTTCCTTCATCTCTTCATCACCGAACAGCCCGCCTTCCCCGCTGTGGGGATTAATGCCCGCCACCGCAATGTACGGGGTTTCCATCCCAAGGCGCTTTAACTCTTTATCAATGCGGCATATATCGTTCAGTACATGTTCCTTCGTGGCATACCGGATGGCATTCATCAGTGATATATGTCTGCTGAGATGGAATACCCTCATCTTAAAGCAGTCAAACATGGTCAGAACATACGGAGCTTTTGTGCCGTCCATATAAATCTCGGTATGACCAGCCTGCTTTACCCCCACCATCTTAATAGCCACCTTGTTAATGGGAGCCGTGGTCACCGCATCAATCTCTCCCTCCAACCCTAATTCAATAGATGTGCGAATGGAATCCATTGCTATCTGTCCGGCGGCCGCCTGCTCCTTCCCCCACACCAGCTTCGAGATATCATAGTGTCCTGTTTCAAGGACATCTATGGAGCCAAACCGGAAGCAGGCGTCAGACACGGATTCAATCCTGTTAAATTCCAGACTACATTGGGGAAGGACTGCCTTTGCTCTTTCGAGTACATTCACGCAGCCAATGACAAGGGGCCTGCATTCATCATAAATATGTTTCTCTCCCAAAGCCTTCAGGATAATCTCTGGCCCAATTCCCGCCGGGTCTCCGATTGTAATTCCTACAATCGGTTTGTATTTCTCTTTCATGAGTCTCTCCTTTTGATTGATAATTTTTATTTCTATATTTTTTCGATATTTACATATATAATTATCAATCGAAAATAATAAAATGTCAATTGTTATTTTTATAAGAATATGTACACGATTCTTTGTGCATTTCTTATAGTCCGTATTTATGCCGGATAATAAAAAAGCCAAATAAAAGAGCCTTCATGCACAAAGCACAAAAGCTCCCACTTAAAAAATTTTATATTTTCACAAACCTCTGATTTTAACACCCCATCAGATAAGATCCAGCTCAATGCCGAGATTCCTGGCAGTCTGAACATATTCTTTTTTTATTTCTGTATCAGTAATCACCCTGTCCACCTCAGACATAGGACACACCGTAAAGAGATTTCTGCTGCCAAACTTTGAACTGTCGGCAATAACATAAACCTCGTCCGCCACCCGTATCATTTCACGCTTCACATCCATCTGAGGGGTTCCCATGGAAGTCAGACCCGTTTTGAGATTGATTCCATTGACCCCCACAAAGGCCTTGTCAACATGAAACTGCCCCATGGCTCCTACTGTTATGTTATCCAGAGCAGCCGGAGGATTGCCAATGACATGGCCTCCCACAATGAAAAGGTCCACATGCCTGGCTGAAGTCAGCTCAGCTCCGGACAGAACAGAATTCGTCACCACTGCCAGATGTTTCTCTGCATGTTCCTTTATATATTTGGCCAGATAATATCCCGTAGTGGAATCGTCAATGATGATTGAGTCCCCGCCTTCAATATACTCGTAGGCCCTTTTGGCAATTCTGTATTTTTTGTCACTGTTTAGGAAATATTCTCCGGGAATGAATTCCACCGAGAGTCCGTTTTCCTTGCGGACCGCTCCCCCGTATGTTTTCTTAAGAACCCCCTGCTGGTCCAGCTTTCTTATGTCATTCCTTATGGTCACCTCGGAACACCCCAGACGCCCGCTTATTTCCGCAACCTTGACAATTCCGTTGGTCTGCACTTCATCTATGATAATCTCTAAACGTTCGCTTGCTTTCATATGCAATATCCTCTTTCTATCGTTTAAATATATCTACTGATTTATTATATTACATACAAAATAAGATTACAATTGAAAGAACTGAATTAACGAAATTCCATCATGGACGATTCCGCCCCGGCAAAAAACAGAAGCCGAAAATCAAAGGGTCAAAGGGTAGTTTCCCTCCACTTGACTATATTCTTAAACACCACTTCCCCGTCTGTTTTCTTGCCGTCCAGGATGTCGGCCAGCTCTTCCATGGCCCTGACCCCTTCCTGATAAGCGGGCGTGATGATGGCGGAAATGGTTGGGGTCGTCATTCTGGTCCATCCCTCCGCGTCAAAGCCGATAAGGCCCAGTGTGTCAGGAAACAGCCTCATATAATCCGGGTATCTGCGGATCGCCTGGTACACCACCTGCAAAAGTCCCGGACTGGCAACATAAATCAGCGTCTTTTTTTTCAGGTCAATCTGGTCCTTCAGCATTTCATACACCTGATCGGACTTCACGCCCTCCTGGAGATACTGGGTGGCGCCCTCCTTCCAGGCGTCCTGAATGGCGTCCTTATATCCCTGGGTATTCTCAAAACCCGCGCTGATATTGGAGTCGCCGTCGGAAATCATGAGAAAGTTCTCATATCCTTTCTTGATGCATTCCGAAATCACCTGATACACGCAGTCATAATTGTTGCTTTTTACATACCGCCCCTTGAAATCATAGGGCTTGGCATCCAGGTATACGACGGGCTTTTTCTTTTTTTCCAGGTCTGAGGCCAGCATGCCGAAGCGGTAGGTGGACTGGACTATAAAACCGTCAACCCCCAGCCGGAGCATGCGTTCCACATAATCCTTCTCATGCTGGAAAGCGAGACCGCTGTTTCCGACCACAATCTGGTACTCCAGGGCACTGGCCGCCTCCTCAATTCCTTTGAGAGCCCTGGCGCAGTATCCCTCCGACGTGTCCGCCAGAATGACCCCCGCCACGCCGCTGCTCTTGGCCTTCATGGCCCTGGCTGCAGCACTTGGCTCATATCCGGTCTCATCAATGATATGCTGTATTCTCTGTTTGGTCTCCTCAGACATCTTATTAATCTTGCCGTTGAGATAGAAGGACACCGTTGTCTTTGAAACACCCGCCCGTTCAGCAATCTCATTAATTGTCAACTTCTTCATTCTGACCTCCACCCGCCTCATCCTGCATCGCTCTTATAAATATACCATTAAATCCTTAATCGGTAAAGTGTCGTGTTCCCATTTATGGTGTGAATGGCTGCTGCCTTTGCATAAACCGGCACCCCTTTGCAATAGTGGATTTTACCGCCCTGCCATGTCTCCTGATTCCAGACCAGGAAATCCCAGGATTCATCCGGCGAGATGCAAAAGCTCATGGCCGTCACCTGTTCCTCCGGCTCAGGCCGGCTGCTTCCATACTGGAAAACAGGGGTTTTCTTAGCCTCTGTTCCCTCACCCAACAGACAGGTCCAGTCTGTGATACGGTCTGTAAAGCCGGTTTTCCTGACCAGACAGGTGCTTTTTTCTTTCTGGTTATATTGTTTGGATATAATACAGGGCTCTGACTCAAAGGGGCGTGATCCCAGCACCGTCATTGACACATCCCCGCCGCAGCACAGTCTCCAGTATTCCCCGGTCCCGTCCTTGCCCGGTCCTGTTCGGGCAGCCTGCACGGCACTGTCCAGATGATAATACTCCTTTACCTCATGGCTGCCGTCGCAGCGTATATCATTGACAATCATCCAGATTCCCTGGTCCACCGCCATCACCTTGCGGATGACCAGATAATGTTCGCCGGACATAAGACATCCGTGATAAGCCATTTCCCCGTAATGGACCGGCCCCTGTTCCCGGAAGTAATTTTTAAAGCTCAGTCCAAAGCTGTCATACCCCCATGAACCCCTGGGCCTTCCATGGGATTCTCCGTCTATAACGCATACATTGTGGGCCTGGGCGCTCTTTAAAAACGGGCGCAGCGGTTCTTCCTCCACATAGGAGTACCTGCCGCTGTCCGCCAGTACGGGACGGCCTCTGTAATAGAGCGATATATGGGTCAAATCCGCATGTCCGTGCCCGCTTCCAAGGGGACCGCATTTCAGGTAGGTAAAATGGCTGTCCTCCTCCCAGCTGCTTCTGAAAAAAATATGCCCGGCATCCGCTGCTTCCAGGGACCGGCTCTCCGGCTTTCTGCCTTCCATGGCGCGGTATCCGGCGATTCCGGCACTGCCTAGCAGCCAGGCGCTGTCCAGGTCCGCGGTTTCATATCCCGCATACTTGTACCTGCCGTCACCGGTTAGAACAGCAGCCTTCACCATCACATCCCTCACATCGGTAACATCGCTGTCACATTGGGCTATCTGAACATGATCCGGTCCCGTGGCAAAAAGCACGTAACGGCTCATCCTGTCAACTGCCTTCTCCAGCCAGTCTGTACTGCGCCAAAATTCTTTCCGGCTATCTCCATCCCCGCCAGGTTCACCCCAGCCATATCCCGCGCCGGCCTTATCAGTCCTGCTTCCAATCCGGCCGATGGCCCGGCAGGAGGCCAGCAGCTTCATACAGGCCAGAAGCACCTCCACATGATACATCATGGACTGCTCCCAGTGGGCTCCGTCATCCAGCACCTGAAGCCCCATCTGACGTTCCAGTTCCTTCCAGGCCCAGTCCTCTGTTCCGTCTGAAGGTAAATATTCGCGAAACCACAGGTACCCGCTGCATATGGATGCCGTCTGAAGGACGCCCCAGTTGCTGAGCGTATATTTTCCAATGTACCTCTTCCTCAAACTGGCAAACTGGTCTTTCATGCTCTCCAGGATTTCACCCGCTTCCCTTTCCTCTATAAGTCCCTCTCCCAGAAGATGAAGCAGCAGATACTGCCAGCTCATACACCGGATTCCCGTGTCAATGGTCCTGGTGGTCACGGTTCCCTCTGGCAGTATGGGGTTTGCCTGTATCCAATGAAGCAGGAACCATTTCAGCTTTTCAGCATATGACGTATCGCCGGTAAGCCAGCCGGCAATAAGCAGTTTGTTCATGTATTCGTGACGGTTCAGCATGAAAATCCATTCCGGATCCCCGTTGGGGCTTCTGTCCCATATCATTTCCTTAAGGGTAAACGGTTCACGGCAGGGTTCCATATCCCATCTGTCCTCAAACGAAAATGTATGCGCCATGAGCCTGTCTGCCTGCGCCAGAATTTGTTTTGCCTCCTCCCGGCAGTTTTCAGTGATATGGGCGGTCACCCGTTCCTTCTCATACCAGGCTGCGTAGGCCTCTGCTCTTTCTCTTACTTGTACATACCGTTCATCACCCATAGATAACTCCTTTTTATTCCATTTGGTCTTTCTCTCATTCAGGCGGGCTGCTGCGCCCCCTGTGATCTTCCATATTTATAAACCAGAGAGGGAGGCACCCCTGCTGTATGCTTCAGGCATACATGCCAAAGGGTACCTCCCCGCTTTTTTCTAGGCAATCAGATGCAGGACAGAAAGCACCACACCCAGGATAATGGTAAGGATGACCAGCTTATAGGTGGTCCACTTTTTCACTTTTATCAGGTAGAAAATAAGTCCTGTGAACAATACAGGAAGGAGCTTGGGGGCGATGGCGTCTATCATCTCCTGGATGGCCACCACCTTCTGCTGGTCTCCCGGCATATTGGCAACGTATTGAATCGGTGTGGAAATCTTCACAAAATTTACCGCAAGTCCTGAGATAACGGTCACACCTATCATGCTGGCGATGTTGGAAATCTGTTCCATCTTCGTGCTGAGGGTGGCAATGATGTTGGTGCCCAGTTTGTATCCCCACATGCCGGTGAGAAGCTTCATGGCCAGAAGAATCACGTTCATGGCCACAAAGAACAGGATGGGTCCCATAATCAGGCCGTCCTGGGCCAGGGACGCGCCAATGGTGGCGAACAGCGGCGCCAGACAGAACTGGGCGAGAGAATCACCGATACCTGCCAACGGTCCCATGAGAGCCATTTTGATGTTTCGGATTTCATTGGAAGGAGTCTTATTCTCCAGCATGACCAGATGAAGGCTGGTGATAAACGGGAGAAAATGAATATTGGTGTTAAAAAACTCTATGTTCTCCTTCAATGCTTCCTGGAGTTTGTCATCGTCGTCCTTGTACATCTTGCGAAGGGCGGGATAAAGTACATTTGCATAGCCAAGGCCCTGGTAATTGCCATAGTTAAATCCATTCTGCAGGAAATAGGCCCGCAGGGATGTTTTCATATAATCTTTTTTCTCCAGCTGATTAAATGCCATCTTCAAATTCAACCTCCACTTCTTCTACAGATTCGCCGTTTCCTTTGCCGGCATGGAAAAATACAAGCAGTGCAATGGCCGTACCGATAACAGCCACTCCCATGACAGGAAGGTTCAGGTAGGCAATGGCGATATAGCCAAACAGTACAAAGGGAATCAGTTCCTTCTTTGCCATTACATTGAGAATCATGGCAAAGCCAATGGCGGGAAGCATCTTGCCTGCCACGCCCAGACCCGCGCTGAGCCATGCGGGAATCAGTGAAATCACCTTCTGGAGTCCCTCGGAGCTGAAGGCGCCGCCGAATCCGATAATAAAGCCGACCACCGCAAATACGCAAACCGTTGCATTGGCAGCTATCCTGAAGCCGCGGAAATTCTTCTTATCCAGGGCCTTATAAGCATAGCTTGTAAGGGTTGTGGCAAAGGTATAGGTGGCTGTAATCACAAACTGGAAAGCCACTGCAAATGGGAATGAAAGAGCCAGGGCAGAGCCCACATCAATACCAGAATCCTTCATGGTAATGGCTATGATGGTTCCCACAATTCCCGGGCCCATGGGGTTTGGCGGTACGGAACCGCCCTGGGATACGCCAAATCCCATAAATGCCAGCTCGCCTACAGCTCCCATGGCCAGGCCGGTGGGAAGGTCCCCTAAAATAAGTCCCACGCCGGCTGCCATGACCAGGCACCGGTTGGTGTAAATTCCGAACAGCATGCCTGCCAGACAGAAGGCTGTCCACAGACCGATTAACAAACATTGAAACATACTGATTGTCACGATAATTCCCTCCTCTTAAACGTGTATTTTACAATTAAAGATACTTATTTAAATCCACCCTGGCTGCCCCGTCGTCGCCGGAAGCAGTTGTCCTGGTATTAAAGACAACTCCATACGTGTCACGCAGCTGCCTTAAGGCTGCCTTATCCTCGCCGCCCAGTGCAATATACTTGCTCACTTCCTCCTTTCCCGGAGCGTGATGGATATTGCCCACATTGATTTCCTTCACAGGTACTCCGCCCGCCACCAGCTTAAGCGCATCCTCCGGCGTCTTGCAGACAATAAAGATGGTCTGCTTCGGAGATGCCTTCATGATTACGTCACAGGTGTGCTGGATAGAGAAAAAGCGCATGGCGATGGTCTTTGGAACCACTGCCTTCATCAACGTCTGCTGCATGGAATCCTCGCTGGCCGAATCATTTGCAACGATAACCGTATTCACGCCGAGAGCTTTAATCCAGAGCTGTCCCTGTCCGTGAATCAGCCTCTCGTCAATCCTGAATGCTACTATATTAGGTACTGCCATTTCATATCCTCCTTGTTATAAGCCCATTTTGTTTATTCTCCATGGGTTTTCATGTTTTCTTACCAATATAAATTCCAGTCTTTATAGAACCGCATAAGGGCTTCCATATAATAATAGTCTCCCCAGATATTCCCCTCATCCACACCCTTGCCTGAATGCCATGAATACACTCCATGGAGCAGCACCGGATTTCCGGGTTTTATCTCCGGCGCCGTATAGCGTTCCATCAGGGAACGCAGGATACAGTGCATGGCATGGCGGTAGGTATTCTTATCGGATTCTACCTCCGGCAGATACTTAAGCATCTCATGAATACCGCACACCCCAATGGCTGCCGCCGATGAATCCCTGGACTGATTTGAACCGTCTGTGAATATCAGATCCCAGTAACATACCTGATCCTCCGGAAGCCGGTTCAGGAAATAATTGGTCATTCCCTGAAACAGATTGAAGGCGCTGTCATCCTTGACGTATCTGTAATTCAGCGGTATACCGTAGATTCCCCATGCCTGGCCCCTGGCCCAGGCCGAGTCATCGCTGTATCCCTGTCTGGTAACGCCCTTAAGAGGTTCCCCTGTCCCAGGGTCAAAATAAAAGGTGTGGTACGCTGAGGCGTCATCCCTTATCACATTGTTGCAGGCCGCCTCATAATGCCGCACCGCTGCGTTCCGGTATACAGGGTTTCCGGTTTCCAGAAAAGCCCAGTGCAGCAGCGGAATATTCAGCAGGCAGTCAATGATCAGGCGGTAGTTGTCCCTGGCTCCAAGCTCTCCCCAGGCCTGGATGAAACCGCCCTTTTCCTGAAACCGCTCCATCAGCTTATCGGCTGCCAGAAGCCCTGCCTTCCGGCCCTCTGCAGAACCAGTCAGCTTATATCCGGCCACGCATGACAGGCTGTAGAGAAAGCCCAGATCATGGTGATCCAGCTCAATGCGCTTCTCTACCCGGTTCAGGAAGGAATCCACATTTTTAAGAGCCAGATTTTTAAATGCATCGTCTCCTGTGTACTCGTAGCACAGCCACAGAAGTCCTGTCCAGAATCCGTCCGTCCATTCGATGTTGTCTATGACTCCGTATGTCTGGTTCCTGGTGGCTGAAGAAGGGAATCTGGTGCCAAAGTACTCCATATTGCATCTTACCTGGTCCGCCACCCGGTCCATGGCTGCCGTAACCTCTTCCCTGGTCAGAAACCCCGCTGCCTCGTATTCAGCCTTCCTGTTGATTGGTTCCACATGAATCTTCTTAATCACGTTCTCAATCCCCATCCTTTCCTTACATCGAGCCGGATTGGAATGTTAACCAATCCTGCAATCCGTTCTTATAATCCGTTCTTACAGTCCGTCCTCAAATTCCGGTGCTTCCTCTTCGCTGTCCAGGGCATCTAAATCCCGCAGGCCTTCCCTGCCTGCTGACAGCAGCGCCGCCGCCAGTTCGTCCAGCCCATACATAGGTCTGGAGAACACGGCTTCCACCAGGGCTGCCATGTTCACACCGGCAATTACCTTGATTCGCTTGTCTGCCCGCGCTTTTCTCAGGGCTGCTGCCGTGTTAAACGGGGTGCCTCCCACCAAATCAGCCAGAATCAGGACCTCATCCCCTTCCAGTGATTCCATGGCCTTTGCCATGGACTCCTTCAAATCCTCTGAACTTTGTCCCATCTCAAAGTTAACCGCTTCCGTGTTGTCCGGTTTCCCGGCCACCAGAGAGACGGCGCTCAGAATACCCTCCGGAAACGTTCCGTGTCCTGTTACAATGATTCCTGTCATGCTTTTTCCTTCCTCCTGTTTTGTTTTCTCCTGTCAGTTTTCTCCTGTCAGTTTTCCTCCAGGTTTACTTCCTATTAGTTTACTACATCTTCAAGCAATCTTTTCCGTCCCCTGTAAATGTCACGTTTTAGTAAATTGGTTTACCGATATTTGGAGTATAGTACTATTCACAATGATTGTCAATATCTTCTTTTGTTTTAAATATTTTTCTTGCATATTGCATAGTATTTTCCCCTATATTTTATGCATTTATCACATATACCATCACCATAAACTGGTAATTTCTTTATTTCCCCTCTTACTTCCCGCTGTTTTGTTTTCTCAGTAAACCCTTCAAAGTTTACTTTCCGTTTTTATAGTAAACTTTCCGTCATTTCTAACCTTTAGTCATTTTTTTACTCAACCGCCACTTTCTTATGAAAGGCGGCGCTCAGATAGGCATGACAGTCTTGGAGGACAAGCTAAAATACAATTGGCGAGGAAATTTAATCATCGCCTCGCCAATACCACATCCAATATGATATTTTATTCAATATATGTGAATATAAAATTTATCGGCCTCATGGCTGTTCAAATTCTGCTGCATAAAATCCGCAGTTCCATTGTACACAGTTAGTATTTTTCAGGAATCCGAATATTAGACGCGTTAGAAAACTTATATTTTTCTGTCATATGCTTCTTCATACAAACCAAGATATAACAGTAGCAATCCGCTATACCATCTGCAAAGGAATCCGCGTTACCCTGGTTTAATTGCCGGAACGCAGCGATAACTTGTTTATTGAGATGCGAAAGTGTACGCCTCTTGGACGGATAATAAGCAAAATGATGCCCCCATTCAAGAAGATGATTGGTTTCAGATAATATAACATATAAAGGTTCCAGTGTGGTATGTTTTAGTATGGCTTCCAACATATCTGCCAGATAAGCGGAACCGGGAGATGTAAATCTGTCCGCCAACTCGTCCAGCTCATCTCTGGTGAACCGCAAAGCTGCCTCCAAAGCCGCCGGGCGAATCAGCAGGGCCATGAGCTGCAGGGCATGAAGGTAGCGCAATGCCTTTTCTACATATCCGGAATTAAGAGCCAGCCGGTGAATTTTAGTATCATCCGGTTCTATAACAATAGTGCCTTTGCCATTTAATGTTTTTACGAACCCTCTCTGTTCCAGTTCTGACAATGCCTTTCTGACAGTGGATAAAGAGACATTATACTGTCCGGCCAGCTGCTTTTCATATGGAAGATACATGCCAATCGAATATTCTCCAAGGCCGATTTTCAGATTCAGGTCGTCAACAATCTTCGAGTAATAATAATCCTGGCCGCGCATGGGATTCCACGCAAAGGGCACCCCTGTTTGCACAGGACATTCAGGCGTCGTGTCCCATAAATTTTTTAGTGTGCTTTCAATGGAGTCTGTAAGAGCCTGATATATATTTAATAACTGGCGGTGCTTTGCAGACGGATCTTTGCCCTTTAATAGGTCTATAATAACGCTGTTCGCAGGTGCAGGCTTCTGTAAAAAGTGTTTCCTGAAACAGGGGCATTCCTCTATGAAAAATGAAAACTTATTGTAAAGGCCAAATGCAGAATAAAGTTCGCCGAATAAGGGATTTCCCCCTATTCTTAATATATCATATCCCAAATTAGAAGGAATACGCCATCCGCCGGTAAAGCGCCCCAAACGCAGTACCTTCATAGCCTGTTTATAGTGCGGCATAATCTCCACATCGCAGCCCTGCAGGGCAAAAACAAAAAGGGATGGCAGTATTAGCGTAAAGGTCTGATATACCTGCAATATAGTCTGCTTTTGCTTCAAAATTTCAAAAACAGTATTCAATGAATCAGGCGTATCTTTTCCTGAAACAACGATTGGAGCAAGGCGGGGCTGAATCTCAATCAGCCCTTCTTCCCGCAATGCTTCCAAAACATGGTTAATCGTGTATCTGCTTACATGAAACTGCTCGCAATACATCCTTGAAGATAATAAAGAATTTCCAGGAAGTGTCTGGCCCTCCAAAATACGCTGTTTAATTTCGTTATATACAAATGTAAATTTTGTTTCCTGTGGTTTCATATCGTATCTCCTCTGTCTGGATTATATCATGAAGTTCCACACTTGTCAGCATGAAAAGCTGTAACCTATTTGCACTCCTTACCAATATGGGTATTGCACGTTGATAAAGATAACCTTTATAATAAAACCGTAAAATTGGCATGAAAGAGATTACACATTAGGGAGGAATAACGTCAATGGCAGGCAGACAAAAAAATGATACTACGATACAATTTCTGATATACAGCTTCATTGGGCTCCTTATCTTTAGTATTGTTATTTTCAGCATTCTGGGAATTTATATGAGTCAAAAGAGCAGAAAGGCCGTTTACAAAGTTGGAGAGATCTATATGTCCGGAATGAATGAACAAATGTCCCGACACTTTGAAACAGTAATTAAATTGCGTTTTGATCAGGTCAGCGGCATTGTTTCTGTGGTTTCAACAGATAACAACGACAAAGAGGCACTATATGAGGAACTCATTTACAGGGCACAGGTCAGGGATTTTGACTATTTAGCGCTTTGTTCTGCTGAGGGAAATTTCGAAACTCTTTACGGACACCCAATACAGCCGCTCAACCCAGAACCTTTTGTAGAAGCATTATTACAGAGTGAACAGCGAGTTGCCGTAGGTGTTGATTCAGATGAAAAAGAAGTGGTATTATTTGGTGTTGATGCTGCTTATCCTATGCAGAATGGCGATATGAGCACTGGCCTGATAGCAGCGGTGCCGCTGGAATACATCACTGATTTTCTTTCCCTGGAGGATAAAGGGCAGCTGATGTATTACCATATTATCAGACCGGACGGCAGTTTTGTAATACAAAATCCCAACACCGAACTGTGGCCTTTTTTTGAAGAGCTGCAAAAGCATCTTGCTCTTGCAGAAAACGATTCATCTGAAGAAAATTCTATTGATGAATTTGGTATTGCTCTGAAAGATCATAAAAAGTATGCTGCCACATTTGAAGTGAATGGGGAAGAACGGCAAATTTATGGCATACCATTGCCTTATTCTGAATGGTATTTGGTAGCGGTAATGCCTTATGGTATATTGGACGATACCATAAACAGTCTGAGCAGTCAGCGTATGGTCATGACGTTGCTGTCCTGCGCTTCTGTTCTATTCATTTTGACATTGATTTTTCTTCGGTATTACTCCATGACCCGTTCTCAGCTGCATGAACTGGAAAAGGCCCGTCAGACAGCACTTGAGTCCAGCAAGGCCAAAAGTGAATTTTTAGCCAATATGAGCCATGATATCCGTACCCCCATGAATGCAATAGTAGGCATGACCGCCATTGCAACAGCCCACATGGATGACCGGGAACAGGTACAGAGTTGTCTGAGAAAAATCACATTGTCCAGCAAACATCTATTAGGGCTGATTAATGATGTTTTAGATATGTCTAAAATTGAAAGTGGTAAATTGACGTTAACAACCGAGCAGATTTCTTTGCAAGAAGTTACTGAAGGCATTGTTAACATTATGCAGCCACAAGTGAAGGCAAAAAAACAAACCTTTGATATTCATGTTGATAATATATTAACAGAAAATGTATGGTGCGACGGTGTGCGCCTGAATCAGGTATTATTGAACCTCTTGTCGAATGCAACCAAGTATACACCGGAGGGAGGAGCCATACGATTATCTCTTTCTGAAGAAAAATCTCCAAAAGGAGAAAACTATGTCCGAATTCATATCAATGTCAAGGATAATGGAATCGGCATGTCACAGGATTTTCTGAAAAAAATATATGAATCCTATAGCCGGGCAGATGGTGCCAGGGTACATAAAACAGAGGGTGCAGGTTTGGGAATGGCGATTACAAAGTACATTGTAGACGCGATGGAAGGAGGCATTGAGGTTCAAAGTGAAATTGGCAAAGGTACTGAATTCCGTATTACATTTGATTTTGAAAAAGCTGCCGCAATGGAGGTGGATATGGTGCTCCCTTCCTGGAATATGCTGGTGGTTGACGATGACGAGCTATTGTGCAGAACAGCTATGAATGCGCTGAAATCCATTGGTATAAAAGCTGAATGGACATTAAGCGGGGAAAAGGCCATAGATTTGGTAATCCAACACCACAGCAGAAGGGACGATTATCAAATAATCCTGTTAGATTGGAAACTGCCTGGCATGAATGGGATTCAGGTTGCCAGAGAACTACGGCGCAATTTAGGAGATGAAGTACCTATACTGCTTATTTCTGCATACGACTGGAGCGAATTTGAAGCGGAAGCACGGGAGGCGGGTATCAGCGGCTTCATTTCCAAGCCTCTGTTTAAATCCACATTGTTCTATGCGCTGCGCCAATATATGGGAGTTGATACACCAAATAACCGGACATTGAACCAGGGTATGGAGCTGTCCGGGCGCCGCATCCTTCTCGCCGAGGATAATGAACTTAACTGGGAGATTGCAAATGAGCTGTTATCTGATTTGGGAGTGGTATTGGATTGGGCCGAGGATGGCCAGATTTGTCTGGATAAATTCCAAAAGTCACCCAAGGGATATTACGATGCTATTCTCATGGATATAAGGATGCCGCATATGACAGGATATGAGGCCACGAAAGCAATCAGGGGACTGGATCATCCGGATGCCTTATCTGTTCCAATTATTGCTATGAGTGCGGATGCTTTTTCGGATGATATACAGCATTGCCTGGAATGCGGTATGAACGCTCATATTGCAAAGCCTATTGACGTTAAGGAATTGACCCGCATGTTAAAAAGATATTTAATATAGCCCCGTTTACTGCATTTATGTTCCGTCCACAAAAACATTGCAGGCCCTCAGGCTGCAGGAAGAAATAAAGTTTCAATCCCTGCTTTATTAACGCATTGCTGCAGCCTGAATTCATCCGCTGGAATATCCTCCTGGTGCATCAGAGCCCCTGCATATACTTTTCTTCATACTCTGAAATTGATACAGGCCTGCTAAACAAATAGCCCTGCACAGTTTTGACACCATATTCTCTTAGAACCTCAAATTGCTGCCCGTCCTCTATCCCTTCAGCAACTAACTGAATTCCCATTTCACTGCACATTCTTGTCATCATCCCAATTATTATCTGTGCTCTTTTATTTGAAATAATATCTTTTACAAACCCTTTATCTATTTTTAATATATCGAATTTCACTAATGACAGCAGCGCTAAATTTGAACTTTCCACCCCAAAGTCATCCATTGCAACTCTGAATCCAGAATCTCTTATTTGATTGATTCTTGTTACCAATGTGTCCAAATTTGTAAAATTGGCGCTCTCAGTAATCTCTATTTCCAAATAATTTCTTTGAACATGATATTTGTCGCTGATCTCTTCCAATCTTTTTATAAAACGATCGTCCATAAAAGTGAGCTTTGAAAAATTACTGGAGATTGTAACGGCAGACTTCCCCTGCCTGGCCCAGATACTCAGGGTTTTGCATACCTCCTCAAATACATAGTAGTCAATCTTACTGATCAGGTATGTGTCTTCTAAAACTGGAATGAATTTATCTGGTGCTATGATCGTTCCATTTTCATCCCGGTAACGTATCAATGCTTCTGCACCCACCATCCTGCAATCTTCCACATTTATTTTAGGCTGCAAATACACTTTGAAATTATGATTCTCTATTTTTTCGTTTAGCACATCAGGCTCAGCCAAGGAGCGCAGTATGTCATTATTATGCCTGTAGCGGCCAGTTGCATGGTGTCCCTGATAGAACCGCTTTTTATCATCATACATTAATTCATCCGCTTCTTTGATAATATCCTGAATATGAGTGCATTCTTCATTCCATCTGCATCCTATGGCTGCCTGACATTTGCTCTTCTCAAAAGCATTTTTTAACAGCTGAACATTATCGCAAAAGGATTCCTCGGTAATATCCACATAAATTATTACAAACTCATCGCCGCCAATACGGTAAAGGTACTTTGAATCAACGCTGTTTTTCACAATATCAGCGCATTCCTTAATCATCTTATCCCCCGTGTCATGGCCAAAGGAATCATTAATCTCTTTAAGCCCATTAATATCTAAATAGACCACTCCTACAGATTCTTTGCACTCTTTTAATTCAGATACATCCTGTATAAAACGGTTTCTATTGTAAAAAGAAGTTAACCGGTCTATTTGGCTCATCTCAAATAACATTGTTTCATTTTCATTTCGCTGCATGGTCAGAGAAAGAAAATACTGGATAGTCTGCAAAAATGGAACCGCTACTTCAGCCAGGCCCAAATCCTGATTATCCAGGCCTATTGACCCATTTACTTTTCCATTCTTCATCATGGGTACCCATATAATATTTCGTATTCCCTGTTGGACAAGCAGTTCATAGCCCTTCGGGAATGTATCCTTTATTTCTTCAATATCATTAATAACCAGCTTTTTGTGCTTGTCCAACTCATCCAGCCATACTTGATAATCACCGATTGGGATATTCTGTAAATTATCTATTTGTGGCAAAACACCTTCTTTACACCATTCTGCGATGTTAGAATAATACTGGTCATGAAACCGGAAAACATAGGAACGTTCTGCAGAAAACAGTGTTCCTATATATTGCAGAACCTTTGTGATTGCGCTTTGTATGTTGCGATTATTATAAAGTTCCCTTACACATGCAAGGCGTATATCATCTCTTTTCAGTCTTCTTTTTAATTCATTTTTTTCATTATTAGCTTCTGTAATATCAAAAGCAATTTCCATCCGGACTGTGCGTCCATCCCATTCAATCAGGCGGTCTTTCAAAAGATAATGTTTTTTTATTATAGGGTTTGTATACTCCCAGGAATATGTTTCATCCGCTTTAAGCAGCTTATTGGTACAAAAAGGACAGGGTTCTTCAAATCCCTGTAAAACTTTATAGCATTTTATATTCGGCTGGCTGTCGTCAATCTGAAACATTCTCTTTCCCGCTTCATTGACAAACAGCAGTTCATACGTATTTATGTCTGAGACATACATTAATTCTGATATCTCATTCATAGGCGCCATTAACTCCTGGGCTCTTCTTGACAACTGCTCGCTCTTTTTTATATTTTCCTTTTCAGCCTCAATTAATTTTTTCCGGCGCTTTTCCTGGCAAATGGTAAAAACAGAACAGCCAAAAGCCATTAATCCAAATATAATATTGGTGATCACCAGTGACTTTCTTGCATTCTGTACCGTATGTTCCGTATATTCTTCAGCCGTAAACACTGTATCATTGGCTAATCTAAAATAATCTTCACTCAATTCATAAAGCATCTGATTGGAAGGATCTTTCCGATAATTGTATATCTGCGCTTTAATATCTTCCCAGTCATTTTGCATTTCTATTAACATGGTTTGGAATTCTTCGCTATCCAGTTTTATCAGATTTAATTCATCACTCCCGCTTGAAAGTCCTGACAATATGTTATCCAGAAAATAAATCAACTTGTCATCCGGTACATGATTCAATTCCTTTTTAATCAGTCTCTGTGTTGCTCCCCGAACGATACCAATATAATTTATGACCCTGGCATTCCCCTGTAAATCATCCGTTAAATCAAGTGACATATGCGCTGTAAATATAAGAGCTGTGCAAAAAATGATTGGAACAAAAAACCCGCCTAATTTCCTGATTATCCTCCCCATTTAATCCCCCTCCTTTGTACTTTAAAATTTATCGTGTTCCGTATATGCCACATTCCAAAGCGGATATCAGAAAGCAGCGGGATTAAAATAAGCCTTATGGTGTAAAAGTCATTCAGAGATAACATCCGTTTAATGTCTGCTTAGATAAACACTAACTATGATTTTAACCCCTTCGTATAAAACTGTCAAACATTAACAATAATTAACTTTATTGTGAGGAACATGGGATGGAAAAATACATGAAATTTACCATGTTCAAAAAGGAGACAACCGATAAAAAGTATCATGAAAATCCGTATCGGACTGTAAATTTTAAGCGTGATGGATCCGGGAATCTGATATGTCCAAACGGGAGAAAATTCCATTTTAAAAGCAGGCAGAATGTATACAAGAACAAATATGGAAGAACGGAAGAAATCTATGAATGTGAATCGTGTAGAACTTACGCTGATTTCCTGTGGCTTCAACCTTTACAAATATCATAATAAAAAGCAGAGAAAAGGTCTGGCTGCGTAAAATGATATTCTTTGCACATATGGTTTAGAAACAATTCTCACATTCTGTAGATAACCACTCCTTTTCATGCTATACTAATTTACATATAATGATTGACGCGAAATGAGGTGCCCTGCATGAAAGGCAATATGGAACGGTATCAGGTTGTCTACAGTGTTTTGAAAACACACATTCAGTTTGGAATCTATGGGTTTGGTGATGTTCTGCCTTCCATCGAAAACGCCGCCGCTGATTTCTTTGTCTCCGTTGATACGATGCGCGCGGCTTATCAGCAGCTGCAGCGGGATGGCTTGGTCACCATTTCCACAAATATAGGGACTACGGTAGTCAGGAATTACGGAAAAGAAGAAATTGAACAGAATATTCAGATGTTCTATGCGCAGAGGAAAAACATCCTGATTGATTTAAGTAAATCCCTGCGCCCGCTACTGGGCCATGCCCAATGGATTGGTTTTAAAAACATTCCTGCTGAGATTTACGGCAATCTCCGCCAGCTTGAAGACAGCCATTCACTGCCCCAGACAACCACGTTTGAACATGTTGTCCGGGCTTACACTGCGCTAGGGAACAATCTGCTTTTCCGGCTTGTCTGGCAGATTTTCATGTTCTGTGAAAACCCATTCTTTAATATGCGGGATAATCCATGGCGTACCTTTATAATCAAAGATTTTCTCCCGCGTTCTTGGGATTGCTGTATAAAACAGGACTGGGATTGCCTGCGGGAATTGGTTTATGCTTCTCAGGACAGCCTGTCTCTGGCACTGTGCCGGTTTTATGATGAAAAAATCACGATGCCTCCGCCGGAACAGGAAGTCGCATTTCAGTGGAATTCTTATAATAAGGCATCCCAGATCTGCTATTCGCTGGCTATGGATTTACTTGTTTCAATCAACAATGGCGTGTACCCTGCTGATACCCTTCTTCCTTCTCTCAACAAATTGTCCCAAGAGAAACAGGTCTCAGTGAGCACAGTCCGCAGGGCGCTTTCCCTGCTAAACGGCGTTGGGGCAACAAAATCCGCCAAACGGATTGGCACAAGAGTCCTCCCTTCACATGAGATTGTAAAAAACTGCGACTTTAAAAACCCTGCCGTCCGCAAACGGCTCCTGGATATGGCGCAGAGCCTGCAGTTTCTCACCTTATCCTGCCGGGACGTGGCCGAAGGCACCATACAGGCCTTGACAGAGGACGGCCTGCAAACATGCAGAAAACGTTTGGCTGCTTTAAAGAATAGTCAGCAGTATGAATTAATCGGCTACGCTACACTGGAGCTTCTTAAATGCTTTGCCCCTTATAAGGCCATTCGTACTGTCTACAAAGAGCTGCTTCAGCTGCTCTTTTGGGGATATTCCCTGAAAGACATATGGAAAACGGATGAGGGCAGAATCCACTACTATCTTTCCTGTTTTGAGGAATTTGACCTTTTCCTGGCCGAAAAAGATGCCGCTGGTTTTTCCATGAAATTAGAGGAGCTAATGGCCGGGGAGTTTCATTTTACAATAGAAATTATGATTTCACAGGGAATTCATGAAGCAAAAAAGCTTTTGGTTATTGGTATATGATGTAAACGTCAGAACGAAATGCTTCTGTACCTACAAAACTGCAGACAATACGTCTGCAAGCACATCCATATCAATGGGCTTACCGACATGTGCATTCATACCGGATTCCAGCGCTGCATGCACATCGTCCGAAAATGTGTTGGCGGACATTGCTATAATCCGAATACTCCCTGCCTGCGGATGCGTGGATTTACGGATGCGCCTGGCAGCCTCATATCCATTCATGACCGGCATCTGGATATCCATGAGAATCGCATCAAAATAACCGGGGTCCTTCTCTTCAAACGCCTTTACCCCCTCCGCTCCGTCGGGAGCGCATTCCACAGCCGCTCCGGATACCTCCAGCAGCTGAGAGGCAATCTCACAGTTTAACTCATTGTCTTCCACCAGAAGAAAACGCCTGCCTGTGAAAATATTTCGGGAGTCCCGTGGGCCAGTCCGGCCGCAAAGCTCGTCATCCGCTTCCTTGGAAAGCGGAAGCTCTACCTCCACGGTAAATACAGAACCTTCCCCCAAACGGCTTTCCACATAAATCTGGCCCCCCATCGCCGCTATGATATTTTTAGAGATAACAAGACCCAGTCCGGTTCCCTCCGCCTGATTTTGATGCCGGCTTCTCTCCCTTTCAAAGGGCAGAAAGAGTTTTGGCAGAAATTCAGGGCTGATGCCGATGCCTGTATCAGCTACTGCAATCCGGTAAACGGCATGGCCTGAATGCTTCTGCGGCAGTTCTTTAACCGTTAACGTAATGGTTCCATTTTCAGGTGTAAACTTACCGGCATTGGAAAGCAGGTTTAACAAGACCTGGTTAAACCTCAGGGAATCACCCAGCAGATATTCATGGCGGATATCCTTTGTTTCTGTCACAAAGACCTGGTTTTTTGCCTGGTACTGCGGGTGTACAATCGCAATATTCCTTTGAATCAGCTCCGTAAGGGAAAATGATTCCGAAGTGAGGACCAGCTTGCCGCTTTCGATTTTTGACATATCCAGTACATCGTTAATCAACTCTAACAAATGTTTCGAAGAAATTCCTATCTTATACAGACAGTCCTTTACCTTTTCGCGGTCCTCAATGTGAATCTCCGCCAGCTTTGTCATTCCAACGATTGCATTCATAGGTGTCCGTATATCATGGGACATGTTGGACAGGAACACGCTTTTCGATGCATTGGCATGTTCGGCTGCGGCAACCGCGGCATTTAAATTTTCCCGTATCTGTCTGTCGTGGGTTACATCTGTAACGGCAAATATGTACTTTAGTTCCCCCAGCAGTTTTACAGGCAGGGCAGCAATTTGAATCCACATTTGTCTGGACAGCAGATCGTTATACACCGGAATTGTTTTTACTGTTTTCTCATCAATCCGCTCTTTTAAGACACTGCATAGCGTCTCATAAAAGCTGCCGGAACACCGGCCGCAGTCTTCTCCAAGATTCTGCGGTTTGATGCCCAGTATCTTCTCTGCATTTTCAAATGCATACTCTACCTGGCCGGTATGCCCGTCCACTATAAAAATAGCGGTATCAATGTTTTGCGCAATCGCCTCATTGATATTTTGAACGTACCGTTCGTAGTCCCTTCTTTTTTTATTGCGCAGCAGAAAAAACGCAGCAATAACAGCAACTGAAAATACGATTGCCGCGGTTATGATAAAAGCCATTTTCATGGTGTGCATGATAATTGCCGTACCGTCTTTTTCCACCATGCTCAGGGGAATAACCGATACATAATACCAGTTATGCTTCTGCATAAGAGGCATAAAGGTAAGAAACTGTTTCTCTCCCTCAAAGTCAAATACCGCCGTACCGCTGGCCTGGGACCGCAGGGCCGCTGAAAATTTCCGGATGGATTCCTCATCATTTTCCCCATCCTTTAAGACATCCTGAATCGTACTATATATCTGGAGATAGCTGAAACGGACCGGGGCCAGCACAATCGAACCGTTATCATCCACTACATAGCTGTAACCGGCATCACTGTATGTAGAACCGTGGTAAGCATTCTGCAGTAATTCCACAGGATATGCTTCATAGAGACCGCCCACCACTTTGCCGTCTCTATAAATCGGTATTTGAAACATTATCTGACGTCTTCCTAATTCTCCCAGAAATACATCCGTAATTCCCTCGTTCCCCTGCAGCGCTTCGGTGAATAGTTCCTTCTTATCCGCGAAGTTCTTATTCATCCCCCCTGTGTCCTGATAGGTTCCATTCGTATCAATAATCCACATGCGGGCCGCCCCGTGCTTTTCTTTATAATCTTCCAGTAATTCCGGGTAGGCAAACAAATCATCAAAGGCCCCAAGATTTGCGGCAAAGGACTGAAGGGACAGCAGCTCTGAATGTATCTTTTCATCCAGAAACTGTGCTTTGCTGACGGTCAGCTCCGTAATACTCTTGGTCGTCGTATTCCGCACCAGTTTTCGAACAGACTGTACGCTCATCAGGCTTACAGCCGTCATGGCTCCAATCGCCAGTAAGAGACAGAGGCAGCTAATATAAATTAAATACTTATACGTTTTTCTTCCTTCTTTTATTTTCAAGGGTGTTTCTCCTGTTTATCATATGCAGAAATCTGTTCCAGCTGGATTTTATTGTATTCCTCTGTGGCCTCCACAGCTGTCCTTCCATTAAACATTTCAAGACATAATTCCCGCACAACATCCCAACTGCCAAACTTCAAGTGCATATCCTCTGCCGGAATCCTGATTCCTGATACATATGTATCATATGCAGGCCGCATCTTCTCATTGCTCAGCGTAAAATCCGAGCTTTTATAAACGGGCAGAATAATCGTTCCATTTTCCATACTCTCTTTATAATACTCGCTGGACAGATATGACACAAACTCCATGGCCTCGTCCAGATTATCACTGTCCGGATTAACGCAGAGGCGGGAAACTACAGTAATCAGCAATGCCGTTCCTCCCGGAACGGGAATTCCCTGTACATGATAATCGGGCGGGGGATTTGCCTCTTCCACCAAAGGGATATATTCCAGGGGCCCAAAATAAAATGCGGTCATACCGGAAGTGAAATCAGAAATATCCTTCTCTCCCGCGCGCAGTGCATCCGCGGCATCCCCATCCACCCCATCCCCATACCAACCGTTCTCCACAGAGGTTTGAAATGCCTCAAATCCCTCCACCATATAATCCCCAATCTGCTCTTCCCCGGAATTCAGCAATTCAAGGTGTTTTTGGATATCCGGGCCGTCATAGAGTTTATATAATCCGTTGGCGATAGTGGGTACAGCCGTAGCATGCCAGCGGCTAAGGCTGATCGGCGTCCCTCCATGCGCCTTTATCTCAGTACAGCAAACTTTAAATTCTTCCAGATTGTCCGGCGCTTCCAGTCCATACCGCTCTAACACATCCATATTGACAAATAATGCATATGCCGTCATATTCATTGGAATGCAATATACCGTATCCCCGATGACCGCCTCCTCCCTGGCGCTGTCGTTTAACTTCTGAAACGCTTCCAGAGAAGACAAATCCTGGAAATACCCATTATGCGCAAGGGTCTTTACACTGTCCTCATTGACAATAAAAATATCATCGCCCTTTCCGGTTCTTAACCGTTCCTCAAGATACTCATTATAGCCGTCCGCAGTCGCGATGCCCTCAAATACAACATGAACATCATGGCTTTTATTGTATTTGTCAATTAACCTTCTGTATGATACGGCTCCGCTGGATTTTCCTTCCACAGGAGCAAAAAAGGTCAGCGTCTTTCCCTGAGGCAGATCCCTCTGCGCCTTCGGCTCCACAATATTCACCTCATTCCCGGAACCAGGGAAACGGTGACAGCCGCTCAAGCTCCCAATGCAGAGAACCAGTGCGGAAAAGAAGAGATTATAACTGCGTTTTATCATGTACCAGTTCTCCTTATACCAGCAGCTTATCCAAAGTTTTCATGAGAGCGGACATATCAATGGGCTTTGCCACATGCGCATCCATACCTGCCTTCATAGCCTCCTGTATATCCTCCGCAAAAGCATTGGCTGTCATCGCAATGATAGGCATATGGCGGCCTGTTTTTTGTTCCAGATTTCGAATGGCACGTGCTGCCTCATAACCATTCATCTCCGGCATCTGAATATCCATCAGTACAGCGTCATAGGTGCCGTAAGCCGCGCTCTGGAATTCGTTCAGCACCTGGACGCCGTTTGTTTTCACAACAGTTCTTACACCCTGTAACAATAACAGCTCGCTAAGGACTTCCGCATTAATCTCATTATCTTCTGCCACCAGCAGGCAGCGGCCTGTAAGCCTGTCTGCCCCGGACGGTGTTGAAACTCCCGTTTTATCCCCAGATTCCCCTCTATTGTCTTCCGGGGCAATTCTGTACTCCATCTCCACTCTGAAGGTAGTTCCTGCCCGTTCCCGGCTCTCCACAAGAAGTTCGCCGCCCATAAGCTCTATCAGTCCCTTTGTTATGCTGAGTCCAAGACCGCTTCCCTCGACATGTTCCGTATTCCGGTTCCGCGTAAAGGGCTCGAATAGATGGGACAAAAACGACTCGGGCATACCAATTCCTGTATCACGAATCGTGAAGCAGTACCGGACATATCCCGGTCCCTTGATCGTGGGGAGTTCCTCGGTCAGGAATGTTACCGTCCCGCCATCAGGCGTAAATTTAACCGCATTCCCCAGTATGTTAATTAATATCTGGTTGATACGAAGGGCATCCCCGTAAAAGTATGGATGTATAATATTGGAAGTCCTCACATCAAATTGCAGCCCTGCTTCCTGTGCCTGCTGTCCTATGATAGAATACAGCTGTTCCAGCAAGTCTGAAAGAAATACCTTGTCATTGTTTAACGTAATCTTGGACTGCTCGATTTTACTCATATCCAGAATATCATTGATCAGGCTCAACAGGTGTCGGGAAGAGAGAGTGATTTTGCGAAGGCAATTTTCCACCTTCTCCCGCTCGTCCAGATGCGCCCTGGCCAGTGTCGTCATACCCATAATTGCATTCATCGGCGTCCTGATATCATGGCTCATGGAGGAGAGGAAGTCGCTTTTGGCCCGGTTGGCCTCCTCTGCCAGCGCCAGCGCCTGCTCCAATGTTTCCTTGCTCCGGCGCTCCGCAGTCATCGTCTCTGTCACATCCTGACGCACAATACAGATCATCTTATGGTCCCCGTCCCCCCAGAGTATATTAATCTGCTTATACCGGATCTGATTCTCCTCCAGATAGGGAAGGACAAAATCATATCCTCCTGGTCTTTCCTCCAGGCGGGCAAGCATGTTCTGTAATCCAAAGCATCGTTCAACCTCCTCTTCCCCTCCTTTCGGAGCGTATTTTTTCTTAATATCCGCAAGCCAGCTGTCAATGCTGGCCCGCCTGGGTTCCAGGACCTGAAGCACCGCCTGATGCGTATACAGGGTAATGTGCCGGCTTCCCAGGTGAATGATTCCCAGCATCTCAAATGTATAGGCCACCACATTCAGCAACCCTTGCTGTTCCCTTACAGAATCCGTAATATCAGCTCTGGCCAGGCAGACCCGGCCCAGCCGCAGGTCCGTGGCGGAAACAGTCAGCTTCTTCGTCTGGATTTCTCCCGCCTCACCCAATATAGAATAGGATAGAGAATAGGGATCCTCCTGCTTAAGCCGCTCCAGTATATATTCCGGCTCCAGCATTTTCATTATTCGCGGCCTGTCCTTGGGAACCAGCTGTCTTTCCATCATGTATGCCAGGCGTTCTGAGTGGCGCCCTGATTTTGCACAGAGGTCGTCTTTTGTAAATCTTCCGCTCAAAATCGTACAGAAGTCATGAAACAGGTCCACATCCGCGATTAAATCATATCCTGAAGTAGAGAGCTTCTTCAAATTCCGTTCCGCAATGGTCTGCTCTGTTATATCATAAACGGTCAGGATTCCAGTGATATCTCCCGTGTCAGGTTCTTCCACCAGGTTTACCTTAAATTTCACGTAACGGCCTCTCACATCCTTTGGCAGCCTGATAAAACAGTCCAGCTCCAATTCCCGTTTGCCAGCCTGAAAAGCAGCCCGGGTAGGCTCGTTAAGAAAACGATTCATATAATCCCGCCGCTCTTTTTCATCCAGAATTAAAGTAGATATGCCTGTGAAAAATGCATCCCTCTCCGTTCCAAAGCATTCCAGAAGGCCAGAGTCCGTATAATCACTGATTTCCGTAATCTGGCTTCTGGTAATATTACAGTGCCCCACAATCAAGGCATTTGGTCCTGGTGTCCGGTAATGCTGCAGAATCAATTCTCTGTATTGACGGCGAATCTGCTCCTGCTCCTTAAACTCCACGGTCAAGTCGCGGTAGCTGGCATAGAGAATCACCTCGCCCTCCCCGCGCCGGAGCATGGAAGTCATATTCTTAATCCAGATATATTCCCCATCTCCCCTTTTTATCCGGTATGTAAATTCCCGTTGTTCCTCACCGCTGGCCATAAAGTCGGATAATTCCGCATTCAGCTGTTCTACATCGTCCGGATGTACGGCTGCCATGCCGTCCTCACCGTATGATTTCCACACCTGGTCCATTGACATACCGCTCAGCATGGCATAACCGTCTGAAAAATACTCCGGCGTCTTACGCCCATCTTTTTCAATCCGAACTACTGCCACACCTCCCGGCAGCTTTCTGACCAGTGTCTGAAAGTATTGCTCTATGTGCTCTTTCTCTTTTTGGGCTTTCACTTCCTCGGTGACATCCCGCACATATTTCAGATAAGCCGGAATACCATTCCAAAGAGTTTCCCGGAAACGGGTACTGTAAAAACGGCCGTTTTCATGGTAATCCATGCCGTGGGCAGCACCATCCGGCTTATGACTCTTCAGCGTGCAGAATTCACATGGCTGATTTTTTCCATACAGGGCAGCATAGCATTTCTGCCCTATACAATCCGCTCCCTGACAGAGAAACCCGGCGGATTCACTGGTGTAGATCAATTCATAGGATTCCTTGTCAATGACATAAACACGCTCCGCAGTGTCATTGGCAATACTGCGGAACAGAATGGCGTCTTCAGACATTCCGGTGAAAACAGCATAAAACCGCATCGTGTCTGCTTTCGGTCCAATCCTGCGGCCGCTTATGTGAATCCACACCAGATGCCCGTCCTTATGCCGGATCCGGCAGGAAATATCCATGACCCGTCCGCTATCGACCGCACTGCGCGCTGCCGATAGCACCCTTCCCCGATCTGCCTCATATATTATGTCAATGGTGTTCCCTTTTACCAGCTCATTATACTCGCTTCTGGTATGCCCGGAAAGGGCAAGCAGGCCATCGGAAACAAAGTCCGGCACCGCCTTTTTTCCTTGAATCTCATAGCTGACTATTCCCCCCGGAATGGAATTAACCAAGTGCTCCATTTTCATCCTGGTGTCTTTCAGCTCTGTTTCCAGATGGACACAGTCATTTGGGTAAATACACAAACCACATGGAACACTGCACAGTGTCCGGTCCGGGCCTTCCGAACGGTTCCGGTACCGCTCCGTCTTCGTCTGAGCCCCGGTCACATCCACAATATACTCAATATGGGCCCGTGTTTCCTCCCAGTCAATCATCTTGCTGCTCACCTGGTAAATCTTCCGGGTAACCGGATCCATATAATTGCACACAGTAAACTCTGAAGAATTCGGTTCCTCATACTGGCAGAAGGGGCATGGACGACAGCGCCCGGCCGCTTCATAGCAGGTTATACCCGGACGGTAATCCTTCTTCAAAAAGAGTTTGCGGGCACGCTCATTGGCATAGAGCAGAACACGGCTTTCTGCCGAACAAACGATGATAGATGCCGGAGCGTTGTTCAATACGGATGCCACTAGTTCTGATGAACTTCCATGAAATGGATTTTGAGACATACACTTATCCTCCTCTCCGGTTCAGTCACCGCTTATTTCCCTGCCTAACCCGGCCCCACAGTTTTAATGATAGATGTAAGCATGGTCCTGATTCACATTTTCCGAACCGTCAATCTTAAACCGGCCCACAAGTTCTTTCAACATTTGCGCCTGCCCGCTGAGTTCTTCGCTTGCTGCTGCTGATTCTTCGGAAGTCGCGGAGTTATTCTGCACCACATAGGAAATCTGATCGATTTCCTGTGTGACCTGTACAATAGAACCCGCCTGATGTTGAGCCGCCTCATCAATTTTATCTACCGTATTCAGAACTTCATTTGTGCTTTCTACGACATTATGCAGGGATTCTGCTGTAATATTAGCGATTTTTCTCCCCTTTTCCACAGCCTGAACCGTACCGTCAATGAGATCCGATGTACGTTTGGCCGCGTCCGTTGATTTCCCGGCCAGCCTGCGGACCTCACCTGCAACCACGGCAAAGCCTTTTCCGGATTCCCCGGCGTGCGCAGCTTCCACAGCGGCATTGAGCGCCAGTATATTGGTCTGAAATGCAATCTCTTCAATCGTATTATTAATGGCCCTGATCTGTTCCGTCTTGGCGCCGATTTCCCCCATTGCCAGGAGCATTTCTTCCATCTGCCGGTTACTGACCGCCACCTGTTCCCCGGCTTTGGCAGTCAGGCGGCGCGCGGCTTCCATATTGGCAGCTGTCTCTCGCACCTGGAATGATATCTCGTTTATGGCAGCCGCAAGTTCCTCAATAGAACCGGCCTGATCCGCAGCTCCCTCTGAAAAGGTCTGGGCGCTGTCAGACACCTGGGCAGACCCGCTGAATACCTGATCGGCAGACAGGTTAATTTCATTAAGTGTATTTGACAGACTTTCTCTGATATTTATGAGCGCATTTTTTATAGAAACATAATCGCCCGTATATTCCGCCCGCGGGGCAACCGTAAAGTCGCCATTACTCATGGCTCCCAGCTGTTGGCCAATATCCTTGATAACCGCTTTCATACTGCCGCTCATCTCCCGGAACATCTCAGCCAACGTCCCCACCTCATCTTTTGAATAATAGTCAATCTCAATATTCAAAGCTCCCGCTGCAAGTTTTTTTGCTGCATCTGTGAGCTGCGAAATCGGCCGGCTGACAGCTCTGGACAGCACGGTGGTAACTCCCATACACAGGACCACCATAACCACCAGCAGAACGATCAGCATCACCGTGGCATTTTCTAACGCTATTCCTGCATCCTCATTAAACTCCAAAGCTTTATCTAATGCAAAATCCACAATTTCCTGAGATGTTTCTATTCCTGATTTCATAGCCGTTCTGAAATCAATATCTGCGCTGTTCTTGGCTTCCTCTATTTTTCCACCGGCAACAAGCCGGTTAATTTCCTTCCCCGCCGCCTCAATTTCGTCCAGGCTTTGGTACATATCCAGAATCAACTGCTGGTCACCAAGAAATCGTTTCTCCACAAGGGCAAGATTTGCTTTGGCCCTGCCGCTGGAGGCTAATACGGAATCAAAATAAGAAGGGTCCTCATACAGCACCATGCCACGTATTTCCCGTCCCATATTTTGTATTTCTTTCTGCAGCATAATACTCTGGGTGGATACAGTAAAAGGGCTTTGATAAAGCCTGTTAACAAGTCCTCCAATGTCATGCAGGCTTACAATTGCAATAATCATCATAGCCGCGGATATGGCCACCATAATTCCCAGCCCCAGGATTAATTTTTTCGACAGCTCCAGATTCTTTAACATTTACTTCATCCTCCCCTGAACCATGCCGTGGCTCTTTCATTCTCACCGATTACCCAGGTATATTCTTTGTTCATATGCCAATTAATTGAATCAAGTATAACAAAGATTGACAAATATATCAATCTTTTAAGACAATTCATTTTGCCGGAAATTATGTGTGCTGAGTCCGCATGTGACCAGCATATCCCGGGGCGGCGCTTCTGCATCCCGGCCTTGGATTTCAGGCTGCATATAACACCCTGCGTTTTCTCTGTTCCTGTTTACTTCGGACGCCCCTGTTCCAGGGCGGCATTACAGGTCTCATCAATTGCTTTCGCAACCTCTTCCGGGCTTTTTGTCCCTTTGAGCAGATCCTGGATATTGAGATAGAAAACATCCCGGACCCCCTGCCAGTTCAGGTTGTCCAGGCGGACAACAGCATAGCCTCTGCCGTCCAGGCTGGGGAAATTGACCGGGAACACCTCCATGCCTCGGTCGCGGTAATCCCACAAATTGGTCAGGTTAGACATGCAAATTCCCATTTTCATCATACAGGCTTCCGCCCATCGCCTGAAGCAGTGTCATAATATGGCTGTCTCCCTGACTATTCAGGGCATACATCATAAAAACATAGGTTGTCTCATCGGTAATAGACTCCTTCAAGCCTGCAAACACCGTATTAAAGTCCTCGGTAGACCAGTGGGCGATGGTGTCCTGTTCCGGAATGAATTCATCCAGGCCCGCTTCCTCCATCATCAATGATATCGTCCAGAGGAACAAGCCACCCCTGTTCTGCCCTCCGCCCTCTGGTGTAAACTTAATCGCATTTCCCAGAATTTTCATCAAAATTTGTTTGATGCGGATTGGATCGCCTGCAATCCACTTTTGTTTGATTCCTTGTGTATTCACGGTAAAATCAATTTGCTTATGGCGTGCCTGGGTCTCCAGAAGCGTTTTGACTTCAGATAAAAGCCCGTTCAAATCTATATTACGGCATATAAGCTCCAATTGCCCGCTTTCAATTTTGGACATATCCAGGGCGTCATTGATGATATCCTTTAAAAAAGCGGTCGAAGCAACTGTTTTTTGCAGGATGACATTACGGACCCTTTTCTGATAAATCCAATAACCCACAGAAAGAAAACAGAGAACAGAAATAATTAATATACTCAGCGGGAGAATCTTCCCTTTTTTCTGATGCACAGGTTTATGCTCCTATCCTTAGTAATTTCAAAACATAATAAGCTATCTATTTTTTATTGGCTCTTTCCCCCTATTTGATTATATTCCCGGGCATTTTCTTGTATTTCATATGGTTTCTCCTTCGATGAATTCATTTTCTCTTCTGTGTAAACTCCCGGAATACTCATAAGAGAAGGTGTGGCCCGCTTGAATCACACCTCCCTGACGGCAGAGTTTACGTCCGGTGATATCCTCCTTCTGCAATACTAAAATATCTGGGATTATACATCTTAAAGGTTACATTTCGGTTTCTTTTTTATTTTTATTAAAAATCATATGAATAGCAAAAAGGACCAGCTGCATCAGCCGGTCTTTTCTTTGTTTATATCCAATGCTTATATCAGATATATTCCCATGCTCTTCAATTATAGTTTATAGTTGCAGCCAACCCTCACTCCATTGTTTCCGTGCAGGTTGCCATCCAAATGGATCAGCAGTGATTCCCCGGAACTTCTGGACAAAATTATTCTTTTATATCAAACGTGTAGTAAATGCTGACACTGCCCGGTTTGACGCATCCCTCCGCCTTTATTTTTTCAGTCAGGACCTCGGTCAGAAGCCGGCCCGTTCTTTTCGGCTCCGATACCTGTTCCGGTTCCAACACGCCTTCCAGATAGGCCACTGAATAGCTTTTATCCGGTTCTATCGCGCTTCCGCCCACCATGGCCGCTTCCGCAATCCGCGCTCCTATTCTGGCATTCCGCTCATAACGTACCTTCATGCCTGCCACGGCATATGGATGAAAATGCTCTGTCTCTTCCGCCTCACGCTCTTTTTCTGAATAAGCGCCGTAATCAAGAATTTCCAGCAGTTTCTCACCTTTGACCTGTGCAGTCCAGCAGTAAACCGGTACCGTATCATTCCTTTGTGCAATCCGCTTCACATCCTGCTCTCCAATTGTTCCTGCATAAAGCTTCGACAGGACACCCTGCACTGGATCAAAGCCTCCTGCTTCCGACACACCCATAAGAGCCACATCCGTTCCAAGCACTTCCCGCATGGTATCAGCCTTCAGCTGCGCAGTTTCCAGAATGTCAAAATTCTCTGCAGCTATTCCAATAGAAACTTCCTCTTTTACCTTTCCTTCCATAACTTCCCTGCAATGCTGCATGATTTCTTTCTTAGAAATATCACCTCTGATATAAGAGGTCAACTCCGGCTGAAGGACAGGAATCAGACTGCCCAGGACAGGGCGCATCACATAGTTTCCCTGCATGACCGCCCTCCTGATTCCGTCAAACACCTTGTCGGCAGGGATAACCGCGCCTTTCACAGTGGATACCATTCCGATATTGTCCTCAATCAATAAATTCTGTCCTTCATCTGTCGAGATAAACTCCAGAATATCCATGACCGCTTCCCGCTTAGCCATATTCTCAGGCTGCTCCAGATATTTTCCAGCGCCAAAATAATATCCAAGGCTCAGGAGCCAGCCCTGGTTGTCCGCCACCCCATACTGGGGATAAAAGGCAAACTCATCCGTTCCCTCTTCATTTAATGCTTTGATTGTATTGATTTCAGCAGTTGTCATAGCCAGCTGCCGGTTCCGGAGCAGTTCAAGTCTTTCTTCAGAACTCAGCGATAAATCCTCCACGCGGATAATTCCCTCATCCATCATCCGGCTGTATACATCCAGAGTGTCTTCCAGGGGTTCCTGGGAAGACGCCCTGCCTGCCAGAAAGTCCTCATACCATGTCTGCCCCTCCACCGTAGTCATATAGTCCATTGCGAGTCTTACACAGAACACATACATGGGCATATTGGCATGACCCAACGGGAACTCACATCCCCGGATCCCGGAATCATCGATCTGCCTGCACAGCGCCAGATATTCTTCAAAACTTTCCGGCACCTCCCATCCATGCTCCTCAAACAGTGTTTTGTTATAAATATATGCATTAAAACTCAGGGGCCCCGGAACAAAATAAATCTCCCCCCTCTCATTCTGTGGCAGCGCATTTTTTGTATAGTTAGCAGGAAAAGACATGGTCGACAAATCCATCAGGCTCTCCGTGGTGTCCAGAAGAGCGATACGTCCGGCCTTGGCCATCATAATATCGCAGGTATCCCCGCTCTTAATTCTGGCTGTGAATTCACACTCAGCGTAATCTCCTGTATACAGATACTGCACCAGGTCAATATTCGGAAATTTATTCTCCACTGCCTCCTCAAAGTGAGGCAGCGGCTGGATACCGTACAGGGTAACGGTCACTCTGTCATTTTCTGTCCCCGGAGCAGCAAAACCGTCAATTTCTTCATTGTGCTTTTTCCCGCACGATGATAATGTCAGTACAGTCAGAACCAGCGCAGATATACAAAGATAATTTCCAAGCTTCATCTTCAAGGTCCCTCTTCCTTTATTTTATATTAAGACGCGGGTTATCTCCTGCATCAGCGAAACAGCATCAATCGGCTTGGAAAGATGTCTGTCCATTCCGGCCTGTCTGGCCATGGCAATGTCCTCTGCGAATGCATCTGCCGTCATGGCAAAAATCGGGATACTTCCCGCATCCCGGCGATTCATGCCGCGAATCAGCCGTGTCGCTTCATATCCATTCATAACCGGCATCTGAATGTCCATCAGAATCAGGTCATAATATCCATCTTCCATACTGGCATACCGGTCTGCACCTTCCCTTCCATTATACGCCGCATCAACCGCAGCCCCCGTTTGTTCCAGCAGTTCTTTTACAATCTCCTGATTAATCAGATTGTCTTCCACCAGAAGAATCCGTTTTCCTGCCAGAATGGGCGTTTCTGCACACTCCGGTCTCCGGACAGCTTCCGTATGAAGCACATACTGCCTGACAATCTGCTCCAGTGTGGACTTAAAGATTGGTTTGCGCACAAAACCGTCCACTCCGGCTTCCGAGGCTTTCGTTTCCATATCAGCCCAGTCATAGGCGGCCAGAAGGATAGTCAGCTTCCTTTCCCCAGCAAGCTCTTTGAGTCTGCGCACAGCCTCACAGGCATCATAAACCGCAAGCCCCCTATCCAGAATGACAAGCTGGTAATCCTCCCCTTTCTCACGGGCCGTCCTCATCAGTTCTACTGCTTCCAAACCACTGCCGGCTGTACTGGGTACCAGTCCCAGTCCATTCATAAATTCACATACACATTCACATATCTCCGGGTCTGCTTCTACCAGAAGGCACTTTACCGAAGATATCGCTATTTCCTCCGATTCAGAATCCATTTCAGGCTCCGCCCGACAGAAATCCAGCTCCACAGTAAAGATACTTCCCATCCCCGGTTCGCTCTCCACACAGATACTTCCGCCCATGTTAGCGACAATCATCCCTGTAATCGCCATCCCCAGGCCGCTCCCCTCAATATGATCCACCCGTGAATCACGCTCACGTACAAACGCTGTAAAAATATTGTTCTGGAATTCCCGACTCATCCCCATGCCGGTGTCCGATACGGTAAAGGTAAAATGCGCCTGCCCAGGATGTGGTGATAAGCTTTCCTCAACCGTAACCCGGATGCTTCCGCCCTCCGGAGTGAATTTTATCGCATTGGAAATCAGATTCATCAGAACCTGGTTCATCCGGACAGAATCAAGCATCAGATGTTCATGGCAGACTTCCCGGATACAAATCTGGAAATCCTGGTTTTTCTCTTTCACCAGCGGAGTTATCACCACGACAATATTTTCAATCAGCTCCGCTAAGGATGTTCTTTCGGCATGGATTTCCATTTTTCCGCTTTCTATTTTTGCCATGTCTAAAATATCATTGACAAGTCCTACCAGCAGTTTTCCGGATCTGCGGATCTGACCCAGACAGTTCATGGTTTTATTCGGATCATCCAGATGATTTACCGCTATTTCCGTCATACCGATGATGGCATTCATTGGCGTACGAATGTCGTGGGACATACTTGTAAAGAAATTTGTTTTTGCTTCATTTGCGCTTTCAGCCGCCTTTCTCGCCTTCTCCTCCGCCCGCAGTATCTGCTTCGCCGCATCAGAATAGAAGATAACAAATCCTATAATAATCAGGGCGCATACACCAGCCATCAAAAAGAATGCATGATAAGAGTACTGTTCCATCTTTCCGCTCACCGCTTCAACAGGAATCATACTCACAAGAATCCAGTTTTCACCTGTAATCGGAGTATGATTGATATAATAATCCTTCCCTTCAAACTCCACAGTCATCAGATTATCCTCTCTGCTGCCGGACTCAAGTCCCCTGCGGAATTCCTCTGGGGAACCATTTTTAAAGGTCAGTTTTTCCAGGCTGTTCAGCAGATTATATCCCTTTACCCCTTCACTATTGACAGCAGAAAACACCTCCGTCCCATCTTCGTGTATCACATACAGATTACTCTGCCCCTGGAATGCCCCAATCTGCAGGACACGGAACAGCTTATCTGTGTCATAGCTTACACCGATCGCTTTCATCTCCTTGCCATTGATTTTAAGCTCCTCGATTGGCATAAAAAAAATCAACCGGTTTTCATCTTCATAAATCACATTATCAACAATCGCTTTGTTGTGTTCTGTCAGAAGACGGCCCGTCACGTCTTTATAAGTTAAAAGTGAATATGTGTGTGTCCTGTCATAGTACTGGGAATTTTCATCAATCAGGCAGAGGGTCTCAAATCCCCAATCAGGCTGTTCCCGCACAGCATAATCCTGGAACTTTTCAAGATCTCCTCCCGACATATCCATCAAATACCGATAAAACATATCTAACATCGTCCACTGGCTGCTGCAGTGCTTCTCAATCGCCGCCGCCATCTGCAGAGATACCTCATTCAAATACTGAGAACTTTCCGCATACATGGTCTGCTGCGCCATCCTTGCATAGAGAAAGAGCAGTCCTGCAACCATCATCGCAAGGACCACGCCCAATATATTCCTGCTTATTTTCCACACTCTGGGTTCACTCGCTCTTATTTTTCTCATGTTTACCCCAATGTTCCTCATTAGCTTATTTTACTTTGTTCACATACATAGTAATTCACTTAAGTATATCAAATAAGAATATAAATAGCAACAAAGGGAGAGCTTTATACAGTTCCTTGACAATGTCCCGTCCATTGTCATAGGATTATAAGATGGTCCGCCAATCAAAGCATAAAATTGCTTCATAGGAAATACCTCTGATACAGCTCCATCCGAAAAGGGTTCATCTGTCCGCAGCACCTATAAGTTTTTTGATTTCCTCTTTTGTCATCTATCCTTCCCTCTCCCAAGACCCTTACCAGAATCTAGTCATCATCCTGTTTATCATTGACTTTGCCACATCCGGCTGTTCATGGCAATCCAGGATTTCTGTCAGAAGGTGCGAGACACCCTGACCGCCATTACGCGTCAGGTTCCCAGCACAGGATGCACAATACGTATAGACATGCTCATATCCTTCCTCTGCCACATTGCATGCCATACCTCTGGCCAGATCCGGTTCCTTTCCTCCTGCACAGCCTCCCAATCCACAGCACTGGGTCCCCTCTATAATTTGGGGGTTCTCCAGAAGGAATGGTGCCAGCCATGATACCCACTGCTGTTCTTTCCTGTCCGGACACGGCAGGAACAGACCTCCCTTCCCCTCTACCTTCTGCCCTATTCCAAGTTGTGATAATTTTTCATAAATACTAAGGACCTGTATTTCCAGCTTATCCTTCAGGAAATAATAACAATTGGGACAGAGCATAACGATTTCCTGTATATCTGCAGCACGAAGTCTCTCATTGAGCCGCCTGATTATCTTCCCTTCCTGTTCTTCCAGTCCAAGTTCCGACACCGGTTTGCCGCAACAGTCAAACAGCACCCCCATGTCTGCCTCATCCTTCAGTATTTTGATTAATTTCCTGGTAGTCTTCGGATAAAAGGACGGGAAATTGCATCCTGGAAACAGTACACTTCTGCCTGACATATGCCGCTCATTCCGAAAGATATAATTTTTCTTTTCCGCCAACAGCATTGCATATCCTTTTTCCCGGCACTTCCCGTTGTTCTCTTCTACCTCAGTCCGCCGCATGTCCAATATAATACCGCGGCCATCAATCCCTATGGGACATACCTGCGAACATATTCCGCATAAGAAACAGTGATACGCAAGCTCCCTCAGTTTAACCGTATCACCGATATCCGCCTTGTACTTTGTCAGAAAAGAACAGCGTTTCTGACAGAGATGGCAGTGTATGCATTTGTCTCCATCCTTTATCCTAACTTTCCTGTCCATTGGCCTCCTCCGCCCGCTCCGGCTGAACCACGTACTTTTTCTTGAAGTACACTCCCATGCCCATGACGATTACTGCCAGTATAACCGCAATACTGATATAAAGCACTCTGTTTTCCTTATCCGCTAAGCCTGATGTTCCTATGGTATACATGGCTGTACCCGGCAGCATAAAAATCAATGAGAATACCGAGTAGGTGGTGAACGGAATATCCGTAACGCCATATGCAAAATTCTGAAGATTATAGGGGAACAGCGGTACCAGCCTGGTAATCATCAGCACAAACAGTTCATTCTTACCTGCTTCATCGAAAAGCCACTTTTTAAGGTATCTGTTTTTCATAACGACCGGTTTAATACTATCCTTCAGGAAAAAGCGGCCTGCCAGAAACGCTGCCATGGCACCTATCATAGTAGCAATAGAACAACAGATTGTTCCCAATACCGGCCCGAAAAGCAGTCCTGCCAGAACGGCAAAGGTGACCCCTGGCAGAGTTAACGCCACACATCCCACAACTGTAATCACGATGTACAGGAAAATTGCATTCATCAGGTTTTCTTCTGCCATCTGCCTGAGAAGATTCAAACTTCCTGCTCCACTCAACACGGCCGACCAGCCAAATATATGGTTGCAGGCTAAAACGGCTGCTATCATTCCTATAAATAGAATTAGTTTTTTATATGTATGAAATACTGTCTTCATCTCCATCCCCCATTGACACAAATAAGCGTTGAACTTTTTCAAAGCACAACGCTTACTGTTTTCCTATTATCTGTCCGCCTGTTTTAACTTTAAGATATCATTCAGGCCAATAATGAACATGCCTGCTACCGTAATGATACATAATATCAGATTAATTTGGGAGAACGGTATCCTTGTCTGATGGATTCCCTCCCGCACCAATGCGGCCGGTACCACCTTCATCCGTTCACTCCCATACAAGACAAGCCCTATCGCTGAACAAACAACCAAATTACCGGCTGTGAAGAGGCTATTAAACACGTTTTCCCTTTTCCTGAAAACAAACCACACCGCCACGGTTGAAAGAATTAACAATCCCCCAAAAATATAACCTGTATTCACCCGCATCTGCAGCCATTCATTCTTAAAACACAGAATAGCCATGGTCATAGCCCATAAAAAACTATTATAAACAATTTTAAATAGCTTCATCATATCAATCGGTTACTTTGCCAGACGGAAAATAACGGTTACCTGGGTACCATCCTCCGGCAGCACATCCTTATCCCCGTAGAACTTGGCAATATCATTCTGGGTAGTTCCCGTAGGCCAGGCTGCATCGCTCACAATACCAGTTGCACAACTGTCCAGACAAAGCACACAGCCTGTATTATTTTCTTTGGCGCTCTCAATATTTCCTCCAAACCGCAGATCCATGGTATAGTCTTCTGTGCATTGAATGATATCCCGGAATGGAATTTCATCCTGTCCATCCCATTTTACGAAGACATCGAGCTTATCCCCATCCACAGATTTCCCATTATCCGGTCCTGCTTTCATGTCTGCTGCGGTTAAATTATCACCGGCTTTGGCTCCGATGTCAAGCAATGCCTGATAAAACTCCTTCTCGTCAGCCAGGCCCCGCAAAACCGCCTTTTCTCCGTTAGAACCACCCTTATATACAATACCATGTCTGGTCGGTTCTGTAAAATATGTACCATTTACTTCACAGAGCATGAGGATTTCTTTCTTATCTTTATCAACTGTCATGGTTTCCTCTGCTGCATTCTCCACAGACTTACTTTCCACAGTATTGCTCTTTCCTCCGCAGGCTGCAAGCGAAAATACCATTGCTGCCGCTGCCATCATTGCTGCTAATTTCTTCAATTTCATCACGAAACCTCCATGGTCGATTAGATATTGTCTGCAATATCCGCATATTAATTCGAATTCTTTTTCTTTTGCTTTTCCACATATAACTGCCTGAACAAAACAATGAGCGCTGACAGCGCAAACAGCAGAAGAAGCGCAGTGACAAACATCTTAGCGCCACCAGTCAGCATCCCGCCAACATATGAATAAATTATAGTGGCTGGAAGCTGTCCAATACCAGTGGCAATGAAAAAGCTGCCAAATGACATGGATGTCAGGCCAGCCGCATAGCTTACGATATCAAAGGAAATAAACGGCAGCAGTCTTGCAATGAGTATGCTGAGACGTCCATGTTTTTCAAAAAACTCATCAATCTGCTTCAAACCGGTTCTGCTTGTAAGTTTCTCTACTGCATCACGCCCCAACAGCCTTGCGATATAGAAGCATACTGCCGCCCCTGCCATGGCGCTGGACCATGATAAAATGGCTCCTTTCCACCATCCAAACAGATTTGCATTCGCAAATGTAAGCAGAAACGCAGGTAACGGCGCTGCTATAGACTGCAGTATCATCAGCAGGAAGGACACCAGCGCTGCGTAAGCACCATACGATTCGACAAACTGCCGTACCACGGTAAAATCCCCGCTGGCAAACATCTTTAGAATGCTATTCATTGTGGTATTAACAGATGGTACAAAAAAACATACCAGTATCCCCAACACAATCAGAGATATAACAACATATTTCCCTATCTTTTTTGATTTTTTATTTTCCATATTCAACCCCCTTTCCCAAATACTTACCATATCCATTCTAATCATCTGCCATGCCATTGACCAATGGTTCTTTTCTATACATTAATAGCCAGGATAGAATAAATCTATACATGTTTATTGTTGGGGGTGACTTTCTCTTTTCTTATTGAACCATAAAAACAGGAATTGTCTGTGAACATAATCACATGGCAATTCCTGTTTTCTAATGTAATATCTATCCCCTATAATGCGCCCACCACCTTGTGTGGAATATAATGCGCTTCTAAGCGGGTAATATCTTCTTTCGTCAATCTCACCTCAAACGCTCCCGTGGCATCCTCAAAATACTTTGCCTTTGTTCCGCCGATAATCGGCGCGGTCACGCCCTTGGCAAACTGCCATGCGAGGGCAATCTGGGTCATGGTACAGTTCTTTTCAGACGCCAGCGCCGCAACACAGTCCACGATTTTCATATCCACCTCTTCAGTTGCATTGTATTTCTGCGCCGCCATTTTATCGGTCGCACTCCGTCTGCTTTCTGAATTCCAGACAGGCCGGGACAAATGGCCGGCCGCCAGAGGGCTGTAGGGTGTTCTGGCAATCCCCATCTCATTGCAGATGGGAATCAGCTCCCGCTAGTCCTCCCGGTAAAGCAGATTATAATGGTTCTGCATGGAGACAAATTTTGTCCACCCGTTCCGTTCTGCGGCATACTGCATTTTCATAAACTGATAGCCGTACATAGCCGAAGCCCCCAGCGCGCGGACCTTTCCTGCTTTTACAAGTCCGTGCAACGCTTCCATGGTTTCTTCAATCGGTGTGGTATAATCAAAGCGGTGAATGATATATAAATCCACATAGTCGGTACCAAGGCGTTTTAAGGAGCCGTCAATTTCCCGTCTGACAGCCTCTTTGGAAAGATGTCCTTCGTTAAAGTATACCTTTGTTCCGATGACAACCTTATTTCTTGCAATATTTTTCTTCAATGCCCTGCCCAAATATTCCTCGCTCGTTCCATGGGAATAGGTGTTGGCAGTATCAAAGAAGTTGATCCCCAGGTCCAATGCTTTTTTGACAATTTCCTCTGTCTCATTGGGATTCAGCGTCCATTCATGAAAATCCTCCGACGGCCTGCCAAAACTCATACAGCCAACGCACAGCCTGGATACTTCAATCCCGGACTTGCCCAGTTTCGCATACTCCACTTTTGTTCTCTCCCTTTATTTTCCATATACTTCCTTTGCCATTTTGAACGCCGCCCAGGCATTGGGCCAGCCTGCATAAAATGCTCCATGGGTTAAAATTTCCGCCATTTCCTCCGCCGTTACACCATGCTTTTTGGCGTTGGCAATATGATACATCAGCGAAGAATCCAAAATCCCTTTCGCCATGAGTGCCGACACAGTGACAATGCAGCGGTCACGGGAGGACAGTTTATCCTCTCCCGCCCACACCTGGCCAAATAGTACATCATCGTTAAGCTCCGCAAATTTGGGTGCAAACCCTCCCAGGGCGTCTCTGCCCGCTGTCTGTTTTTCCATGACAGGTTCCTCCTGTAAATTTTTTCCCAGCAGATACGGCTGCTGTGGCCTGTTCTCGAATAAATCCGCGCCAAGCCAGGCTGCCATCTCCATTGCAAGATACAGATATACTGTTTATTCAGTACACCTGTATTGTAAATCATCATTATTGACATGTAAAATACCTATGTTGTATTTGATGATATACGTTTTATGTATATCCTGGAAAATTCTATAAAGGAGGAAACCGCCTGAGATTGTGAGAGCGCCTTCTTCCATGCGAAAACAGAATTATTTTTAACGGATGGCCGAGCGGGAACAAAACGCGTTCCCTCATACCTGCAGTCGAGTTTGATGCAGCCGGCCACTCCCATCCCGTTTGCAACCATAATCGCGGCATTATACATCAGGTTATAGGTAGATACAATATTCAAATCCTCGTATTTCTTTCCAATCCAATCGGCCAGCTCATTATCCCTCATGGAACGCTCGGATATGATAAGCGGCAGCTCCCGGATATCTTCCGGCGTAACATATTCCATGGCTGCAAGAGGTGAATCCTCTCTCACCAAAACACCCCACTCTTCACTCAGCGGAATCCGGACATACTCATATTTGCGTATATCCACATAGTCGAGAATGACACCAATATCCAAAATGCCTGATTCGATACGTTCTTTTATATTGGACGAATTTCCGCTGTATATCTGAAACGTTACGAATGGATGTTCTTTCTTGAACTCCTTCATAATCTGTGCAATTATCTGGATGCTTCTGAACTCTCCGCAGCCAATCCCAATTTCTCCTGACAGTTCCCTGTTCCCCCTGATAAAATCGCGCTTTGTTTTTTCAGAAAGCGCAACGATCTCCTGCGCTCTGCGCTTAAAGAGCAGACCGTCCTCCGTCAAAACAACACTGTGGCTTGTGCGGTTAAACAGTTTCACCTGCAGTTCTTCCTCCAGCTGCATTAGCTGGCGGGAAAGCGTCGGCTGCGTAACATGTAGAATTGCCGCTGCCTTTGTAATACTTTCTTCCCGTGCAACAATCAGATAATATTCCAAAACCCGTATATCCATAAAGCCCCACCCCCCAACCATTTACAAGAAGCAATTTCGGCAGACTCATAACTTCTTCCAAATCCTGGCCTCATCACAAATCCGCACTGAAGGCACTGCCACACATAACAAAGAAGCAACCAGTACCAGCACTCCCGCAATCAGGAACCATTTCTCAACCCCATACCGTTCCGCATATATCCCGGACACAACCAGTCCCAGCGGTCCGCTGAGCAGCCGGATACTGCTGGACAATGACAGAACCCTTCCCAGATACTTTGCTTCAAAGTTGCTTTGCAGCAGCGGCGTATACATCCCCCAGTAAAATGGTCCGGAGACTCCCATGAGCCAGGAACATAAGGTAAAGACATAAAAGCCATCCGGCGGCAAAATTCCTGATACAAATAAACTAAAACTCATTAACAGGAAGGAACCAACAATGGTATAAATCCTGTTTCTTGTTCCTCCCCATTTTGACAATATCAACGATCCAAACAAAAGCCCGACAGAGAACACCACCTCAACAATACTGGCACTTGTACTGTTTCCATTAAAATATGACATTGTCATCAATGGAAACAGCGCGCTGGTAGGCATCAACGCCAAAGTATAAAGACTTCCAATCAGCACCAGCCCCAGCATCCCTTTCTTTGCCCTGAGAATCTGAAAGCCTTCCTTCGCCTCCCGTAAAACCTGTACTTTTCTGTCACGTCCCTCCTGCGGCAATTCCGGGATTTGCGTGATTCCAAGCGTAATTACCGCAATCAGCGCCCCTATGACGTCCAGGGAGATAATTCCGCTCAGGCTCCAGGAACTGTACAGCACTGCCGCCACAACCGGGCTTAAGATTTGTGATACCGATTCCAACGCCTGCGAATATCCCGCACATCTAGTCAACTGGCCTTCCGGAACAATCTGCGGGGTAACTGCCTGCAGGCAGGGATTGTGGAACGCGGAACCGACCGAGCGTGCCAGCAAAACCACAAGAATCAGTTCTGTCGATAACCTGCCCATCCAGCCTGCAATCACCATTACAAAACTTGCTGCCGAGATAAGAAGGTCTGAGATAATCATGATTCTTTTTCGGTTATACCGGTCGATAAAGACGCCGATAAACGGTCCTAAAACCCCCTGTGGGAGAAACCCCATCATCATAGCCGCTGTCAGTACCATGGCAGAACCGGTATGGTCTGTCAGATACCACACAATCGCAAATTGAAGAACAGAACTTGAAAACTGGGATATTGCCTGTCCGGTCCAGATTGTGAAGAAATTCTTTTTCCAATTTGTTATTACTGTATCCATGCTGCTCCCATTCCTGTTCGCGGTTCAACTGTATCATTGATTATTAACTTTTCATCTATAATATATCCCTTGTTTTTCTTTGCCATTAAAATTTCACTACCTAGCCAGAATTATATTATAATTTACACCATTTGTTGTTATTTTCCGTAAGAAAAACCGGGAAGACTTAAACCTCCCCTGCATAGATTTCTTTTATTGAGTTAAATGTCAATTTCCCAGCAAAAATTGCTTTTCTACATCCTGTACGATTTCCCCGAGCTGTCTCCATATCTCCCTCATAAGATTTAGCGGGTATGTATGCTCCGTTTTTCAATCGCACCATTGGTTCATTTGATATTTGTATCATCGTATACCTCCTGATTTGAAATATACTATTTTCTCGCCCTTTAATCCCGAAAAATTTCAGTTCTCGTTTTAGAATTCTTAACTCAGTAGTTTTATTGGATATACGTATTTTACCAGCAGTCTAACATTTTGTTGAGTGGATAATAATGATGGCAGGAAGTTATACTCCTCCCCCAGCGGAAACGATATAATCAACTTTACTCATCACTTTGCTCTGCTTGATATTCTAATTCTAACAAATACTTATCGTAATCTGACATAAATAATCGATCCTGAACAATACGATATTTTTCAAACTCTGTCTCTGCATGAAGCTTGGCCTGTTCTGCACTGACTTTTCCCGGTCCCATAAGTAATTCGTTCCCATTAAACTCCAAAAATCCGTCAAGACGCTTAGCCCAGTCTTCCATACTCATCGGTATTCTTCGTTCCGCCTGTAACTCCGCATAGTCAAGATACAGTGAAACGATTCTTTCCAAATAGGACATTTCCTTTTCGCTCAGGTAGTTCTTAGCAACACTAACATCAGCTTTGACGATTTTCCCATCCGGTGCTGATTCCCATGTTGTCAGGCCCATATGGTCTTTTTCAGCATTTGCACGCTCTACAATCAATTCCGCTGCCGTATGCCGATGTACGGCCCAATGCATCTTATTCTGTACCATTTTGAAAAACTGCCGGGTAGTCTTGGCATCTTTGTCGTAATCAAACGCTGTGGCATAGAGATCTGTAACCTTTTGATAAAACTTGCGCTCAGATAGGCGTATCTCACGAATATTTTCCAGCTGTCGTTCAAAATATTCATCGGTGAACATATGCCCTTTTTTCAGGCGCTCTTTGTCCATCGTCCAGCCCTGAATTGTATAATCCTTGACAATCTGACCAGCCCATTTGCGGAATCTTACGGCGCGGTCGTTGTTCACTTTAAAACCAACGGCAATGATTGCCTGTAAGTTATAGTGTTTCGTACTGTAGGATTTACCATCCGAGGCAGTTATTAAGTATTTCTTAATAACTGATTCTTCTACCAGCTCATTATCTTCAAATATCCTTTTAAGGTGCTGATTGATTGCTGATACAGAAACATCATATAAGGTTGCCATCATTTTCTGCGTCAGCCAGATGTTCTCGTCCTCATAACGCATCTCAAAACTATCTGAATTACTACCTGTAGATGCTACATAAGTTAAATACTCTGCGGCTGAACTGTGGATTGTAATCTCTTTCTTCTTGTTTGTCATAATTTCTTTTCCTCAATCTTTATTTCTTCCAAATATCATAGGTATGGAATCTCTCTGCGCTAATTAAATATTCTCTAAGCTCGCGTACATAGTTTCTCCACTTTTCATGGTCAGAAACCATGAATTTCCGAACAACTGACTGTTCATCTAACTCGCCCTCTTCAAAAATATGTTTAATATGCTCGCCTTTTATGATTTACATCTGTTTCACTGTTATCAACTGATAATAAACCACCTTTAGTAACCCCATTTCTCTCTTACCATACTTCCGTTCTTAAACAATATTATAACTTCATTTGATGCCACCGTCCATATACGTTCCACATAAAGGTTGACCAATTCATCTTCATACTTATTGTAATTCGAATATACTTTCATATGCTTGAAAGGACACCGAATAAACATTGATTCCTCCCTCTCTAGGAATTTTCTAAGCAAGAGCTCACTCAATTCATCATATTCATTCTTGACATTTGCATAATATTCCATTAAATCATTCCATACCCAAAATCCTTGCACATTTTCTTGAATAGCCCTAAAGATCATTTTCTTTCGCTCTGCCATCTGATCTGCAATTTGCCCTAACTCTACTTGGTCAGAACAGTGCTTTATATGTAATATACGAGAATATGCTCTCCATATAGCTTTGTGCAAATCCGTTTCCGGTATGGTAGATAGCTTTGTGCAATATCTGTCCCCATACAACATGCGGCTCTTGCATCGCCAGACAATATGTTCTTTTCTACCCCTTTTTCTTGTCACCCGTAGAAAATGATCACCACAACAGTTGCATATTAACTTCATTGTGATTGGATATTGAGATGTACGCCCTGCATCTTTTCGTCTATAATAGCTGCGACTGAGTTTTTCATTTTGAACATCATAGAACATTTCTTCTGATACAATAGGTGAATGATTGTTTTTTATAAAATATTTAGAGAGTTCTCCATTATTTTTCGCTCTCTGTTTTGTCAAATAGTCCACAGTATATGTCTTTTGCAGCAAGGCGGCTCCTAGATATTTTTCATTTGAGAGCATTTTGTCAATCACCGTAGCACACCATTTATTCTTTCCCATTACCGTTTTCATTCCATGTTGTTCTAGGTATCTTGCAATAAAAGCACAGCTATGACCGATTAAATACAAGCGGAAAACAATTCGCACAATTTCAGCTTCTTCTGGAACAATTTGGAGCTTCCCATTTATATCTTTGGTATACCCCATAAAATGATTATGATTGACCATCAGCTCGCCCTTCTCAAACTTCTTCCGAATACTCCAGCGAATATTTTCGCTGATATTCCGGCTTTCCTCCTGTGCTTGACTGCTGAGAATGGTGAGCAAAATCTCACCAGCTCCATCCAACGTATTGATATGCTCCTTTTCAAAATACACTGCAATGTTCCTACTTTTCAGATTGCGTATTGTAGTCAGAAGGTCAACTGTATTCCTCGCAAAGCGACTAATAGACTTGGTCAAAATCAGATCTATCTTTCCATCCTCACAATCTTGAATCATCTGGAGAAAGCCATCTCTACGTTTCTTTGCCGTACCACTAACACCTTCATCGGCATAGATACCTGCTAAAATCCACCCTTCCGTTTTGTCAATCTTTTCCCGATAGTAAGACATCTGCCTTGCGTAACTACCAGCTTGTTGATCCAGTTCTGTGCTAACCCTACAATATGCTGCCACACAAAGCGTTTGTTTCTTTTCTTCTGCAATTTTCCCTATGGGAGAAACTGCAGGAATTTTTAAAACCTGCCGTTCTTCTTTCATTTTCATCATCTGGTCTCCTTTCATCGTTAAACATAGCAACATATGTTACAATGAGACAAGACCTTATTTTCATCCGAAGCACATATTTTAAACAAAGCAGTAATTGTGCCTTATACTGTAGCACAATTACTGCTTTGTTAATAAAAATGACTTACAAAAACGCTCACTCTATGACAAAACATATTACTCAAATCCTTATTTCCCCTTTTTTGCCCTATTCCATTCAATCTTACCATATATTCGCATAATATCGTTTAGAGTTTAAATATGCTCTATAGCTATTCTCATCTTTTTACTATACTGTTCCAAGATTTTTTGCTCCTCCTGCTCCCTTTCACAACCTTTTCTATTGTAATTTTCATTTTACCATCTATTATTCTATAAATCTATACATTTACATCATATTTCTATTATACCTTAGAATTATGTATATCACAATAGTTTCACAGAACATTCGTTCTTTTATATTTCTAGAGTAACATATATACAAGAATTCTGACTAGTTTTTCTAATCTATGTAAACATCGAAGTAGCTAATTCCTTTCCGACAATCTAGACTCCAATGCTTATCTCCTCTTTGATATCGCTTAGGTTCTACCAAATATCCTTTTCTCCCAACCATTCAATTCGATCAAACAAACTTATCTGCCCCTCTATAGTCTCTTCCTCCATCCATCATGAAAAAACACACTCCATCATCTTCCATTTCGTCTTGACTTCACCAGCACGGATTACCCCCTCCATCTTTCCAAAAGCCCTTATATGTTCCCTCCGGTAGATTGGAAATAATCAAAACTCTGTCCAACGGTTCTTTCCTTCTATATGGCATCCCCAACATCCTATCCGGTAGAATCCCATATTATGAAAGTAGATTAATCTCCAGACACTCGCTGCGTATAAATTCCCACACATCCGAATCCTACCCGTACGCCATCGGATTGCAGATCCTTTTTCCTTTTAATGTACAGCTCTCAAACATCATGCGCTACTCATCATTATCATTATTCAAGATATCTTTTTACTGAGTTGATAACCACCCAAATTCACTTTAGCTACTTTTTGTTTAAATACCTTGATAAAATTTACAAAATAATCCTGTTCGGAAACGCCGCTTAGAACACCGCCCTTTCATTCCCTCCTAGTTTTTCTATCTTTTTTTCTAATTTTGCAGTATCTGCTTTTCCATCATAAATAATTTTAGTAAAAAGGCTTTCTATTTCCCGCTGATTTGGATCGATCCCTTGTGTTACTTCAAGGCCAATACCGGCTAACTGATCCTGTAAATCAAGTCTATCCTTTATCCCCAAATTAAACTGATACGGAAATAGATTTTCCAATGCAATATTCTCATAACATTCATAATAGTCAAACCGAGTATGCGGTGGAAACGGCTTATCCCTTTTCATATTTTTTTCCAATTACAGATTATATATAGATATCCCCTTTTTCTTCCGCTCTCTGTTCCAGCATTGTTCTGGCATTCTCTATTGCCAAGTGCAACTTTGCCTCTAACAGTTCTCTCGGCGGCATCTGAGTCAAATACTGACCAACGTGGATATCTCCCTGGTTAAGTTCTAATAACTCAATCGTTTCTTGTGACTTCTCCGCACACAGAATCAGAGCTATAGGCGTATCCTCTCCATCTGCTTTTTCGTATTTGTTCAGCCACCGCAGATATAACTCTACCTGCGCTTTATATTCTGGCTTAAATTCTCCGATTTTAAGTTCAATTACTACCAATCTTCTCAATCGCCGATGAAAAAATAAAAGATCGATTTTATAATCTTTATTATCAATTACAATTCTTTTCTGCCGCGCCATAAATGCGAAATCATTTCCCATCTCCAAAATGAATTTTTCAAGTTCTGATAGGATTGCGCTCTCCAGATCTTTTTCACTAAATGTATCTTGTAGTCCCAAAAAATCCAGCATATATGGATCTCTATAAAACATGTCCACGGACATCTTGTCCTGTTCCTGCAACTCCCGAAGTTCATTTGCAATGGTTTCTTCAGGCTTCCTGGATATTGCTGTGCGCTCATAGAGCATGGAATTTTTCCTCTCACGCAACGTACGGACGCTCCAGTGCTCCTTCATACACAGAGTTGCGTAAAATTCTCTTTTTAACTTGTCTTCAATGGGTATTATTTCCAAAAAATGGGACCATGTTAATTGTCGTGACAGCGTTGCGACTTTTTCCTCATCATCAAAATTATCATATAGTTGGAGCATTCGGAACAATGCTGCCCGGCTATATCCATTTCCATATTTCTGAGACAGATTTTTGCTAAGCTGGGAGATCACCGCCTTACCATATTCTGCCTTTTCATTTTTCAATATCTCTGTTCGCAGTTGTTTTCCAATATTCCAGTTCAGCATAACATGGCCCGTATTAACTGTCTGAAAGACTCCCTTCCTCGCAGTTGCGATCATATTACTTATATGATCACGAACCTCCTCGTAATTTTCAGGTAATGCCAGTTGATTGGTCATTCATCCACCCTCCATTTAATGTTTAAATTTTAATAATTTATACTGGCTACTATAACACCTCTTTGCCATAGGATTTCTTGCATTACATATCATAGCCTGGAAATATCTGTGAAACTCCTATGTATGCCACTGTTGTTGCTATTGCAAAATTCCCCTGTAACACAACTAGCCATTTCCAAATTTTTAGTCCTCCATCTAAGCCTAGAGAATGCCATTTGTCCAGCCTTTTCTAAGAATCTATGTAGCCATTTCCGCTCCTTTAGTATTGTGATAACGCTCCATAAGCCAGGAACTTTATCACAATACAAAAAAACATCTGACATTTCTTTATCCATTATATATCAACTTGCCGTGAAAATCCATTCTCAGTTTTATCTCTCCTTTACTCTCCTTTACTGTACCTCAGTCCTCCTCCCCCAACCACTCAGCCCGATCAAACAAACTCATCTGCTCTTCTACATTCTGTTCCTCCATCCACCACGAGAACACATCCCCCGCGGTCTTCCACTTCGTCTTTCTACCGCCAGCATAAATTATGTCCAACATCTCTCCAGACGAAATCAAAGCAATCCTGGATTCTATACCGACAGATAACCAGTATGACAGGCGTGATCTGGCTTTGCTTGCCCTGTTGTATGATTCTGCCGCACGGGTTCAGGAACTGTGTGACTTACAGGTACGGGATGTCCGCCTCAAAAAACCATATACGGTAAAACTGATTGGTAAGAGACAAAAAGCACGCTGTGTTCCCCTTATGGGTAAAACCATCTATATTTAAATAAAATATGTGGCGGAAAATCGTCTGAACGTACCGGAAAAGGCGAGTCATCCCTTTTTTGCCAACCATATGAACACTGCTCTTACCAGGGCGTGAGTTGCTTGTATATTAAAGAAATACTGTGATACGGCACGCAGGAGTTCTCCCGGCTTTCCTAAAATGATCTCGCCGCATGTCCTGCGACATTCCAATGCAATACATATGCTCCAGGACAGTATGCCGCTTACGGATATCCGGGATTTTCTCGGATATGAGCCTGTCGATACAACAGAAATATATGCCAAAACAGATACAGAAATACGGAGCAGAAAACTTGAATAATCTCAAATTTCTATTGACAACGATCTTCCCGATTGGAACAGCGTCCTGAGTCCTGATTGCGAAATATTATGGAAAGAGTTTGAAGTAAAGTTCAAGCTCTTTTCCTTATATCATGGACCGTTTCGATTGAAAGACAGAGAGTACTTTTTATTTTGTATTACTTTCCATTATTTTTTCCTTCACTGTCTATTACAACCAAGGGGCTTCGGCAAAGTCTTAACTACATCTCGGCCCCCCTCTTCACACTCTCTATCAATTTCTTCTCTAAATCCATTCAAAAAAAGAGTCTAATATCTTTTCTTGGCCAGAACTCTTCCCCCTTCTTTTTTTGCGTTCTTGCAAAAGGATAAAAGACACCGTTTTCCTTCAGCGCCTTACCGTTATAGAAACCTTCTCTCTTCTACTTATGCAGTGAACACCATCATTTCCTCCGCAACACAATCTCATCCGGTTCCCGAATTCACATATTCATTTGCGGTTCCTGAGTTATTTCTGCCTCCTGAAACAGTCCAACATATTGATTGGTTTCATCCGCTAACATCTGATACTCCCTCTGATTCGGCTGATAAACATACCACTCTTTCTCCTCTTTTTCCCAAATGTGTGGAATAATCCCCTCCTCTCTAAAGTTAGGCTTGATGACTGTTTTCTCGCCCCAGATATCTCTAAATTTCAAAGTATTGATATCAATCGTACCTTCCTTTCGGTTAAACATTGTCATAGCGATTCCGTCATATGTTGTAGTGGAGGATCTGGAAAACTCCAGACGCATTCGGACATCCTCGTTTACCCTCACATAACCGCAGTTTCCAACGTATACCGCCTCTTCTCGATATTGGGTCATACCGAGTATTTTCTTCAATTCTTCCCTTAAAAAATTCATTATATTTCCTCCCTAGCGCTAGCGGTAGTGTCAAGTCTGACACCCCGTTTGTTATTAAAAACCTTGTATTTTCAAGGATTACACCGCTTTTGAAAATAAAAAAGCAATGACCTCCCCTTTTTTGATATAATGTAGTCACCACAACAAACATAATAACCAAAGGATGGGTCATTGCTATGGATAACATTATACTCTATTTACTTACTGTAATTCAAGAACAATATAAAACGATTTGCTGGCTCCTGAATCTGATCTGCAGATATATTCCTCTCAAGCAGTGGGCTTTCAATGATTCCCACTCCCCCAAATACCAGAAGTTTACCACTGACCAGCTCCCCGTCATCAAGCCCTTCATCAAACAGGACTGGCAGTTCCTCCTCGAATACTTTCTCTGGAAGTATGGCAAACCCGTCAGACCGGTCCAGCGCCGTAACGGGCAATCTATCCCTGAAGATATTGTCTGCCCCCTCTGTGGTTCCCCTCATCATTATCTCTATGATAACAATGGTGGCAACGGACAGTATCTGTGCAAGATCTGTGGCCAGACATTCATCACGGGGGAGTGTGTCACCTCGCCGGTCCGCTTCGTCTGCCCTTACTGCGGACACTCCCTCGTCCCTAAAAAGAACCGGAAATTCTTTCGCCTGCACAAATGTGTCAATCCCAAGTGCTCCTTCTATCTGCATAACCTTTCCAGGGTTGATAAAAAACATCTGGATGAGGAACATGGCATAAATAAATACAAACTCCATTACCTCTACCGGGAATTCACCGTGGATTTCTTCCGCATGGACTTGGACTCCCTGCCAAAGAACACCTCCTCCCTGAAGTTTTCCAGGCACAATGCACACATCATGTCCCTATGCCTTACCATGCATGTGAATCTCCAGCTTTCACTGAGAAAGACCGCACAGGCCTTAAACGATCTCTATGGCATCCGGATTTCCCACCAGCAGGTTGCCAACTATGCCAGGACGGCGGCTATGGTTATCAAGCCCTTCTCTGACCACTATGAATATCCCAAATCATCCGTCTTCACCGCCGATGAGACCTATATCAAAGTCCACGGTGTCAAAGGCTACATCTGGTTCATCATGGACGCTGCCTCCCGCTCTATCCTCGGCTACCAGGTTTCCGACAACCGCTCGGTCGGTCCGTGCATCCTTGCCATGCGCATGGCGTTCCGGGGCATGCAGAAACTCCCGGAAAAGTTCCGGTTCATTGCCGATGGGTACAGCGCCTATCCTCTGGCTACCCTGCAGTTTGCAAAGGAACCGGGGGAAAGCTTCCGGTTTGACATCACCCAGGTGATCGGACTTACAAACGATGATGCTGTCTCCAGGGAGTTCCGCCCTTACAATCAGATAATCGAACGCCTCAACCGAACCTTTAAATCCACTTACCGGGTCAGCTGCGGTTACGATAATTATAATGGTGCAAACTATAACGCAGCACTCTGGGTCGCCTACTACAACTTCCTGCGCCCGCATAAGCACAACCATTATCAGATACTCAATAAAGTCGATATGCTGGAAGGCGCAGACAACATGCCTGGAAAATGGCAGCTCCTGATCCTGCTCGGCCAGCAGACCATCCTCCAGCTGCAGGAACAGCGCCCGCCCGACTACATCTGTTCTTAGATTCCGAACCGGAGGGGCGATATACAGCCATCCCGAAGAGACCTGCCCTGGATGAATACTATAACCAATAATCCAGCCATTCTTATCACATTCGTTTTGTACTGCATAGGCAAATACATTCTTATGTTCTCCTTTACGAAACCATCTACCTTTAGGATCAGACATACCTGTTTTGATTGTCTTTTCTCCTTTGCCACCAGATGGGCCGGATGGCGTGTTATGGTCATCATACTTTTCTTTCGGCGGACGTTTCCCATGTTCTTCATTGCTTTCCATCTTCAGCAAATCTTCAAAAAACAAATCCTTCTGAGTCATACGTTTCTATATATTTTTATTATTTGCCCTGGCTCTTACATGAGTAGAATCTACAAAGACCTCACTTGGAGCAATCAGTTTGAATTTATGGCATTCCTACAGTATATTAGAAAATATCTGATCGAAGAGGTCGGTATCCTTAAAACAACGGGTGGATTTTTTCCGAATGGTGAGAAATGGTGGATTTTATCCTTCACTTCAAGACAAAAAACCATCGATAAGCTATATTGGCTTCGCTTTTCTTTACATTCTTCCACATGCTCTTTATATCATACAGGTATTGAATGGATGGAAGTTTAATTAACATCACCTGGTCCATGCTGGTGCGTCCATGATCAGGGATATGCGTGTCCACCACACAGCCGTAGATTAAGTTCCAGTTAATCGCTTTATCCGCAATTCTCAAAAGATGATCTTGGGGAACCATGTCAGTCGTACAAAACATTTGAATTGATTTTCTTTTTATCTGCATTCTGAGTCATCATAGAAATCCCGCCCTCCTTTGATACTCCCATTATACCAGAAAAGCGCTTAAAAAGCCTGAATATAAGGGACTTTATGGCTCTTAAAAATATCTCAAGCGGTAGCCTCAAACTTTGTCTACAGTATGTCTGCAGCCAGTTGGTGCAGTTTTTCAATACCTCCCTTTCCTGAATCTCTAATCGAATATGTTGCAATTTTGCATTGTCAAGATTCCATGTATTTTCTATTCCATATATTCTATCATGAAACTTCTAATAAAACAGGATATCATTTTTCATATTCCAAAATTTCTAGCTGAACATCCTTTGACCTCTGGAAATTCATGTTGCCAATCAAGACTCAACTGATCAATGATATCCATGTCATGGATTCTCGTTTGCCATAATACTCCCTCGCCATTATCAGCCCTGTACATGACGTTGAAATCAACACACTACATTTTCCATGCTATGATTCCCCATTTTATTCACCGTCCTCATGAAACACCATCAGGTACTCCCGTTCCCCTGTTTCTTTCTCTATCATGCTGGTTTCAACATGAAATCCTCCCGCTTTATAGAGTGCCACCGCGCCTATATTATTTTCATAAACGTGCAACGACAGACGCTTTTTCCGCTTTACCTCTGAAATCAGCTGATGGCCGATTCCCTGCCCCCTGTGTCCCTCCGCTACAAATAATCCTGTAATGTATTCTGCGTCCATGCCAATGAAGCCCTGAACCTCCCCGTCTTCCTCAAACACATACACCTCTGCATTTGGCAAAACAGAGCGGACTATCTCATTCTTGTGACGAGTCCCTCATCTGTCAACCACTCACTGGCTTTCATATTCAAACGGCCATATGCTTCATAATCAAAATAGCCGGTCAGTTCCACCGGCAGCGTTCTTCCTTCCCGCTCAAACAGATAATGCCCATACTGTTCCAGGGATTTTATCTCTGGATGGCATTCGTACTGGTCTAAATGGTCCATTGCCTCCACAATCCGCAGCAAGGAATCCGGCTTTTCATTCTGCAATACAGTCTCGAATACAGCCCGCTCCTGTTCCGACCAGGAACCAATCTTTTCGGCAAGGTAGTTTAATTGCCCCAGGTTTGAATCCTGAAACACAAATTCTCCAATTAACAGATGAGCCAGACCATCCACCGGCGCTTTCACATCCCCTATGAATGGAATCATTCTGGAAGGATGATACCCGGCCAATTCCTTCTGGACCTGCTCTGCCTGTTCCTCCGAGGCCGGCAACTTCATCCAGATTCCGCCATCCCAGTTTTCACGTTTCACAAACACTTCCATATTAAGCCCCGCTCCCTTCCTCATTTCTTCTATATTAAAAATGGTTCCGATGATTTAAGTAAGGATATTACCCGGCAGCAATCCCGCCTGTTCATCCTGTACCTGGACTTTTCCTTCCTTCTGCCCCTGAACCAGTTCTTCCGACTCCGACTGAAACAAAGACAGATATCCATTGACCACCTCTGCTATCTTCTGGTAGTCCGCCTCATCTATCTCACAATTCCACCAGACAGAATCCTTGTACGAGCTCAGTTCCGGTCCTGCCATCCGTTCCCCATTGGTTTCCTTTTTCAAACCGGTCACATCACTGATTAAAAACTTCATCTGATCCACCAGCCCATTAGTCCGCTCCAGAACCGAGACGGTAAGCCTGGTATACCCACTGTCCATAAAGCCCTGGCCCAGCTCAATCTTCCCTCTGAGATTTTCCTCCAGTCTCCCATAGCAGGCTTTCCCCACATAATGAATATCCTGCATTTCAATCCGCCCTTCAAACATCTTTTTCAGTTCTTCCGATATCATTTCGCTGTTCCTCCCTGTCTATCGTTCTTACTCCTCCCTATAATACCAACAATAAAACCCCCAGCTGCGATAGGGATATCACGCGGTGTCTGGGGACTTTATTCTTACCACTGTCAGGATCCCGGCAGGCAGGAATCCGTTGATTCTGCCGCCGGTCTTAGTCATAGTCGTCAATTCTCTGTGTCATCACAATCCCTGAGTGGAACTGGATTTCAATCTTATCTTCGCTGATTACCTTAATGGCTTTAATCAGCCGCCTGACCAGTTCATCATCAAACTGGCGCTTTAAATAGTTGGTCTTTTGAATGTACTGGCCCATGCCTTCTACTCTCTGATCGTAAGCTTCGGCCAGCTGCTTTTCCCGAATCAACTCCGTCCTCTTTTTCTTAAAGGCCCGGATTTGGTCCACGATCTCCCGGTACGACCGGTCGAACTCTTCATTGGCGCTCTCCGTTTTGGCTCTGTCCTCGATTAATGCCAGCATCTGTTTCTGCAGCGCATCGATCTTCTCATCATATTCGGTTGGTTCCACGTTATCCGAGTAGCTGCCCAGGATCCGGATGACATTATCCCGGAAGGCATCGATGAACTCCCCTTCATCCTTTACCACAGAGTTGACGGCCTCCATAATCGCTTCGTGGAGCGCTTTTTCTTCCAGACTGGGGGAATGTTTGCACTTTTTGGTTCCGCTCTTCAAGCGGCTGTAACAGCGCCACACCGGCTTCTTGGTTCCGCCGTTCACCCATACCTGCCTGCGGTAAGGCTGTCCGCACTCTTTGCAGTACATGATGTCGGCCAGCACATACTTGGAACTGTATTTTCCTCGGATGGTGGTTCCCTTCTTTTTTGCCGGGCGGTAAACATTCGCTCGCCGGGCCCGCTCCTCCTGTACCTGATAGAACAATTCCCGAGGAATAATCGCCTCATGGTTGCCCTCGATGTAATACTGCGGTACAATTCCTTTATTAACTGCTCTTTTTTTCTCCAGGAAATCCACGGTATAAGTTTTTTGCAGCAGCGCATCTCCCATATATTTTTCATTCATCAGCATCTTGGAAATCACCGTGGCATGCCACACGGTGTTTCCTGTCACAGTCCGGATTCCTTCCTTGGTAAGCGTCTCTGCAATTTTGTTAATGCTGTTTCCTTCCAGATATAGTCGGAAGATCCTGCGGACCAGCTTCGCCTCATCCGGCACAATGATCAGATTTCCTTCTTCATCCTTGGTGTATCCCAGAAATTTATTGTGATTTACATACACCACTCCGTTTTCAAACTGCCGCACATACCCCCAGTGTACATTTTCACTCAAGTTCCGGCTTTCCTCCTGGGCCTGGCTGCTTAGAATGGTGATCAGCATTTCCCCGCCATCCCCCAGGGTATTGATATTCTCCTTCTCGAAATACACGGCAATATTCTTTGCCTTTAATTTTCGGATATGGGTAAGGGAGTCTACCGTGTTCCTGGCAAAGCGGCTGATGGATTTTGTGATGACCATATCAATTTTTCCTGCCATACAGTCATCAATCATTGCTTGAAAGTCATTCCGCTTACGGGTCATGGTAGCGCTCTTCCCGTCATCTGCATAGATTCCTGCAAACACCCATTCCGGGTTGCTGTTGATTTTTTCTGTATAATAATTCACCTGTGCTTCATAGCTGGTCTCCTGCTGTTCCTGCAAGGTACTGACTCGGCAGTAGGCGGCTACCCGCAGCCGCTTATATTGGGCCCTTGTATCCCGGCTGTATTCCGGATTGGCTGGAATTACAGAGATATTTTTCTTTACAACGGTTGCTGTTCTGGCCCGTCTCATCCGGTTTCCTCCCTTCTGCTGCTTCCCTGATAGGAAGCTCGATTTTTACACCATTCATTAATTCAAATTCGAACCTTCTGTCCTTGTGAACGGTAATCCGATGTATCGTTGCCTTAAAAAGTTCACTATTAAATTCTTTTTGGAGTGGGTTTTCTTCCAGGGCTGTTTTCAGTTTTTCTGTCTGGTAATTCTGGTCCTGAATTTTGGACACCCGGTACTGTAATCTGGCCCGCTCATAAATCAGCCGTACCATCTCCTCGGATGGATACTCCGGCTTTTCCTCCAATTCCTGCAGCTTTCTGGTCAGTTCTGACGCCTCACGGCTATATGGCAGGCCCTGCATGATGGTTTTCGGCTCTATTTGGAACCTCCCATCCTTCACCCCTCTCATCAGTTCCATAAATGCTTGGATGATCTGGCTGTCTACCAGGAATATGTTCCGGCAGCACACCCTGTTTTCATTTATGTAGTGCTTACACTTCCAGACGATTTTTTCTCCCGGCTGTTTACAGTGCTCCACGTACCGGCGGTAGGGCTGCCCGCAGACTCCACAGACCAGACTGCCTGCGAACATAGAGCGATTCCTGAAGCTGTTAGGCTGCATGACACGCCCCAGCTCTCTGCTCTTTTCTTTCCTGCGATCCTGTACCTGGGTGAACAGTTCCGATTCTATGATTGTTGGGTAGAATTCATCTCCCAGATACTTTCGATTCTCCAGGATTTTTCCAACTGTCCCATGGTTCCAGACCGGCTTATGGTTTGCATTGAACGCTCCCAGATCAGTGAGTTTCCTTGCAAGTTGGTACAGGGAAGCTCCTTCTGAATACTCCTGGAAGATTTCTTTTATAATCTCTGCCTGCTCTGGAGCAATTACTATTTTTCCTCCCTCCATCCGGTACCCCAGCGGCATATGACACTGTCTCATACTCCGCTCACCTCCTGTCCATTTTCTTCCAGTTCCAGACCGTTCTTCAGCCGGAATACCAGCCGGCGTCCGGGCAGCACCGTGATATGGTCTACCAGCAGCAGGAACAACTCCTCGTCATATGCCTCCAGAATGGCAGGACGATTGCGGAAGACGCTTATCAGATATTCGGTCTGGGATATCTCCCATTCAAAGGCTTTCTGCCCCTGCATCTGCCGCAGCCGCCTCCGATCCGCTTCCAGCTGTGCCTCAATCTGGTTTTGTCTCTCGATAAAAATGGCAGAGCTTATGCTGCCTTCGGTTAATACCTTGCCCAGCCTGTAGCCCTGCCGTTTTAGTTCCTGAATATTCTGTTCTATCTCCTGCATTTCCCGGTCTTGCTCTGGGTTGCCCTGGATTGCCTTCAGCGCCGCCAGCATGGGGATCAGGATCTCCTCATAATTGCTGGCTAGCCGGTTCCAGAGCCTAAGAAATGCAGCCTGAATGACGTCCTCACGGACTGCCTTCTGGCTGCATTTCTTACTGTCTTTAATATGCTGGTAGCAACACCACTGGATTTTTTCATATGGCTTTCCGATGTAGATTTTCTGCCTGCGAAATTTTGTCCCACACTCCCCGCAGAGAATCCGGCTGCTGAATGCATACCGGTTCTGATATACACTGGTATCCTCCACACACTGCCGTTCCCTCCGATACACATAAATCTGGCGGATAGCCGCAGCCTCCTCTCTGGTAATGATGGGCTCATGGTCATCTACTATCAGATACTGGGGCAGTTCTCCCCGATTGTTCTTGCGAATGAATGGGACTCCATCGGTCGTATAGGTTTTCTGAAGCATCAGATCCCCTTCATATGCACAGTTCTGAAGAATCCCTTTTACCACACTGTCCAGCCATTCCTTTGCTCCACGGATCGTGGGAATCCCTGCTGTTTCCAGTTCTGCGGCAATGGTGTAGGACCCTTTCCCTCCCAGGTATTCATCAAAAATCCAGCGCACGATCTCCGCCTCTTCTTTTTTGATAACCAGCTCTCCGTACTCATTATTCTCATAACCATACGGTGGGCTGCTTATAATGAATGTCCCATTTCGGAATCTCCGTACTACCGACCACTTATTATTGGTGGAAATACTCTCGGATTCTCCCTGGGCGATAGAGCTCAAGATGGTTATCATCTGTTCGTTCTTTTCCATAAGGGTGTTGACCCTCTCCTTCTCAAAGTAAACGCCTATCCCAAGGGCCTTCAGTTCCCGGATAGCTTTGATGCTGTCCAACGTGTTTCTGGCAAACCGGGTCACGGATTTTGTCAGGATCAGATCAATTCTTCCCTGCCGGCAGTCCTGCATCATTTGCTGGAAGTCATCCCTCCGGCACAGCTTTGTGCCGGTCCTGGCTTCGTCTGCATAGATACCGGTCAGTACCCAGCCCTCTTTTTCTCCGATCAGCCGGGTGTAATAGTCTACCTGGGCTTCAAAGGAATTCTTCTGGTCTGCCGAGTTCGTACTGACACGGCAGTAGGCGCAGACACGTTTGACTTCCACCACATTGGCGGCGGAACCACTACTAACAGGCTCAATTTTTGTGATTTTCTTTACAACCTTCTTCGCCATAGGCTTCTCTCCTTTCTTTCATTGCTCTCCTGTTAGCACCACACAATACCACATGTTTTCAGATATATCTAGTGTTTTTACCCATATACTTTCGACAATTCCGGAGAAAATGTTTCCCGGTTCAGGGTATCAATTTTTTTGTATTCCTCATCCGAGATAAAGCCATTTTCCAGCATCAGATTCAGCAGTTTCCGGGCTACACTGTATCGGACTTCATTTGTTTCTTTTTTCTGTTCCATGGCCTGCCTCCTAATGAATGGATAAATTCGGACTGTCTTCCGGTACCGCTAATGCCGAGTCCTTTAACACAGAAGTGCAAAGCACTTCAATCTTCCCCTGTTCCGGCGAATAAGCCTCCACACCAAAGTTCTGTAAAAACTCTGCATAGGCAATGATGTCCTTTGCACTGCGGCTCAGGCGGTCGGGACCGCTCACTACCAAAATATTCACACATCCCTGGGATACCGCATCGGTCAGCGCCTGGAGTCCGGGCCGGTTCATATCCCGGCAGGAACCGATGTCCTGGGAATGTCCGACTACCTCCCAGCCCATGCGGGAAGCATATTCGGTTAGCTTCTGGTCCTGCCGCTTCAAGCTCCCATACCGGTCCTCCGGCGCATCGATCCGGGTATATACCCATGCTTTTTTCTTTTCGTTCATAAGATCCTCTTCCTCCTATTCTGGATTTCTACGTTCAATCGAACTTTAAATCTGTATATACGGCTCGGCTCTTTCTGCCGTTTCGTTGTTTTCCGTCTAACTAAGGCCGATGCTGATCCGCAGCGCATGATCTACCTGCTCCATATCCGCTTCCGTCAACCGGCCTATGTACTCCCGCAAGCGGACACGGTCGATGGTCCGGGTCTGCTCCAGCAGTACAACGGAATGTTCTTTCAGTCCACAGTGGTTGGGAGTGATTGGGACATGAGTCGGCAGCGGATGCTTGTCCTGCCTGCTGGTTACGGCCGCTACAATTACAGTTGGACTGAACCGGTTCCCCATATCATTCTGGATCATCAGCACCGGCCTTACGCCGCCCTGTTCGCTGCCGGTTACCGGTGTCAGGTCTGCATAGTATAAATCGCCTCTTAAAATATTCACTTTGGTTCTCCCCTCTCTTACCCGATTTTCTGGAAACAAAAAATCCCCTCACTCGCATTTAGCAAGGGGGATGAAACTCTATGTAGTTTTATCCAGTTTTCTTTTAAAGCCGGACTTTACTCAAGGGATATTTTTTCTGCTCCTTTCGATAAGCCTCCCACATCTGTTTCCAGTCGATGCTGTCGCGTTTGCAAGAGCTGTGATTGGACGATTCTGCTCTCCCAAATCGAATATACATTGCCATGGTCCTTTTGTTACCATCCCTCATGATTTGCTTCCTCCTCTGATGGTTTATTCTTTCTATACCACAACATATCTGAATTATCCTAAAACAGCTATCACAATATCCAATAAAAATGGATGGTATTCTTAGCCAATCTGACAAAAGCTCACTGTTTCGATAAACTGTATCTGATGGCGGCGGTTAAAAAAACAGCCGCCGCCACACAGTATAAAAGCGTACTTGTTCTTCATTTCATTTTTATTTGATACATCATGCTCCTATTCGGCACACCTCCCCGGAGCCTGGCAGTCGATTACAACCGGCCCTGGCAAGGCCGTCATGGGCACAGCTTCTTTTGCTGCCCCAGCCGGGATCTCCGGCTGCCGTCCTCATTGCGTGATCCCTCGGTCAAGAGGGGCTGTGACTGGACGGAAGTATCATCATAGGCTGCCCAGGTCATGGCGGGATGGCCCGACCACGGGCCATTTAAAGAACAGAAAAAACCGCTCTGCACCTTCGATATGATCGGATTGACAGGACACTAGAGATCCTGCAGGTGGTCGTGGCGTATCTTTCTATGCCGCTTTCGCTTTCGCGCTGAACAGCTAACGTATCGTAATCGCTGGATATGAAGTTTTCAAGGAACAACGGGGACTGAATAAGCCCCTTCACTCCTATAAAGGAAAAAGTGAAGGGGCTCACAACCTCAGAAAACAAAAAATTTATTCTATTTTTTCACGGAGCTTTCTCAGAAGCCGTTTCTTCCGCTTACTCACTGCCTGCTGGGTAACTCCGAGACGGGCTGCCAGCTCGCCTTCCGTAATCCCAGAAAAGAACAACGCATCAATTAACAGCCGTTCCTCCACGTTCAGTTCATCCAGCGCCTGGTACAGCCTGCGGTTATCCTCAGCTCGGATTATTTCCTCCTCAATTCCCGGAGCCGAACGGACCACATGATATTCCGCACTCACGCCTTCCTCCTGAAACCGTTCCAGCGACATCTCGATCTGCCGGATGACACGATTCTGATATCGTTCCGCCTCACGTGCTTTATGATAGGCATAATAAACTTCTCGGCTCACTTCCACACGTTCTCTCTGTACAATAATGGTATAAATCCTTTCTTCCGCCATAGGGCTTGTCCTCCAATTCTTAAAATATGAAATGAAGAACAAATCCGGAGGTGAACGACACCTGGTATTTTGAACAAAAATGCAAAGAAAATGCTGATTGAGTAAATTATCAGCCCTGGATTCCTGCCTTTTTTTCTTATCTTTTGTCTGTTTTAAATACATTCAATTTTCAAACATTAGACATCTCTACATCTAACAGAAGCAGCGAAAAACCAACATATCAAACTTCCCGTACATCAGCTGTACTCAAGGAGATCTGTTCTTTATGACCATGTCAGTAAAACCTGTTCATGTTTTTTATCTACTAAATCCAATGTATGAAAAATGACCAACCATTACAAATAAGGTAAGGTGCTCAAATTAAACTTTTTTAACTACTATATAAATAAGCCACCTACCTAATTATATTTCCTATTTATTATCGATTCTTTTATATGTCAAAATCACATTCATTAACATTTTAAAAACCTGTTTTTTACTCTAATCTATTATTTATAAAACTTGAATAACGGTATAACGATCGCTCAGACTAAATATTAACAAATAATGCATCTCTGCAAACTACTATATAATCTTCATAATAAGATGACGAATTCTATATTTTCATATTACTTTTTAACAAACAGAATAACTTTTCGTAGTTAAATTATTCTGTCTCAATCTACACATATAAATAGAGTAACAGGACACCATAGCTCCTGTAAGCTGACAGAGAAGTCTTTTTTCTATACCAATTGCCGTATTTGCGCTAGACAGCTAACGTAGTGAAATCGTTGAATATAAAGTTTTCAAGGAACAACAGGAACTAAACAAGCCCCTTCACTCCTATAAAGGAAAAAGTGAAGGGGCCCACAACCTCATATAACAAAAATTTAGTTTTATCACGGAGCTTTTTAAGTCTTTTCTTAATGCCTACTCACCATCTAATGGGTTATTGGAGGGTAGTGTACCTTTCATTATCCCTGTAGAGGATAGTCTTTTATTTAACAATTGCTCTTTTAAAAATTTGATAAAGTCTGTAGTTATTATACGGATTATTTTATCCTGCATTCCCAAAGCTAAATGCAAATACGTAATTATAATTTTTTATTTTAGAATCATTCCAGCCCAGAAACTTTCTCTGGCTATGGAGTTCTAAAATAGTATTTTGTTAAGCAAGGCACTTATAAATCATTATATTTAATAATAATCTTTGTTGCGCAATATATAAATGTATAAAATCTCAAAATTATGTATATATCAACCTTTTTACTCATACCAATGTCTTCACAAATAAAAATAATTTTTGTAGAGCAACCTGGTAATTATCAAGAAAAGCAGTATAACCTTCCCTACTATTATGGGATAATACTCCTTGTCTATTGACCAAACCAGCACTACACTTGCTCTCCAAATCATCTAAAACCTTTTATTCCGCACATAAAATAATCCTCCTTTTTATGTACTTGTTTCGACCATAAAAATTCGTAACGTTGTATAAATGATTCCATAAATTTTTTTATCTTCCAATAGATTTTAAAACATCCATTCTTCTAAATTCAGTTAGCATCATACCATCCACAACAATAAAAACTGTCATATCAATAATAAGCGAAATGGCAAATACGCTATATACACCAAATCCGGCAATATAAGGCATGATGATAGGCCGCAGGTTGTAGATGGCTATCTGGCGAAAAATAACCAGAACACTCGCGTAGCTCTGCCAAGAGACTGCATCAGAGGCAGAATCACAGTTCAGACTCCCAACAAAATATATTACAGTAGAAACAGACGGAAATCTCTTACTCCCAGTTCCACTACGGACGGCGTTGTAATAAACAGAGAGAGAATTGTCTTCGGTACTAACATAATCGTCAGTTAGCAAATAAACACTAATAAAATTGCTGTGATTGCAAATACTTTCGTAATATCCTTTACCCTGTCGCACTGTTTTGTATTGTAATTGGTTCCGAACGCTGGCTGATATACCTGAGAAAGTCCTATAAAGGAATAAATGCAAAAGGCACTACCCGGTATGCCACGCCGAGTATAATCTGCCATGTATCTCCGCCATGCTGCGCCGCAAGATTATAAAGTACAGTTTGCTGTACCAGTATCGTCACCTGCATCAGCATCGTAGAAAAACCTACTCCAAATGATTCCCGAGAAAAGCGTTTTTTCAATGCGAATTGCATTAATTCTTATTTTTTCGCTTAAAATACCAAAGAGAAGCCATTGCATACGCGATCTGCGAAGCCACCGTTACATATGCAGCTCCATCAATTTTCATGCCATAACGTTTTGAAGTAAAATGAACATCAGAGCTTCCCCAGAATATGATTTATTGGAAACTATTCGTGCAATTTTAAAAATCGGAGTGTTTGCCTTTAAAGGAGCATACTGACGTGATCATGGGAAACGGATAGTTCAGTGAGGCTGTGTTAATAGATTTGATCGTGCTCAGCCAAACTCTCCCGTCCCCATTATGATCAATATTGCCAGATATATAAGTGGTCATTAACAGGATTAGCTGGAGTCATCTGCACCACTTTGGTCATTGTCTTCCCTCTTTTCTGAACTTGCTAATTGTGGCTTCGGCGCTACGGGAATGGATCACAAAACAACCGTTCCAAGCAATTTTACGAGGAGTCAAAACATTACTGTTTAGTGTGAGCATAGCTAACGGAGCTTTCTATAATTTTGGATACCTTGATAGCAGACACTAACGGTACAGATATGCATCCTGTAGTATTCTTATCTTGTTGCCAATCTTCAGCACTGGTCATCACAAATTTATCCATCGCGCGTTCCCACTTATCCTGACGAACATAAGCGCGGATATTTGATACAACCTCTCCTATCTCGTAAAAAAAACAAAAAACTCCATCGGTGTCGGGCAGTGCTCCTGAAACGATGGAGTTTTCTATTTTTTTACTTCCAACCAACATCCTTTGGATATATCATCCTCGATAATGACGCGGTAATCCGACAGCATGGCCTGACGGGCAAAGGCATCGTAATCTTCAAGAGTATATTGGCGGGGGGAAGTTGTTCTATCTGAAGCAGACATGGACTCATAGATCCTGCGGCGCATGGTTTCCGGCATATACCGTCCGGCACCCACGCCCACAATGGCACATCCACCAGGCTTCAGTACCCGATAAATTTCAGTTATTCCCTGAACGGGAACCGGCCAAAAGCCGATAGAACCACGACACATGATAAAATCCGCCAGATTATCCCGTAAAGGCAGTTTTTCCACATCAGCGCACAGGGTAGAAATTCGGTTATCCACCCCCAATTCAAACAGGCGGCTCTGTGCGGTCCGAAGCGCTTCGCCGTCAATGTCCACCAAAATCAGGTCCATTGCTGTTACTTTTGCCAGCTCAACCGCCAGATTTCCAGGTCCTGTTCCAATATCTAAAGCCACACCGGCAGACAGATTGTAATCGTCCAGAAATTGCTGTATCAGGAGCGGATACATTGGTTGCATAAAATCATAGCTAAACGGAATCATGTTATTCCACCTCCTCTGCTGTGAGAAGCAATACGGTAAGGAAAAATGGTCTGGTGTTCCTGGCCATCTGCTTGAAAAGAAACAATTTTGGAACGTACAGAAAAGAATCGCTCAATATTTTCCTCGTTAAGCAAATCCTTTGTCGCACCAAACAGTTTTTTCTGTCCCAGTCCCAGCATTAGAGTCTGATCCGATATATTAAGGGCATGATTTGGAAAATGCGTGTTGATCAGGCAAGCGGTGTTCATTTCACGCGAAGCACGCTCAATGGCATCCAGAATGCGAAGTTGGTTTTTCATGTCCAGATTCGATTCCGGCTCATCTAACACCAAAAGCTGAGGTCTGGAAATTAGCGCTCTGGCGATCATCACCATCTGAAGCTCTCCTCCCGAGAGCTGATTGCAGTATCGGTCAATAAGTTTCTGACACCCTAGCAAGTTCAGAAGCTCCTCTGCCTGATCGTACTGCGATTGATCAGGAACCTTAAAAAAGTTTTGGCTCGCGTTCAGGCCCATTACCACCATGTCGAGCACACGGTAAGAAAACACGCTCCGCTTCGCCTGCGGTACATAGCTGAGCACTTGCCAAAGTTCCTTTTCTTTATAAGTCCGCAGGGGTTGGCCCGCAATAAAGGTTTCCCCTTGCTTCCAATGGAGAAAGTCCATAATGCATTTGAGCAACGTGGTTTTTCCAACTCCGTTTGGGCCCAGAACCGTCATGACCTTATGCTCTTCCAGCTCGAAGGAGATATCGGACAATATAGACCGGCTGTTGTAAGAAAAGCAACCGTTTTTTACCTCTAAAATCATGTGGAACCTCCTGAAGTCTTTCGTAGCATCCACGCAAAAAAAGGCGCTCCAATGATCGCGGTTAGAATGGAAAGCGGGATCTCCGCCGCGGTGGCAGTACGGGCAATAGTGTCAATCAATAGCAGGTAGAGTGCACCAAGAAGCGCGCTGGCTGGCAATAATGCACGATGGTCATTGCCAACAAGCATCCGTCCAACATGAGGAATAACCAAACCGATCCATCCGATCACACCGCACAGAGAAACCGTCACACCGGTCATCAGTGTGGAAAGCACGATAACAACAGAGCGCAGACGATGAACGTTGACCCCCAACGAACGAGCCTCTTCTTCATCCAAAGACAGAAGATTCATTTTCCAGCGCAGCGTCAGAAGGACTGCAATGCAGGGCAGGATGATCACGCACGAAACGATGATATCTTTATAAGAAGAACTGGCCAGACTTCCCATCAACCAAACTGTAATGGCTGGCAATTTTTCCTGGGGATCCGAAACATATTTAATAAGGGAAACCAGTGCGTCAAACAATGCCTGAATAATAACACCCGAGAGTACCAGAGTAAACAACTCCGTCCGACCATTTACTTTTGAAACCAGAAAAACCATAAGTACAGCCAGCAGTCCAAACGTTAAAGCGGAGCCCTGAATAATGAGGGTGCTGGTAGACAGGAGAATACCTAAAGAAGCTCCAAAACCCGCGCCGGAGGAGACCCCCAGAATGTCCGGGCTAACCAGCGGATTCCCGAAAATAGCCTGATATGTAGCTCCCGCCACAGAAAGCCCCGCGCCAACAATCATCCCCATCAACAGACGTGGAAGGCGTGAGCCCAGAATAACACTAACCCCAAAAGGATTCTCCGCCTTCAACGCCTCCAATGCCTGTCCATCCCGAAAGAGGGCTACTCCCATAATTCGGAAGGCTTCCAAAGGAGGCACCGAATAGCGCCCCACACATAACAAAATCAGAAACACGCCGGTCAATGCCATCGCCAACAGCAATACCATAGCACATTGTTTCGCTCGACTCAGTTGCGCACTTCTCATCACACGCCCTCCTGTAAAGCGGCATCCAGCAGTTCCAGGAACTTATCACCAAAGGGGCAGACCTGACTGGTCCATCCAAGGCGACTGGAGACTGCGACATGAGGAAGTTCCACATAACCGGTGGGGCTGTCGACCCAATCCAATTCTCGGAAAAAGCCATCACCGATAACCAAATCATAGCGCCCAGAACGAATTCTTTCTTCAAGCTGCGCTTCGCTGATATGAGCCTGATCTCCAGAACGCATCAGCTGCTGGTCTGCGTCAAACAGGGTGCAAACGTCCACGGAAGTAAATTCTCTATCCAGTTCTAGGGATTCCCGCACACTGTTTGCCATAAGCTGTTCACCGATGACCAATGCACAAAGCCCTTCATATTTTTCAACAGTCTTCTCCTCTGCTTCCTGAACAGGAACCTCGGATAGGAGATTTTCTAACTGAATCAGGAACCGTTGCAAGGGTTTCCGGCCAGAGAAACTTCCCGCCAGCCAGGACATTGCATACTTGCTCTCCAAGTATCGGCAGACGGGCAAGGCTGAAACCGTAAGAGCAATGTTGCAGGCCGCGCTTACACTGCCGCTAATCTCCTCCAAAGTGCTACCCATAGCCCATACAGAGCAAACAGTGAATCCTGCATCTTCCAAAACCTTGCGAAGGACATCCACATTCCGCTGATGGGTCAAGTCCAAAGGAGTGGCTCCAATGAGATTTACCGAGCGAGGAAGCACGTCTGTCCGGTGTTCAGGCAAAAAGGTTTTAGCCAACCTCAAAAGCGCCATTGAAACGCCGCGATCGTAAAAATCCGTCCCTTTGGTAGGAAAACTCATTGCTTTCTTGCCTGTTCTGTTTTCAACCAATTTGGCAAGAGCACGATAATCCGTTCCTAGCACGGCAGGAGAAGGACTACCTAGCAGTGCAAAAAACTTGCTGTCCAACCATTCATCTGCAGAAAGAAGTTTATTTAAAAAGATGCTATCATCTCCGAATACTGCCTCGGCGTCATCTAAATTAGATGTAAACACCCGGCTGCGCTGGTCAAACCATCGAGGTTCATCATAACCAGTGTAAGTGCCTGTGCATCCACCCGCATCATGGATAGCTAAAATACCACCCAATTCAAACAGAGTGCTACATACGCCAGAAAAATCCGGAGACAGCGTGGGTAAAATCGAATAAAAACCTCGCATAGAGAACCTCCTAACAATTGTTTATGAAAACAAATGGCTTTACACCACAAGTCCCTTGGTGTAGAGCAAAGCCCGGGCAGAAATATCACTGTTCAAAGCATCCTTCACGCCCTGGAGGAGGGCAGTAAACGCCTCAAAACCGTAGTGTTGGTCATCAGCGTCCAATGTAAACAATTTTGAAGACGGGCACACATAGGAGGCGGAAAAACCAATTGTAACATCGGCTTCTTCCGGGACAGCTTCCGCCATAGACATACTCGGATGATAGCTGGTATATACTGGCACATCGGGAAAACTCTGCTTCAACTGAGCGATCGATTCCCATTCATATTCCATAATAGCATCACTGAGCAGGAAGCTGATCTCCACTCCACATAGAGCCAGTGCCATGGCGATTTCAAAGGGAGAGCCGTTAACTCCAATTCCAACGCCTACCCGCAAGCCTTTCAAACGCCTCCGCCACTGAGAGATACTATCCATGCAACTCTCGTAGCAGGACTGCCAGGAAACTTTTCGTTCCAGGAAGGTCTCCAGCCCTTCATAGCCACGGCGGATCCCTTCCGGATGGTAGCGGATGAACTCTTTATGCCAGGGAATACCCAGATGACGCTCCATCTCCTGGCAGGCGACCCGACCAAAGGGCTTGATGAGCAAATTGTGACTGCTGTGTCGCATTTCCATAAACTGCTCAAAGGTCTGGCAAGCGCTGAGCTGAAGCACCTTTTCGAACCCCGCCTCATTCATCAGGGAGAAAAACTCACTGTTCGGATTAATAGGTGAAAAGTGTCCAACCACATTGAGCGTGTCTTTCGGAACACGCGTATTCTTCTCCTTACAGAGAAAATCATAAAGACTGCGCTGTATATTCAGAGCTGGTGGCATACTGCTATTGGCTGTGATGGGATTCATGTGGCAATCCACAAAGGGCAACCCATACCGTTCAGTTAGACGGAGACACAGATTTTTGTAATCAGAGGCCAATAAATCATCGATACAGGAGGCACAGATAAAGAATGCAGGAGGACGCTTCGGTAGACAACTCAGAATGTCTTCTACAACAGCAGGAATGCGGTCCATATGGCTACCCAAGACCAAATCTTCCTCGGTAATATCCATGTAACGAATGCGGCTGCGCAATCCCAGCTGTACGCTGGAAACGGAGCCATGTCGGCCACAACCATGCGGTGCCACGAACAACAATACACTTTCCGGTACCAGCATCGCGGTTCGGACAATTCCCCATCCTCCCGCACTGGGTGCGCTGTAATGAAGGCAGGGTCCACTGACCACTTTGCCTTTAGTGCCCAATTCCGGCGCGGCAGGGTCAAGATTCGCGATTGTCAGGTGATATAGTTCTTTTTTCATACAGCACCTTCCTTCTGTTCCTCTACAGGTACCATAATGCGTTTGGCGATGTCGATGATGGTTTGAGAAACAGGAAGTTCAGAATCCATCTGGACCACGGTCATGTTTTGCTCCTCGGCTCTCTGAATGTCTGAATCTCTCGGGACAACACCAATAATCTCTGTTCCAATCCGCTGCACAAAATCCTCAACGATGGCAACCTCATCGGGGACATTTCGACAGTTAAGAACAATTCCGCGGAGCTTAGCATAACCGCGTTCCTGGAAGTTGTCCAAGGCCTTCTTGATATTGGCGGCAGCATATAGCGCCATTTTCTCGCCAGAGGTCACAATCACCACCTCATCAGCATATCCCTGTCGAATGGGAACTGCAAACCCACCGCATACCACATCGCCAAGCACATCGAAGAACACATATTCCGGGGCATAAACCTGAAATGCATTAAAATCGTCCAGAGTATCAAAGGTCTTGATAATGCCGCGACCAGCACAACCACTTCCAGGCGTGGGGCCACCGGCTTCCACGCAGACGATCCCCCGATACCCCTTGACAGAAATCGCATCAAGACTGGGGCAAAGTCCGCCGTATGCCTGCAGCACGTCCATTACCGAGGTAAGTTCCTGACCTGCTCTCAAATTTAAAGTGGAGTCCGCTTTGGGATCGCAGCCTATCTGCATGACCCGTTTGTCCATTCCTGCAATCGCCGCGGCAATGGATGAGGTTAGGGTGGACTTCCCAATACCGCCTTTTCCGTAAAACGCAATCTTTCTCATAAATTCACACTTCCCCGCATAAAGTTTAAGTAAGTTTTATTTAATTCTGAGTATCACCCAAAATCTCAACCACCATCTCATCTGTCAGCGTGAATCCGTACATCTCCTGATAAAAGTCACGCAGTTCGGTCTCCATATCCATATCGGCAAAAAGCTCAGGATGCTGGATTTTGGCCATCCATTTGATCGTCAGAGGGGTTTCAACTCCAGGGGGATCCCAGCGGTATCCACCGATAGGAATTTTATAGACCTCGCCTTCCTTGACAGCCCGAACAAGGGACCAGTCCTGACCTTCCAGCTTGTTTTCCAACAAGTCGGAGGGCTGCAGATCGGTGAAGTTACCGATATATATGATCTCAGGGTTCCACAAATAGATCTGCTCCATATCAACATTCAGCTCTTCGCCAGACAGGTCTGCCGCAGGATTGATGGCACCGCTGTTGTCCCATAAGTAGTAGCCGAATCCCTGACCAGCAACCTTCAGATTGTCGGAAAGCTGTAGGATGCTTCTGAATTCAGAAGTGTTCAGAGTGGCAACTCTATCACTTACCTCCGCCACCTGAGCATAGAAATAATCGATCAACTCTTCTCCGCGTTCTTCCTGCTGATACAGAGAGGAAATAATGCGAATCCAAGTTTCCAAATCGTCCATAGTGCCATATTGGAGTGCAATGACCTTCAGACCTGCGTTTTCCATCTTTTCGATCTCTTCGGTCATATAGTTCCACTGAAAAACCACATCGGGTTCCAGCTTCAGTAACTCCTCTATATTGACTACGAAGCTTGTGTCCACCCAACTTGTGTCAACCTTAGCCATAGTAGGATACATATGCCGCAGCGTACTATCTTCGTAGGCAATCACGGAAGAAGGATTACAACCGACCATGTAATCATTATTCCCCATTACAGCGTAGAAGATATAAGGGAATGGCATGATTGTTGTAGCCAGCCTCTGGGGTGGTTCATCAAATTCAATGGTGCGTCCCAGCTGATCAGTGATCACAATTTTATCACTCTCTTGCACGGATCTATCCTCTTTATCAATTGTCTGAGTGAACAAATCCTCTGCTATCGAAGTTTCCATCTGTCCTCCACCGGAGCAGGCACACAGAGATAATCCCAGTACACACGCCAATAACAGAGATAATACTCTTGTTTTCATCTATAGTCCTCCTTCTGTCAATCAAATGGTTAGTTTAAGCTAACCATTCTGTTAAAAAAGTCTCTCACTTGGAATACGAAATATAACCCCCATAAGTTAGTCTATACTAACTTTTTTGACTTTACCACTTCCATCCAAAAATGTCAATACCTAATTTCGTTTTTGACCAAATATCTAATATATCGGCGCACGAATGAATTCTACAAAACAATCCTGGAACCGTCCAAAAAACTCGGGATAGCAACATTTAAGAACGTGGCATCTCTATAAGGGAAATTATCATGTTGTCAGATTATATAAAAATTGCTTACTTTTATTGATTTCAGCAACGCAAAATATACAAACCAGAGCAGCAATAAAAACTCCTTACTTATACTGGCGAGTAGTTTTGCTTATATGTGGTTGGCAACAATTGTATGATTCTTTGAAGTTTATTTACTATGTTAGCTCTGTCATTGACAAACACAGCGCTCATTCTCTGTGCTCTCAAGTCTCTTATGTCTGATATATGGATATTTCCATCAATCATGTTGGCAATTGCTTTTTTATTTACCGATTGTTTCATAGCCCAAAGGTACGAAGACGTGGTAGCAGAAAATACCGTACTACGAGAAGGTCCTCACAAAAATGCGATTTTCCAAACATTATATTAGGTTGCCAAGAACAGCACAATTCTCTTTTTTGTATCCAAGTTTCTGTGCTCTTGCACAATAACGCAGAAACCATCAATGGACTTCATCATGTCGATGCAGACACAGACAATGTAGATCTTTCCAGACCGTAGATATCTCCTAACACGGCAGCATCCTCAGTAACTTGATTGTATGTGTAAGGAGAATGGGATCTGTATTATTCGTGAGCCAGATTATAATACCATTTACAATAACCTCGATCATATGTGAATTGTCAAAGTTCAATGGAGTCTGCTACTGAAATGCTGCAGCCGATTCCAGAACTGCATCCGAAACTATATCAAGGCTACATCCTGTTTAGGCAGAGGAGTCTCATGATGACCATAATTAGGTTCCAGAATATCAGTGGATTCTTTACAGCATTTGCTAACCCAATTGTAAAAAGTACTTAGCGCAATGCCTTTTTTATGACACCAGTCAGTGCGACATTCATTAATAAGTTTTATCTGTTCCTGCATAAGAACACGTTTGTTATGAGTAGTTGTCATAACCTATACTCCAAAATGAGTCAAACAAGTTGAGCGCTAAACTTGTTGACTGTTTTTTGAATTATTATGGGTATGCTATCTCCAGACTTCAACTGCAATTGAAAGGTCTTTTACAATGTTCCAAAGAGTAAAGTGTATTTATTTTTCTGAGGATATCTGGCAACGGTATAAACTCTTCTAAATGATATTTTCGCATCAATCACCGTAGTAGCTTTTGCACATAATCAAACAACGGACCATCGCAAAAAAGGATGATCCGTTGTTTTTATCATTTTTTCGAATGAAACACAGAAAAATCTCCCAAAGCCAAGACAGGACTCAATTGTGTACAATCCTCCAAATCGACACAAACGCTCATGTATTCCATGTGTTTTGCATCCAATGGATTGCCGCTGTTTTCTGCAATCTTGGCGGCATAGTCCAAGTCATCGGCCAATACAAACATATAGGCATATGCGGCCCCATTTTCTTGATTAAAAAAAATAAATCTCCAAATGCTCTTTTTCATTTTTTAGTGTTTTATTTCCTTCCTCCTGATGTTCTTGAAGAAAAGCAATCCACTCCTGGGCTCTTTCTTCCTTGCCATCTTTGATTCTCATACGCCATAACACAATATCCATGGAAACACCTCTTTCTGTATTGGTTTTAACTCTTTGTTTGATATGTTTTCTTCCCTCTCAGAATGAAAAACAATATTTACAGCGCTCTTCCATAACCCTCGGAGCATGTATGAGCACAGTTTTTCACTGCTACTAGCCACTTTCAATGCGTCAGACAAAATAGCCAGATGTACAATGTGATATTCGTACAGCCCCATATTCTTTAATAGCAACCGCATCTTCTCTACTCGCTCCTCCTACAAAGGTTGCATCAAATTTCTTGGTATTATGACAATGTCTCTGTTTCCATAAAATGTTTCACTGAGTAACCCGATAAACATACAATACGGGGCAATAAACCAGTTGCCAAACATAAAGAAGCAGGGACCAAGGATAGTATTATAGGTCAGAAGGACAAATCTTTTATTTTCCCTGCTAACCATCCGCATGTAAACCGGAGTACTGAGGAACATGAGAATTTTAACGGACAGCACCCTGTTTAGAAAACCATTCACTATGCAGATGGTATCCACAACGAACTAAATACTAATAAGCATCGTGTTCAAAAACAGTCACCCCGTCCCCTTTACGCTAATATTGGAATTCTTCCGTCAGTTTTGCTTTCTCCACCAAATTGTTATAGGTTGGAGAAGTTTTGAGCAGTTCAAGATGAGTACCGGACGCCTCCACTCTGCCGCAGTCGATCACCACGATTTTATCTGCATTTTCAACGGATTTGAGACGGTGGGAAATAATGACAACGGTCTTATCCAGAATGAGGCGGTTCAAGCTGTCCTGGATCTTTTTTTCGTTTTCCACATCCAAAGAGGCTGCAATTTCATCCAGAATGATAATAGGTGAATCTTTCAAAAAGGCTCTGGCGATGGATAGCCGTTGGCGTTCTCCTCCGGAGAGTGTTGCTCCGTTTTCTCCAATCATCGTTTTGTACCCTTCCGGAAGCCTCCGAATAAATTCTTCGCAGTTGGCCAATCGTGCCGCCTGAATGACCTCCTCGTCTGTGGCCGTCTTTTTCCCAATGCGGATATTTTCCAGAACAGATGCATTAAACAACGTTACATCCTGGAAGACGATGGCTATCTTTTCAAACAAGGATTTTGTAGAGATTTCTTTGATATCCAGCCCGCCGATCCGGATGCTTCCGCTGTCATAATCATAAAGTCTTGACATCAGACGCAGGATACTGGTTTTCCCGCAGCCAGACACCCCCACTAAGGCAGTCACTTCGTTTTGCTTCGCGGCGAAACTGATATTCTTGAGCACTTCTGTATCCTTATCGTAAGAAAAAGACACCTGATCAAATTCAATATCATAACTTGAGATTGTCTGATCCTTGCCCTGCTGTATCTTTGTCTCCCGAATCTCCCGGATACGTTTGCACATGGAATCCAGATAATACAGCTCTGCCACATTCATGCTGACCGCTTCTACGCTCTCCCTCACCTTAATGGAGGCCAGTACATATCCCAGAAAGTACAGGATATTGATCTCTCCTGTATGCAGCATTTGGACGCCTATGAGGATTACAAGAACAAAGGCAAATTGCAGAATGACATTCGAGCACAACATAGGAATACCCGCTGAAATCTCTGCACGAAGATGGATTTTCTCACTTTCTTCCATCTTTTGATAAAGAGTCTGCCGGATCTTCTGAGTCAAGCCAAAGCTCTTGATTTCCTGCTGATTTTCAATGGCCTCCTGAAAACTCTCAGAGTTGTCCCGGAGCTTTTGATAATGTTTGAATGACTCCCGAATCTGAAGGTTTTTCGACAATAAAAGAAGCCCGAATCCAAGCAGAATCGGCAGAATGATAGCAAGCCCCAATTTAACATTGCCAAGGAGCAGCAGAACCGAAAGCAACGGAAAAAAGAACAGGAATCCCACTGCCTTTGCCATAGCGTGACTCATAGCATGCTCAATAGCTGCCACATCCGCCATGATGGTTTGCGCCAGATCCGAAAGGTCATGCCTGGAAAAGTAAGATAAGGGCAACTTGGTCAGAATATCTGCAATCTCCGTGCGAAGATTCGCGCTCTCCTGGTAAGTGGTGTTATACAGTGCATCATATTCAATTCGGAGCAGAATCCACATCACAGCCAGAACCAGGATAGATCCCCACAAATACAGCCCTGTTTCCTTGACATTGTTCAACAGCAACTCATCCACCAGGAGAAGCAGCAGCATTGCGGGGAAAAAGTTAATCACATAGGCAAAGAAGGAGGCCGCGCTGGCCTTTTGCAAATCTTTGGCCCCCTTGTCGGTCAGGGCAAAATGCTTTTTAAACAGTTCTCTCATCTTACAACCCTCCATTCATTTGCCTGTTCATAGAGCGTTTGATATTCTCTGTACTTGGTATCGGTCGCCATCAACGCCGCGTCCGTTCCTCGCTCTACTATTTTCCCGTCCTCCAAAACCAGAATTTCATCCACATTTCGAATGCTGGACAGCCGATGTGCAATCATCATGACAGTCTTTCCCTTCATTAAGTGAGCAAACGCCTTTTGCAGCTCATGCTCATTCTCCGGATCGATTGCCGCGCTGGCCTCGTCAAGGATCACGATCTTCGCATTCTTTAGCATTGCCCGTGCGATTGCAATCCGCTGCTTCTCACCGCCCGACAGGTATACGCCTTTGGAGCCAATCACCGTATTTTCCCGATCTTTGAACTTATCCAGAATGCTGTCACAACCTGCCTGATACAGCGCTTCCATGACCTCCGTTCTTTGAGCGTCTGGGTTCGCCAGACGGACATTCTCGTAAATACTGATGCGAAACAAACGGACATTCTGGAACACAAAGGCGATATTGCGGATTAAGGCGTCCTCTGTATAGGCTTCGATGGACTCTCCCCCAATCTTGACCGCTCCTCCATCCACTTTGTAAAAACCAGAAATCAATTTGGCAATCGTGGACTTTCCTCCTCCAGAAGATCCCACCAGAGCATAACTCCTTCCTTCTTTCAGAGTGAAGCTAACATCCTCCAGCACCATCTGGTCTGTATACCCAAAGCATACCCGTTCAAATTCAATGTCATAGTTTTTGAATGTGCTCTTGTTTCCAAATATAAGCCGATCCTTTTGCATATCTGAAAACACCTGCTCCAGTTTCTCAACCGCCGAAGTTCCCATGAATGCATACATACCTACATACATCACTTTCATAAAGGCGGTAAACAGGACTCCGCCCAGGAATAACGTCATAATGAGCTCCACCGCCAACACAGCCGGGTCTTGAATTCGATTCAGCGTTAAGGCTGCCACTGAAACGAGTATGGCAATAAAGCCGAATAGAATCAGCTGGAATAACACATATGGCCTTCGGCAGCTCATGGAATAGTTCAAGGCATGCCGTGCATAATCCGTGATTGCCCGATGCAGCGTCTTGAAAGATGTAGCGTCTATGCCAAAAATCTTGAGTACCTGTATCCCGCGTATGTACTCCACGGTCTCGCTGCTCATTGTCTCCAGCGCCTTTTGGTAGATTTCCATAAACTTCTTTTCCCCGGTCATCAGGACAAGGAGTACGCCACTCAGTAGGAACAGAACCAATAGAACGATGCCTACCCGCAGACTGATCAAAAAGCCCACCACAAGCGCCAAAAACGGTGTCAGAATTGCTCCGGCATTGTCAGGAATCAAATGGGCTACAATAGAATGCGTTTGGGCGGCGTTGTCATCAATGAGTTTACGTGTCTTTCCCGATGAGTTCAGATCAAAGTAGCGGAAGCTGGCATTGGTCAGGCCGTCAATCCCACGCTTGCGCAAGTTGGTCTCCAGCCGGAAGCCCAACATATGCGTCAAAAGCACGGCCGCAAAATACAAGAGCGAACCGCCAATCAACAGCCCTGCAATCAGGAACGCATTATATTGAGCATGCCCCATATCTTCGTCTACCACCAATCGTTTCAAAAACTCATAGAGGTAGTAATAAGCGCCTACATTGAGCAATGTGGATACCACCGTCAGGCCGATTGCAAAATAGGCCAAAGGTCGCTGCTTTGGTACATAATATAGCAGTTTTTTGTATACCCCAAACATAGATACTCTCCTCCCTATATAGTCAAGTGTTTTTTCCTTATTTTTCAAGGAATTTTTAGTTACAT
>OBWG01000059.1_pt1 | contig 133017 bp, 117 predicted proteins | sample 1495221 | NCBI WGS metagenome assembly OBWG01 (sample SAMEA2580053, study PRJEB22360) | human gut metagenome | reverse complement strand
TTTCTTTTGTCTTGCCATAGTAAAAGGCCCTCCTAATGATATTTATTTTATCATAGAAGGACCTTATCGTAGTTAATTTTACAGAAAAAGTTTCACATTCTCAAGTGGGGGATGATGTCTGACATATGTGAAGCAGAAAAATCGACTTATGATGACTGAATTTGTCATTCATTTTCTCTCTAGCTTTTGCCAGCAATTCTTTATTCAAAAAATCCTTTCATACTCTCCTGCATCTCTCTTTCAATTCGAGAGGCCGCCTCCCTCTCTTCTGCACTCACAGATATATACACTTTCATCTTAGGCTCTGTACCGGATGGGCGTACTACGACGGAGCAGTGATCCTCCAGTTCAAACTTCAGCACATCTGACTTCGGAAGCCCATCTAGCCCTTGCGAATAATCCAGACAGTTCAACACCTTTTTACCGCCAATAACCTCAACGCCTTTCCGCAAAGAAGCCATAATGCCTTTCATCTTCTGAAATCCAACCGCCCCTTCAAAAGTAAAAGAGTGAAGTGTATTCAAATAATACCCATATATTTGATATAATTCCTGTAGCTTTTCCCAAAGATTTATCCCTAGAGCCTTATAATATGCAAACATTTCACAAATAAGATATACACCATTCACAGCATCTTTGTCTCTCACATATGAACCGCTCAAATAGCCATAACTTTCTTCAAATCCAAAGATATACCTCTGACTTTGTCCCTCTTTCTCCAGCAGTCCTATTTGTTCTCCAATAAATTTAAACCCTGTTAGGACATTCTTTGTTTTCACACCATAATGAGCCGCAATGCGCTCAGCCATATCAATGGTAACTATAGTCTTTACCATAATAGGATGATCCGGCATAGTTCCATTTGCAATTCTTCTCGCACAGATATAATCCAAAAGCAACATACCTGTCTCATTTCCGCTTAGCAATATATGTCTTCCATCTCCATCCTTTACTGCAATTCCTACACGGTCACAATCTGGGTCAGTTGCCAATAGAAGATCTGCATCATATCTTTTAGCATATTGAATCCCCAAATCCATTGCCTCTTGAATCTCAGGATTGGGGTAAGGGCAGGTAGGGAAATACCCATCTGGCTGTTCCTGCTCTTTCACCACCTTAATATTTGTAAATCCGCTTTCCCTAAGTGTCCTTAGTACTGTTTTAAGTCCGGTTCCATTCAGTGGAGAATAAATAATAGCTACATCCCTGTCTGCTCTGTCCTGAGGTCCCAAAACGCTCTGTTGTTTCACACAATCCACAAAATCAGTTACAACCTCCGGCTCTATCCACCGAATCAGTCCACAATCCACCGCCTTGTTAAAGTCACCTTTAGAAACATCCTCAAAGATGTCTACTGCATCTATCATTCCTAAAATTTCTGATGCTGCCTCTGTAGTGATCTGGCATCCATCCGATCCATATACCTTATAGCCATTGTACTTAGAAGGATTATGTGAAGCTGTAATCATGATTCCTGCAGCACATCCTAGTTTCCGAACTGCAAAAGACAGACACGGGGTTGGCATTAATTCATCGTAAATATATACCTGAATTCCATTCCCAGAAAACACCTGAGCCGCCACTCTTGCAAATATATCTGACTTAATACGAGAATCATAACTAATAGCAACTCCGGCCTTGGAACCGCCCATTTTCTTTACATACTCTGCCAATCCCTGGGAAGCCTTTGCCACTGTATAAACATTCATTCTATTAGTTCCCGCTCCAATCACTCCCCGCAAGCCTCCAGTACCAAATTCAAGATTACGGTAAAAAGCGTCCTCTATTTTTGCATCATCCCCCGCCATCTCTCTTAATTCTTTTGCTATATCCGGATCCTCAACTGCGTGTTCTAACCAATGTTCATACTCTTGTTGTATCATATCCATCACAGTTATTCCACTCATATATTCCTCCATCTATGTCTATTAGCTTCAGACACTCAACATAAAATACAAATAAATTGCTTAATACCGCAAATACCCCAACAGCGCAAATCTATATTTCAGCTGTCAAGGTATTTGAAATAGAGCCATTACTCAACTTATAAAATTTACTCAAAATCCATAGCCAAATACTATCATTATATTGGCCACTTTACATAACAGTTTTATACCGTTTTCTTATTCTATTTGCAAACTTTTTAAATATATCAAAAGTGATACTCAACCCAATTGCTATAGTTATTTTTATTACAGCATAAATAAATGGATAGCTGTTTACAATCTCTACATTAAAGTATTCTATTATATAATCACATAAATAGAATATCAAAAATTGAAATACCAGCATTGATAAAGTGTTTGCTCCAATAGTGGAAAACAGTCTGCCAATAAGTGTATTCTCTAAACAAATTGCCGCCTTAGAATATATCAAAGAACCTAATAGCCCCAGTATTATGTACATTAATATATTTACAGCCCCATAACTGCCATATTGACGGATTGATATGTTAATATCTCCTGCATCATGTTTCCAATAATTCATTCCAATCTGGGGCGAATATAAGTGGCCACAGAGAAAAAAACTGAAATACATAATGCTCCCCCTCCTAAACATCCCAATCCCACCTGTCAACAATCCTCCATATCCTCTAACGTGGCTATACATGATAGAAAGCATCGCTATCCCTTTAGCAATACCCATCTATTCTGTGTATCCATTTTTATTATCCATATAAATAATCAATCCCTAAACGATTATTTTCTTACTTTACTATATATTCTTTTTGCCAATGAAAAACTTCCAGGAAAACCTATTTTCCATGCTTCTTTTAATCGCTGGCTATGAGTCATATGCGAATAATCTATTGCTATTGGCTGTTTACAGTTTGGAGGCGGCGTTACAATATTTTGTTCAACTAATGGATCCCACCCATTCTGTCTCCATATGTATGCAGCATTTAATGAAATATGTGGCCACGCATCTGTTGCATCTTGGTTTCGTACTAATATTTTTCCCTTTTCTATAATATGAACCAGAAATTCCTCCAACTTATCCAGACCATGATAATCCAATTTATCAGTTACTGGAGGCTGCCTTAACATATACATATATGCCTCATCATCCTGATCAAGTTCTATTACACGTTTCACTACCTTGTCAAGATCATTATCATAATCATTGCAGTTTATAAATGCTTCTTTATTAAAGCGTTCTGCAACATTAGGATCTCCCCAATAAATAGGAATAGAATATGCATGAATTGGATCATATAGCTTTTCACTTGTGAAACCTTCCAATGCAACATTTTCAAATGCAATCGTAAATTTATATTGTTGTAAAAAATTACGCTTATCTTTATGCCAGCTATCATCTAATACAGCTATCCCACCTGTTTCAGATTTTCCATCTACACTTGATGGAGCATACTTTGAATTTTTTGCTGCAACGTATCTTGGAGCCAATACATTATCTATATTATGAAGTACACGCCCCGGACAATCTATATGCTTATATTTCATAAGCTTTTTGCAAAATTCTTCTCTTAATTGAGCTCCAACACCTTTTCTGTTGCTATAAACAAAATTACAGAATTTTCTATTCAGCATTTGATCGTTCACAGCACTCCTGTCCTCAATACCTTTACAGATATCATAGCCATTTCCACCAGCCAGTAATTCTGGAACACTTAAATATCGATCATTAAATGAGAGACCTGTTGCATATCCAAATGCATAATCACAATCATTAAAATTCGGAATGACAGGTTCGCCTCCAACATATATCCTGACACAATTCTGTTTTTTGAGGAATTCAAGCCCTCCAAAGCTGTAAAACAAAAAGTCTGGATTTTCAGTCAATTCAACATTATAATGTTTACGTAACAACGTTAATATGAAATTATCATTTACATTAAATTCCATTGGCATATCCACAAATTGGACTTTAATTGTCTTCATCCTGTATCCCCTAATTTTTCCAAAAAATGATTTCAATACTATCTTCTGAGCTTTGTCTTAATTTTATACGTCAGCCATCCATGGACTGCCCTAATTATAACCTTCATTCCCACATTTCCTAAATAGGAATCATTAATAAATAGCTTTTGAACATCTGTTTCTAAATCCTGTTTTACGTCTTTTATACTGGTTGCTAATATGTATTGCTCATAGTTTAATGCCATAAGGGTTGGATAATCAACCCCAAATACCTCTCGTATTTTATAGAACGCTGTTTCAGTGAATAAATTGCAAATTTCCCTGCTCGCTAATTCTGTTATGGCAGCACGCATCATATCCCATGCATTCTTTTTTAATTCTACATTTTGTATTGGTGCCCATGTTAATTCATATATTAAATGCCATTCGTTCCAGTACGTTGATTGGATCAATTTTTTTTGGTAAGTATACTCTGTTCCCAAATATCTTGATTTGAGATCATCAATCTGTTGAATTAATTTATTATATAATATTTCATCAATATTTTCCGATGTTTCTCTGTTGATTTCACTGAATATCTCATTCAATTTTTGTAGGTTAACACCTGTGAAATTGCATCTTGCCCTTTCACGAATTGAATCCAATATTAAAAATTCTCTATATGACAAAGTTTGAAATGTTGCAAAATTCATATGCATTATGTCAATAAATTCTCTATATGATTTTGCATCTGACCAATCAAGTACCCCTGGATTTGCATTCGCAATTCGTATAATTTCATCTTTCATGCATAAATATGCTTCTTCTTTTTCCTGAGGAGAATTAATTGGAGTAAATACACACTGGTAATGCCAATTAAGATTATCTCTATACAATGTTTTCCATTGTTCTATATTATCTGTTAGCGGTTTTTCAAACACCAGGCTATAGCAATACATTCCATTTTGCATACACAATTTATTAGCAAATCTTTGCACACCAACAATTGACTCATCTGTTTCTGCATTTTGTGTTGGCTCAGTATATATATATACATTTGAATCTGTATAACCTGCCTTTGGATTTCCTAACATATACTCCATATAAAATAGCAAATCTTCCATATATCTAAGCTTTTCATCAAAACGTAATCCCAACTCTTCTATAAAAGAACGTCTAAATAATTTATTCCATAATGTTGTATTACTCTTCTCAAAACACCTCTCAATTGCCGTGTTTGAAGTATAATGAGAAAATGGCCTTACTGCCTTTCCCTCATTAGGATACATACGCATATAATTCCCTGTTACAATATCCACATTCTGTTTTTCTGCGATTTCAAGCATTATCTTATAACTCTTTGCGGGAACTGCATCATCTCCATCACAAAAGTGAATATACTTTCCCCTTGCTACCTCAAGTGCTGCATTCCTTGCTCCTGAAGGTTTTGATCGATGATCCATGTGAATCGGTATAATTCGACTATCTTTTTTTTCATATTTCTTAATCAATTCCCATGTTCCATCGCTGCTCAAATCATCAACAACAATAACCTCCATTTCCTTGATTCCCTGTTTTAAAATAGAATCCAAAGCTCGTCCTAAACAATCCTCTAAATTGTATGCTGGCACAATAACACTTATTAACGGCTGCTGCATAAATTATCCCCCCATTTATCTACTATATTCTTATAATCGTATTCATACTTTATTTTATCGTGCACAGTAATCCCATGTCCCATCTGAATCTCTATAATCTCTAGTTTTGTTTTAGCGATCACTGTATGCCTGCAAAAACATGGAAGGTTCACTACCACTCCAGGTGCTAATTCTATTTTTTCATCATCAATAACAGCAATACCCTCACCAGAAACAACAGTCCATACTTCATTTCTGTGTTCATGACTGTGATAATTCATATTGCAGTTTTTATTTAAAGTAACCTTAACAGTTATACTGTCTGAGGTATAGTCTATCACACGGTAATATCCCCATGATTTTTCAGCAAACATTATTTGTTGATCAATTGAATCAACAAAAGGTTTTATATAACTGGACTGTTCCTTTTTTGATACCAATATTCCCTCATTACTCGCTGCCACTACAATATCCTGAAGCCCCATACATAATATAGGTATATTCAGTTCATTTATAATATTAGTATTTTTGCACGTCTCATTAAGGATACCCTTACCAATCACCTGATCTGACATTTCTTCTGTCAGTGTGTTCCATGTTCCTAAATCTTTCCATTTTCCCGAATATCTCATAACTTTGAGATTGTTTTCTTTTTCTGCTACTGCATAATCAAAGCTAATTTTCTCTTGTTTTTGATAGCTTTCGTAAAGATCCTTATAATCTTTAAAATCTAATAATTGATGTGCTTTATCTACAATATATTTAAGCTTGAACGCAAACACTCCCCCATTCCAAAGTGCTCCTTTGTCTATATAGGTCTGAGCCGTTTTGGCATCTGGTTTTTCTTTGAATGTTTCAACATCACTAAACTTATCTCTTGACTTTGGAATAATATAGCCGTATTTTTCACTGGGATATGTTGGCTCCATGCCCATTAAAACCAAATTTGTATCTGTATTCTGAACAATTCGATCAAGTTCATCAAATGATTCAAAATATTCGTCACTTACATACGGATCTACAGGGCATACCACAATTGTCTCATCTTCGCTTATATTTTTTACATCATAAAGATACATACCAGCTAATGCAATCGCTGGAAATGTATCTTTTCTACACGGTTCTACTGATATGCCTATATTGTCTCCCAACTGATTTATAATAGAAGATACTTGTGACTTTGCAGTCGCAACTGTAATATCTACATCCTCATCGACACGCTTTACCTGTCTGTAAATCCTTTGAATCATTGATTCATATTCACTGCGTTCTGTCTTAAACAACTTTATAAATTGTTTTGATCGGATATCGTTTGATAACGGCCACAGCCTTTTTCCTGATCCACCTGATAAAAGAATTATATTCATAGCTCTCTCTCCAAAAAGCACACTAGCTTATTCCTTATATTATGTGCTGTTAATCCAAGGTTCATATCCTTATCCTGTTTCGTTCCATAAGTACGCATAACCTGTCTTGGTACCCCAACTCCATCTACTGCAACTCTGCCTTCCGACAAAACAGGTAAAATATCCTTCATAAATGTTCCTTGATAAAATGGTTCACATATGAATATCCTATTATTCTCAATATTGTATCTCAATGTTTCTAAATCAAATGGCTCTGCCGTTGTATAGTAAAGCAATGTGACATCCAAATCCCTACATACATCAATAGCAGCATCCAGTATATCTGCAAACGCTATTACTGTTCCCCGTTTTCCTTTCTTTAGTACCTTTGCCTTACCATATTCTATATCTACTTCTGTCTTATTGCAATGATCAACCATCCTAAAGTAGGACAGTTTCCCATTCATACAACAATGCTTAAAGAGAGTTTCAAATTGCTTAGGAGTTCCAGGTATGAGTATTTCTATTCCTGGTAAAGTCTTTAATGTTTCAACATCCTCCGGGCAATAGTGTGAGTATCCAAGTTTTGAAAAGTCATATGCCGCACCTGTGGTTATAAAATTTCCACCCACATTCTGATATATATAGTCCAACTTCAACTGCTCCAATGACCGCTGAACTATAAAGGGTGTAATTCCATATACGGTAGGTATCAGACCAGATAATGCCAAACCAGCTGATACACCCACTATACCATCTTCAAATATACCTATATTCTTCACCCTATCTGGATATTTTTCCATAAAATTTTGAAAACCAAATGCTCCTATATCAATAAGTAAAAGCATCGTATTAGCATGGTTAGCAATCATATCTGAAACACATGATTTCATTGCTCTTCTCACTTGTGTTCTCCTTTACACCAATCCCATATATTTTGCTTTGTTCCATCCAGCTATTCCAATTAACAGTTTAAACTCATTATTGTATATCAATTCCTGAAATTGTTCCTTTGATATAAGCTTAGTTTTTATGAGTTCTGTTTTTTCCAAATGTGCCTGCTTTCTCTCCTTACATATTGCAAAAAAGAGATCGCATTTCGCCGATGAAATCCCTTGATTCATATAATATTCGCCCAAATATATAAGTTTATCTGAAACATAGCCAGTTTCTTCTTCCAGTTCCCTTTTAGCAGCCTCCTCACTTGATTCACCATCATCTATAGCACCAGCTGGGAATTCAAGCATCCATTCATCCAATGTATATCGATACTGTTCAATAACTACTACTTGATTGCCTATTACAGGAATAATACATACGCTGTCTTTGTTGATTACATATGTATATGGATACTCGATTCCATCAATTAAAAATGTATCCTTTACTACCGTAACTCTTCCTATATTGTGTACCTCAGAATTAACTACTTTATAAGGTGAATTTACTCTGTTCAAAATCATCAACTTCCTTTTTGAGCATTATCAGTTCTTCCTCTCGCGGAGCCCTATGGAACCATGTATTGTCCTTCATAATCGTAGCAGAACCATATCCTCTTCTCGTTTGAGCAATTACAGCCACAGGTCTATTGTTTTGTCTGTATAATAGTGCATTCTTAAGCTCGTTTATATCATGTCCATCCACAGAAAGCACTTCAAATCCAAAGGCATTTAACTTATCCTCCATGCTTCTTATATTTATCATAGCATCTATGGAATGATTATCATCGATTATCAACGTTAAATTGTTCAGTCTCTCACTGCCACAAAATAATGCTGCCTCCCACATAGTCCCTTCATTCATCTCTCCGTCTCCCGCCAGAACATATATATGTCCCTTATAGCCCTGCACTTTTTTTCCATAGGCTATACCTGACGCAATAGGAAAACCATGCCCCAAACTTCCAGCCGAGGCCTCAAATCCAGGCACTTTTGTCCGATCCGCCTGCATACTGATAAAAGAGTCATACTGACAAGCTTTTTTAAGCTCTTCCACATCAAAAAAACCCTTTTGAGCAAGAATTGCTAAAACTCCCATTGTTGACTGACCTTTACTTAAGATAAACACATCCCGATTCGGATCATTCATATTATCTGTATTATAATTCATAACTTCATAATACAGAGTCCATAATATTTCTACTGATGAAAAAATGCTCTGAAGATTTGCGTCTTCTCCATAGTATGCCGTATCTAATATAAGCTTTCTTAAGGTCTTAATCTCATCACTCATCCATTTTCACCTTTTATTTTTTCAGCAACTCGTTCTGCTTCATCCTTCATCAGAGTATATTTTGAGTTTTCTTTTATCATATCAAGGGCTGTATTCAGTTGTACTATATCCTGAATACCTTTATTCATAAAAAACCAACTGTAAACAGAATTCATGTCTTTACTTGCTGTTAAATAATAGGGATGCGTATATCCCCAGAAATACTGCTCAAAAATAGGTTTAATATAATCCTGATATGTTCTAAGCAAAACCTCTAAATTATATTGCTTATCCTTTTTATTAAGATAATCCATAAGAAGTTCTACTGGTACATTACCTGCTCCCCTACCCATTCCATATATACTTCCATCGATATATATCTCTCTTTCAGCATCGACATTCATAAATGCTATTGCATTTGCAAAAGCCATCTGTATGTTATTGTGTGCATGCAATCCAAAATCTATATCTTTATCAAGTTTTGATAACACGCGATTTGACATTTTTGTAATATCCTCAGGAAATAAATTACTAAAACTGTCAACAATATAAAACGCCTGTGGTTTTACCTCATTGATTTTGTTAATCATATTGTCCATTTCATCATCAGAATACATAAATGTCGCCATAGCTTGCAAAAAGACTTCATATCCCTTATCTTTCAAGGATTTAGCAAATGCCACTGCATCTGTAAGTTCTGGTTTAAAATAAGCCACTCTTATCATATCCACTGTCTTTTCGCTTCTCATGGGAATGTCAAACTTTTCGGCCTCTGCCTGAGTCAGCATCATAGCATACTTGCAATCTTTTTTTCTATTTTCCAATAACGGCTCAGCATCTTTAAATGAAGCAAACTTGGTACTTTTGCCTAATGATCCGCCAAATCCCATAAGCCCGATTTCTATAACCCGTATTCCACTCTCATATAAGCCGTCAATAACGCCTTTTGCAACCTCATAATCAAACTCCCAGTTATTTACGTATCCTCCATCTCTAAGTGTGCAGTCTAAAAGATGTATCTTATTCATTATTTTCTCCTTATCTCAACTGTTTATTTTATATTCTTTTGATCATTCAACTGTTGTTTCCATTCTCTTCCGATTTTTTTTCTGGTTGATGCATTATTCAAATCTTTTCCAACTTGATTTATTCCTTTAAATATTCTTATAAAATCATCAAAGCATTCCCTATTGGCTCTTTTTATAATTTGTACAATAAAGCTAACATAACTCATGCCACAAACAAATCCACTGCATATCGAAAGCGTGTATACATCTCGAATAATTTCTAACCCCAGAAGATAATGATGATTTTCTCTTGGCTTTTCGATGAAACAATTCATAACTGTTCCCGTTGATCTTATAACATCACTATAGTATACAAGTTTATCTCCAAAAGCCTGCTTAAACTTATTCAGGATATCCTGATCATCTGTTGCTAGAAACACTAAATCAGCTTTAAGTTTCTCAACCATTTTCTCTGTCTCGCCTATGTAATCTTCTGCAGTTACTATAGTCGGATGACCTTTGTATCCTATCTTGGCGTCTGCACCTCTGGCATGTACTCCAACTACATTCTTTTTTCCGCGGAACAAACTTTGAATCTGTTTTTCTATATCAGATGCAATATCTCCATGCAAATGTACATACTTACGCTGTATCTCAGCAAATTGTTCTATATCTTTTTCGGTAAACCTATAATCGTTGGTATCACCTACATGAAAAGTATCATTATAACCAAACTCAGGATTGTTCCAATCATAAACTACAAAATTACTCTTTCTGGCATCTTCAAGTGTTATTCCTGACGGTTGTTTAAAATAATATTCAAATATACTTGTTGATCCATGGATCGGATGATCCTCATGATAGAATTCACTTTCTTCCCAATCTATAACATGGTAAAAACCCATCTTGTCAGAAAATGAGAGCCTATTTAAAATATATACCCATACAGCGCAAAATCCCGCATGATGCGATTGATTTTCCAAAAGCATTATTACTTTCCCTTTATTCTTTTCACCAAGCGTGTGTACTTGCATATTCATTATTGTATGGTTTTTCTCATCAACTTCTTTATGGCCATATGGATTTCGATAACTATTTATATAGTTGCGAAAATATCTATTGGGTAATCTCCGAACAAATTTGCATACTGCAAAAATATACCCTTGTGTTCCAAATACACCTCTGATTGTATTGCTTACTGGAACATATATAGGTCTAAGCATATGAATGTTCTTATTTTTCTTCTGATCTATTAACATTTTATGTTTACCCTACTTTTTCCACCAAATAACTGGCTCAACAATCATTTCTTTTTCAAACTCCTCTCGATCCATAAATGGTGCCATATCCTCCAATGGCATAGCTACTCTGGTGCCGTCTTCCATTCTCACCTGCGCTTTTGCAATAGGGTTAAACTCTTCTTTCCAACACTTCACATCCACAATAACGGCTTTTTTCTTTCCAATAACATCATTCATTACCTGATCAAGTTCCTTCAACGTAGCGGCAGATCTATACTCAATCCCATAAGCTGTTGCTATCTTATTCAAATCCGGTAATGCTGTACCGCTCTCCGCATCTACACCAACATACCGCTCTTGAAATATAGTTCTTTGATGTCCCTTGATCGTTCCATATCCGCCATTATTCCAAACAAAAATTTTTATTGGAAGTTTTTGTGTTACTATTGTTTGCAATTCCTGTATATTTAACTGCAAACTTCCATCCCCCACTATGCACAGTACTTCATTTCTGCCATTCCCCACCGAAGCTCCAATAGCAGCTGGTACAGAGTATCCCATTTCACACTGAGATGCACTTCCTAAATATCGCTGTCTTCCATCTGTAAAATTAAGCGCCTGCATAGGTATCTCTGTTGTTGCCCCCGCATCCGTAGTAACTACACAATCATTCTTAATATACTGATTCAATAATCCTATAAATGCAAACTTGCTGATTCCTTTGCTGTCATCTCCATGTTCTTCTGTAATCATTGGCCATTTTTTCTTCCAATATAAACATTTATTACGCCATGCACTAATATCTTTTAACTTTATATCTTTTAATTTAGAAATAAAATCTTTAGCATCTGCATTAATAATTTTGTCAATGTGCACAGTACCCTTTTTATGCTCTTCCTGGTCTATATCGACAACAATTACTTTTTTAGCACCTCTAAGAAACAACTCATAATTATATCCTGTTGTCATCATAGCCAGCCTGCTGCCTATGCATATTACTGTATCTGCATTTTCTGCCGCAAAATTACCCGCTCTAGTTCCCCTTGTATCTACTAAACCTATATTAAGATCATTATTCCTAGGATATATATCCCATCCCATACGTGTTCCAACCATGGGAATCTGATATGTATCTATCAGTTCAGTTAACTCTTTACAAGCACCTGCAAGTCTAACTCCCTGCCCAACAATAATAATAGGTCTGTCTGCTTCCTTTAACGCCTCAATCACATACTCCATCTCATCTGAAGTGCACTCTGTTTTTATGTTTTGCTCTGGTATAAAATGTCTTAGATTATCAGGTTCTATTTCTGCCTCCTGAACATCCATCGGAATATCTAACCATACAGGTCCTGGATTTCCACTCTTCGCTTCGTACAGGGCCTTTTCTATACAGTACACAGCATCTTCAGGCTCCATAATTGTTACTGCATACTTTGTTATAGAATCAACGATAGAAATTATATCTGCTTCTTGAAGCCCTATCTGTCTAACCTTAGACTTCGCAATAGTCATCATTTCGTTCCTATTGCACTGCCCCGATACAAAAATCACCGGAACGTGATCCTGCCATGCGTGCAATACCCCTGTTATCGTATTTGTACCGCCGCAACCAGTAGTGACATAGCAGCACCCGTAACTCTCCCGTATCTGAGCATAAGCAATAGCAGACATAGAAGCCGCCTGCTCATGGAGACACGGTACAGGTGTAATATTTTTATTACATGCTATTCCATCAGTTAAGAACATTAGTCCTCCACCGGTAAGTATAAACACTTCTTCTATTCCAATACTATTTAATTTTTCTGCAAGATAATCCGCTACTCTCATGCCGTACGTCTCCTTTTACCATGATGCCACTAATACATCTGTTGTCTCCTATAACTCCATATATCCAGATAATTAGTGTTCGTATTAAGCTCGTCTATCTTATTCATATCTTCTTTCGAGATAGAAAAATCTAGTATCCTATTGTTAATTATATGTTCTTTTGTCTTTGATCTTGATAATGGTACATATCCTTTTTGCAAACTCCACTTTAAAGCAAGTTGTCCAATATTGCACCTATATCTATTAGCTATATCAGTATAGGTTTCGCCATTCAGTTCTCCCCTCCCCATAGGGGACCATGCTTCTATATCCATACCTAATTTTTGAGAATATTCCACCAATCCTATTTGCTGATATCCCGGATGTATCTCTAACTGATGCACCGTAGGTTTCACTCTGCAGTTATCAAGGATATCTTTCAAATGTCTCTCCAGAAAATTACACACACCAAGCCTTTTTACTTTTCCAGTCTCATATAAATGCTCAAAAGCTTTCCAAATCTCAACATTTTCATGATGATATGTTCTTTCACTTCCTCTATTTACAGGCCAATGTATAAAATATACATCTACATAGTCTGTTCCCAGATTGTTCAGTGACTGTTCAAAATCATTTAGAACATTTTCATATCCCACCACTCCCGGCATCAATTTAGTCTGTATAATGTAGTTTTCTCTTTTGTGAACACCACCACTGCATATTCTTTTCAGTGCCTTTCCTACCGCACTTTCACTGCCATAAGCCCTGGCTGTATCAATCAACCTATATCCATGTGTTAATGCAGTATATACAGCATCTTCCGCATCTTCTGCTAAATCTGCTGTTCCAAATCCCACTTCTGATAGCAGCATATCATTCTCCCTTTGATTTCATATAATCCTTATACAGTTCTTCAAGTCCTTCGCGAAGTGATACGGTTGCCTTCCAGCCGAGTGTGTGTATTTTGCTTGAATCCAAAATCCTGCGTGGCATACCATCTGGTTTACTTATATCACATTCAATTCTGCCGTCAAATCCTACCACTTCTTTAATCGTCTCCGATAGTTCCTTAATTGATACTTCTTCTCCAGTCCCCACATTCACTGGCTCGTCTCCCGAATAATGATTCATGAGGAAAATACTAGCTGACGCTATGTCTTTTGTATTAATAAACTCTCTTTTAGCGCTTCCAGTTCCCCATAAAACAACCTTATCATCGCCACATTCCTTCGCTTTCTGATATTTCATAATGAGAGCCGGAATTACATGCGATTTATCGGGGTCAAAGCAATCCCCTATGCCATATGCGTTAGCCGGAATCGCAGATATGTAATCTATTCCATATTGCCTGCAAAGATAAGAACATAGTCTTGCACCGCCAATTTTAGCCAGTGCATACCCCTCATTCGTTGCCTCTGGATATCCAGATAAGACCATCTCCTCTCTCATCGGCTGTTCACACTCTCTTGGATACATACAGGCACTTCCTAAATATAAAAGTTTTTTCACCTTCGATTTAAAACTTGACCAAATTATATTATTAGCTATCTGCATATTGACGTAGTAAAAATCTGCAGGTCTTTCGCTATTAGCCCTGATTCCTCCTACCAATCCAGCTGCTACTATCACATAATCCGGCTTTTCTCTATCAAAAAATGTTTCTACTGCTCTTTGGTCAGTAAGATCCAATTGATCATGTGTATACAATACTAAATTCGTATATCCCTGTCTCTTTAATTCATTAACAATTCCGCTTCCAACTAACCCTGTATGACCAGCTACATAGATTTTATCCTGTCTATTCATAAACTCAGCTTTCTTTAATTGCATTTTCCAGTACATCAATAAAGTAATCTATTTCTTTTGTATTATCTGCACTATGATTGCCTATAAAAAATCCGTTAAAATGAATATCGTCCGCATTAACTAATTCTTCTGGTATACTATAGTCCATATATTCAATCACCTTATTTCTGGTGAAGTTTCCTGCCACTATTGGTCTTGTCTCTATTCCATGCTCTCTAAGCGCATGGACAATCTTATCTCTCTTCCCTATCAGTCTCCCCTGAAGAAGCAGCGCAAATCCAAACCAAGAAGACTCTCCTATTTCTTTTTGTATCCTTATATCCTCAAACTGTTTCATACTGTTTTTAAAATATCCGGCATTTTTTCTTCTCTGATTTATCATGCCATCCATCTTCCTAAGCTGTTCCTGTCCTATAGCCCCTTCCATTTCCAAGGGTCTCAGGTTAAAGCCCGGAATTATAAAATTAAAGCTTTCATAGAATGGGTCTGACTTTTTTTCATATATAGTGCTATTATCTGGCAGATTTCTAGTCCATCCATGTGCTCTGGCAGCCAGCATATACTCATACAGCTGTTCATCATCTGTTACTACAACTCCCCCCTCCATTGTACATATGTGATGTGAATAGAAGGACGAGTATGTTCCCAGCAATCCAAACGTTCCTGCCTGTTTCCCCTGATACCTGGCTCCCAGTGACTCGCAGTTATCTTCCATTATAATGATATCTTTATCTCTGCACATATCTTTTATAGCATCAAACTCGTTAGGATTTCCCAACAGATTAACCAGTAATATCATCCTGGTTTTTTCTGTTATATTCCTTTTCAGAGCATCTAGATCTATATTTAATGTATTTTTATCTATATCAACAAATACAACTTTCATACCAAATTGTTCCAACGGGGCATATGTAGTACTCCACGAAACAGCTGGAACTATAACCTCGCTTCCTCTTGGCAGTCTTTTAGAATACACCAATGCTGCTACTGCAAGAAGATTAGCTGTTGATCCTGAACTGACCATAACAGCATAATTCACACCAAATTTTTTAGCAAAGTCTTCCTCATATTTTTTAACTTCCTGTCCCATAGTATACATATTAGACTCTATCACTCTGTGTATTGCATTTATTTCTTCATTCCCCCATGGGTTATCACATAATTTAAATTCCATAATCACTTGCTCCTTTTTTCCTGCTCAGCTATTTTCATATCATAATCTACCATTATATTAATAAGCTCTTCATATGTGGTTTTCTGCGGATTCCATCCCAGGACTGTTTTTGCCTTTGTAGGGTCTCCTAACAAATTATCTACATCTGTAGGCCTAAACCATCTTTCGTCTATCTCAACTAAGATCTCGCCACTTTGGCTATCTCTGCCCTTTTCATCTTTCCCGGCGCCTTCCCATATAATGGTTTTTCCTGTACGTTTGAAGGCTCGCTCAACAAAATCTCTAACCGTATGCTGTTCTCCTGTAGCAATTACAAAATCTTCAGGTTCTTCCTGTTGAAGCATAAGCCACATACATTCAACATAGTCTTTAGCATATCCCCAGTCTCTCAGTGAATCCATGTTTCCTAAATATAGCTTTTCCTGCAGTCCATAGGCTATTCTTGACACTGCCCTTGTTATTTTTCTCGTAACAAAGTTTTCCCCTCTTCGTTCAGATTCATGATTAAATAAAATACCATTAACAGCAAACATATCATATGCTTCTCTATATTCCTTAACAATCCAAAATCCATATTGCTTAGCAACTGCATATGGACTATATGGATGAAATGGTGTTGTTTCTTTTTGGGGAATCTCCTCAACTTTTCCAAAAAGTTCTGATGTGGACGCCTGGTATAGTCTGCATTTTTGGGTTAATCCAAGTATTCTTATAGACTCAAGAAGCCTCAAAACACCTATTGCATCAACCTCTCCTGAGTACTCTGGTACATCGAAACTACATTGCACGTGGCTTTGTGCTGCCAAATTGTAGATTTCGTCTGGCTGAACCAGTCCAATAATACGAACTAAACTACTGGTATCCGTTAAGTCACCTTCGTGCAAAGTAATATGCTGCTCTTCTATCAAATGATCTATACGCGCAGTATTGGATATAGACGCCCTACGTATAATTCCATGAACATCATATCCTTTCTCCAGCAAGAATTCTGCAAGAAAACTCCCATCCTGCCCTGTTATTCCTGTAATCAATGCTTTTTTCATTTCCATTCTCCCTTTCCAGCAGATTTTAATTCCTGGTTCCATAAAGTTTCTACTTTTTTTATTGTTAGCGGATCCGTAAGATTCATTCCTTTTTCCCTCTTTACGGAACTAATGCTATTAACTGTCTGGAATGTCTGTCCTGATGCCATCTTAACAATTTTCGCCATATAGCTAACATACGAGGCACTGCATACAAGGCCTGTGCATGCTGCGAGAGTATATACATCTTTTATGATTTCTTTTCCCAATCTGTAGTGATGCTTTTCACGCTGTACATCTCCGTAGCAACTCATTCTAACACCATCTGATCGTTCTACATCCTTATAATAAAGAAGATTTTCCTTGTATTTATCAATAAAAGCTTTTAATATATTATTATCATCCGTAGCAAGAAACACCTTGTTAGCACCTATCAATTTTAAGCTTTTTTCTGTTTCTTCAATGTACTTGTCTATCCCAATAGGTATAGGATGATTTGCATAGTGAATCTGCGCATCTGCACCTCTAGCATGAACCGCAAGTACTTTCTCTGTACCAATTATCTGTGCAATATCTCTTTCTATCTCATTTTTAAGCATTGGCTCAATGTGTATATACTTTTTCTGCATTTGAGCTAGCTTGCAGAAATCATCATCCGTTATCATATAATCATCATCACGTCCCGGAGCAAATACATCATAATAACCATAATCAGTACTATTTTTATCAATAATAACATTCTTGCTTTGTTTTACATCTTCAACAACCAATCCATAGGGCTGTTTAAAATAATATTCAAATATATTTTTGTTCTTTATTGATTCCTCCACGAAGAACTGGCTACCTATCCAATTAAAACAATGTGAAATCCCCATTTGATCTGAAAAATACAGTCGATTCAGCCAATATACCCACTCAGCGCAAAACCCCCCAGATCCTGAATCTCTTTCCGTCAATAAAATTGTTCTATTAGGATTTTTCTGCCCCAAGGTCACTACAGACACATTTCTAGTCCTTACGGTCTCACCACCTACATATTTTGTAGGCACATACCTTGCAACATACTCTTGAAACTCCGTCTGTGGCAATCTATATATGAATTTAAGGCAGCATCTAAAGAATGTTTTCTTTTCCACCCATTTTCTTGTAGAAATAAAAAAATGATCTAAAATTTTCATTCATCGCTCCAAGAATTTAATATATTGATCCATAACCGTCTCTGCATCCCCAATCATAACGTTTTCACCCTTCCTCAACCACAATGCTTTCTCACATACTGTTTTGACTGATTCTGCTGAATGTGAAACATATAATAATGTTGTTCCACACTCCCGCATATACTGCATTCTTTTCTCACATTTTTGTTGAAATGCATAATCTCCAACAGAAAGAACCTCATCACATATCAATATATCAGGTCTAACAACCGTTGCTACTGCAAATCCTAATCTTGCAGACATACCTGAACTATAATTTTTTATAGGCATATCCAAAAAGTTCTGCAGCTCTGCAAATTCAACAATCTCTTCAAAGTGTTCCTGCATAAAATGTTTATCATGTCCAAGCACAGCACCATTTAAAAAGATATTCTCTCTAGCAGTAAGATCCGGGTCAAACCCGGCGCCCAATTCAATAAGCGGTGCCATCGAACCATTAATTACAACAGTTCCTTTATATGGCTTAAGTATACCACAGATCAATTTCAGAAGCGTTGATTTTCCAGATCCATTTGTGCCTACAATTCCCCATGACTCACCTTTTTTCACTTTTAAAGAAACATCTTTTAACGCAAAAAATTCCTTAAACATCAATTCTTTTTTTAAAAGTTTAACAAAATATTCCTTTAAATTATCAATTCGCTCAGAGGCCATATTAAATCGTACCGTTGCATGGTCAATAACTATTGCATAATCTTCGTTTTTCATAAGCCCTCTCTTAAATATATAATATAAATTTGTCTTGATTTTTAAAGAATATAAATACACCAACAATCAAAACCACAAAAGCAACAACAAAACCATATAAAATAAGTCTCGGATCTGGAAAGCACCCATCTAATACTATCGTTCTAAATTGTGTTATATAGGAATATAACGGATTAAAGTGTTTAATCGTCTTTTGAAGTGTAAGCGGCAATTGCTGTATCGGATAAAAAATAGGAGTAAGGTACATCCACGCTGTAATAACAGCTGAATAAATATACTGTATATCCCTAAAGAACACTGTTCCTTGAGCCAGTATCATTCCTAATCCCGTACAAAAGATATACATTTGTAAAAGGATCACTGGAATAAACAGCATATTTATATTAGGCTGAACCTTACATATAACAAATACAATCAACATCGCCCCTAATGAAAATACTGTATTCACAAACGAACTGGTTATCTTGGATAAAGTAAATATATACTTAGGAACATACGTTTTCTTTAACAGCGCCGCATTGCCTGTAATAGACCACATTGCCTGATTTGTTGATTCTGAAACAAATCCAAACAATGTCTGTCCTATAATCAAATATACCGGATAATTGATAATGTCAAAACGAAACATATTAGAGAAAACAATCACCATAATGACCATAATCATCAATGGATTTAAAATGCTCCATAAATATCCCAGGAATGATCTTCTGTATTTCAGTTTAATATCTTTTGAAACTAGCTGTTCCAGCAATGGTCTATACTGTTTAAATGTATTGAGTCTATCAATCATACGTCCCATATTTTAATACACCTTTCTTGGGTTGATTTAACTAGCTATATTTATGTCTTACCAACATACTTGCTATACCATAGAGCAAATAGTTGGTCCGTCTAAGAATGCTTAAAGCAATATTAATGTTGCCATAATATATTGCAGGATAATTTTTCCTCAAATACTTATCGAAGTCAATCATGGATAATTTTCTTGAATTTATTGCAGGATAACTCAGCATGATTTTCATTTTTCCTGCAACAATGCGGGCAATGATTCCCGCAATATATTTTTTCTTCGCCTCACTGCATATCACTTCATCCTCCAGTCTATCATAAAATGTTAACAACGATTCTATTACTTTATCGTAATTTTTTTCATTTAACTGCATTTTTTCTATACTAACACTTTGTCCCTGCCTTCCCAGCCGATACATATAGACAAACGCATCTACAAATCTTATTGTTTCTACATAAGGAATAGGGTATGTAATATATTCAGCATCTACATAATAGCAATGTTCATCTATTTTAATTTTATGTTCTTTCAAAATTGCAGTCTTGATCGTTATATGATGCATCTTAATATATACACGGTCTGCAATTTCATCAAATATATATTCTTTGTTATAATCTACCCCTGCAAACGGCATCTTCATCTCTAATTTTCGGGTAAATTCCATTTTGTTTTTCTGACCTTCATCATATACCCAGTAGAAACCTGATGCTATAATATCCGAATCGCTGTTCTTCAGCACCTGGATCAGTCTCATAAAAGGTTCCTTTTCTACCCAGTCATCTGCATCCACCACCTTAAAATATTTCCCTGCTGCATTTAAAATACCTGTGTTAATTCCTGAACCATGTCCACCATTTTTTTTAGTAATCAATTTAAAAGTATCTGGATAACGTTTTACATATTCCTCTGCTATATTCGCCGAATGGTCTGTAGAACCATCGTCGATAACCAGCACCTCAAAATCAGAAAGTAGTTCCGGAATACAAAATGAATCCAAATTATCTTTTAGATATTTTTCGGCATTATATGCTGGGACCACAATTGTCAATACTTTGCTCAGAACATTTTCATTCACTTTAATACCGACCCTTCCCGTATCTATATTTCCTTTGTATAAACTATATATTATTTTAAAATTAATCTCTTAATCGTTTCTTAGTTTAACCTCATATAGATATCGTCGAACTTTTGTTGGGATAAAACTAACAAACACACGAATCACTACTATGACCAGGAATTGCGGAATATCAAGTATTCGACGTTGATACATCTTCCAGAAAAAACTCACAATCGCCTTTGCGTATGACATCCCCCCTCGCCGTTCATACATATGATTAATTCTCATGTATAAAAGAACCTGTGGAATATTAGCAAATACCGCTCCCCTTTGAAACATTCTGATCCACAAGTCATAATCTTCAAACAGATGGCAGTCCTTATAGCTCCCGGCCTCCAGGACTTTTGATTTGCGAAACATAACACATGGATGGTTAATTGGATTCCGCCCTCGTATATAATGTTTTAATTCATTATAAGACTCCGGCAAAGCCTTATAGGATGTAATCAATCTCAACGCCTCTTTTTCTGTACATACGTTTCCCTCAAACTCTGCCAAAGTACCACTTAATACATCAATTTCTGGATGCTGTTCAAGATAATCTAATTGAAGTTCACATCGGCTAGCCGCTGAAATATCATCACTATCCATACGGGCAATCCATTCATTATTACATATCTTAAGCCCTTCTGATAATGCTATACCAAGCCCCTGATTTTGTTCCAAACGAAGCACTTTTATATTGCTTGAATATTCTTCTATTACTTGGTTTTGCTTGTCGGTTAATGGACCATCGCAAACCAAAATTATCTCATCTGGTTGTGCTGTCTGATTCAGCATACTTTCAATAGCTGCCTGCAGATATATTGGACAATCTTTATAATAAACCGACATAAGTACCGAATATCTTCTATCCATATGTTTAACTCTCATCTGTCATCGCAAGCTTCATAAATACCACATAAACCTTTGTATAGTATAGCATTTCAGGCTATAATATGCAACTTGTTGTTATTTATGCATTCGGAAGAACAAATCTAAATACTATTTCCTCCCATATTGTTTTGAGAGCTAGTATTATTTCAGTTCTGATACCCCCTCTGTGCTTTCCTTCAAAAACATAATCTTTGGTGTCATCAAAATCAATTTCAAATCCAATAACAATGAATATTTTCTAATATACATTAAATCAAGTTTTAGCTTATCATAAAAGGTAGTGTTATATTTTCCATACACTTGAGCATACCCTGTTAATCCTGCTTTTACCTTTAAACGATATACAAATTCAGGAACGTTTTTCTCAACTTCAGCTGCAATATCTGGTCTTTCTGGCCTGGGACCTACCACTGACATCTCTCCCCTTAAAATATTTATAATTTGAGGAAGTTCATCCAAGCGAGTAGCTCGTAAAATTTTCCCAACTGGTAATATTCTTGGATCACCTTCTGATGCAAGAATTGGTCCTGACAATTTTTCCGCATCTACAACCATTGTACGAAATTTAAAAATCATAAATTTTTTCCCATTTTTTGTCAAGCGCTCTTGTTTATAAAATACGGGCCCCCAGTCTGTACACTTAATAGCAACTGCTGCAACTAAAAATACGGGAGAAAACATTACCAGCATCAACAAGGCAATCACAACATCTTCCACCCTTTTTATCCACTGCTGTTCTATACTCAGTCCAATATTGCGCGAGAGCATAAGTGGTGTATCAAACAGATTTAATTCATCTGAACTTCGCAACAACACATCTGATATTTTAGGAACACTATAACTACGTATCTCTGAAACATAGCAGTATTTCAACAATAAATTTCTTTCATGCGATGGCATATCACCAAGCACCACTGCCTCATACGAATCGATTTTCTTTTTGATTTCCTCTATATCACACTTATAAGAAATCACCTCACATATCTGATACTTGTCTTCCCGTGCATTCATCTTATCCATCAGATGATAATCTTTGTGATCTCCTTCCACAAAAAGCATTTTTCTCGGGGGAAACATATTACGATACAATACCTGAAACAGCATTGTCCATATTACAATAAAAATAATCTCAACCATCGTCAATGGCAACAAATATATAGGATTAATAAAACGCCTGTCAATTACCGCAACCTGAAGATATGTTACTATATTAGTAAAGAGTACAGAGATAACCTGGGAATAAATTAGATTTCCATTTTTCAGATAGCCAATCTTAAATCCGCCATATGTATTCATAAAAAATGTCAGCAGAATACCATAGATCAGCACCATTACCCAATTGCCACGACGATAAAATGGTGACTGTAAAATTATTTCGTTATAATAGCCACTCCAAATCACCGCATACAACGAGCATAGGCCCAGCATCATAACAAACGCAAAATTCAGTTTAATCAGGCGCTTATACCGTTCATTCGTTTTTCTGTCTCTCATAATACATTTTCACTCAATTCTTTGTTCCCCATTTAACAGGTTTTTCTTCTCAAAGTCATATAAAATCTTTGTACAGTATATCATCTAATACTGCTTTTCGCAACTTTACAAATAGATAAAACACTTGGAAATACTTTAATATTTTATTAAATGATGAAATTTCTTCCACAAAAAGGGACTGGAGTTTACAGCTAACTGTTCCTTCCAATCCCTTGAATCCTGTCTCATATGTTATTGTGTTCTTTCTGCCGCAATCCCCATCATAATCATCAGCAGCATAAGAGGCATTACCATTGGCACACTGATATTTACCAGCGCCTGTGTACAGTAGCAGATAACAGCAAATGCAAAGGCCATCACGACCGGATTTTTTAGTCCGGTACGCACAATCCGCACCAGGGATGTTCCCAGGAATGCCAGATAGGCAATCAGCCCCACAGCCCCTATGGTAACCAGATACTGCAGATACTCATTATGGACGCTTTCATATTTCTGATTGTAAGCGCTTATCATCTCATTATAATAGTTCTCCACTGTAATGACACCGAATGTATCAGGGCCATATCCGAACAGCTTATGGCTCAGCGGAAAACTATTATATATCCTCATAGCCAGATGCCATACATACCCCCGGTCTGTTCCCCAGGAATCGTTCAGCACAACATAGTTGGCAATGGAGCCGTATCGTTCGCCATTTCCCGCAATATTCGCATCATACAGCACAAACAGGATAATGGCAGTTACACAAAGGATCAGTCCCAGCCACAGATACCGATAGCGTTTTTTCATGCCCATCGGGCGGCCCAGCTGCTCCAGTTTCCGGTTACGGATGTGCAGCGCGGCGGTCAGCATCCACAAGAAGAGCGCAGCGACCCAAAGTCCTGAAAATCGGGTAAAGAGATTAAAGATTCCGCTGATCTCCTGAACCCTATCTCCAAACGCATTTTCAATCCTGTCAATTAAAACCAGAACTGTGAAAAATGTGGCCAGAATTGCTGTATAGGCGTTGAGCCCTTTTCTGTCTTTCAGCAAATACAAAGGCAGCAGTCCCAAAAGAGCAAACAAAGACAGATAAGCGTTATCACTAACACCCATAATCAACGCCATGAATGCAAGAACCATGCAGATATAGTACCATAGCCTGCGCTTAATATTGTCCTCTGAAGCAAATAATACAGCGCTTATTCCTGCTGGAAGGGCAATGTAGGATGTATATGTGTTGATATTCCCCAATGTAGATACAAAAATGGAATAATCATCCGGGGAAATATTTTTTTTGAATCCCAGCGGATCCAGATTAAAAAAGTGCAGAATGCCAAGCAAACAAACGATCACACCTGCCCCCAAAAACACATCTGCATACCACCGTTTAAAATCAAGGCCTCGTGTTACCATAAAATAACACATCGTATATAACAGAATCAAAAACAGACCGCAATACCTTCCTTCATTTCCCCAGAAAGACTCATAACGGTACTCTGACTGAAGTGTGGAGATTACAGCCGACAATGCAAATGCAACCATAGCCCAGTCCGTCGCTTTCAGGGATGAGAGTTTGCTGTCTCTGCGTATCGTTTTCAGCGTTTCTCCCTCATAGCAGAGACGATCCCGGCGTATATAAATAATAGCAGCAATTACGGTAAACGCTGCCATCCCAATGACCATGGCACAGTAATAGTAATATTTTACAACCAAAATATTAAAATAATAATCCTGATACACAATAGGAAGCCCCGCCAGGATCAGTAGTGTAAATACGCCGATGATCCTGCCATTTGTCTTTCGCCAGTCACTTCTGAACTGCTCGATCTGCGCCTCCATTGAATATGAGCTTTGATTTTGATCCATTTTAAAACCTCTTTCTCATTCTGCTTCTGTGTAGTATATTAGCTTTCATGCTCTACAGTATACCATCTTGCCCTTAAATACGCAACTTATAAGAATTTCCTTTGTCTTATCCCTAAATTATTTATTTAACTTCTCCCTTCCACCCAGCAAGTGGAAATTAGTCTTATAAATGTAGAACTTACTCTTTTATGCACCTCTTGATATTCCCATTCCTTTTCGTGTACCCTTCCTTACGTTTCCCTGCGGCAATAAAGGAGGTAGATTATGTCAGATTTGATACCCTGGAATAACAAGCGATTAACACTGTCGAACAGATTCTATATCGAGGAGAATTTGTATAACGGAAAATCCTTTCGGAAAATTTCTAGGTATCTTTGCAAAGATCTGTCTGCCATTTCTAAGGAGGTCTTGTGGCTTCAAATCATCAACACCTGGAATCGTGGCAGCTTCAATAATCCCTATAACTTTTGTATCCACTGTTTTGTCTGCAACGGCTGTTCCAAACCCAGGAATAAATTCATGATCCGTAACAAATACGACTACAATGCAAACGCTGCCCAGCGTCTCTATGAAGAACTGCGCACTTCTTCCAGAGAAGGAATCAGCCTGACAAGAAAAGAACTGCATCTGATCGATAGGATTGTCACTCCTCTGATCAGCCAGGGTCAGTCCCCTCACATGATCCTGACCAGATTTCCCGAACTCAATCAGTCCATAATAACTCACTATTCCTACATTGCAGGAAAATCCTGCTCAGTCGAAATATGGATCTGAAACGGAAAGTAAGTTCAAAAAACGCAAATCGCATCAGACACAGGTCCAGAACCGTGAGGTGTTTATTGAACCAACCTATGCCAATTTCAAATTAACTCATACAAATGAATTAGATTTTTGAGAAATGGATTCTCTGCCGAGGAACAGACAATTCTCTACGGCGTAACAGGTGGGATTCCGGAATACCTTTCCAGAATTTACATAAACCGGTCTATGGATAAAAATATTATTGAGTTATTTTTTGAAGAAAGCGGACGCGTGTTTGAGGATATTTGCCAGCAATATCTTTACCATCCTCAAATATACACCAAGCTCCCATTTTTACCCGGTAATACCGGAAGGTGGTGGGGAACGGATCCTGTCAAAAAAAGGCAGGAAGAAATCGATATTATGGCGATTCAGGATAATCAAGCATTATTGTGTGAGTGTAAATGGCGGAATGTACCTGTTAATATAGAAATTACGAAACAGTTATTAGACAGGGGCAAACTGTTCCATTATGATCAGATTTTCTATTTTTTATTTTCAAAGACCGGTTTTACGAAAGAGGTGTTAGAGTATCAAAAACAGGACAGTTCTCTTTTCCTGATATCCTTTGATAAAATATGCCTGTTGAAATGATCCATGCAAAAAAGACTGCTCAATTTAACAGGGCAGTCTTTTTACATATCATACAGTCATTGTGTTAGTTTTCAGCACTTGCTCCATTCCACACACCATTAGAATCCACATAGTAGCCGTCTGGTGTAGTCTGGTCTTTTAGCATCCAGCCATCCTCGTTCAGGTAATACCACTTGCCATCAGGATCCTGATGCCAGCTATTTGTAAGATAGGTCCCATCTTCCTGTTTGAATTTCCATCCGGTATCGATCGGCTCCCATCCTTTTGCCACACCAGGGCCAAGGTTTACAGTGTTCTTTTGAGTACTTGGCTTTCCATCCCATACGCCATTGGCATCTACATAGTAGCCGTCAGGGGTGATGTCATCGGTTTCCATATAGGTTCCAATATTCATGTAATACCATTTCCCATCTGTATCCTGAATCCAGGTTGCTCCGGCATAATGGCCATTTTTCAAAATATAGTGCCAGCCTCCGGCATCCTGGTACCAGCCGGGCATATAGTTTGTTTTTTCACCATTGGCATTTACATATACTCCATCAGGAGTGATGGTATCTGCCAGCATAACACCGTTTTCATCCATATAGTAGGACTCATCATCTACGTTAAGCCAGCCATTGGTAACATAAGTTCCATCGGATTTGCGGTATTTTTTCTGATTGTTTTCCGTAACCCAGCCAGCGGTGATTGTTCCTTCATATGCTCCTGCATCTGATCCATCCACATTGATCAGATATTTACGGACTTCTGCTGGAAGAGTAGATGTGTCTACATTTCCTGGCAGATGAACCACGTCGATATATCGTTCATTGGTGGAAAGGTTTTTATTGTTGGTATAAAGTACAATACGAGTGGTAGGCTGTGCTCCTTCTGGAAGAGATGACCAGTTTTCTGGAATCCCCCATACACCATCAATATTTACCAGATCCGGCACCTGTCCCCAAGGCCGGGAATATGTCATGGGGTTAAACGTATATGCATAGTCATACCCCCTTCTGAGGATTACATCGCTTTCATTGATTGTGTTTCCCCCTACTAAGATGGCAAATGCCTGACCATCCCCGCAGTCTACCGGACGCCATTCAAACAAATATGCTCCGCAGCTTTCCATGGTAGTGGTATTGGCTGCAACAGCAGTGAACGCAGCAGAAATAGAAAGTGCCGCTGCCAATATGATAGCTTTCAGTTTTCTTTTAATCATTCAGGTATCCCTCCGTTTAAAATATAAAAGAAGAGCGCCGCAGCTAATAACAATATCAGCCACAACGCTCTCCCCCTAATTTTTAATTGTCAGTTTCCGTTTAAGGATTAGTCCTCAACGTAGTAACCAAGGATAGCGCCGCCCTTAGCAACTACGAACTGATAATCATTGCCGTCCTTGTTCTTGGACTTGCTGTCGATTACCTTACCGGAAGTATTTACTAAGAAGAACTGTTTTGCATCGGTACCAACCTTGCCGTCCTTACCTGTGATAACAGCGATCTCCTTAATATCATCAGTATCCTTGTTGATACCCAGAGCATCAATATTTGCCTGAGTGATCTCCTGGCTTACAGAATAACCAGCATCCTTAACTGCATCAATGAAATCATCAGCATCATCCAGCTTAGCATAGCCCTTCTTATCAGCCTCATCTACATACTGAACAGCCTGATACTTCTCATCAGAGCCAGCTCTTACCAGCTTACCAGACTGATAGAACTTGTCATCCTTCTCGCCAGTCACACCAGCACCCTTGTTGCCGCCGGACTTCTCGAAGTAGAAGTTGTAGTTATCGCCGTCAATGCTTACGCTGGTCTTGTTGGTTCTCATAGCGCCATCGTCGCCATCACCGAAGTAGTAGCAGTCATAGTCGTTCTTCTCATACCACAGAGCGCTCTCATCGAAACGATCCTCATCATCGAAAGGATGGCTGTCATCATTATCACCCTTCACATCTAAGCTGCCTGTGCCCTCATCCTTGATGAACTTCAGACCACTGATCATACGGCCATCGTTTCTGAATGCGTACTTCTTGCCATTGATGGTCTTGAACTCACCTGCATACAGGTTGCCGCTTCCATCTGCATAGTACCATGCATCCTCATCATCATTGTACTTGTCATAGTTCAGGTACTCAGCTGCTACTACCTTGAACCAGCCCTTGCTTACGCGAGAGCCATCCTCAACGCTGTTGAAGTATCTCCACTCCTTAGCGTACTTAGCTGATACACTGTTAGTAGAGGAGGAGCTGTTGCCGCTTCTTACACCGTTATCAGATGCAGACTCAACATCCAGAGACCACTCTGCTGTCATTGCACCGTACTGATCGAACTCGTACTTCTTACCATTGATAGTCTTGCTCTTCTGAACATCACCGTCAGAAGCCTTTACCTTCTTACCATTGGACTGGAAGTAGAACCAACGGCTCTGATCCTCATCCTCGTTGAATACAGGAGCGATCTCGTAATCATTGGTTGCCTCATCGTATGTAATGTCCATCTGTAACCAGCCAGTGGTCATTGCACCGTCATCCTCGCCGCCGAAGTAGTAATCGCCTTCCTTGAAGCCATCACCATCTGTATTGTCAATGCGCTCTGCGTTGTCTGCGGAAACCCAGCCGTACAGCATCTTGCCTTCCTCATCGAAAGCATACTTCTTGCCGTTTACAGTCTTCAGAGCTACGCTTGAATTATCACCATTCTTCAGAGCCTTACCATTAGCCTGGAAGTAGTACCAGTAATGCTCTGGCTCGTTGTCCTCACCAGCATCCTCGTTCTCAATAGCAACCCACTGATTAGAAGCCATAACGCCGTTTACATCTACGTAGTAGTAGTTGTCGCCGTCCTCGATGAGCTGATCTACTGCCATCTCACCGTCGCTGTCTAAGTAATACCAGTTGTTTCCGGACTTCTTCCAGGTATCGGTTGCTCTCTCGCCGTCTTTGTCATAGTATACCCATGTACCATCCTCTTCTGCCCAGCCTGTAGCTGCGAAGGAAGTCATGGAAGCACCGATAGCGAGCAGTGCTGCTGTTGAAAGTACAGCAACTAACTTTGTCTGCTTCTTCATAATGAATGCACTCTCCTTTTTGATTTTGAAATACTTTTTGAAATTCCTTAATTGCATTACGAGTAGATTATACTTCCGATAAGGAAAATTATCAATACTTTTTTTGCATTTTTTGCATTTTTTCCTGTTTTTTAGGAATATTGACATTTCCCGGATGAATAACCAGCTCCATCACATGAAATAGTATATTATAAATTTCGAAAAAAAGCCATAACATTTACCTGTGCATTTTCTTACATAATTATTACAAAAGTATTGAATATGACCCTTTTTGTACTTATATCAGTACATGAATCAGAGGGTTCAGAGATGGAAAACGGTTTCCTGCTCTGGGAGTTATTTCTGCCGCCTGCTTTGTATCAAAATTAAGCGGCAGGCTCAAACCAGGCAGATCCGACAGGGCGTATTGCTTGTCACATTGGCCGGGACTTTTTTCTTTTAAAATTATCATTTTATAATTGACAGTGACCGCAAACGGATTTACTATATTACTATCAAACATCTATTTTCAGACGATTATGTTGAAAGGAGAAGGAATATGAGACGTTTTACGAAAACTGCGGCTGCTTTGGGGTTGGCGGCTGTGCTGGGAGCCGGATCCGCTTTTATGGGACTGGCAGATGTGACTACTTCGGTGAACCCGGTGGCTACCTCCCGGAAAACGGGATGGGTAGATGTTCAGAACAAGTGGTATTATTTTGATTCCAATGGAAATCCTGTGAAGAACCAGTGGGTTCAGGATGGCGCAAACCGCTACTGGATGAAGGACAACGGAGAGATGGCAAAACAGTCCTGGGTCAGCACGGATGGCCAGTGGTACTGGGTCAACGCTCAGGGAGCACAGGCTTCTAATATCTGGGTTGAAAGCGGCGATCTATGGTATTATATGGGCGGCGACGGACGGATGATGAAAAATGCCTGGATGGATTATAATGGAAAACGGTTTTATCTGACCGAAACGGGAGCTGCGGCTACCGGCTGGAAGGAGTTAGGCGGACAGTGGTATTTCTTCAATGATTCAGACTGCAGTATGGCCAGGGATACTATGGTGGGACAGTACCGGGTAGATACCAATGGCGTCTATATACCATAAGATATAAAAAGAACCGCCGGCTCCATTTTTGCGGAACCGGCGGTCTTTTTATATCCGTTGATACAGAAATGATATCTCAGGAAGTTATCAGTATGGGTGGTGATTACTTCAGAGTAACCTTTGCTCCCTCTGCCTCTAACTTGGTCTTGATATCCTCTGCCTCTTCCTTGGAAGCGCCCTGCTTTAATACCTTTGGTGCGCCGTCTACAACGTCCTTAGCTTCCTTCAGGCCAAGACCGGTAGCTTCACGAACAACCTTGATAACCTTAACCTTGTTAGGACCAACCTCAGTCAGCTCTACGTCAAACTCTGTCTTCTCCTCAGCTGCTGCTGCGCCAGCGCCTGCTGCTGCAACTACAACACCTGCTGCTGCAGATACGCCAAACTCTTCCTCACATGCCTTTACTAACTCGTTCAGTTCTAATACGGATAATTCCTTGATAGCTTCGATAAACTCAGCGGTTGTTAACTTTGCCATTTTAATTTCCTCCTGTTTATTATTTAATATCGATTATATGGTCTTTTTCTCAGGCAGCAAAACTTATGCCTCTGCTGCGCCACCGTTCTTTTCTGCGATCTGATTGAGAACGCGTGCCAGATTGGTGATTGGGGACTGGATGCTTCCAAGCAGCTTGCCAAGAAGGATCTCTCTGGATGGGATCGTAGCGATCACCTGAGTACCAGCCTGATCATAGTAAGTTCCGTCTACTACGGAGCCTTTCAGTTCCAGATTTGGAGCTGTCTTTGCGAACTCAGCCAGGATTCTTGCAGGAGCGGTTGCATCTTCCTTGGATACTGCAAGAGCAGTAGGTCCTTCCAGATGCGGATCCAGAGCTGCAAACTCTGTTCCTTCTGCGGCACGCTTGATCAGGGTATTCTTGTATACCTTGTAAGACACGCCAGCTTCTCTTAACTGCTTACGCAGCTTTGTATCCTGCTCTACTGTCAGACCACGGTAGTCAACTACGACTGCTCCGCAGGCGCCGTCCAGCATAGCCTTGATCTCGTCTACGATTGGCTGCTTTAATTCAACTTTTGCCATGAATGGTTTACCTCCTTATAGTATTTGCGCATTGAAAACCATAGCATGGGAACGGATATAAAAAACCTCCCTGCCGCAGGGACAGAGAGGATGCAAAATCTCACTTAGAGTTTTGTATGTTCCTCGGCAGGCGATAACACTTACACCTTACGGTACCTGCTGTCTTCGGGCATTCAACACTTGTATTAAGATAGCACATTTGCTTTTAAATGTCAACTGATTTTAATATGATTTTTCCAGCATAGAATGGAGCATTCCATGAAATCTAAAAACAGCGGGACCGCAAACTGCGATTCCCGCTGTGATTTTATATTCTGGACTCCAAATTAGTTGGAAAGCTTTGCCACGTTCAGCTTTACGCCAGGACCCATAGTGGATGTAAGAGCTACGCTCTTTAAGTATGCGCCCTTTACGGTGCTTGGCTTTGCCTTTAAGATAGCGTCCATAAGCGTCTGGAAGTTGTCCGCTAACTGCTCCTCGGTAAAGGAAGCTTTTCCTACTGGCACATGGATAATATTTGTCTTGTCAAGTCTGTATTCGATCTTACCAGCTTTGATATCGTTGATCGCCTTGGTTACGTCCATGGTTACGGTACCAGCCTTGGGGTTTGGCATTAAGCCCTTGGGTCCAAGTACGCGGCCCAGACGGCCAACAACGCCCATCATGTCAGGAGTTGCTACAACAACATCGAAGTCCAGCCATCCTTCGTTCTGGATCTTCGGGATCAGTTCCTCAGCTCCTACATAGTCAGCGCCTGCTGCCTGTGCTTCGTCAGCCTTTGGTCCCTTAGCGAATACAAGGATACGAACAACCTTGCCGGTTCCGTGAGGAAGTACAACAGCGCCGCGGATCTGCTGATCAGCGTGACGTCCGTCACATCCTGTTCTGATATGAAGCTCTACAGTCTCGTCAAATTTTGCAGAAGCGTTCTTCTTAACGATAGAGATAGCGTCTGCTACGTCATAAAGTGCAGCGCGGTCTACGTTCTTCATGGCCTCTGCATATCTTTTTCCTGATTTCATTTAAAATAACCTCCTAGTGGTATTGACGGGGAATCTCCCTCCCACGTTCTCTGTTGCAAATACAACGGGTATTCCTGATTACTCCTCGATGGTAACGCCCATACTTCTTGCTGTACCGGCTACCATGCTCATAGCAGCTTCCAGGCTTGCAGCGTTTAAGTCAGGCATCTTTGTCTCTGCGATCTTCTGCAGGTCAGCCTTCTTTAATACAGCAACCTTGGTCTTGTTAGGAACACCAGAACCGCTCTTGATGTTGCAGGCCTTCTTGATCAGAACGGCTGCCGGCGGAGTCTTTGTGATGAAGCTGAAACTTCTGTCAGCGTATACGGTGATAACTACAGGGATGATCATGTCACCCTGATCTGCTGTTCTAGCATTGAACTCTTTGGTGAACTGTACGATGTTTACACCGTGCTGACCAAGAGCCGGACCAACTGGCGGAGCTGGTGTAGCCTTGCCTGCTGGAATCTGTAATTTGATATATCCTGTTACTTTCTTTGCCATCTTAGGCACCTCCTAAAATCATGTGGTATTGTCGGGAATCTCCCTCCCACCAGCTTTCGCGCCTGCAAAAGCTGATCTTCCTGTCTGTTACACGAATCTGCTTACATTTTTCTGATTTCAGCAAATCCCAGCTCGACCGGTGTCTCACGGCCGAACATCTCTACGTTAATGGTGATGGTCTGCTTACTGTCGTTGATCGCCTTGATGGCGCCTACCGTATCTTTCCATGCACCGGAGATAACGGTTATCATATCTCCTACTTCAAAGTCGACTAAGACATCTGTCTTAACGAAGCCCAGACTTGCCATCTCTTCTTCTGTCAGAGGAACCGGTTTGGAGCCCGGACCAACAAAGCCTGTCACGCCGCGGGTATTGCGTACTACATACCATGTATCATCATTCATGACCATGTTGATCAGTACATAACCTGGGAACATCTTTTTGTCGGCTTTCTTCTCCACGCCGTTTTTCAGCTCTACTACAGGGAGCATGGGCACAGACACTTCCAGGATCTGATCCTGAAGATTTCTGTTTTCGATGGTCTTTTCGATATCGACTTTGACTTTGTTCTCATAACCTGAGTAGGTATGGACTACATACCAATGTGCTTCTGACATACAATCACCCTCGCCTTTGAATTAAAGAATAAAACTTAAACCGAACTTTATGACCATATCCAGTACGCCGATGAGAGCGCCCAAGAAAATGGACATCGTTACCACTGCAGCTGTCTGCCTGGCTACGGTTTCCTTGTCAGCAAAGACGATCTTCTTGTACTCGTTTTTCAGGCCCTTGAAAAAGCTTGGCTTTTTCTCGTGCTTAGCCGTTTTCTTGTCAGCCCTGGCCGCTTTTTCTGTGGTTTCTACAGCTGAATTCACTGTATTCTCTTCCATAATTTCACGTCCTTTACTGAACAGGATTACTTTGTTTCCTTGTGTAACGTATGTCTCTTGCAGAATCTGCAGTACTTCTTTGTCTCCATGCGGTCGGGATGAGTTTTCTTATCCTTCGTCATGTTGTAGTTACGCTGCTTGCATTCCGTACATGCCAGTGTGATTTTTGTGCGCACGACTTCCACCTCCATATAAATTATCGTAAATCGTTTGTTTTGCTCCAGGTCTCATTTTTGAGCATAAAAAAAAGACCTGTCTTCCATTCGCCCGTATACTATAACACAAAAATCACGGGTTCGTCAAGAGGATGAGAGGCCTTTTTTGCCTATCTTCCTGAACCAATGCAGATCACGGCAAAGGCTACTTTTTCAGCTCCCGCGCTTTTAAGCGCTCTGGCACAGGCTTCCATGGTGCTGCCTGTGGTGTAGATATCGTCGATCAGTAGAACGGTATGAATGCCGGGAGGCAGTCGGGCACAGTCGAAGGCCTGCTCCAGGTTTTTCAGGCGGGCAGCGGGATCTAAGGATTTTTGGGGAAGTGTTTTCTTTATCCGTTTCAGAAAACCGTTTTCCAGGGGGATACCCGTTTTACGGGCGATGCGGGCAGCCAGCTCTTCCGCCTGGTTGAAGCCGCGTTTTTTCAGGCGGCTGGGGTGGACGGGAATGGGAATGATGCAATCGGGAGAAAGGCGTGAAATGGCCGGGGCGAAGCGGCGAAGCATGGCTTCTGCATAGAAGTCCAGATACTCCCGGCAGCCGTGGTATTTAATCCGCGCCATGGAACGGCCGGCGATCTCGTTGTAATTGATAAGAGCCATACCAAAGCGGAAGGATCGGTCGTGTTTTGTGCAGTCATAGCAGTATTCCACGGTATCGCTTACTACCTCTTTGCCGCAGCATTTGCAGACAGGGCGGCGGACCCAGGCCAGCTTTTCCATACAGCCCGGGCAGATCAGACGCCCCCTGGGCAGGACGATCCGGGAGCATACGGGACAACGGCGGGGATACAGAAGATCCAGAAAACCGGTGTACAGCCGGGCTACAGATATTATTCGGGGCATGATACCTCCTTATAGATTTCCTCGATACGGGCCTTCAAGCCGGAACAGCGTTCCTGTTCCGCAGAGTTTGAGGCCATACTGTAAAATGCGTCCGGCCGCCCCACCAGACAGACGCAGGAGCGCGCTCTGGTGACAGCCGTATAAAGCAGATTGCGGGTCATAAGCATCCGCGGGCCTGAATACATGGGAATGATCACAGCCGGGTACTCGCTACCCTGGGATTTATGGATAGTGATTGCATAGGCCAGTTCCAGTTCTTCTAACTGTTTAAAGCTGTATTCCACCATTTTCCCCTCGTCAAATTCTACAGTGAGAATCTCGGCAAACTCGTTGATCTCGCGGATGATTCCCATGTCGCCGTTGAACACGCCGGCACCTTTATCTGTGGGGATGCCATAGCTGCTGCGGGTCTCCCATTCCAGCTGATAGTTGTTGCGGATCTGCATTACCTTATCCCCGGTGCGGTAGATGATGCCACCGGCTTCCCTTTCCTTTTTTTCCGGCGACGGCGGGTTTAAATGCTCCTGCAGGATCTGGTTCAGCCGCTCTACCCCTAAGGCTCCTTTGCGCATGGGAGTCATGACCTGGATTTCATCCGGCTCTGCGCGGACGTAGCCGGGCAGTTTTTTCTGTATAAGAGTGATCGCAGCGCTTATAACGGCGTCGGGATGATCACGGCGGATAAAGAGAAAATCCCTGCTGCGCCTGGAAAGGTCTACATCCTCTCCCTCGTTGATCCGATGGGCGTTTACAATGATATCGCTCTGGGCCGCCTGGCGGAAGATGTGCGTGAGCTTTACTACATTGAAGCAGCCGGAGTTTATAATGTCCTTAAGCACATTCCCGGGGCCTACGCTGGGAAGCTGATCTGTGTCTCCTACCAGGATGAGACGGGTCCCCACGTTGACCGCCCGCAGCAGAGAATGCATCAGACTTATATCTACCATGGACATCTCATCAATAATGATTACGTCAGCATCCAGAGGATTTTCCTCGTTGCGGTCAAAGCGCATACCGGCGGTGGATGAACTGCTGCTTAAGGAACCGTTTCCAGAAGCAGCCATACCGATGGGAACCAGCTCCAGCATACGGTGGATCGTCCTTGCTTCCCAGCCAGTGGCCTCTGTCATCCGCTTGGCAGCCCGGCCGGTAGGCGCTCCCAAAAGAATCTCCATGCCTTCGGCTTCAAAATATCGGATGATGGTGTTGATAGTGGTGGTCTTTCCGGTTCCGGGGCCTCCGGTGATAACAAGCAGACCGCTGTTAACGGCCTCAAAGACTGCTTTTTCCTGAAGCTCATCCAGGTGAATGTTCTCTTTTTGCTGAATTTTCATGAGATTGTCCCGGATCTCCGTTTCAGGAATATCGCCTCGGATATTTAAATCATGGAGCATACGGGCTGCGTTCAGTTCCAGATAATAATAATGGGCAGAATAGACCAGGGGATCTGAACAGCCGCCTTCATCTGAAGAAACCGGCATTTTTACAACCAGCTTCCGATCGATCTGCATATCCATCAGATGCTTGTCCATGGTCTCAGGAGCTACTTTCAAGAGCTCGGAGGCCTGGCGGAAAAGTTCGCTTTTGGGAAGGTATGTATGACCGTTTGCGGAGGCCTGAAGAAGAACGTAGAGGATACCGGCCCGGACACGGTAGTCGGAATCGGTGAAAATCCCCGACTTCTGCGCGATCTCGTCTGCCATTTTAAAGCCTACGCCAGGAATATCGTCTGCCAGACGGTAGGGATTTTCCCTGATAATGCCGTAGAGCTTTGGGCCGTATTCCTGATAGATCTTGGCAGCCAGGTTCAGGGTGATACCATAGTTTTGAAGAAACATCATAGCCTGGCGCATCTCTTTTTTGTCCTGAACCTGCTCTGCAATAGCCATGGCCATTTTCTCGCTGATGCCCTTGATCTCAGAGAGGCGTTCCGGCTCTTCTTCCATAATACGGAAGGTGTCGGCTTTGAAGCGCCGGACAATCCGGGCAGCCATGGCCGCGCCGATGCCTTTGATGGCCCCGGAACCTAAGTAGCGCTCCATGGAAGCGGCATCCTCCGGGTTCTTCAGTTCGTAGCTTTCGATCTGGAGCTGCTCGCCGTAAACCGGGTGCTCTGTCATATGTCCGCTGGCCTGGATCATGTCACCCTCTGCGGCATAGGAAAGAACCCCTACCATTACCACCTCGTCACCATCGCTCTGGTCGGTAACTGTCATAATGGTGTAACCGTTTTCCTCATTGCGGAATTTGATTTTTTCAATAAATCCTGTAATGGTTGCCATCGCGGGAAACACCGCCCTTTCTGTGATAGTATGCTGCCGTCTTTTATCCAAAACGCCGCCCATCTGCCGATGAGACGCTATCATGCTTTGATGAAAAAGAACCCGGCCGTAAAACCGGGTTCTTCATTTTAGTAGTCTTCTCTCTCTTTGCTGCCGGCAATTCCCATGGACGCTTCCAACGCGGAGGTCATACCGTGGGCAAACTCGATGAATTTACCGGTGCCGATTGCTACAGCAGTAAGAGGATCGTCAGCGATCACGGTTGTGATGCCTGTCTTTTCTTCGATCAGAGCATCCAGACCGCTTAAGAGGGAGCCGCCGCCAGTCATCACGATGCCGCGGTCAAAGATATCGGCTGCCAACTCAGGCGGAGTGCGCTCTAAGACATTGTGTACCGCATCTACGATCTGAAGAGCCGGTTCTCTCAACGCTTCCAGCGTCTCATCCGAGGTAACCACGATGGTCTTTGGAAGACCGGTCACAAGATTTCGGCCCCTGACTTCCATGGTCAGAACCTCTGGACGGCGGTAGGCCGCTCCGATATTGATCTTGATCTCCTCTGCGGTACGTTCACCGATCAGAAGATTGTGTTTCTTTCTCATGTAGCGGACCAGAGCTTCATCAAAATCGTCGCCGGCAGTCTTAATGGAGGTGCTGACAACAGGGCCTCCCAGGGAGATAACAGCGATATCCGCCGTACCGCCTCCAATATCAACAATCATATTTCCGCAGGCTTTTCCAATGTCAATACCCGCGCCGATAGCTGCTGCTACAGGCTCCTCGATGATGGCTACCTCACGGGCTCCTGCCTGATAGGTCGCATCCTCCACCGCCTTTTTCTCCACTTCCGTAGCGCCGCTGGGAATACATACGCTGATCCGCGGCTTTCTTAACGTACGTTTGCCAATGGCTTTGTTGATGAAATATTTCATCATCTTTTCCGTAATGGTGTAGTCAGAAATAACACCCTGGCGCAGCGGACGGACAGCTACGATATTGCCGGGGGTACGTCCGATCATCAGACGGGCTTCCTCTCCGATTGCCATGATCTTGTTGGTATCGCGGTCAATGGCTACTACGGACGGTTCTTTTAATACAACGCCTTTTCCTTTAATATATACAAGGATACTGGCTGTTCCTAAGTCGATTCCAATGTCATTGGACATCATTGAAAACATATGAATATTTCCTCCTCATCTCCAGGTGTGGTGCGGCGCATAGCCGCAGGGCAGGCAAAAACAGCCCGGTGTCAGGCCCCTTTTTACAGGCCGGACGGAAGGCTGTGGGTAATTGATTTTACATTTCTTTTATTATATACAATATTCCCGAGTTTTCAAAGGTTTTTTTTCTTTATTTATTTTCTTTATGTTTTTTTAATGTTATGTACATTGTTTAGACATATTTGTTCATTATGATTAGTAATGTTCACCGAGAGGTGGACAGGCCTTTGTTTCAAGTGATTACTTGAAATCACAAAGCTTTTTCATACTCATACCGGACGGAGTGATCCGTCCGGCCCCCCTATTTAATCATATCCCCTCTATGTATTTATGATGATGACCCGTCCGGTACTGCCGGACGGGTTTTCGGCTGTATGGGGAACAAATGGGATAAATCGTTACATTTCCTGTAATAATTTCATAAGGAATTTCATGTTTTTTTTATAGAACGTCCATACTTTTATCACATTTTCAGGGCATACTATAAGAGAATTAGTTACAAGCTTTTTCATACTCATACCCGGACGGAGCGATCCGTCCGGTCCCCCCTTTTTTAACATTTTCTTTTTTATTATACCTACCATTCCATTGCGTGACATCAGTCAGGCAGAAGAATCCCCCTCCGGTACGCCAACGCCGGAGGGGGATTCTTTGTGTCCGCAGCAGCCAGGATCTATCTCACCAAATCATCCCATGAACAAAGAAAAATCATCGATAAAATAGTGATCTGGAAGCTCTGTATGCCCCCACACTTACATTTTCTGGAAAACAAGGATAAAATGCAGAGGATATCCGGCGCGGCGGGGAAAGCGGGCGGGGATTTTAAGACGGGCCGGCCTTTTTAAAACAGCCTTCCGTTCATCCCCGCAGCGCCGTCTGCATCAAGGAGGGCATATTTTATGAATGAAACAATGAAACCATCAACCGGGCGGAGACTGGAACTATTTGTCCGGCATCTTAAGGAGAGGAACCTGTCTGCCAACACCATCTGCGTTTACCGCTGTGCAGTCGAGCAGTTTTACCGGATGTATCCTCAGATGACAGCCCGGAACCTGCAGCTGTACAAGGTGTACCTTTTGGAGCATTACAAGCCTCAGACGGTAAATCTTCGGATCCGGGCATTAAACTGTTTCCTGCAGGATAAGGAAATGAACGCGGATCCGGTGCCTATGATACGGATTCAGCAGAAAACCTATCTGGATAAGATTATCAGCCAGGCGGATTATGAGTATCTGAAACGGCGTCTGGCAGAGGACGAAGAGCTGGTGTATTATTTTGTGATTCGGATGATCACCGCTACCGGAGTGCGCGTCAGTGAACTGGTGACTTTTCAGGTGGAGGACGTGCACCAGGGATATAAGGATATCTATTCCAAGGGAGATAAGATGCGAAGGGTGTATATTCCTTCCCGTTTAAAGGAGGAGCTTTTAAAATGGCCGGAGTTTGCCGCACGCAAAAGCGGAGCGCTGTTTCTGAACCGGTTTGGCGCGCCGGTCACACCATCCGGCGTGAGGACACGGCTTAAGACCTTTGCCGCACGGTACGGACTGGATCCGGAAGTAATGTATCCTCACTCCTTCAGGCACCGGTTTGCAAAAAATTTTATTGAAGCCTGCGGAGATATTGCCTTTCTGTCGGATCTTCTGGGGCATGAAAGCATCGAGACGACCCGAATCTATCTGAGACGAAGCAGTGCGGAGCAGTACCGGATTGTAAATAAGGTGGTTGACTGGTGAAAGGATGGGATGAAGCTATGAAAAATACGGATGAGAAAACCATATCGGCTGTACAGGAACTGGAATGGTTCCGGGAGGTACTTTTGGGGAAAGGAGCCTCTGAAAATACAGTGCGGGTATATCTAGCTTCGGTGCGGCGTTTTTATGAGAGCCATGAAGAGGTGACGGTTGAGGCACTGCAGGCATATAAAAAGGAGCTTCTTAAGGAATGTCGGCCTTCCACCGTCAATACCAGAATCTATGGAATGAATCAATATGTGAAGGCATTAAGGCACTGCCGGAAGGAATGCCAGGAAACCGTATTCGATCCCCCAAACGCAGCGTGCACGGTTCCTGCGGATTTTAAGCTGCCTGCAGTGAAAAGCCAGCAGAAACCATTTCTCAATAATGTAATCTCAAAGAGGGATTATGAAAAGCTGAAACGGGGACTGCGAAAGGATCAGGATCTGTTCTGGTATTTTGTTGTCCGTTTTCTGGGCGCGACCGGAGCCAGAGTCAGCGAACTGGTACAGATCAAGGCGGAGCATATCGCCGTGGGATGTATGGATCTTTATTCAAAAGGCGGAAAAATACGGCGGATCTATTTTCCTGAGACGCTTTGTAAGGAAATGGCTGCATGGCTCAACCAGAGAGGGATGGTTTCAGGATATGTGTTTACCAACCGGAGGGGAAAACCTATCTCTCCCCGGGGCATCAGCGCCCAGCTTAAGGTACTGGCAAAACGATACCGGATCCGGCCGGAAACGGTGTATCCCCATTCCTTCCGTCACCGGTATGCGAAGAACTTTCTGTCCAGATTTAACGATATTTCTCTGCTGGCTGACCTGATGGGCCATGACAGCATCGAAACTACAAGAGTGTATCTGACCCGGTCGTCCCAGGAGCAGCAGGCGGTGATCGACCGGGTGGTGACATGGTAAGACAGTTGATTTTTTTTCATAAAACGGGTATTATACTACTGTTTAAACGTTAGAAGAATTTTTTACTGCGAGGATGGATCTGTATGTATGAATATACCTGGTATCAATGGCTTTGTTTTTTTTATCTCTACTGCTTTTTCGGATGGATCTTTGAATCCTCCTATGTGTCTTTAAAGGAAAAACGGCTGGTAAACCGAGGCTTTCTGAGGCTTCCCATGCTCCCTCTGTACGGAACCGGGGCGGTGATGATGCTGTGGGTGTCTCTTCCAGTGCAGGATAATCTGCTGTTTGTGTATCTGTCGGGCGTAGCGGCGGCTACGGCCCTGGAGTATGTGACGGGCTGGGGGATGGAACGGCTGTTTAAGGTGAAATACTGGGATTACAGCAGCCAGAAGTTTAATCTGAACGGATATATCTGTCTCACCTCTTCGATCGCCTGGGGATTTCTGACACTGTTTCTCACTGAGGTGATCCACAAGCCCATCGAACACTGGGTATTAGGACTTTCAGAGCAGACAGCGATAATTGTGGTATCCGCAGTGACCCTGTGTTTTGTCTATGATACGGTGCAGTCTGTGCGGGCAGCTCTCAGCCTTGCAAAGGTTCTGGATGCGATGACCCGTATGCGGACGGAGTTAGAGGATATCCAGGTACAGATGGCGCTCCTGCGGGATGAGACCGGTCAGAGGCTGGAAGATGTAAAGGAAGAGGCGGCTCAAAAACTGGAAAGCGTCAGGACAGAGGCAGCTACCGTAGCCGGATGGCTGGTAGGCGAAGCTGCAGAGCGCGCCGCCAGTCTGAGGGACGGAGCCGTGGAACGGGCCTCCAGTCTGAAGGACGGAGCTGCGGAACGGGCCGCCAGTCTGAGAGACGGAGCCGTGGAGCAGGCGGCATTTCTGAAAGACGAAGCCCTGTTCTGTGCCCAGCAGTTCAAAACTGGTACAGCAAAAAAAGCAATGCGCCTGAAGGATGAGGCCATGCTCTGCAAAGACACCGGTGAAGAACGGATCCGGGAGCTGTCAAGGCGGGTGGCTGAATTAGCGCGCAAACGTCAGCATCTGGCCCTGCATATGGATTTTTACCGAAAGGGAATCCTGCGCGGCAATCCCACCGCTTCGTCTGTGCGGTTCGGGGCTGCTCTTAAGGAGCTTCGGCAGATTGCAGAGAAACGGAAAAGAAAATAATATTTGAAAAAGGTCCTGAAACCGGTCTGACAGAACCGGCATCAGGGCCTTTTTTATTTACACAACTGTTCAGGACGGCAAAAATACAGGTGCAAGAACAGGCGTTAGGCTCGCTTACAAGCATGATTTTGCACCTGTTTTCACATCAAAGGAATCTCCGATGCTTTCTGAATGACCATAGACATTCAAGAAGAAGTGCCATCTGGAATCGTTACACTTTTATCTGCTTTTGTTTTTCCGTATTGGAATTACATCATCTTATCTACCATGGCCATAACGGCTGCACCCAGGTCAGCTTCCCTGTGGTCTGCATCTTCCAGAGAGGTTCCCTTGACACCGAAGTAGAATTTGATCTTAGGTTCTGTGCCGGAAGGCCTCACACAGATCCATGCGCCGTCCTCCAGGTCATAGTAAAGCACATTGGAGGATGGAAGGCCGGTTGGCTTTACCTCTCCAGATGCCATGTCCTTGACGGTATCCAGCTTATAATCTCTTGCAGACACTACCCTGCAGCCTCCGACTTCGGCGGGCGTATTGTTTCTCAGTGTCTCCATGATGGATTGGATCTTTGCCAGACCCTCAATGCCGGATAAACCGATGGACTTAACAGAATCCTTGTAGTAGCCGTATTTCTCATACATGGCTGTCATAGCATCCCATAGAGTCATGCCCTTCTGCTTATAATAGGCAGCCGCCTCGCAGAGCGCGGCTGTGGCGGAAATAGCGTCTTTATCACGGGCATATGTGCCGATGAGACAGCCATAGCTTTCTTCCATTCCAAAGAGATATGTTCCGGTCCCGGATGTCTCATTTTTAAGAATCTGCTTTCCGATCCACTTAAAGCCGGTGAGAACCTCGATCAGCTCTGTGCCGTAGGCTTTCGCTACCGCATCGATCAGGTTGGTGGATACAATAGATTTTACCACCTGTCCATCTGCCGGGATCTTTCCTGCGGCCTTCTTCTGGCTGAGAACGTATTCGCACAGCAGGGAGCCTGACATATTTCCAGTCAGCGGGATGTATTCTCCCGATTTTGTATCTTTTACATATACGCCCAGGCGGTCGGCATCAGGATCCGTTGCCAGGACAAGGTCAGCATTTTTCTCTTTTGCCAGCTTTAACCCCAATTCAAAAGCTTCCGCTGCCTCTGGATTTGGATAGCTTACAGTGGGGAAATCGCCGTCAGGAAGCTCTTGCTCAGGAACTACATACACATGGGTAAAGCCGATCTCCTTCATCACTCTTCTGGCAGGAATGTTGCCGGTGCCGTGGAGGGGAGTATATACAATAGTGATCTCGTCCTGCATCTCATCAATGGCCTTCTGGTTTACTACCTGGGCCTTTACCTGCGCAATGTATTTGTCGTCAATCTCTTTTCCGATAACCTCATATCTGCCTGCGGCAATGGCGGAAGCTTCGTCAGTGGTCTTTACGCTGGAGAGATCCTCGATGGCCAGAACCTCTTCGGTCACGCCTTTATCGTGAGGAGGCGTAAACTGCGCACCGTCCTCCCAGTATACCTTATAGCCATTGTACTCCGGCGGATTGTGGCTGGCAGTAATGTTGATGCCGGCTGCACAGCCCAGCTCCCGCACAGCAAAGGAGAGTTCCGGTGTAGGACGGAGAGACTCAAATTTGTATGCCTTGATGCCGTTGGCCGCCAGAGTCATAGCTGCCTCCATGGCAAATTCGGGAGACATATGGCGGGAGTCATATGCAATGGCTACTCCCTTATCGGCAGCCCCCTGCTTGATGATATAGTTTGCCAGTCCCTGGGTGGCGCGTCTTACCACATAGATATTCATGCGGTTGATACCAGCCCCAATAATACCCCGCAGGCCGGCTGTTCCAAATTCCAGATCCATGTAAAAACGCTCTTTGATCTCGTTTTCATCGCCTTCAATAGCCCTAAGCTCTGCTTTTGTGGCCTCATCGAAGTACGGATTGGACAGCCATTCCTGATAAATCTTCATATAGTCTTTCATTTTCTATACTCCCTCCTGATTTCCCAATGCATAACAGCGCCTGCATTTTTATGTTTTCGATTATACTACACTGGCCAGAAAAAGAAAAGGATATTCTGTTTCTGCTACACCAACCGTATTTTCTTGACCATCTCACAGAATTCCCGGTTGTTCCTGGTTTTTGAGAAGAGATCCAGAATCTTTTCCACTGCTTCGTCGGGACGGAGAGAGTTCGTTGCCTTGCGCACGATGTCTACTGCCTCGGCTTCTTCCCGTGTCAGGAGAAGATCGTCTCTTCTGGTACCGGATTTTAAAATATCAATTGCCGGGAAAATGCGTTTTTCAGAAAGGCGGCGGTCCAGAACAAGCTCCATGTTGCCGGTTCCTTTAAATTCCTCGTACACTACGTCGTCCATGCGGCTGCCGGTATCTACCAGCGCAGTGGCCAGGATCGTCAGGCTTCCGCCCTCACGCATATTGCGGGCAGCTCCAAAGAAACGTTTCGGCATATAAAGGGCCGCCGGGTCAATACCGCCTGACAGCGTACGGCCGCTGGGAGCTATGGTAAGATTATAAGCCCTGGAAAGGCGTGTAATACTGTCTAAGAGGATGATCACGTCCCTGCCGTGCTCAACCAGACGCTTAGCTCTCTCGATAACCATTTCCGATACGCGCTTATGGCGGTCGGGCTGCTCGTCAAAGGTGGAATAAATCACTTCTACATTAGGGCCTACGATTGCTTCCTTGATATCGGTTACTTCCTCAGGACGCTCGTCGATGAGCAGGATCATCAGGTGCATATCCGGGTGATTGGTGGTAATGGCTCTGGCTACCTGCTTTAAAAGGGTCGTCTTTCCTGCCTTTGGCGGAGAAACGATCATACCTCTCTGGCCTTTTCCTATGGGGGCCAGAAGATCAAGAACACGCATGGCTACCGAAGTGCGTTCTCTGGTATTTTCCATGTGAAGGCGCTGATTAGGGAAAATGGGGGTCAGATCTTCAAAGTTGGGCCGGCGCTCTGTGGCGCTTAAGGGATAGCCGTTTACGGTTTTGATATAAAGAAGGGCGGCAAATTTTTCGGTAATTGCCTTTACTCTTCTGTTTCCCGCTATGATATCGCCGGTTTTCAGGTTGAAACGGCGAATCTGGGAGGGAGCCACATATACATCGTTTTCACCGGGAAGGAAGTTCTCACAGCGGATGAAGCCAAATCCGTCCGGCATGACCTCCAGAATGCCGTTTGCCTCGATGCCGCTGTCCAGCTCCGCCATATCCTGATTGGAAAGGCCTACGGCATCGTTGCGCATCTCAGGACGGGACGGACGGAACTCCTGATTCTCAGTAAACTGGGATGCAGAGACCGGCTGAAAGCTGCGGGCCTCCTGGCGGCTGTCGTTCTGGGTGTCATAACGGTTCTCGCTGCGGTTGTCCGTGCGGCTGGACTGGCGGTTTTCGTAGCGGGAGTTGTAGGTATAAGGCCGGCGCTCGGAAGAAAAGGAACGGGCATCGCGGACTTCATTTGCATCTTTAAAATTGTTTGATTCGCGGGTATCGCGGGGTTCTCTGGCCTCTTTCTGCTCCCTCTGTGCACCGGGCGTTTCCGTCTCTCTGCGGGACCGCGGAGTGTGAGGAGCTCTGGCTGTCCTGGCAGGCCTGGACGGCGAAGCCGCAGGAGCCGCAGGACTATTCTCTTTCCCGCTATTCTCTCTCCCGCTTTCCTCCTTCTGGCATAAAAGATCTATGATCTCTGCTTTTCTGAGCGCACTGATCCCCTTTAGTCCCTGGGATCTGGCTAATTCCCTAAGTTCTGCCAAAGGCAGCGTCTGTAATTTTTCTCGCATATCTGTTCTCCTTATTTCTATGGGGCAGGACGCAGGCGTACGCCTGTTTTTATGTGTTTCTGAATAATCCTGTATTGCTGTATCATTGGTTCTTTTGAAAAATGATCTTGGGGATGTTGTCCAGTTCCTGAGGGGAGCTGGTCATAGATGAATCCGAAACGGAGGACGGACAAGCCGGCAGCCTGCCGTCCTGCCCTTATACAGATATTATAGCCTCTGTTCCCACTGATTGTAAAGTTTAATTTTTCAGCCACTCCATATGTTTTCGGATCTGTCTCTCATATCCGTTATCCGATGGCTCATAAAAGACAGCGCCTTCCATACCGTCAGGCAGATACTGCTGCTTTACATAGTGCCTGGGGTAATCGTGTGCATAAAGATAACCATTTCCATGGCCCAGATCGGCAGCCCCCCTGTAGTGACGATCCTGAAGATGAACCGGAACCGGATTGGAGCGTGTGGTCTTTACCGTATCCATAGCGGCCTGAATGGCCAGACAGGCGGCATTGCTCTTGGGGGCACAGGCCACATAGGTCACGGCCTGTGAAAGGATGATCTGGGCCTCAGGCATACCAATGCGCTCGGCAGCCTGCGCGGCGCTTACCGCTACTGTCAGCGCCTGAGGATCGGCGTTTCCCACATCCTCTGACGCGCAGATCATAATCCGGCGGGCGATGAACTTGATATCCTCTCCCGCATACAGCATACGGGCCAGGTAGTAGACCGCCGCGTCAGGATCCGAGCCCCGCATACTTTTAATAAAAGCGGAAATGGTATCGTAATGGCTGTCCCCGTTCTTATCATAGCGCACAGCCCGTTTCTGAATACATTCCTGCGCCGCAGCCAGATCGATATGGATTTTCCCGTCCCCGCTGCGCTGCGTGGTAAGAACTCCCAGCTCTATGGCATTTAAGGCGGCCCTGGCGTCCCCTCCCGCAGCATCGGCAAGAAACTGAGCGGCGTCTGAATCAATGACCGCCTGATACGTTCCCATTCCCCGTTCTTCATCGGTGACAGCGCGGCGTATCAGCTCCAGGATATCTGATTTTTCCAGCGGCTTAAGCTCAAAGATGCGGGAGCGGGAAATCAGCGCACTGTTGACCTCAAAATAAGGATTTTCCGTAGTTGCGCCGATCAGAATCAGCGTTCCGTCCTCTACAAAGGGGAGAAGGTAATCCTGCTGACCCTTGTTGAAACGGTGAATCTCATCTACAAACAGGATGGTCTTTCGGCCGTACATTCCCATGCTGTCCTTTGCCACAGCCACGATCTCTTCCATATCCTTTTTCCCTGCTACCGTCGCGTTGATCTGCTTGAAATCAGCGCTGGTGGTGTTGGCGATTACTTTTGCAAGGGTAGTCTTTCCGGTGCCGGGCGGGCCGTAAAAAATCAGCGAGCCCAGCTTATCAGCCTTGATGGCCCGGTAAAGCAGTTTGTCCTTTCCAATGATATGCTGCTGGCCTACCACCTCCTCAAGAGTTTTTGGGCGAAGCCTGGAAGCCAGAGGCGCTTCTTTTTCCATTGTATTTTCTCTCATATAATCAAACAGGTTCATTTTTTATTCCTTTTTCATGTTGGCGGGGTTTTACGGAATGTTTTTGTGAAATATCAGTCGATCAGCAGCTCATCGGCGGTTACAAAGGTATAGCCTTCCTTTTGAAGGATATCCGCCAGTTCCAGAGCAGCTGATACGGATGTGCCAAAAATATCATGCATCAATATAATATCCCCATCTTCCACATCTTTCAAGACCCTCTTTACGATCCGCTCCCTGTCCTTTAGCTTCCAGTCCAGAGAATCCACAGACCAGAGGACGGTTGTCATGCCCGCCTGACATTCCAGTTCCTCGTTCCAGTCTCCGTAAGGAGGGCGCATATATTCGGGAGCCGAGCCGGTAATAGACTGAATCAGCGTGCTGGTGCGGTCCAGGGCCTGGCAGACAGCAGAGGTTTTTGCCTTTGTGAGGGGAACATGGTTATAGCTGTGGTTTCCGATCAGATGGCCCTCCGCTTTCATCCGCGCTACGATGGCTTCATTGCCTGGAATACTGCTTCCCATGAGAAAGAAGGTGGCGGGAATCCCTCTGGCTTTTAAGCCGTCTAGGAGAACCGGAGTATGGATGGGATCAGGGCCGTCATCGAAGGTAAGCGCCACGTATTTTTCCGTCCGGGGCGCTTCCGGAGCAGAAACGGCGGCGGAAGGGGCCGGGATGAATATGATTTGGATCAGGAATGCCAAAAGAAAGAGATCCGCCGCCAGGATGACGGAAAGCAGGCGGATGGATTGCTTGAATTTCACAGGTTACAAGAGCCTCCCGGCAGACTGCATATATTGATTATATGATATGGCCGGGAGCGGGAAACTAGAACACGGGGTGCTGCATTTTGCGGCGCCCCGTCTGAATATACATGATGTTAGAGTTATAAAGAATGGATATTATTACTGCTCTCCCGGCTTTGTCCCGGTCACTACCTGGGACTGAGACGTGGATGAACTGACGCCGGGGCCTCCGTTGATTCCGGTTACCGTACCGGATGGGGAGCCGGTTTGGGAGGAAGCGCCATCGGAACTGTTGTTTCCGTTGGATGGAATAATGATGGTTCCTGAAGAGGATTCATTTCCGGCAGCGGTTCCCGGCGCGCCAGAAGAGGAACCGGTATTCTCAGGAGGTGTTCCCGGAGCCTCAGAGCCTGTGTTGCCGGATACAGCGCCGCTCTCTCCCTGCTGGCTTAAGCTTCCATCGGCAGCAGCCTGATAGGTGACTCCTCCGATGTCCACTGCCCGGTCGGATACCATGCGGCCGGTAGAGGGATCCATATAGTAGTGAAGACCGTTTACCTCGATCATGCCGACAGCCATGCGGCCGCTGCCGTCAAAGTAGTACCAGGCTCCGTCCAGCTGACGCCAGCCAGTAGCCATGGCACCGGAGGTTTTCAGATAATATTTGCCATCTGCATCATTGAGCCAGCCGGTCTGCATCACGCCGCTCTGGTCAGAATAATACCAGGTTCCATTATCATTGATCCATCCCTTCATCATAGCGCCGGACGGATCCAGATAATACCATTTTCCATTCTGGCTGGTCCAGCCCACAGCCATTTTCCCGGAGGGTTCCATATAGTAGCGCTTGCCGTCGATCTCCAGCCAGCCAGTCTGCATCACGCCCTCCTGATTGGAATAATACCAGACACCTCCGTCATTGATCCATCCCTTCTTCACCGCTCCTGAGCTGCCCAGATAATACCATTTCCCATCGTCCTGACGCCAGCCGGTCTGCATCTTTCCGGTGGTCTCATCCAGATAGTAGCGGACGCCGGAAACGGTGATCCAGCCGGTGGAGGCAAGGCCTTCTTCGTCCATATAGTACCAGTCGCTTCCGTCCTGGGCCCATGCGTTCTTCTGCTTGGTATAATTGCTGTAGTAATACCGTCTGCCGTCAATGGTACGCCAGGTATTCGCAGGAATCACAGAGGTGAAATCTTTAAACTGGAAGTCAATATCCACATTTCCATTGATACCGTTTACAGAGCCGGTACTGGTGGCCTGCCACATAACGGGATTTTCGTAGGTTGGGCGGGCGGAGTAACGGGCCACCCATACGGGATAATCCATCAGATTCATGTCCAGCTTGTTTTTCAGCCAGTTCTCATTTGCATAGATAATAGGATAATACCCCGCAGAAGAGATTTTGCTGCAGAACGCATTGGCAATGGCCGCCAGGTCCGCTTTTGAAAGATTTCCCTGGGTTGAGTCCTCCATATCGAATGCCACGGGGTAGGAAATGGGGTAATCATGGATCAGATCCAGAACAAAGTCAGCCTCTGCCTCTGCCATTTCCACCGTAGTCGCCAGGGAATAGATATACACGCCTACCTTGACGCCTGCGGCGCTGGCCTGCTGGATATTCCGATGGAAATAGGGGTCAACGGCACCCTTGGAGCGTGTTCCCAGCATCACGAAGGATACGTCGTCTGCAGCTACCTGGCTCCAGTTGATCTCGCCCTGCCATCTGGATACGTCGATACCTCTTGCAAGGACGTTCTGGATGGAACTGCCGTCGGGCATCTGATACACACCGTTTACCTTTTTCCAGGCGTTTGTATTGGTCTGCGACGTATCGGTGCTCTTTGCTCCCGTGTTCTGGGAACCGGTCTCTGTATTGCCGGAAGAGGTATTATTTCCTGTCGCTCCGGGGCCGCCTGAAGTAACCTGCCCTGTCTGGGAACCGGTCTCTCCCGGCCCGATGGCGTAGACAGTGGCCGCCGGCCCCAGAGTGCCGGCTCCCAGTATGCCTGCCAGCAGCAAAGCCTGGCAGCGCTTTTTCATCTCCTGTTTCCTTTTCATGATCGTCTCCTCAGTCTTACTTTTTCCTGCGCATATGGCGCAGGACGTATACACAAACAGGGGGACGCCGTCAGCTTATCCCGCCGCAGCATCCCCCTGTTATATCCGAGCGGGAATGAGATTCAGACACGCTCTCCTGCGCCTTTGTCTGTAAACGCCATGCGTTCCCAAAGGCGTATCCTGTTATGATCACTCATCAGCCTGGACCGTCGGTGCGTCCTGCCGTCAGAGAGCTGTCAGTTCCAGTTCCGGAAGGACCGGTTGTGCTGGTTGTGCTGGTGCCGGAAGAGCTTCCGGGACCGGCGGAGCCTGAACTGCCTGAACCTTTCGATACGCCGGGACCTCCGTTTTCACCGGTCACTCCGCCGGTGGAGGACTGGCTGCCTCCAGTCGGGGTCTGGGCGGATACGCCGTTTGCATTCTGGCATACGCCGGAGGCATCAAAGGTGTAGGATGTACCATTGATATCCAGGGTAGTTCCTGCCGTCATCACGCCGCCGTCCGCAGGATTCAGGTAATAATACTTGCTGTCTACCAGGATCCAGCCTGTCATCATATGGCCGTTGCTGTTAAAGTAATACCACTTTCCGTCGATCTGCTTCCAGCCTACGGACATCTTGCCGTTGGTCATATCCATATAATACTTGTTTCCCTCGCTGTCGCTGAGCCAGCCGATCAGCATACGGCCGTCTGTATTCAAGTAGAAGTAATCCTGGTCTACCTTGGCCCAGCCAGTCATCATCTTGCCGTCTGTGCCGAAGAGATACCAGCTATCCTTGATCTGCGCCCAGGCATTCACTACGCACTTGCCGTTATCCTGGAAATAATACCAGGCTCCGTCCATCTGACGCCAGCCCGTTCCCATGCTCCCGTCGCCGCGCATGAAATAATAGTCATCACCGATCCTTAACCAGCCCGTAACCATGGTGCCGTCATCCAGCATATAGTACCATTTGCCGTATTCGGGGTTGATCCATCCCTTTGCCATCAGGCCGCCGGGACGGAAGAAGTACCACTTGCCGTCGATCTGTTTAAATCCGGTGGTCATATAGCCGGTGGAAAGATCCATATAATACCAGCCCTCGCTGGTCTGAAGCCATCCTGTATGGGTCTTGCCCTGATAGATATACGTCCAGTGATCGTTCGACTTGGTCCATCCGTCTGCCGCATATGATGTAAACGCCGTCCCCATGGCCATGGCGCCGATCATACCGGCTGCTGCCAGTGCAGCCAGGTATTTCTTATGTTTCATGCCTTTGTCTCCTCCTGTTCCTTTTGGCGCGCCAAAACGCTTCCCTGCTTTGTCTGCATTGTGAGCAGAAAACCGCTCCGGAACGCCCCGATATACTTCCAGAGGGTTGTCCTTCTGTGTTGTCATAATTTTGATTATACCACAGATCCGTCCCGAAAAAGGTAACGATTTTATTACAATTTCGTAAATTTTATCGGAGCGCCTGAAGTTTCTTATAGTAGCCCTTTGCGTAGCGGTACATGATGATGGTGTATTCCCCAAATTCTTCGCCCAGGGACGCCTTGTACACAGCCCACAGGCACCAGAGGAAGCCGCCCAGTGCGGCGTTTGCAAAGACCGCGTAATACTCTTCTTTTTCAGGTCTGCGCTGCAAATACAGTTCTAACAGCCGCTTTGTCTGCTCCTCGTCATAGTAAGAGTAGATGGCTGCCATGGAAATGTCCATCACCGGATCGCACATCCCGGCATACTCCCAGTCGAGAAGTTTTGCACTGCCGTCCGGAAACATAAGGAAGTTATCCACATTTGCATCGATATGGCAGAGGCACTTCGGACGGTTCATACGGTCTAAGCGGTCCATAAGTTCATTCATCCATCCCCTGACCTGGCCATAATCCTCAAAGGGAATGCCCCCATGCTCCAGGCAGAGCCGTTCATAAAATCCGATCCGCTCCCGGATATCGAAGGAATGCCCCACCTTCAGGCCCGACTGGTGAAGCTTTCGGATGATTCCCATACAGGTTTCCATATCTTTCCAGTTTTCTGCATCCGCCGTCCGGGTTCCCTCATAGTACCGTGCAATCTTGTAGCCGGTATCAGGGTTCATATAAAGAACCTCCTCCGTAATTCCCAGAGAAGCCACTGTATCATAGACCGCCTTTTCCTGTCGGCGGTTGATGAGAAGTCCTGTTCCCGGTCCGGGAATGCGGCAGATGCAGCGGCTGCCGTTTACCCGGAATAAAAAGGATTTGTTTGTCATTCCCGCCTTCAGACAGCAGATATCGGTGATCTCTGACTCTGGCACCTCAAAAACCCTGGATACCAGATCCATGGCCGCGTTGTCAGAATGGTTCTGATATCTGGGATCGAACAGGCGCAGTTCTTCCAGGTTCTCAAACTCATAGACCTGATCCCTGGGCTGGCGGTTGGCGTACATCTCGATCTGATCCCACCCGGAGGCCTTCTGGCCGGAGGACGTTTCCGCCCTGGCAAGCAGATCTCCCCCCTCCGCTTCCAGGCGGCGCTTTGCCTCGCCCTTCAGCATATCCACATAGGGCTGTTCCCAATAGAACTGTTCCGTTCCCGGCGTTTCATAATAGGCTTCCAGCACCGGAAGGAACCGGGCAGAAAATTCTCTGGACAGATAAACCGGGCCGTACATGACCCACTGATCCTTTCCGCCTACATTTACATCCGTAATCCTCCCCTTTTTGTTGAAGGTCAGGCACCATTCCCTGGTATCGCCCTCCTTAAAAGCGGCGCTGTACCAGGCTCCGCACTCGTAGGCATGGTACATATTTTCCCGCAGCCAGTTGTCTGAAGATAATATGTACATATTCCGGCCCTGCAGCAGATGTCTGGCCCGGTAGACCGTAGCCAGGGTGTTCTTGCAGGAATATTCGGGATTGTATAGAAGCTTTACGTTATATTTATCAATCAGATACTCAAATTTTTCCTTCAGATATCCCACCGCAATGGTGATATCCTCTACTCCAGCCTCATAAAGCTGACGGATCTGGCGCTCGATCATACGCTCGCCGAATACCTCTAAAAGGCCTTTGGGCGTCTCAAAGGTCAGCGGCACGAACCGGGAGCCAAAGCCCGCAGCGATGATCAGGGCGCCGTCCACCTTATAAGGGGCCAGAAGTTCTCTGCCCCTATCCGTCAGGGCCAGCTCTCTGCCCTTTTCTCCATCTCTCTCTCTGATAAAGCCTTTTTCCAGACATTCCCTTATCAGCCCGTTGACTGTTCCCAGAGACAGATCCATACTCTTTGCCAGCTCCCTCTGTGTAATGCCGGGACACTCTAAAATATTCCTGCATATCAATCCGTATCGATCCATATGATCCTCCATATTCCATGCTGTACGTTTTTGCACCTTGGGTTTTTATTTCCGTATGCTCCGCCTGTGTTCATTTTATCATTTTATCATGAATATATGAACATTATAGCACAGAAAATGAGAAATGCAAGGGCCGGCTGTATGAATCAGCCGGCCCCTGGTCGTTTCTGTCTGTGGTCTTTATTTTGCATTTCCCAGAACAATGGCGTTTACTGCCTCTGTAAGATCCACTACCTGAGATCTTGGAACCAGAGATACGGTTTTTCCGTCTGCCTGGGCCAGGCAGTGGCTTCCATCATAGCGGTAGAAAGCCAGAGAAACCTGGGGTGTAACCTCATTTTCCAGATGAACCGTCAGCCGGATCTCCTCCTTCTGTTTTGGTTCCTCCTGTGTAAAGCTGTCTGCCTTCAAACCTTCCAGCGCAGACTTTAAGTCAGCCATATCAAGCTTCTCTTCCTGGTAATACCAGGTGCGGTCTTTCTTGCCGCCTTTGGAGGTAAGACTGTAGTCATTTCCCTCCAGAGAAATATCGATTCCTGTGATATCCTCTGCATCCGCCCAGAAAACTTCTTTATGGCGCAGGTCATCATATTTCATGGCCATAAGCGCTTTATAATCCCCGGAGGACAGCTTATATGCGATATGAGAGCCGTTTACCCGCGCATAAGCGGTGATCTCCTCATCCTTTTCATTTTCCTCTTTTTCCTTTTCTGCCTTCTTTTTCTCTTTCGGATCGCGGCTGATACTCAGGGTAAAGGTTCCAGACGTCTGCTCTTTATCCTTATTTTTAGAGGTATAATCTGCCTCTATCGTAAGCTCCGGCGCATCCAGACCGTATGTGCCCCACTCTTCATCAGAAACATAGTAGGACGCGTAATCAGAGAGATTCAGGTTCTGGAGGGTTTTTATATAGGCGTTTACCAGTTTTGGATCCAGAGGGAGCAGATTTTCTCCATCCCGCTTAAAGTAGACGTCTGCGCTGCTGTAGGAAGCCTTGCTGTCCTCGCTGTAAACCACCTCATAGGTCTCCGGCCCGGTAAACCGTATGTCAGTCACCTTATCAAGGGCCGGCACCTTATCCCGGTTTAGCATATCCTTTAAACCGGCATTAAAATAATTCAGCGGATCGTCCTTTACCAGATAGACCTTTCCGTCTCCGATGGATACATACCGTTCTGAATCCATATTGCTGAAATTTCCCAGACGCACATCATAGCTCTTATCCGCAGTCTCCAGATGGATGGTGCAGACCGGGTGATCCAGCCCATACTGTCCATAATCGTCTACATCATCAATGACAAAGGATACGCCGAACTGCTCAAACGGCTTTAAGAGTTCCTGCATCTTATCTGTGCTGACAGGGAAGTTCCCGTCCTTGTCATAAGTCCAGGTTCCGTCCTCCCCCTTGTGGAAGGAAAGGCTTTCAGACTCATTTTCCCATGAGAGGGCGGAAACACTGTCCTGAGGTATTTCAAGGATGATCTCATCGCTGTTTTTGATCTTTTCCTTATGATGTTCTGTTTTAACCACGCCTACAGCCGCCGCTGACAGAACAGCCAGAGCGCCTAACAGGATATATAATCGTTTAGCCCGCTTCATTCTGCATTCTCCTTCTTCTCATTACTACACAAATGCCGATCCCCAGATAGATCAGAGGGAATATTCCAATCATCATGGCCTGGAGCATGGCGGAGGTAGAGTCGCTGATAGTCAGGTAATTGTAATTTAAGGACTTGCTGCGGATCGCCATGGCCTCGCTCTGCCCGATCATGGAAGAAATGGCGTTCATACCAAGGTTATTGTTGGCGCCGGAGGAAAGGGCATTGTACATATCCTCCAAAAAGTCCGAGGATCCGAACCAGAGGATCTGACCGTCATTTTCGCAGGCGATGGATACAGCTGCCGCAAATGGGCCGTCAATATCCCCTTCTTCCTTTTCATAGGTGGAAAGATTATAACCGGCTGTCTTGCTGAAGGCTTCCGCTGTGGTTGACAAAAGAGTGGTTACTCTGCCCGCAGCCTCTGTCTCGTCTACCTTCAGTCCCTCAACCAGGGGAAGGATGGGGTAATAGTGCTCCTCTATCAGAGGATCTGTAATGGAACTGCTTTCCATCTCAGGAAGCAGGGCGTAGGGTGTCTGAAGGGCATAGTGCTCTCTGTCTCCCTCTACTACGACTCCCTCCTCTGCCGTCACACCGTATTCCTCTATCAGGCCGTGGAGGTTAACAAGACTTCCTTCCTTTACAGGGCCTGCTGCCACAAAAAGCTTTCCGCCGTTTTTGGTATAGGATGACAGAATTTCCTTTTCCGCCTCGGAAATATCGCTGGAAGGTCCGTAGATCATGATGCCGTCAGCATCTTCCGGAACTGAATCCACATTCAGCAGGGACAGCTGATCCAGCTGTATATTTTCTTTTTCGATCTGCTCTTTAAAGGAGGCGGGCAGTTCCTTCTCCCCGTGTCCCTCTAAAAGATACATCTTCGGCTGCTCTTCGTTGACGACGTAATCGATGGCGGAGGTAATGGCCCCTTCTCCGTCAAAGGACGTATTATAAGAGTAGGAATAAACATCTGCTTCCTTAACGTAGATATCATCATAGCTGATAAAGCGGCTGCGTTCCCCGGACTCTACTACAAGGCTGTTGTTCGCCACAGTCTCGTCGGTATAGTTTTTTGCAAAGGTGGGATATACATCCGGATTTTTCTTTACCACCTGGATGTGATCTGAAAGGCTGTCATACTTATTCAGCAGGTTTTCAATGACCGGATCTTCCTTGTCTGCCTGTACGATCCAGTAAATTGTCACGTCTTTATCAAGCCCGTTTACCACTGCTTTTGTGTTGCTGGTAATGGAATACAGTTTGGATGAGCTGATGTCATATTTTGTCAGGTTGTCCGGCAAAGCCCCGGCCAGTATATTGATCACGATCAGCATCGCCAGCACTACTGCTGTAACGATCAGGGAATAGGCTCCGCCCCGAAGCGCATTGCGGTTCTGCTTCATCAGTTATACCTCCTTTTTTCCAGTGACTGCACCGATAAAAACAGGAAAAATGCGGCAAAGGTCACAAAATACACAATGGCCGTGAGATCAAATACGCCATTTACAAAGACATTGAACCGCGCAAACAGCGACAGCGTTTTCATAAGAGAGGGCAGAAGCCCCGCCAGGATCTCCCTGTCAGCAAAATACAGAATCAGCACTGCACCGCCGCCCAGGAAATAAAAGCCATAGGCCAGATTTTCATTTTTTGTAAGATACCGTATAACCAGTCCCAGGATAATAACCAGGACAAACAGGGCGATCAGAGAACCGGCCGCCGTAGAGGAGACATAGGCTGACAGGCTGGTGCTGTAATAGTTAAGCAGGATCACCGCAATCCCGATACCTGCAGCAAAGCCCTGATTATCTGTCAGAGATGAAATAAAGATCCCCAGCGCAATCAGAGCCGCTCCCAGCGCAAAAAAGGCAAAAATAGAACCGTAGGAGGTTGGCAGATATACGTCACCGAACCGTGAAAATACCAGGGGGTACAGGGAAATAACGGCCAACGGGATCAAATATACGATCAGAAGAGCCAGATATTTTCCCAGCACCACCTGGGTAGTGGAAATAGGGAGCGCATATAAAAGCTGGTCTGTCCTCTGTTTTCTCTCCTCGGCGATGACGCGCATGGTCAGGATGGGAACGATCACCACAAAGACCAGGCTGCCGAAGCTTAAGACAAACTCAAAGTTGCTGACTGCTGCCTGAAGGTTGTAAAGAGTGGCTCCAAGACCTACAAAGGCCAGCAAAAACGCGCCGAATACATAGGCGGTCAGTGAATGAAAATAATTGCGCAGCTCGTGCTTTAACACAGCGGTCATACCGTCTCCTCCTCTCCCTTTTCCGTCAGCTCTATGAATATCTCCTCTAAATCAGCCTTTCTTACATTCATCTCCAAAAGCACACAGTCTCTTGCGGCAAAGCTGCTAAACAGGCTCCGTGATACCTCATAGATGTCCTCGCAGTCGGACCGGAGGCTGACGGCGGTGCGCCCCTCATTCTTTTCTTCTATGGAAATATCTGTGATATGTTCGATCCCGGCCAGGATATCCCTGGTCTCTTCCCCGGACGCCTCTGCAAGCAGGGTAATCTCACCGGGAGAAAGAAGGCGTTTTTCCAGATTTTCCGGTTCGTCAAAGGCAATGAGTTTCCCCTTTGCGATAATGAGGATCTTCTCACAAATGGTCTGCACCTCAGAAAGGATATGGGAACTGAAGATAACCGTGTGCTCCCGGCCCAGATCCCGGATCAGGTCACGGATCTCAATGATCTGCAGGGGATCCAGTCCCACAGTAGGCTCATCCAGGATAATAACTTTGGGATCCCCCAAAAGAGCCTGGGCGATTCCCACTCTCTGTTTGTAGCCCTTGGACAATGCGCTGATACGGCGGTTTCTTACCTCCGTTAAGCCTGTCCGTTCCAGCACACTGCCGATCTGGCGCTCCAGCTCCTTTCCCTTAATTCCCTTTGCCTCCCCCACAAACCTCAGGTATTCCATCGGTGTCTCATTCATATAAAGGGGCGGCTGCTCCGGGAGATAACCGATCCTTCGCTTTGCCTCAGCCGGTTCCTCAAAAATATCAAAGCCCTCGATCTTTACGCTTCCCTTTGTAGCCGACAAGCATCCGGTCATGATGTTCATGGTGGTGGATTTTCCTGCTCCGTTTGGGCCTAAAAAGCCGTACACATGACCGCCCTCTATCTCAAAGGACAGATCATCCACTGCCGTCACATCGCCGTAGCATTTTGTCAAATGCTCAACCTGTATCATGGTAAACCTCCTACTTGTGTTCTTCATTCTCGCATTATAACAATTTATGCTGAAATGACGCTGAAAATTTCTTCAGGAGGCAGTATTTGCAAAAAAACACCTTTTATAAACAGGTCAGTTCCACTGAAAAACTGTTGATCCCGCCTCTGCTCTCTGCCTTTATCTTTCCCTTGTGCAGCTGTACGATGCGTTCAGCGATGGAAAGGCCCAGTCCGTAGCTGCCTGAGGCACTGCGGGCAGAGTCGGCGCGGTAGAACCGTTTAAACAGCTGGCGCAGCTCCTCCGGCGAAATGGGCGCGCCCTCATTTTCCACCGCAAGCACGCAGCGGCTCTTTCCCTGTCTTTTAAGCCTTACCCAGACTCTTCCATTTTCCGCGGAATATTTACAGGCATTGTCCAAAAGGATCTCAAGCAGCTGACGCAGCCGTTCCTCTGACCCCCATACCCATATTTCTTCCTCTATCTCTGAAAACAGGCTGAGCCCATGCTCAAAATAAACCGGCTCAAAGGGCAGGATTCCGTCAGCAATCAGGCGGCTTATATCCACTGTGGCAAAGACCTCCTCCGTCTGGCCGCTGTCCGCCCTGGCAAGATCCAGCATCTGCTCAATCAGCCCCCGCATCTGCCGGGACATGGTGAGGATGCCCTCCGAAAACTGTTTTCTCTTCTCCTCTTCACAGCCTGGGGACTGCAAAAGCTCTGCATTGGTCATGATCACGGTCAGAGGAGTCTTAAGCTCATGGGAGGCGTCCGCCACAAACTGGCGCTGCTGCCTCCAGGCCTCCTCCACCGGCCTTACGGCCCAGCCGGAAAGCCAGATGCTCACGGCCAGAAAGACCGCAAAGCTGACCGCCGCAATCAGGGAGCAGTTTCTCACCAGCCCTCTTAACGCTGCCGTCTCACTGGAGATATCAGCAAACACAAGGCTGTGCGTGAGATGGGTATTGGTTCGGTAATACCGCAGCCCATATTCCTTCAGCACTCCTATGCTTTTGGGGGCGGAGAGGGCTTTTACGATCAGATCGTGCAGGAACTCCTGATCCGACAGATCATAATAGCCTCCGCTGCTTGCAATCAGTTCTCCCCCCGGCCCCAGCTGCAGAATAAAAAAGGGCAGACGGATCTGTTCGCTTTGCTCCCCCGGAACGCCGATCTGAAAGGGATTTCGGGCTATGCTCTCCATCATGCGGATGCTCTTATCTTCCAGGTCAGACCTTGTAAAATGGTATACCAGACCAAAAACAGCGCTCAGCATGAGCGCTACAATAGTCATATTGATGACTACAAATTTCACTCGCAGCCTACGAATCATGTTCTGCCACCTCCAGATGATAACCCATTCTTCGGATTGCCTCGATCCGCACATTGGAGCCGATGCTTAGAAGCTTTTTCCTCAAAAAGCCCATATAAACCTCCACATGGTTTTCCACCGCATCAGAATCATACCCCCATACTCTGGCAAGAATAGTCTCCTTTGACAGGTTTCCTGCCCCGGACTGAAACAAAAGGCGCAGGATATCAAATTCCTTTGCAGAAAGCCGTATTTCCTTTCCTGCGCAGCTTAAGACGGCGGTGGACAGATCCAGGATCGTATTGCCAAACCCCATCTCATCCACCTGACTCCCCTGCCTGCGCAGCAGGGCGCGCACGCAGGCCGTCAGTTCCCTGGAATCAAAGGGCTTTGTCAGGTAATAGTCGGCTCCTGCGTCCAGTCCCGTGATCCTGTCCTCCAGCCCCGAACGGGCCGTCAGCATCAGAATAGGCGTTCCCAGATGGCTGGACCGAAGGGCCTTTGCCACCTCATACCCATTTTTCCCCGGCATCATCACATCCAGGATCACCAGGTCGTATACCCCGGTCCGGGCATAGGAAAGTCCCGTTTCCCCGTCATGTACCGCCTCTGCCTCAAAGCCCTGGTTCCTCAAAAGTTCCTCTATGGATCCGGCTAACAGCCGTTCATCCTCTACGATCAGTATTTTCATGTGTGATGACACGCCTCCTTTTCTTTTGCCATTATACATCAGATCGGAACAGGAAAAAAGATTCTGGATTGTGATTTTGCGCTGGAAAAACCAGCCGGAGCCTTTTAAGCAGGCATTCCGGCTGGTTTCTGTTTATGAATGAATATGTAATTATACCTCGAAAATCAGATCGCCGTAGCTTGGCATGGGCCAGAGTTCCTTGTCTACCAGCATCTCCAGCCGGTCTACCGGGGCTCTTAAGGCCTCCATGGCAGGAACTACCTCACTGTGGCAAGCCACTGCCTGATCTCTTCCGCTCTCCATTGCGGCGCACCTGTTGTTTACATCCTCAAGAGCAGCCAAAGCCGTCTTTGTCTCTGTTAAGAGATCCGAGGACTCTAAGAGAAGCTCTGTCTGAGTGCTGACATCCGCCTCCGGGCAGGCATTTCTGACTGCGGAAATGGAGCCTGCAAGCTGGGCAGTGTAGCGGATCACAGCCGGAATGATCTGCTTTCCGGCCATATCCACCATGGTTTTTGCCTCGATGTTAATGCTCTTTGCGTAGCTCTCATACTCAACCTCGGCGCGGGACTCCAGCTCAGCCCTGGTAAACACGCCAAATTCCTCAAAGAGTTTTACCGCCTTATCTGTCACAAGGGCGGGAATGGCGTCTACCATGGAGCGGATATTGGGAAGCCCTCTCTTTTCAGCTTCCTGAACCCACTCGTCGGAGTAGCCGTTTCCATTGAAAATGACTCTCCTGTGTGCGGCCAGAAGCTCCTTTATCATATCATGGACAGCCAGATCAAAGTCGTCCGCCTTCTCCAGGATATCCGCAGCCTCTTTGAACGCTTCTGCCACAATGGTATTTAATACAGTGTTGGCAGACGCCACGGAATCAGAAGAGCCTACCATGCGGAACTCAAATTTATTTCCTGTAAAGGCAAAGGGCGAGGTACGGTTGCGGTCCGTAGCGTCCTTATCCAGGTCAGGAAGAATGTTCACTCCGGTGCGCAGGGTGCCGCCCTTCTTGGAGTGGGTAGCTTCGCCGGTATCGCAGAGCTGGTCGATAACATCCTCCAGCTGCTCCCCAAGGAAGATGGAGATGATGGCTGGCGGAGCCTCGTTTGCACCCAGTCTGTGATCATTCCCCACGTCGGAAGCGGACTCTCTTAAAAGATCCGCATGACGGTCTACCGCCTTGATGATGCAGGCTAATACCAGAAGGAACTGAATGTTCTCATGAGGCGTATCGCCGGGATTCATCAGGTTGGTGCCGTCGTCTGCGGTAAGCGACCAGTTATTGTGCTTGCCGGAACCGTTTACGCCTGCAAACGGTTTCTCATGGAGCAGGCAGGCCATTCCGTGGCGTCCGGCCACTTTCTTTAAGGTCTCCATGATGATCTGGTTGTGGTCTACAGCCTGGTTTACTCCCTCATAGATAGGAGCCAGCTCATGCTGCGCGGGAGCCACCTCGTTGTGCTGCGTTTTTGCAGGCACGCCCAGCTTCCAAAGCTCTTTGTTTACATCATTCATATATGCACCCACACGCTCCCGGATGATGCCGAAATAGTGATCGTCCATCTCCTGGCCCTTTGGCGGCATAGCGCCGAATAAGGTGCGTCCGGTATAGATCAGGTCTTTTCTCTGCAGATACTTCTGACGGTCAACCAGGAAGTATTCCTGCTCCGGGCCTACGGACGGATTCACACGCTTTGCGGTGGTGTTTCCAAAGAGGCGCAGGATCCTTAAGGCCTGCTCATTCACTGCCTGCATGGAACGCAGCAGAGGCGTTTTCTTGTCCAGGGCCTCTCCCTTATAGGAGCAGAAGGAGGTTGGGATGCAGAGCGTCACGCCGATGGCATCCTCTTTTAAGAAGGCCGGAGAGGTACAGTCCCAGACGGTATAGCCTCTGGCCTCAAAGGTGGCGCGCAGTCCGCCGGAGGGGAAGGAGGAGGCGTCCGGCTCGCCCTTGATCAGCTCTTTGCCGGAAAATTCCATAATGACCTTGCCGTCTACCGGGGCAGAGATGAAAGAATCATGCTTCTCCGCAGTCACACCGGTGAGAGGCTGGAACCAGTGGGTAAAATGGGTGGCACCATGCTCAATGGCCCAGTCCTTCATGGCGTGGGCTACCACATCCGCAATGCTGGGATCCAGCTCCGCACCATCCTCAATGGTCTTTTTCAGTTTTTTGTACACACTCTTTGGCAGGCGGTCTCTCATCACAGCGTCATTGAATACGTCCTTGCCAAACATCTCTGAAACACTTATTACTTCGCTCATAGATACTCCATCCTCTCTTTTGGGTTCTTTTCACATTTCCCCAATTACATCCTGTTTACGCAGACCTGACGGGGGTTCTCTTCCCGGCCGGCCTCCCGTTCCGCCCACAGGCGGCTCTGTACAGAAAAAGGCGTTCTCTCCTTTTGCAAAAAGAGAACGCCTTCGTTCTTTTCTATAAAATAAACCATTTCCCCGGAAAATGCAAGCGCTTTTTCCAAAATATGAATTTGTTTATTCTAATAAGCTTTGTTAAGCTGCGTTAATAGAGTTATTCGCAGGACTAATGCTTACGCATTTGCCTTGCCAACGGATCCGAACAGCTCCATCTTTTCCTTTACAGTTGCGCGGATTGCGTCTGCGCCGGGAGCTAACAGCTTTCTTGGGTCAAAGCCCTTGCCCTGCAGATCCTTGCCGTCCTCGATGTACTTTCTTGTAGCCTCTGCAAAGGACAGCTGACACTCTGTATTTACATTGATCTTGGCAACGCCCAGGCTGATCGCTTTCTTGATCATATCCTCAGGAATACCGGTACCGCCGTGAAGAACCAACGGCATACCGCCTACTGCTTCCTTTACATTTGCTAATACGTCAAAGTTCAGTCCCTGCCAGTTCTCAGGATATTTGCCGTGAATATTTCCGATGCCTGCTGCCAGGAAATCAATTCCAAGATCTGCAATGGCCTTGCACTCTGCAGGATCTGCACACTCGCCCATGCCTACTACTCCGTCTTCCTCGCCGCCGATGGAGCCTACCTCAGCCTCTAAGGACAGTCCCATCGCATGAGCGATCTTTACTAACTCCTTTGTCTTTTCAATGTTCTCGGCAATGGGATAATGAGAGCCGTCGAACATGATGGATGAGAAGCCTGCCTTGATGCACTTATAGCAGCCCTCATAGGAGCCGTGATCCAGATGCAGAGCTACAGGAACGGTGATGTTTAACTCGTCAATCATCGCCTCTACCATAGCGGCTACAGTCTTAAAACCGGTCATATACTTGCCTGCTCCCTCGGATACGCCGAGAATCACAGGAGACTGCAGCTCCTGAGCAGTCAGAAGGATGGACTTTGTCCACTCCAGGTTGTTGATGTTGAACTGTCCTACTGCGTACTTGCCGTCTCTTGCTTTTTCAAGCATTTCTCTTGCTGATACTAACATTGTTTGTCCTCCTTATACTTTGGCGTGCCGCCGCATACTTCCGTCGGCACACTTTGTTACGTTTTTAACACTCTTCCCATTATAACCCATCCATGAGGAAAAGGGAAGAGTTTTTATAAAATCCTCAGGATATTCTTCACCGTTTTTTCCATTTCATCCACAGCGCACTCTCTGCTGTGGCGGATCGGTGCGGTGCGGATCTCTTCCACTGCCTCTGGAAGGGCGATTCCCGCTTCCTCTGCAAGGGCGTCTGCAACGGCAAACTCGTCCTTTCCTTCCACTGCGTCCCTGCCCTTTACCGCTTCCATCACGCTGCGGGCGAATTTAAAGGGACTGGCGGTGGAGGCAATGACGGTCTTTGTCATGTCTCCTGTGTCATTTTTATACTGGTCATATACAGCAGCGGCTACGCCCGTATGGGTGTCAATCAGGTATCCTGTGTCCTGGAAAATGGTTCGGATGGCTTTGGCATTCTCCTTTTGTGTGGCAAAACCGCCCCTGAAATCCGACATAAAGTCCCGCATGGAACCAGTTACTGTGTAGCGCCCCTCTTCCGCCAGTTCCCTCATTAAATCCGCGTTGGCAGCCGCGTCGCAGCCCGCACTCAGATAGATCAGACGTTCCAGATTGCTGGAGATCAGAATATCCATGGACGGAGAATTCGTCAGGATAAACTCTCTTCTGCGGTCATAGGTACCTGTGGTGAAAAAGTCATACAGCACCTTGTTGTCATTGGAGGCGCAGATCAGAGTACGGATGGGAAGTCCCATTTTCTTGGCAAAATAGGCGGCAAGGATGTTGCCGAAATTACCGGTGGGAACCACTATGTTGATCTCCTCTCCCCCCCGTATCTCCTCATTTGCCAGAAGTCTGGCATATGCATATACATAATACACGATCTGCGGCACCAGACGGCCGATATTGATGGAGTTGGCGGAAGAAAGCAGGAAACCCTTATCAGAAAGCTCCCTGGCAAGCTCTTTGTTGTTAAAAAGCTTCTTAACTCCGGTCTGGGCATCGTCAAAGTTGCCGTGGATGGCAACGACAAAGGTGTTGTCCCCCTTCTGGGTGCGCATCTGGCGTTCCTGCACCGGGCTTACGCCGCCCTTGGGATAAAATACGATGATACGGGTGCCTAAAACATCGGCAAAGCCCGCCATTGCAGCTTTTCCGGTGTCGCCGGAGGTAGCGGTAAGAATCACGATTTCTCTGTCCTCGCGGTTCTTCTTAGCCGCTGTTGTCATCAGATGGGGCAGGATCGACAGGGCCATATCCTTAAACGCAATGGTGCTTCCATGGTAAAGCTCCAGATAATAGGCTCCGTCCGCCTTTGCAAGGGGGGCGATCTCTTCGGTGTCAAACTTGCTGTCATAGGCTTTTGCGATGCAGGACTTTAATTCTTCTTCTGTATAGTCCGTAAGGAAAAGCTTCATTACCTCATATGCTGTCTCCTGATAGGTCATCCCGGCCAGCTTCTCTAAAGATACGTCTAACGCCGGGATCTCCGTGGGCATAAACAGGCCGCCGTCGGCAGCCAGGCCCTGAAGGACTGCCTGGGATGCCGTCACCCCGGTCTGTCCGCCTCTGGTACTCTGGTAAGATAATGCCATGATACATTTCCTTTCTTTGTGTGAGGGTTTTTGCCTTGTTTGCAGAAAGTTTAGCATATTTTAAATGGTGGCGCAACTGGAAACCGGGAAAAATTTACACTTGACTTTTTAAGGTTTTATGCCTATAATGCAAAACAACTAACGGAAATACAACTTAAGAAAAGAAAGCGACGGCGCTTAAAGACACTTTGTTCTTTTTGCGCCGTTTTTGTTTTTTTAATCTGAATGTTTTCCAAAAAATCCCAGGAAAGGCGGAACGAATATGGCTGATATGGTAAAAGTCGAACATCTGAAAAAGCATTTTGGTGATCTGGAAGTTTTAAAGGATATCAACCTGACAGTAAAGGAAGGGGAAAAGCTGGTTATCATCGGCCCCTCCGGCTCCGGCAAATCCACCTTTATCCGGTGCATTAACCATCTGGAGGAACCCACGTCCGGTACAGTATCCATTGCGGGAACGACCGTGACCAGGAAGAATCATCTGGAGATGGCTAAAAAATATTCCTCCATGGTGTTTCAGCAGTTTAACCTCTATCCCCATCTGACGGTGCTGGAAAACCTGACCCTGGCGCCTGTAAAGCTCCAGCGTGTGCCAAAAGACGAAGCGCGCTCAAAAGCCCTTAAGTGCCTGGAACGCGTAGGACTTAAGGAAAAGGCGGGAAACTATCCGGTTCAGCTCTCCGGCGGACAGCAGCAGCGCGTTGCCATTGCCAGGGCGCTGTGCACCAGCCAGCCCCTGATCCTGTTTGACGAGCCCACCTCGGCTCTGGATCCTGAAATGGTTCAGGAGGTGCTAAACGTTATGGTCGAGCTGGCCCATGAAAATATCACCATGATCTGCGTAACCCACGAGATGGGCTTTGCAAGACAGGTGGCCGACCGGGTGATCTTTATGGATGGCGGATATATTGTGGAAGAAGGGACGCCGGATCATTTCTTTACTGCGCCGGAGCATGAGCGAACCAAAGCATTTTTAAGCAAGATCCTTCATTAAAGAAGGTTCCACTCAGAATCGGTTCCTATAAAAAATGTCTATATACAGGAGGAAACAACCATGAAGAAGAGAATCTTATGTGCGACACTGGCAGCGATGATGACAGCAGCCGCTTTAACCGGCTGCTCCGGTTCCTCAGGAAACACCCAGACAACCACGGCAGCAGACGGAGGTTCATCCTCTGCTTCCTCTGACGGCACAGCGGCGGACGTAAAAAAGATCCGGGATCGCGGCGTTTTAAAGGTCGGCTGCAAGTCCGATGTTCCCAAGTTCAGCCTTCAAAATACAGCCACCGGCGAGTATGAGGGTTTTGAGGACGATCTGGCTTACAATATCGCCGGAGAGATCTTTGGCTGCACCGCCGATGAAGCAAAGGAGAAAAAGCTGGTGGAATTCCAGGGTGTCACCGCAAAGACAAGAGGACCTCTGCTGGAAAACGGCGAAATCGACCTGGTGATCGCTACCTTTACGATTACCGATGACAGAAAAGAAACCTATAACTTCTCCACCCCCTATTACACGGATGCGGTAGGTCTTCTGGTAAACAATGATTCCGGCATCAGCACCATTGAAGATCTTAACGGCAAGATCATCGGCGTGGCTCAGTCCTCTACTACCAAGGAAGGCTTTAAGGACTATGTAGATGAAAAAGGACTGAATGTAAAACCGGAATTTCAGGAGTTTGACAGCTATCCCGCCCTGGCGCAGGCGCTGGCTACCAAACAGATCGACTGTTTCTCTGTGGATGGCGCTATCCTGGCAGGCTACATCAATGATTCCAACCACCTGCTGGACGACCGGTTCGCCGAGCAGGAATATGGCGTAGCCTCCGCAAAGAAAAACACTGGACTGGCTGAACTGGTTGATAAAAAGGTAAACGCCATGCTCTCTGACGGCACCATGGACGCCCTTGAAACACAGTGGGGGCTTAAGTAAACACTAAAAGAGGAATACTGCTATGATTAAAGGTCTTTTTGAAGGAAAACGATGGGCTGCGCTGTGGAAGGCGCTGCCGGACTACTATATTCCGGGATTTATCATGACCCTTAAGATTGCCGTTTCGGGCCTTTTGCTGGCCTTAATCCTGGGCGTGATCTTCGGCTCTCTTTCTTCCATGCGCTTTAAGCCAGCCAGAATCATTTCCAGAATCTATGTGGAATTTATTCAGAATACGCCCCTTGCCCTGCAGGTGCTGTTCTACTACTCTGTGCTTCCCATCATCCTGTCAAGCACAGCCTCCGGCTCCGGCATACGTATCCCCAAGTTTGTTCTTGGCGTGATTGGCGTGGGCATTTACCATGGAGCCTATATTTCCGAGGTCATCCGGACCGGTATTGAGGCAATTCCAAAGGGACAGTCTGAGGCTGCGGCTTCCCAGGGATTTTCCTATCTGGAGACCATGTATTACATCATTCTCCCTCAGACCGTTCGGATTATCATGCCTCCCCTGGCCAATCAGGCGCTGAATCTGGTAAAAAACACCTCCATTCTGGCTATGGTGGCCGGTATGGATCTGATGTATTTTACAGATTCCTGGGGCGCGGACCGGGGATATTTTGCCCAGGCGTATTTAACAAGCGCCGTCCTGTATTTTATCATCTGCTTCCCTCTTGCAAGGCTGGCCCGCTATCTGGAGATCCGCTCCATGCGTCTGCCTGCGCCGAAGCGGATGGTCTTTGAGGAGGAAAGCACATGATGACATTATTTCACCAGATTTTTACACCTGCAAATGTGGGATTTATGTTTAAGGGCCTTGGGATGACGATTGTGATCGCCATCCTGGCTACCCTGTTCAGCCTGTTCTTTGGGACGATCCTGGCGCTGGTGAGAACCTATGCCGAAGGAAACTTCCGATGGGCGAAAACTCTGGTTGCGGCTTATACGGAATTTTTCAGATGCACGCCGAACCTGCTGTGGATCTTGTGGATCTATTTTACAGTAAAAGGAAATAAAGTAGCAGTCAGCGTCTTTGCCATCACCCTGTTTACCTCTGCTGTTATGGCAGAGATCCTGCGAGGCGGATTAAACTCCATTCCCCCAGGACAGTTTGAAGCGGCCCGTTCGCAGGGATTTAACTTTTTTCAGACGCTGTGGTATATTGTGCTGCCCCAGACCTATAAAAAGGTGATTCCGGCGCTGTTAAGTCAGGTCATTACGATCATTAAGGATACTTCTTTCTTAAAAATGGTAGATGTGGCGGAGTTTATGCGAAACTGTACGGTTGTTATGGGAACCATATATGACTGGCGCGGGATGCTGCTTTTACTGGGTTTTGAAGCCCTCTGCTATTTTGTAATCTGTTTTGCACTGAGCTGTGCGGTAAGAGGTTATCAGAAAACCATTGTAACGGCTTAAGGAGGGGTATGAGATGGAACGATATACGATCACTATTGCCAGGGAATTCGGCAGTCTGGGCCGTGCCGTGGCGCAAAGGCTTGCAGGAAAGCTGGGAATCGAGTATTATGACAGGGACATTGTAGATCAGGTAGCGCAGCAGCTGAATCTTCCGCTGTCACAGATCAGCAGCGCAGAGGAGCGGTCCCACCATGGCTTTTTCTCCCATATGTTTCCGCTGGGAACCGATGAGGAGTATATTCAGGATATGATCTTTGATGTGCAAAAGGACATTATTCTGGAGCTGGCGAAAAAATCCAGCTGTATCATCGTTGGGCGGTGCTCGGATTTTCTGCTGAAGAATGAGAAAAATGTAATGAACGTATTTATCTATGCTCCCTATGAAGCGCGGCTTGAAAACTGCGTGAAGCAGCTGGGGATGACACAGGAAGAGGCCAGACGGATGATCGCAAGCGTGGATAAGGCCCGAAATGCCTACCACAGGAAATATGCCGGATATCTGCCGTCGGATACGTCCCACAAGCACCTGCTGCTTGACTCTTCCCTACTGGGGGTGGATGAGACCGCCGAGGTGCTGGCAGAGGTTGTAAGGAAACGATTCTTCTGACAGCCTGAACCGCCGTGGCCTTAAAGGCACTGTCCGGCTGTTCCCTGGTACAATGTCAATGGCTGATATGCCCGGCACAGATAAAAATGCAGGTTACAGGGAATGAAAGGATGTTTTAAGGATGAAATATGAACACACTGTATTGGGCCGTTTTCTGGAACGGCCCAATCGTTTTATTGCTTATGTGGAAGTGAATGGGCAGAGGATGGTCTGCCATGTGAAGAATACGGGACGGTGCCGGGAGCTTCTGATCCCCGGATGCAGAGTAGTGCTGGAGTACCATCCGGGAGCCAGAGCTGCCGGGAGAAAAACGGAATTTGACCTGATAGCGGTATATAAGGGAGACCTGCTGATCAATATGGATTCTCAGGCTCCGAATAAAGCAGCCTGGGAGTGGATGGAGCAGCTCTGCATGACAGACAGCAAGCCCGCCGACTGCAGACTAATGGGCGCGCTTTGGGAGCTGCAGCCCTGGGATAGACAGGACGGTTTTTTCCAGCCAGGAGACCTTCGTCGGGAAGTCACCCACGGGGATTCCCGTTTTGATCTTGCCTTTACCCTGCAAAATGAGCAGACAGGACAGGAACGTCCCGCGTTTATGGAGGTAAAAGGGGTAACTTTAGAAGAAAATGGAATCGTAATGTTTCCAGACGCTCCCACCCAACGGGGCATAAAGCATATTCAGGGGCTTTCCAGGACGATTAGGGAGGGCTTTGAAGCCTTTGTGCTTTTCGTGGTGCAGATGAACGGGGTTACTGAATTTCGCCCCAATGATAAGACCCACCCGGCCTTCGGAGACGCTCTGCGGGCGGGTGCAGACGCCGGGGTGCACATTCTGGCCTATGACTGTCGGACAGAAATTAACTCTTTAGTCCTTCAAAAGAAGGTAGCCGTCCGACTGTCCGCCGATCTTTAACGCACATTCTGTTCCACTGGCGCATAAGATGTTTATTATAGAAGAAACAGGATGGGACAGGAATGGTATTTCCATTATGCGATCTGAACGCCGGAGAAACAGCAACCGTGGTGTGGCTTATCTGTGAACCGTCCATGGAACGCCGTCTGGGACAGCAGGGGTTTCGCTTCGGCGAACCCGTGACCTGTATTTTCAAAAGCCGCATGGCCGGGCTCTCGGCCTACCGGATACATAAAAAGGTGGTTGGGCTTCGCCAGCGGACGACACGGGAAATTTTAGTGCGCAGGATATAGGGAGGCGCCCACAACCGCGCAGCTGCCATATCCGGTTGCGGTTCGGGAATAAATCAGGTACAATGTGGAGGATGACTAAAATACGAAAGGGAATCCAATATGAAAGACCTTACGAAAGGTACTCCGGCGCGGATCATGATCCAGTTTGCAGTTCCGGTAGCTCTTGGAAATATGTTTCAGCTGTGTTACAGTCTTGCGGATACGCGGGTCGTGGGAAGCACTCTGGGAGAAACAGCTCTTGCGGCAGTGGGAGCTACTGCCTCTGTCAGCACTCTGTTCATCGGTTTTCTCTCCGGCCTGACAAGCGGTTTTTCCCTTCTGATTGCCAGGGAATTTGGAGCAGGCAATCAAAAGGGCGTCAAGGGCTATGCCGCGGGCAGCCTGCTCTTAGGAACCATAACCGCCCTTGTGCTGACGTTTGCCTGTATGGGAAGTCTGAAAACGATCCTTCATCTGTTAAATGTCCCCCAGGATCTCATGGATCAGGCGGACAGCTACATCCGCGTCGTCCTTATGGGCCTGATTGCTACCATGCTTTATAATGCCTGCGCCTCTGTTCTGAGGGCAATAGGCGATACCGCTGCCCCTCTGCTTTTTCTTATTTTTGCAGCGGTACTCAATGTTGGGCTGGATCTGGCCTTTATCCTGATCTTTGGCTGGGGCGTGGCGGGAGCGGCCTGGGCGACTGTATTTTCCCAGGGGCTGGCGGCCTTTTTAAGCCTGATTTATATGTTCCGTAAATATGAGGTATTCCGCTTTACCCTCCGGGATTTTAAAATATCCGCCAAACAGGCAAAGGCCCTTTATGCCTCCGGCCTTTCCATGGCCGCTATGATGTCGCTGGTCTTTTTCGGCACGCTGTCGCTCCAGTGTGCCATCAATACCTTTGGCCAGGATATCATTGTAGCCCATACAGCCGCCCGGAAGATCACAGAATTTTTCATGCTCCCCTTCAGCGTCATGGGCGTCACCATGGCCAATTACTGCGGTCAGAATACAGGAGCCGGACGCATGGACAGGATCCGCGGGGGCATACGCCAGGCGCTGATCCTGACATGGATCTGGGCTGTTGGGATGATTCTTCTCAGTTTCACCGCATCTCCTGCTCTGGCGGGAATGGTCACCGGCTCGGATAATCCTGTGATCCGCTCTACCGCGGCCCTGTATCTGAGATTCAACACCCTGTTCTACTTCGCTCCCGCCGCCATCTCAATCCTCAGAAATGGTCTCCAGGGCATGGGCGACCATGTGACGCCCGTGTGCTCTAGTATGATCGAACTGGTCGGAAAGATCATTGCAGCCTTCTTTCTGGCAGATATCTTCCAGTATTGGGGCATTATCGTGGCCGAACCTGTCGTATGGGTACTGATGGTGATTCCTCTGATCGCGAAGATGAGAAAGATGGTGAAATAGTATATTGGGAGGGGGTCGTTTTACCCTCTCCTTCCCCTCCTGCCTCCCGGCCGGGCGGAGCGTCCCTGTTCAAAGCAACGCTCACAGATGGAAAACGGATAATCCCAGGAAAGCTCTCTGCTGCAGATGGAGCATTTTCGTGTGTAGCTGGCGCACTCTGTCCGCAGGATGCGGCTGATTTCCTCCTCAGTATGGCGCCGTTCAAGAGAAAGCTCCTCCTCCTTCACCGGCAGACCCACCTTTCTTGAAAACTGGAAATAGAGATCCAGCATTTTATAATAGCTCTCCATATCATAAAGATCCGGCCCCGGATGGTAGGGAAATTCCAGTTCCTCCGCCCCCCGGTACTCCCGGCAGTAATCTCTCCAAAGCTCCATCACCAGCTTGTTATCAATATCTACCGAGCAGGTGATCAGCTTATAGATCTCCTGTTTGGAAAATTCTTCCATATGCTCCCTGTGAATATGCTCAAAACTCATATACAGAGATAAAAGCTCGTCCACCTCCATCTTCTCATAGATCGCAGGGGCCTCCATCCCGGCCCAGATCTTTACAAGGGTATCAATATCCGCAGGCAGGCTTAAAAGCTGCTCCGGGAAGCCCACATATGCCTTCATAATCGGAAGGGGACGGGCGGATAAGCCGTCTTCAATAGTTTCTATATCATCGATGGCGGTCACAAAGCCCTCCTCATACAGACCGAAGCGTCCTGCCCGGCCTGCAATCTGACGAATCTCCTCCGGCAGAAGGCTGCGTCTGGAAGTGCCGTCAAATTTCCGTGTCTCTACAAATACGATCCGACGGATAGGAAGATTTAAGCCCATACCGATGGCATCGGTGCTGACCACCACCTCAGTTTCCCGTTCCAGGAACCGTCGCACCTGTTCCCTTCGGGTGGCCGGCGGCAGGCTTCCATAGATAACGCTGCAGCGGACGCCCTGATTTTCCAGATGGGCCGCCAGCGCCAGAACGGATTTCTTTGAAAATACGATCAGCGCATCTCCCTTTTTCAGATCCCGTTTTAAGGAATAGGGCTTTTTCTCCAGGGTCAGCCGGGTATTGCGCTTATGGCGCACAACCTGAAAGCTGTCTTTGCAGCGGCGGATCATCTGAATCACGATATCCTCTGCCTCCGGAGCCATACACAGATGGATCTCCTCCGCCCGAAGCCCCAATACAGCCCTGGTCCAGTTGTGGCCCCGATAGGGATCGGATGCCATCTGGCACTCATCCACTACGGCCACATCAAAATATTCGTGGTCATTGAGCATTTCTACTGTACAGGCCTGACAGACTGCGCCGGGGATCTCCAGGGTCTCCTCGCCGGTAATCATGGAGCAGGGCACGTTTTCACTGTTTAAGCGGTCATACACCTCCAGAGCCAGAAGACGCAGGGGACCGAAATATGCCCCATGCTCCGCCTGTTTCAGCCGTTCCAGAGCATCATGGGTCTTTCCGCTGTTTGTAGGTCCGATATGGAGAATGAACCGGCGTTTCATGGCCCTGGCTTCGGGGTATTCGTCCTCCGGACGCCGTTTTACCGACTCTCGGATGCCTTTTTTGATGGTCTTTGGAATATAGAACAGCTGATATGCCCGTTCCAGGGAATTTGTAAGAAGATATCTGCGGATCCCCTGCATCTTCAAAACACGCTCCAGCTCCTCCAAAGAAAGCTCCGGCAGGTATTCCAGATCCTTTTTTGCCAGCAGTGCACAGAATCGGTGCATATTGCGGCAGTTTTCCTCCCACTCCCCAAGCTGGGGGCCGGGTTTTAAATGGCCTTCCCTTTTCATCAGACAGGCACAGACCTTGGCAAACATGGCGTGTATGTCATTCAGCTCATTTGCCTTTTCCACCTCCGCCAGTCCTTTTTCCGTCAGGCGGGCCAGACGCTTGCGCATCTCGGCCCCGGTCATAGAGCGGTAGCGCTTGTTGACCGGGCCGAAGAATATTTCTTTATAACAGTCTGCCAGATAACCGGCACATTCTTTTCTGCTGTCCATCCTCTACACCATTGTGGTGTCTACAAAGTGCTCAAAACCGCTGATGCCGAACTGGGCGCTGACACTGTTGATCCCGTCCACGATCTCCTCTCTGGAATAGTTGGCGGTATAGAGGGTATTATCATCCAGCTGGTTTAAATACATATAGAAGGCCAGCGCCATTTCCAGATAGTTTCTGTCCGTGACATCCAGCGCCTCATACAGCTCATTTTCCGCCCCATTGATGTCTCCGGCATCTACCATCTCCTTTAAATGGCGGTAGATACGGTCCGCCGGCGTATAGGCGTCATCCAGTGAAGGCAGTTCATAGTCAATTTCATTCTTTCCGAGAGCCACACCTGCGATCGTGCGCACAAGATCGGTAATGGTCCGCATTACATAATCATCCTGATATCCCATAGCAGTCTCACTCCTGATTGTTAATTGCCGCCCAAGACGCAAAAACCGACGGTTTTCGTTTCTGACAGCGGCATTCTCTGCTAAGTATAGTGGAAATGACAGGCCGCGTCAAGATAGAGAAACAAACCTGCCCGGCTGGATGCGCGCTGTTTTATCCAGCCCTTGACGGTGTTTTTTTCTGATATTATAATGTAGGAAACTGCCGTTTCGCACAGTTTTTCCCTTGTGGATGGCACTTATAATATTCAGAGAAATGGTACTGCCTATGAAATCGAATTACATAAGACGAAAAATACTGTCCCTAATAAAAAGTTTCACAAAAGAGGAAGCCGCAGCCGTGCTTTTGCTTGCCGTCTCTCTTCTCCTTACCTGGTGCGCCAGAAATGTATCCGGCTTTGCCCAGCAGTATTCTGTCACGGTTTATTCCTTCTTAAAAAATACAGTAGGACGGGCCTGTGGACTATTTCCTTTTTCTCTGTCAGAAGCAGGGCTCTATCTTTTATCAGCCGCCTGTGTGTATCAGCTGATCCATTCCTTTCGGCAGCCCCTTTTCCTCTTAAAAAAGGCATTTTTCCTGTCCTCACTGCTGTTTTTTATCTACACCATCAACTGCGGAATCAATTATTACAGGACGCCCTTTTCGGTGGAGGCCGGTTTTTCGGAGAAGTTGGCCGAGGGCAGTTCCCAGAGGGAGCTTTATGAACTGTGTGAGTTTCTAGTTCAGAAAGTCAACGAAAATATCCCTCAGGAGACAGACCCTGACCGCAGTCTGTCCTATTTTCAGAGCATGGGACAGCTGGGGCGGGAAGCTATGAGCGGACTTGGAAATGAATTTCCCCAGCTTGGAGGCTGGTATCCGTTTCCAAAGCCTTTGATCAACTCCCGGCTCTTATCCGTGCAGCAGCTGACTGGAATCTACTCGCCTTTTACCATCGAGGCTAACTATAACCGTGAAATACCATTTTACAATATTCCCCATACCATTTGCCATGAGCTGTCCCATCTAAAGGGCTATATGCGGGAGGATGAGGCCAATTTTATCGGTTATCTGGCCTGTATCGGGTCGGAAGATACGGCTTTTCGCTACAGTGGGTATCTGACTGGCTGGGTATACGCGGGAAATGCCCTGGCCCAGGCGGATTTTGACGGGTATCGCAGACTGTATGGACAGTTAGATCCCCAGGCAGTGCAGGATCTGGGGGAAAATAACGCCTTCTGGGATCGGTTCAAAGGAAAAGTGGCAGAGGCGTCCGCCAAAATGAACGACACCTATTTAAAAGCCCACAGCCAGACCGATGGGATCAAAAGCTATGGGCGGATGGTGGATCTTATGCTGACGTACTACCGGTAAATGGCGGTGCTGAATCTTCCTGTCTGTCAGCCATGCTGTGCTCTTCCTTTTTGAGCAGCTTACGGAAGGTCAGGTCCATTCCCACAGCGCCCAGAGGAGCTGTTATGAGAATGGAAAGCACAGCCACACAGAGAACGAGCTGACCGCAGGGCAGGCCCAGGGCCAGCGGAACAGAGCCGATGGCAGCCTGAACTGTGGCCTTGGGAAGATAGGCAATGATGCAGAACAGACGCTCCTTTCGATTTAAGGCCGTTCCCATCAGGCAGAGAGACACACCCAGGGAGCGGAACACCAGCGCCGTCAGGATCATAAGCACGGCCGGAAATCCGGCGTTTAGAGTATAGCGGATATCCACCGCAGCGCCTACCAGTACAAACAGCAGCACCTCAGCGGCAATCCACAGTTTTCCAAATTTTTCTGAAAGCCGTTTGGAAACTGCCGGGCTCTTTCGGTTCAGCACACAGGCCATGCTGACAACTGCCAGAAGGCCGGATAAAGAAACAATGCCATTCAGCCAGGTCTCCACAGCCATAAGGAGAAATGATACGCCCAGCACAATAACAGCCTTCATGCTGTTTCTTATATAATTCCCGCTGGCATAGGCCGCCTCAAAAAAGAGGTTCATGCAATATCCCGCCGCTGCCCCCAACGCTATTCCAAGAAGAACGGACACTGGAATATTGACAAAATCCATTCCATTGGCAGTGCCTCCCTGTGCCATGGCAACAAATGTGGAAAACAGCACAATAACGAAAATGTCGTCGCAGGAGGCCCCGGCCATGATGAGCTGAGGGATGCTCTTATCCGTACCATATCCCTCATCCATAAGCTGCACCATCCGCGGAATCACTACTGCTGGAGAGACGGCGCCTAAAACAGCGCCCATAACCGCCGCATCCATCCTTGTAATTCCAAGAATGACGGGAGCAAGGAGTAAAAAACCCAGTATTTCAAAGCTGGCCGGAACACAGGACATCATGACTGCGGGACGGCCTACTTTTTTAAGGTCTGCCAGGTCGAGAGACAGGCCGGCCCTTAAAAGGATGATGATCAGAGCCATCTGCCGCAGGTCTGCGGAAATGGATAAAATGGATGGATCCAGAAGGTTCAGTACATAAGACCCCAGCAGGATACCGGTTATGAGCATACCAATGATGCGGGGCAGTTTAAGCCGTTTGCAGACAGCCGCCAGAGCCAGGCCTGCAAGGAAAATAAATGAAAGGGACGTAAGCATGGATGTTCCTCCTTTAAGTGTAAATATTTTGTGCGTATCGGTTGAGGTTCACCGAGGCCGAAGAAAATGCAAAAAAAAAGCTGGTGTTCTTCTGCGACGGTGTAATCACAGAAGTCATCAGCCTAGTAAGCGGTTTAGGTGTATCATTCCCAGGGGAGAACTTCATTCCCGGAAATCATTATACTATCAGGAGATCGGATTGTAAACCGGAAATTGCAGTTTTCGGCATTTTCATCTGCAGTCCGTTGCTTTGCACCGGGAGCGCTGCACCTGTGACAGCATCCTCTCATACATCCATGCCATTAAAGCCAGTATGGCAAGAAGATACGGCGGAAATAAGGCCGGGCTTATGTGGTTGGCGATCAGCCCGAAAAGCGGGGGCATAAGACAGGTGCCTATATAGGCCGAGGCCATCTGGACACCGATCATGGCCTGCGAACGTTCTGCTCCAAAGTTAGCCGGGGTAGAGTGGATAATAGATGGATACACTGGCGCACAGCCAAGGCCTGTTAAAACCAGTCCCAAACGTGCGGTTCCAGTTCCCAGAGGAAGAAGAAACGCTGCCGCTCCCGCCAAAATCAGGACAGTTCCCATGCGAATCATCTGGGAATCATTGAATCTAATGGTTAAAAAGCCGCTGGCAAATCTTCCTGCTGTAATCCCGATAAAAAACAGTCCTGCAAAGCCTGCAGCTGTCTCGGCAGGCAGACCATGGTGCAGAACCAGATAGCTGCTGGCCCACAGGCTTACCGTCTGCTCCAGCGCACTGTAGCAGAAAAATGCAGTCATAATTTCCTTTGCACCCGGGATATGAAGGATTTCCGCTATGGAAAGCTGTACATTGGCCTCTGCCTCCTCACTGTCTAACACAGCCTGCCGGCTGTCCTTGCCTCTGTCTCCCCGATTCCACAGAGGGATACTAAAAAACAGCACTGCCGTAAGGGCAGCCTGAAGCAGGGCTATCAGCCGGTATCCCCTGGTCCAGCTTTCTCCGCCGGACAGCATCTGTCCCATAATATAAGGCCCTAAAGTGGCCCCTATCCCCCACATACAATGCAGCCAGCTCATGTGACGGCTGGCATAGTGCAGGGCAACATAGTTATTTAAAGAAGCATCCACACTGCCTGCCCCCAATCCATAGGGAATAGCCCACAGGCACAGTTCAAGGTATGAATCGCTTACCGAAAATCCCAGAAGCGCGGCAGCTGTCATCAGGACGCTGAATGCGGTTACTCTTCCCGTTCCAAACTTTTTTGTCAGCCGATCGCTCAGCAGACTGGAAATGATCGTACCGCAGGCGATGATCATAAAAATGATGCCGGAATAAGAAACGGGAACAGAAAGCTCATGATACATGGAGGGCCACGCAGAGCCCAGCAGGGAATCAGGAAGCCCCAGACTGATGAATGCAAGATAAATAATGGCTAATAATAAATGAAACATCTTTATTTCCCCTGATATATGATGTGTATTGGCAGTAATTCAGGAAGAGGCGATGCCATTCGAGAGGAACCGGATCATATTTTCACGAATCCTGATGGCCAGGTCAGCCGGATCCATTCCCCGCAAACCGGCTGAACATTTTATCGTCTGTTCCAGGGAGGCTCCCACCGGGCGCACCGGGGCGGCAGACGGCAGCGTATTTTTTATTCCCATTTTCTCTCCCTCTTTAAGTGCCCATTCCACCGCCCCCAAACCGTCCGTTTCCGCCAGGATCCGGTTCTTTGGAACTCTCCGGGCCGCCTCCTGTACAGCCGGGTTCCAGACTACATCCGGCCCGATGGACACATAGCAGTCCTGCTCCAGATATTCATCCAGAAAGCGGCTGCAGGAATACCAGTGCACCAGATAGCGGTTCGGATAGTCTCTAAGAATCCGGGCGATTTCCTTTTCCTGTGCCTTCGTGTGGAGTACCGCCGGCTTTTTCTGCTCCATGGCAAAGGCCAGCTGGCGTTCAAATGCCTCCCTCTGAACCTTCACAGGCACATCGCACCAGAATGTGTCCATACCGATTTCACCGATCACCGGATATTTTTCCATAAACGGCATCATGTCCTCCACAGAGGTCTTCCCGCTGTTCCAGGGATGAAGGCCCGCCGCAGGAACAAGAGCCTGTATGGCTCCGGGCCATTTTAAAATCTCATCCAGTCGTTTTGCATCCTCTGGCTCCCCTGCGCATATCATGGTCATGATCCCATCCCGAATCCGTTCCCGCGTCTCCTCTTTTGTACCTGTATGAGCATGGGCGTCGGTTACTACAATATGCCCTCTCTGTACCGCTGTCATTCTCCCGTCTCCTCTCCTGAATGGACAATCCGACAAAAATCCCCCAGTCCGTGCGCTTTAGTCATTTTTCCCGCCGCCCATAATCTCCCCATAGATCCGCTGACGCAGTTCTCCCTGACGAAAAAGCCAGTCACGGCTTCGCTCGGCCTCGGTGATCACGATTTCGCTTCCTGTCTTTCCCGTGGCAGGATCCAGAATCAGGATACGGTCAGAGAGATAGATCGCCTCATCTATATCGTGGGTCACTAAAAGCACCGTTCGATTCATTCTGTCCCGAACTCCCAAAAGCCAGTCCTGCATCTCCCCCCGCGTGATCACATCCAGCGCTCCAAAGGGTTCATCTAAAAGCAGAATATCCGCATGGCACAGCAGGGTCCTTAAAAATGCTGCCCGCTGACGCATCCCTCCCGACAAAGCCGAGGGATATTCATTCTCATACCCCTTAAGACCGAATGCACCCATCTGGGCCATGGCCTCGCCCTTCATCTGCTCCAGTCCGCCGTGGATCCTGCCGTAAAGACACACATTTTCCAAAATGGTTTTCCACGGGAAAAGCAGGTCATTCTGAGGCATATAGGCGAAATGCTCCGTAATCCCCCGGATCCTCTGGCCATCTGCAAATACCTGGCCTCCCTCCGGTGAAATCACACCGGTGAGAAGCTTTAAAAGAGTGGATTTGCCGCAGCCGGACGGGCCTAACAGGCTTACAAACTCACCCTCCCTAATGGAAAGATCCAGACCGTTTAGTATTTTCTTATTTTCATAGCTGAATGTAAGACCGGAAATCTCTAATTTCATTATCTCTTGCAGGAAAACAGGCCTGCTTCCTCCTTTTTATATGCACTTGCAGTCATTCCTCTGCCCCATCAGTGAATCACATACCCGGCCGAAGGCTGCCCTCCTATAGCGGATGGTTCCTTTACTGCGGAAGAAATTCGTTGGTATAGCACTCCCCAGCCGGAACCGCCTTGTCGATCACGCCGTATTCCACCATAAAGTCCGTGTAATTATCCCACACAGAGTCCTTCATGGAACCCCAACGATCTGTGTCCTCCATATATTTGCCTGCCAGATATTCCTGAGACATGGTAAGCATTTCCAGAGAATAGTCAGGCGCGTATTTTTGAAGGATCCTGGCGCTTTCCTGAGGCTGCCTGATTGCGTACTCATAGCCCTTTGCTGTGGCAGCCAGGAATTTTTTTACCATTTCCGGTTTGTTTTTTAAGGTATCCTCATTGGCTATGATCACCGGGGTATAGTAGTCCAGACGCTCATCCAGCCGGCGAAGCTCCATATAGTTAATGGGGAAATCGCTGAGTTTGCATTTTACATTGTCCCAGCCCTCAAAAAACCACATGATATCTGCTTTGTCTTTGAGCGCCTCAAAACCGGAACCGTCGGAGATTACCATGTTCAGCTTGGAAAAGTCGCCTCCATCCTTGGCCATCACCGCTTTTAAGACTGCCTCCTCACCGGGGCCGCCCCAGCCTGCATAGGTTTTCCCCTCAAAATCCTTGGGAGAATGAATGTCCTTGTCCGCGTAGGTTACAAAGCCTGACGTATTGTGCTGGATCAGAGCTGCGATTGCCTTAATGGGAAGGGGATCCTGTGAAGTACGCGCCACAGTCACATCCTCCTGATAGCTGATTCCAAAATCACCCTTCCCCACGGCGATCAGGGTTGCGGTGGCTCCCTCCGTAGGCTCGATGATATTTACATCCAGACCTGCTTCCTTATAGTATCCCTGATCCAGAGCAGCGTACATCCCCGTATGATTCGTGTTGGCAACGTAATCCAGGATTACCGTAACAGGCTCAAGGGAGGTTTCCGCCCGGTTCCCGCATCCGGCCATTCCTGCCGCAAAAGCGGCCGTCATGGCTGCTGCCGCCGTCATCTTTACCATACTTTTCCAATTCTTTCTCATAATACATTTTCCTCCTTTATAAACGTTTCCTGTGACCTTCGGATACACTTACATCCTGCCGGATGCCTCATTGTCCATCCCGCCGCTGTATCTGCGGTATGGCTTATGCTTTCTCTCATAGGGCAGCCACAGCCGCCCAAGCAGCCTTACGGCCCCGTTCATACAAAGGCTGAGACCGATGATCACTGCCACACAGGCAAATACCTTATCCAGCATATATCCGTTTTTCACCCGCAGCAGATAATATCCAAGTCCTTCCTGCGCCCCGATCCATTCTCCCACCACAGCTCCGCTGATGCTGTAAGTCGCGGCCACCTTAAGCCCTGACAGAAGGGACGGCAAAGCCGCGGGGATCTTTACCAGCCGGTAAGCGCTCCATTTGCCTGCGCCGCAGGAACGGACAAGATGCACATATTCCCCATCTACCCTGCCAAGACCGTCAGAAAAGCTGACTGCAACCGGGAAAAAGCACATCAGCACCACAGTCAGGATCTTCGGCCCAATGCCAAAGCCCATATAAATAATAAAGATCGGTGCCAGAACCAGCATAGGCACCGTCTGCGTCACCACCAGGAGAGGATAAACGCCCTTTTTTACCGCCGGGAACCAGTCCATGAGAATCCCCAGCGCCAGCGCCAGAATAAAGGATATCCCGATTCCAGCCAGAGCCTCCAGCGTAGTTACTGCCCCATGGCCCACCAGCGTCTCCCATTCTGTTCCAAAAGCGGCAGCCACATCCGTAGGAGCGGGAAGCACATAGAGAGGAATGCCAAAGATCTTCACTGACAGCTCCCATACCGCTAAAATCCCCATAGCTCCCCCCACCAAAACCGCCCGTCCTCTCCATTCCTTCATTCTCATCATCCTCCTCTGCCGTCATGCAAAAAGCCCCCATCCCGCAGGACAGAGGCCAAAACCATTCTTTACTCTGTATTTCCCTACGTTGGCATTATCCAAATCAGGTTATGGGTCGAAATTACAAATTTCCTCTCAGCCTGTATACAGGCTCCCCTGTTTTCTTATAAATACTTCAAAGCTTATACTATTCCTTTGCTGCATTCTGTAATTCCGGCAGCAGCATATAGTTATTATCCCGATCCGAGTCATCGATCATGGCGTCCAGCTCCCGGATCAGATAGCTGTCAGGCATATTCCTCTGCCACCACCGATATCCCTTGGAGTTCCTGACGCCCTTTGCGTCGATCTCGCGTCCCGCATAATAGTCAATATACACAGCGGCGTAAACCTCCGCCATGGAATGTTCCACCTCGTCTCCCAGGTTCTTTACCACGCCCCGGATCTGGTCAATGATCAGCTTTTGTATATACTGCTCTGACCAGCCCTCAAAATCAAGCAGATTGGGATCCCCGCTGCCGGTGCGCTTCGCCCAGGCAGACACATCCACCGCCTTTGTGACATATTCCATACTCCCGTCCTTTTTCCACTGGAGTACCGCGTACTGACAGGGAGGTATGCTCAACGCGTCGGTGACAATTTCCATAATGCCATAAGCGCTGTCCGCCACTCCAGGCTCCGCCTTGTGCTTGCGGATACGCTGGACGTGAAGGTGGCCGCTTAGATATAAAGGCAGCTGATATTTCTGCAGCAGTTCAATCACATCTCCATTGTTGTCCATGGCGCACTGCGTTGTGTACATCCGGCTCTGGGCCAGAAGATTGTGATGGCCGATGGGAAGAACATTCATCCCATCCTCCTTCGCCTTTTTCAGCTGCTCGTCGGCCCATTGAAGAGTCTCCTCCTTCAGTCGCCCTTCTACCAGATTTTTCGGCTCATACTGACAGGTGTCAAGCATCAGAAGGCGGTTCTTTTCATCCAGCTGGTATACATAGCTTAGAGAGGCCTCATCCCGGCTGATAGCCTGATCGTAACCGTACATATGGTAAATGTTGTAAAATTCCTCTGGTGTCACCGGATCCGCCGGCGTCTTTTCTGCTCCAAAATACACAGAGGCATTGGTGTTGTTAATATCATGATTTCCGGGGATAACTAATACGGGAATACCGGCATCCTGAACTTTTTTTAGCTTCTCAGCCAGTTCCTCATGGTTGATCTTTTCCCCATTCATGGTAATATCGCCGCTGAGCACCAGAGCCGCAGGATTTTCCTCAATTACCTGATCCATAAAGGCATCCAGAAGCTCTGGAAGATATTCCACCACCTTGCCGTCGCACCGCTCCACAAAAAGCTGAAAGGCCTCTCCCCCATCGTCGGCAGAAGCGCTCTGATAATGAAGATCCGTTGCCAGAATCAGCTTAGGCGGCTCATAGGGCGTTTCCTCCGGCTGAGGCGGAAAGATACCGGGCAGTTCCTTTTTCCAGCCGCTATAGCCGCTGCCCCGTTCCAGAGCAGCCTCCCTGCTCTTTAGCGTCTCAGACTCTGCAGGCTGTGTTTCCTCCTGCGTTTCTGTTTCCTGCTCCCCATGTTCCTCAGACCGGGAACTGCTCTCCTGGGCGGATGTTTCAAACGGCTCCTGGGGATGGGTCATTTTCTTTAAAAGGTGCAGCACCCCAAAGCACGCCATAGCGACTATGACGTACATCACGGCACTTAAGATCCAGGTCTTTCGTTTCATTTCCTTGTTCCCTGCTTTCTGCGCTCCAGGCCGGGATCTATATGATCCCCAGCTCCTTCATGGCATAAGCAATTCCGTCTTCCTCCACGGTCTTTGTAACAAAGGAGGCGTAGGGCTCCAGCACCGGACTGTGGCTGCCCATAAGAATACAGTTGGAAGCATAGCGGAACATGGACAGATCGTTGCTGCTGTCTCCAAACACATAGGCATCCTCCAGACGGATGCCGCAGTGCTTTAATACCTGGTCAATGGCAGTTGCCTTGGAATGGCCTCTGGGCACACACTCATAAAAGCCGTCTCCCCGGTCAATGACCTCAATGTCCTTCATACGCCCGAACAATTCCATGGGCCGGCTGTTCTCATCGGCTCCCAGATAAAATTTGTCAAAGACATAACCGTCCTCCTCCCAGTAATGGGGGATTATGCAGCCGCTGTCTGCCAGGGCCTGCTTTAACTCCTCTACCTTTGGGATCCTGGATGGCGTCTTGTGGATATAGCAGCCTTCTGTTCCCTCTAATACACCATCCAGTCCGCATTCATCAATATCCCTTTTAATCTGCATCCCCCTATCATGGGGAATGGCATGGCGGTACAGGATCTCACCGTGAACCACCACACAGGTTCCGCATCCGCAGAGATACCCGTCGGCTTCTACCTGAGAGCGGATCTGGGCCAGATGGCAGTACACCCGGCCTGTGTTAATAAACACCTGATGTCCCCGGCGCCTGGCCTCCTTAATGGCCTCCTTCGCGCTTTCTGGAACCTGCCTGGTCTTTTCAGAAAGAAGGGTGCCGTCAATATCAAAAAATAATGCTTTCATATCTCTACTCGTCATCCCTGAATACAATGGTTCCTGCCTCTTCATCCATGCTGTCCACAATCGCAAGGGATTCCAGACGGATCCCTTCTGAGCGAAGCAGATCGCCGCCTACCTGGAATCCCTTTTCGATGACAATGCCGGCTCCCACTAATTCTGCGCCGGAGTCTCTTACCAGCGCTGCCAGCCCCTCTAACGCTTTGCCGTTTGCCAGAAAATCATCGATCAGAAGAACCTTGTCCCCTTTGCCTAAAAATTCTTTGGAAACAATGATATCATATACTCTTCCGTGGGTAAATGACTCCACCTTTGTGGTATAGACCTCTCCTGCGATGTTCTTTGTCTGGGTCTTTTTGGCAAATACCACCGGGACGTCAAAATACTGGGCTACGATGCAGGCAATTCCAATGCCGGAGGCCTCAATGGTAAGGATCTTGTTTACCTCTGTATCAGCAAATCTGCGTTTAAATTCCTTTCCGATCTCCCCGAAGAGTTTGATGTCCATCTGATGATTTAAAAAGCTGTCTACTTTCAAAACATTACCGGCTTTGATTTTTCCGTCTTTGCGGATCCGGTCTTTTAAGATCTGCATATATGTATCCTCCTTGATTCATTCGCAGCCCCCCTGGGGTTATTTTTTTGTAACAAGGTGCGCGCCGTAAATCCCTGGCGCGCACCCTTTTTATATGGTATGTTCTGTTTATTCTGCCTGAGAGGACACCTCTGTAGTCTGTGCTGCCTCGCCGCTCTCCCCGGATGCCGCCTCTGTGGTCTCTGCTGCCTCGCTGCTCTCCTCGGATGCCGCCTCTGTCTGTGCTGCCTCGCTGCTCTCCTCAGATGCCGCCTCGGTCTGTGCTGCCTCGCTGCTCTCCTCAGATGCCGCCTCTGTGGTATCTGCTGCCTCGCTGCCCTCCTCGGACGCCGCCTCTGTAGTCTCTAACACCCGTTCGGAAACAGCTGCCGGATTCTCTGCCTCATTATCTGCATTCTCTGCCAGATAACGCATCACCTTATCCTGGAGTACGTATTCATCCGCATTCTCCTGGCCGTACATACTTACCAGAGTATCTTTAGACATACCGTTGTCCTGGGCAAACAGCTCTCTGTCCTCATCGGTCAGCTGATCCAGGCCCTCTTTTGCAGCAATGGCCTCTACTGTCAGTTCCCTCTTGGCGGCCTCTTTTACAGTTGCGTAAATATACTCCTTAAAGCTTGGCTCACTCATGCCGTTTGCCTGCGCCATCTGAGTAAAGGTCATGCCGTATGTCTTAGCCTGATCCGTATACTGCTTTACCATCTGATTGTAGCGGACGGAAAGGCCGTTTCTGGAAAGCTTAAACTGGGAGCTGTCAACCACGTTCTGAAGGGCATCCTCCTCCATCTGCTGTTCTGCGGTTGCCTGCTTCTGCTCCAGCAGGCTCTCACGGATGCTTGCCTTATACTCGTCTACAGTCTGATACTCATCATTTGATACTTTCTTCACGAAATCATCATTGAGCTGTGCGTCCTGCTGCTCCTTTACAGAGTTGACCTTTACCTCGAATACCACTTCCTTACCAGCCAGGGACTGCTCCTTGTAGTCCTCCGGGAAGGTCAGATCCAGCGTCTTTGTATCGCCTTTCTTTGCGCCGACCAGCCCGCTTTCAAAGCCGTCGATCATCGTGCCGGAACCCAGCTTTAAATCCTGATCCCTTGCAGTGCCGCCGTCAAACGTCTCTCCGTCCTTTTTCCCTGTATAGTCGATATTCACTGTATCGCCGTCCTGTGCGGCCCGGTCTACCTCTACCAGGTCGGGGTTCTGCTTTAAAGCTGTCTGGATTTTTGCATCCACTTCCTCATCTGTCACCTCAGGGGCGGCTACATTGATCTTCACTCCCTTGTACTCAGAAAGAGTCACGGTCCCCAGATTAACGTTACCGTCGGCGCTGCCGGAACATCCTGCCAGAATAGACATGGACGCAAGACTGCACAGACAAAATAATGCGATTTTTTTCATAATGGTTTCCCTTTTCTATTTCATACTATTTTCGCCTGCGTTCCATCTGCGGATCTCTCATCCGCAGACAGCACAGGCAGACGCTGTACATAGTTATACCATACAAGGCCGTGAAAAAAAAGCCTTTTATGCATAAAATGCCTTAAATGCCTTATATGTATTGTATACATCCAGCTTGGAGGACAGTTCAAACGGAGCGTGCATGGAAAGAATCGGAACTCCCAGATCCACTGTGTCCACATCCATATGAGCCACATACTTGGCAATGGTTCCGCCGCCGCCGATATCTACCGCGCCAAGCTCTCCTGCCTGCCAGTATACTCCCGCGTCCTCCATAATTCCGATCACCTTTGCCATGGTCTCTGCACTGGCGTCATTGGAGCTGGATTTGCCTCTTGCTCCGGTGTATTTTGTCAGAACGCAGCCCTTGTTGATGTAGCTGGCGTTGCGTTTCTCAAATACGTCCGCAAAGGTGGGATCGTATGCGGCATTCACATCGGAGGAAAGGCAGAGAGAGGCTCTTAATACATCCCGCACAGCCACCTTCTCCTGCTCTGCCAGATCCTCGATGTAATGGAGCACATAGTCGGAGTTTAAGCCTGTATTGCCCTCAGAACCAATCTCCTCTTTGTCCGTAAGAATCGTCACAGTAGTATGCACCGGCTTCTTTGTGTCGATCTCCGCTGTAAGAGCTGTATATGCACACACGCGGTCGTCCTGGCCGTATGCGCCGATCAGGCTGCGGTCCAGGCCGATATCCCTTGCCTTGGTTGCCGGAACCAGTTCAAACTCCGCACGAAAGAAATCCTTCTCCCGGATGCCGTATTTTTCATTTAGCAGAGACAGAACCGTAAGCTTTACAGCCTCCTTTATATCCTCTCCCTCATAAGGCACAGAACCCATGATCACATTCAGCTCCTCGCCCTTTAAGCCATCCTTTAAGGGACGTTCATTCTGCTTGGCAGCCAGATGGGGAAGCAGATCTGTAATGCAGAATACAGGCTCATCCTCCTTCTCTCCAATGCAGATCTCAATCCGTTCTCCATTCTTCTTTGCCACTACTCCGTGGATCGCCAGCGGCACGGTTCCCCACTGATACTTACGGATTCCACCGTAATAATGAGTCTTAAAGTAGGCGATATCTTCCTTTTCGTAAAGAGGATTGGGTTTTAAGTCCAGTCTGGGGGCGTCGATATGGGCACCGTTGATGCGCAGTCCTTCCTTTAAAGGCTTCGTTCCGAAGGTAGTGGCGATCACAGCCTTTTCCCGGTTTACAAAATATACCTTATCACCGGGCGCATAGGTTTCTGAGCGGTCAAACAGCCTGTAGCCTGCCTCCTTCAGCATCCTAACCGCCTCTTTTACACACTCCCGTTCTGTCTTTCCTGTGTTCAGGAACTGCTTGTAGCCCTCACAGTATTTATATGCCTGCTCCTTCTGCTCCGGAGCCTCTTTTGCGATATGAGGCGCGGACCAGGTAAGCTCTTCCTGAAGCTTCTGTGCTTCTGTCTTGTTTGCCATTGTGTTTATCCTCCTGTAGGTTATTGATTTCATTTTCAAAACTCCGAGCCAAATCCCTAAAGCTCAAAGGTGCGGGCCGCAGCCTGCTTTCTTCTCTCCGAACCGAACCGCCGGTGCACGGCGTCCAGCAACAGGGCGGATGACTGGGGATCCTCTTCCCTCTCAGCCGCCTTGAGGGCCGCAGCCAAAAAGGACGCATCTGCCTCCTCCTGGCAGGAAAGCCATCTTAAAATATCATCCTCCCTGCGGGTCATAAGCCCTTTTACGGCTTCCATGGGGTGCTGTTTTAAATAGTCCCAGTACCCGCCCTTCCATTCCTCCGTAAGTCCATAGGGCCAGTAGAGGCGGTAAAGGGCCAGCTGCGTCACAAGCTTTGGCCGCTCCACGATTACCGCATTGGGAAAGAGCCTGTCATACTCCCTGAACAAAAACTCCGTCCCTGAAAAACAATAGCGGTACATATGGCCGCAGCCGTGCATCTTTCGCATAATGATCCGGGCCGGGGTGTTTTCCACGGAATCCTCGAAAAATTCCGGAAAAATCAGCTTCGCAAGAAGCCGTCCTTCCTCGTCCAGATATTCCACAGTCAGTTCCTGGCGAAGCTCGGACAAAACCTCCTTAAAACAGGACTTACTGCCGGGAACTATCCGAATCCGCAGGGAGTTAATACCTGTACAGCCGGTAAACACCCCTGCTCCCCAATCCTGCACCGTACTCCCAAACGACAGCGTCTTTAGTTCAGAGCAATTATAAAAAGCATAGGCTCCCACTTTTTTTAGATGCTGCGGGAGCGCTAACTCCTTAACAGCCCGTCCGCAAAGCTGGGGTTCCTCCCTCAAATGATCCGGCGGTGTCTCCCTCCCCCGAACAGTCTGTGAAAAAAGATACCGTTCCAGCTCCGTTACCGGCATCCCATCCATATAATCCGGAAGGACGGGAGCGCCGTCCAGGGTATAGCAGCGCTCCAGGCAGATCCCATCCGTTGTTTTCCTATATAATAATTCCATGATAACAGTTTACCCATTTTGGGTGATTTTTTCAAGATAATTTTTTATCTGGAAATGAGAATACCCCTGTGCATACACACAGGGGGACTCTCTTTAGTCTAAAATACGTCCGTCCAGCGACAGCGTCACTGACTGCCAGGGCAGGAATTTCCCGCTTGCTTTTAAGGCATTGACAGCCGCCTGCTCCAGGCCTTTGCAGCATGGAACCTCCATACGGACAATGGTTACGCTTCTAATATCATTTTGGGAAATAATCTGGGTCAGCTTCTCGGTGTAATCTCCCTCGTCCAGCTTGGGACAGCCCACGATCGTTACTTTACCCCTCATAAAATCCTGGTGAAAACGGGCATAGGCATAAGCGGTGCAGTCAGCGGCGATCAGCAGCTTCGCATCTTTAAAATAGGGGGCGTTCACCGGCACCAGTTTGATCTGAACGGGCCACTGGCGAAGTTCAGAGGCCGGAGCCGTATACGGTTCTGACGCTTCTGTCTGAGCCCCTTTGGTATCTGTCTCATTCTCCTGGGTGCGGTTAAAAAGCTGCATCCGGCTTCCAGGACAGCCGCCTGCCACTGCTTTATGGGCCGCCTTTCTCTTTTTATTTTCCTCCACTGCTGCCTCGTCATAGGCTGCAGCCTCCCGTTCCACAAAGGAAATGGCCTCTGTGGGACAGGCCGGCAGACAGTCACCTAAACCGTCGCAGTAATCGTCCCGCATCAGCTTTGCCTTTCCGTCTACCATGGCAATGGCTCCCTCATGGCAGGCTTCGGCACAGAGGCCGCATCCAGTACATTTTTCTTCATCAATGTGAATAATCCTTCTTATCATATGGTTCCCTCCGGCATGAATCTTGACTTTATGACCGGAGTATACTACAATCAACCCCAAAAGTATGTTGTTTCTACAACAAAAGGAGATAAAATGGATCTGAATTTCTTACAAAGCACCCTGCTTTTTCAGGGCTCGTCCACAGAAGAAATCGACGCTATGTTAAAATGTCTGGGCACAAAGGAGCAATCCTTTTCCAGAGGAACTGTCATCCTGCACGCAGGAGACACCGTCCGTTCCATCGGCCTGGTGCTGGCAGGCCGGGTACAGATTGAAAATGACGATCTCTGGGGCAATAAAAGCGTTCTGGACAGCGTTGGGCCGGGGCAGGTTTTCGCTGAAACCTACGCCTGCATACCCGGCGAACCCATGATGGTCAGCGCCGTGGCGGCGGAAAACTGTGACATCCTCTTTTTAAATGCCAGCCGGGTGCTGACTTCCTGTCCCTCGGCCTGTTCCCATCACAGCCGACTGGTTCAAAACCTCCTGCTTCTGTCAGCCCGAAAGAACCTGAACCTGTCCAGACGCATTTTCCATACCTCTCCAAAATCCATCCGGGGGCGTCTCCTGTCCTATCTGTCCTTTCAGGCTGTGGTGCATCAGAGCAGAGAGTTTACTATCCCCTTTAACCGGCAGCAGCTGGCAGACTACTTAAGTGTGGACCGCAGCGCCATGTCGGCGGAGCTTGGACGGATGCGGGATGAGGGCATACTGGAAACAGAACGGAACTATTTTCAGCTAAAACAGAGCCTCTAGCCTCAAAAGCCGGGACATTTTTCGGAAAAACCTTGCCACCGCCCCGGTTCTCATGTACAATCGACTGGAATATGCCTGACACTTAACAGCAGATATAAGGAGTTGGAACGAAACATGAGTATTTTAAATGTAGAACACTTAAGCCATGGCTTTGGAGACAGGGCCATTTTCCAGGATGTGTCCTTCCGTCTTTTAAAAGGAGAGCACATCGGCCTTGTGGGTGCAAACGGAGAGGGAAAGTCCACCTTTATGAACATCATCACGGGAAAGCTGATGCCCGACGAGGGAAAGGTAGAGTGGGCAAAAAATGTAAATGTAGGCTACCTAGACCAGCACACAGTCCTCGAAAAGGGAATGACCATCCGTCAGGTGCTAAAGAGCGCCTTTGCACCCTTATTTGATATGGAGGCGAAGATGAATACCATCTGCGACCGCATGGGCGAAGCAGATGAGGATCAGATGAACGAGATGATGGAGGAGCTTGGCACCATCCAGGATCTTCTCATGGCTCACGACTTCTATGTCATCGATTCCAAGGTAGACGAGGTGGGCAGAGCCCTTGGTTTAGACGAGATCGGAATGGAGCGTGATGTAACAGAGCTTTCCGGCGGCCAGAGAACCAAGGTACTCCTGGGAAAGCTGTTGCTGCAAAAGCCGGATATCCTGCTCCTTGACGAGCCTACCAATTATCTGGACGTCCAGCACATCGAATGGCTTAAGCGGTATCTTCTGGACTATGAGAATGCCTTTATCCTTATTTCCCATGACATTCCATTTTTGAACAGCGTCATCAATCTGGTGTATCATATGGAAAACCAGCGTTTGGACCGGTATGTGGGAGATTATGATAAATTCCAGGAGGTCTACGCCGTGAAAAAAGCACAGCTGGAAGCAGCCTATAAGCGGCAACAGCAGGAAATTGCAGAGCTGGAGGACTTTGTGGCCCGCAACAAGGCCCGCGTTTCCACCCGGAATATGGCTATGTCGCGGCAGAAAAAGCTGGACAAAATGGAAGTGATCGAACTTGCAAAGGAAAAGCCGAAGCCGGAGTTTCATTTCCTGGAGGCACGTACAGCCGGAAAATATATTTTCGAGACAAAAGAGCTTGTGATCGGCTACGACGAGCCTTTATCGCGCCCCTTAAATCTGGTGATGGAGCGAGGCCAGAAGGCAGTGCTGGTTGGTGCAAACGGTATCGGAAAGTCCACGCTTTTAAAGAGTATCCTTGGGCTGACTCCGGCGCTGTCCGGTTGTGTAACTCTGGGAGATTATCTGTCCATCGGATATTTTGAACAGGAAATGGCTCCGGGCAACACAAATACCTGTTTGGATGAAATATGGAAGGAATTTCCATCCTATACCCAGTATCAGGTACGGTCAGCCCTGGCAAAATGCGGCCTGACTACCAAGCACATCGAGAGCCAGGTACGGGTGCTAAGCGGCGGCGAACAGGCAAAAGTGCGGCTGTGCAAGCTGATCAACCGTGAATCCAATGTACTGCTCCTTGACGAGCCCACCAACCATCTGGACGCGGACGCCAAAGCGGAGCTTAAAAGGGCATTAAAAGAGTATAAGGGAAGCATCCTTCTCATCTGCCATGAGCCGGAGTTTTATGAGGGGCTGGCAACGGATGTGTGGGATTGCAGAGACTGGGCGCTGCGTCTGTCATAGGCAGCGGTTTCAGATATGCAAAACCGGCATACAGCTGCAGTAAAATCGCAGCTGTATGCCGGTTTTTAATATTCTCTTCCCGCCTCAGTCTGCCTCAGAGAGCGGCTGCCTGGCGGGGATTCTTATCCATCTGATCCTGCTCCCGGCGGATACACTTATTTTTGCGCCGGCAGATAAGCTCTGCCAAAAGGATCATAGCCAGACCTATAAATATCCCTTTATTTCCCATATCCAGCATGGAAATGCATCCGGTGACAGCTCCGGTGATAAAGCTTGTAACCGTCCAGGTATAAAACCAGGCCCTGTCCAGCATGGCCTCCTCCCGGTCCAGGACATACTGAGTCCAGCTGAGCACGCACTGTTTCAGATTGTTGGTTGTAAAGATACTGGCACTGTTATATCCTCCGGCTCCTGAAAATGTCCCCCACTGGAAACTGGATGCAATAAAAACAGGATAAAGGCGGATTATAGCAGGTATCCCCTCAGGCAGAGTCAGTGACAAAAGGAGACATCCCCCATCTACCATCAGAGAAAGACGTTCCATATCGGGTTTTAAAAAACGCTTTATCAGAAATGATACTGCCATGGAAAGGCAGAACAGAATCAACGCCCCAAGACGAAGGGATACCTGAAACAGGTCGCCGCCTACCAGTTCCTTTGTCAGGCTCATAATATTTCCAGTCTGAGCAGAGGCAAAATTGCCCTCAAAACCGCAGATCGCGCAGGTTCCCATAAAACCGCCGATGCAGGTCATATTGTAATGCAGCAGCTTTTCAAGCTTTACTTTTTGCGTCTGTTCCATGTTTTTAGCTCCTCATCCTTATCCTGCTGTTCCTGTTGATATTATATCAAAAAACAAATACAGCGTCATTCTGCAAAAGTAACATTTTTTAACCGTTTTTAAATAAGTTTTAAGGCGGGTTTTAAACCGTTTCAGTCCCTAAACTTTCCGATTCTGCCGTTTTAAACCAGTCAAAGGCTCCTCCGGAAGGCTCCATCTGAAATTCCAGCCGTTTTCCTGTCACAGGATGGGGAAAGACAAGACGGAAGGCACAAAGGGCTAAGGGCGTCGGCTTGTGATGAGGGAAAGGATGGGGGAGGACGCTGGTTTTCTCACTGCCGGCGCAAAGGGATACTGTCCCATATTTTTCATCTCCGTACAGAGGGATTCCCCGGCTGGAGAACTGAACGCGGATCTGATGGTGGCGGCCGGTGAGAAGGCGGATCTCTACGAGACTGTATATTTTTTCACCTTCCTCCTGGCGCTCCGTCTGTGCTGCAACGCGGTATTTCAGTTCTGCTCTCCTGCTCCCTTCCGCTGACTTATCCACAATTTCCGATCGGTTTTCTCCCTGTATTTGTCTGAGATAATCCACATATGTCCCCTGATTATCCACAGGTTTTCCACATACCACTGCCTTATACCATTTTTCCATCTTCCCTTGCTGCATCAAGGTACTAAGTGCCCCCGCGGCAGTTCGGTTCTTAGCATATACCATGATTCCCGACACAGGACGATCCAACCTGTGGATAACTCCTACATACGGAGGCTGGGCACGATTGGGCCTTGTGGATGATTTTGTGGCTAATTTGTGGATATTTTGTGGATTTCCCAAAGGTGCGGCAAGATACCGCCGGATCTCGCTTACCATATCCCTTGCAAAGCCTCTGGCCGACTGGGATTCTATCCCTGCCGGCTTGATGACTGCCAGAATATCTTTATCCTCATATAATACAGAAAGCATAGTAAATCCTTTCCTATCAATTACTTTGATATTAAACGTATTTTGTAACGATTCAGGATCAAGTATTTTCCCGTCGTTCTGAACAGCTGCAGTATTTTTTCAAAAGTATTGCATATTTTTCGTATTCCGTGTATAGTATGTATTACAGTATTATGTAGTATTAAAAACTACATAAATTAGTTGTTATAACTTTATGTTAAATTCTACGATTAAAAAGGAGGTATCTGCAATGGCACAGAAAATAAAACATAATATTCTCAAAATAAAAGATCCCGGCAGCGCCCTGACTCATTTCACAGCCATGATTCTGGCAGCGGCAGCGGCGGTTCCCCTTCTCATCAAGGGTTCACGTTCTCCGGCGCAGTTCCATCTGGCAGCTCTGGCAGTTTTCATCCTGAGTATGGTAGGACTTTATGCAGCCAGCACCATCTATCATACGCTGGACATTTCCCCAAAGGTGAACCGCCTGCTGCGCAAAATCGATCACATGATGATTTTTGTGCTGATCGCCGGCACCTACACTCCGGTATGCCTCATTGTGCTGGGGGATGAAACAGGCTGGTTCCTTTTGGGGCTGGTATGGATCATTGCCTTTTTGGGAATCCTGATCAACGCCTTCTGGATCACCTGTCCCAAATGGTTTTCCTCCATGGTGTACATTGCCATGGGCTGGGTATGTGTCCTGGCATTTTCAAAGATCCTCACTGCCCTTCCAAGGGAAGGATTTATATGGCTGCTGGCAGGAGGCATCATCTATACCCTGGGCGGCATCATTTACGCCCTGAAGCTGCCTGTTTTCAATTCCAGGCACCGGTACTTCGGTTCCCACGAGATTTTCCATCTCTTTGTTATGGGCGGCAGCCTCTGCCATTATATGATGATGTATCAGTTTGTCGCATAAAGATCAGCTCCTCCTTTTTCTTTCGGGGGAGCTGTTTTATTTGATATTCCCGTTTCATGGCCTCTTCCTTCGTGGAAAAGGCCTCATAATAAACCAGAACCACCGGTCTGCGGGGCCTGGTGTATTTTGCTCCTTTTCCCTCATTGTGGGCCTTTAAGCGCCTGTCCAGATTGTTGGTCCAGCCGCAGTAGTAGGTTCCGTCTGCACATCGCAGAATATAGGTGTAATTTTCGTTCATTTGTCTTATCCGGTTTCTATGTAAACGGCGATCACGCCAAAACGCCATCACCGCCCGGACCCGAAGGTCTGTATCTATGATAAAGCACCAGCTGGATGCGCCATATGGGTGCTGCCAGAGAGTTTTCCGATATCTATAGTATACTATACGCATACCAGCAAAAAAGGTTCGCAAAAACGGCGGCTTAAAATCTTCCTCCGCCGCCCCCATGGCTGCGGCCGCTGCTGGAATGGTGGGTGGTACTGCGCCCGGAAGTATTTCCTCCGCCCGGAAATCCCCCTCTCCAGATATCATTCTGTTTTGCAATCCGCACGTGGGTAGTAAACTGATGAATCAGACGGTCATCGGTGTCTGTAAAATGAAAACCTGCCTGGGCCCGGTAAGCCAGAAGGCCGTTTTCCTGCTGGCGGCCGCTCAGCTTCATGGCATATCTGCGTTTTACATCAAGACACACCGCAGCTCCCGCAAAGAGGGAAATACCTGCCGCAAAGGCTGCCTCATACCAGCGGATGCTTCGATAGCGGTGAATCTCGCCGGTATCCCGATCGTATGTATACTGCCCGGACTGAACTCCCTGTTTCACAACCATGGCAGTATCTTCCAGAAATGCCTCTGCTCCGCCTGCAAAATCCCTTTTTTTCAGATATGCTGACAAATGGTTTTTCACACGGTCGAGTTTTGCATCGGTCATGATCTGTATCATATTTCCGCAGGTAGAGATCCAGTAGGTTCCCTCCTGGCTTCCCGGCCCATCCATATAATACAGAAGGAGAACCCCGCTTTTTGTCTTTCCTGTGCCAAAGTCATTTTCGTCATAAAAATCATCGGCATACTCTTCTGCAGTTTTCCCGGTCTGCGCCCAGGCGGTGACGATCACGGCATCCTGTTTTGTAGTCTGGGTAAAGTCATTTACCCCACGTTCCAGCTGTATTATCTCACTGTCTGTAAAGATTCCCGTCTGATCGAACACACGGCCTTGAGCGCCATATGACATAAACGGGCATACGAAGAAAAACCACAGAACTCCGATAAACAGAAGGTATCCTCCAAACCTCTGCCTAACTGTCCTGAAATGTATATTCCGCCTTTTTCTTTCTTCTCTTCTCATCCCAGAAAATATCCTCCCGTCAAGAGCAGTATAAGCAGCGGCAGAACGACCCCAAGAAACAGCACTGCCAGCTTTTTATTGTCCACCGGCAGTTCCCCCCATACCTTTCCAGTCTGTCCGTTAAGGGCAAAATAGTAGATCTTTCCCCTGGCTTTATCATTGTAGGTCAGAGTCCACACCGGCAAAAGGGCATAATTCCATCCCTCCTCTGTCACATCCACCTCGCTGTTTTTCACCTCCAGGCTGCTGAAATCACCTGCGCTGGCCTTCAGGTTTTCCAGCGCAAACTGACGCACCTCGGACTGAACCTCTGATACGAACGACTCCCGTTCCATATCCCGGTTTTCAGCCACAAAGCCGGAGAGATATCCCATTGAAAACGGCTTTTTTTCCTCCATCCGATAAGGCAGGACGCCGTCTGCCAGTTTTCGGTTGGCCTTTTTAAGGGCGTTTCTTGCAACCGAATCAATGTCCAGATCTCCTTCCCTTCGGACGTCGTAGACCTTTGTCTCTGTATAGCGAATATTTCCTGCCGTCCAGACCCGGTTGTTCCTTCCCTCTGCTGTAAGATTTCCGTGGAGCTGGCAGCGGTAGAGCCAATAAGGGAAATAAACCCCTGTCATGGTCTGGATCTGCTTTGGAGAATAGAAGGAATCAGGGACAAACCGCTTTCTGCGAATCCACTGGCCGAATATCTCTTCTGCCTTTTTTCGGTCGATCTGAAAGGGAATGACATAATCCGGCTCAAAGCTGCCGGTCAGACGCCCTGCCAGTACCACGGGATTGTGACAGTAATAGCAGAAGGTGGCCGCTGTCGTAGCGTCGGTAACAATCTGTGCGCCGCAGCTGGGACAGGTATACAGCACCGGCGCTTCCTGTTTCTCCCCCTTTTCTTCCTTTTCCTGCTCCTTCTCCTGAATTTTCTCCATCTCTTCCTCTGTAAAGTCAGAGAGGCAGAATTCACAGTGATACTTCTGGGATTTTGGCTCAAATATCAGGCCGCCTCCGCAGTTTGGGCATTTGTAGGTGATCGCCGCCATCTTATCTGTCTCCCCTTGGTTTCCCGCATTCACTGCAGAATTTACCTGTATTTACCGTGCCGCAGGTACAGGTCCAGGGGCCTGCAGGCCTGGGCTTTCCGCATTCGCTGCAGAATTTCCCCTCATTCTGCGTTCTGCACTGCGGGCATATCCAGGTTCCGGCGGCCCCGTTTCCGACTGCAGTTCCATTGCCCACTGCGGCCCCGTTTCCAACCGCGGTTTCGGCTCCGAAGCTGCCGCCTGCTCCCAAACCTCCGCCTGCTCCGCAGGATCCCATTCCTGCGCCCAAACCTCCGTTTTGCCCCATCATCCGCATCTGCTCTGCATTGGCTGCCGAAGCCGTTCCCATAAAACCTCCCCCGGTCTGCATTCCAAAACCCATTCCCATAAATCCGGCCATAGAACCTGCGGGATTTTCCCCGGCGCTTTTAAGGCCTTCCGCAATGGTGCTCTGCACATATCCTTCCCTCACCATGGGATTGCCCATCATAGCTCCCTTGTTTCTCATATTGATCAGATTCTGGGATTCCTCATCATAGGAAATGCTGGCGATGCCCACTGCCTGGATCTCCATGCCCCGGAGCTTGCTCCACTCCTCATCCAGGGTATCCGCCATATACCGCCCCAACTCCCGGCTCCTGGAGGGTACGTAGGAGATTCGGATCCCATCAGCGGACATCTGATTGATGGAGGTCTGAAGGGCCGCTAAGAACTCATTGAGATACTGCTCATTGATCTCATCCATCTCTACCCGATCTGCATTCCTGGGAATCACCTCCGCATAGAACTTCAGCGGATCCGTAATCTTCACCGAATAGGTTCCGTGCGCCCGAAGAAAAAGTTCCGCCTGGTAGAAGCTGTCAAAATAGTTTACCGGGCTGCGGGTGCCAAACTTCAGCCCCTTGATCTCCTGAAGGTTCACATAAAATACCTTCTGAGCCCCTGAGGGCACGCCTCCAAAGCGGATACGGTCAAAGGATTCTTTTAATGCCCCGCCAAAAGACCCGGAAAAAAGCGAGGGCTGGGAGGACTGGCTCACCTTATAATATCCAGGCTCCGCCGTATAATCCACTATCTTCCCCCCGTCAACCAGCATCATAAACTGGTCTGGATATACATGGATCACAGAACCGTTGGAAACAATGTCACCCGCTCCCTTTGTGTTGGATCCCCGGCCGTTTCGTACCTGAATCCCCCTCACAAAGACCGTCTGTCCTCCCATATCGTCCGGCTCTATGGCCTCCAGCCACTGATCTCCCAGGGCTGTTCCTATTGCTGACTCAATCGCTTTAATCAGTCCCATTTTTAACTCTCCTCTCTGAAATGGTCTGTTTTTCCTACTTCTTCCGTTTTCTCTTCCTCTTCACCGGCTCCAGGCACCGCACGGCCCCCGCTAACAGGATGGCTCCGACTGCCAGCTGCAGACAGATGCTGAGGGCGACCCAATGCTCCATCACAAAGCCGGTGCCTTCCACTCCGAAGTAATTACAGAGCTTGGAAAATGAGGTGCTCCGGCCCGCCTGATTTCCAATCACCGCCATAAACGTAAAGGCCGGATTCATCAGGAACAGATAGAACATACCTCCTGAAGAAGCGCGCACTGCATTTTCACCCATTGTATAAGCCGCTACCGTCCGGTTCAGGTTTGTGGAGGAAAGAGACAAGGCCAGACGGTTGAGAAAATAGGTTCCCGCCGCTACAGCTATGATCGTCCCGTAGGTCACTGCCGTTGAAACGGCGGACCGCCGGAACACGGCAGAGTAAAACAGCCCAAGACTGCCTGCCATAAAGGCAACTGCCACATAGCACAGAAGCAGGGAGAAGGCGTCTTTCCAGGTAATGCCGCCGTAAACAAAGACCATTGCCACTGCGGGAAGGCTGGACAAGATCAATACAAACAGGGAACTTAACGCCCCAAGAAGCTTTCCAGTCACGATCTGAGCGGCCGTCATCCGGGTAGTCAGCATCAGATCCAGCGTCTGACGCTCCCGTTCCCCGCTGATGCTGGCGGCAGTCACCGCCGGAACAATAAACAGGAGAAGGACAAACTCGATGGCTGTTACAAACTCATAGATATCCATAAAACTGCTGTACTGGATGGTTGCGTTGGTGCGGACCCGAAGCACCACCGAATACATATTGATCAGCGCCACCAGGCACAGGATTCCGTTAAAAAGAGCCACGATAAACGGAAACCGCGGGCTTCTGGCGCTGACTCTCATCTCACGAATATAGACCGGATTCGGCCTCATATGACGTCACCACCCTTTCTTCTTCATGATCCGTCAGCTGCATAAAGACGGATTCCAGACTGCCTTTCTCACGGACAAAGCCATTTACCAGAACCCCGGCGTCAATGAGCTGCTGGAGAAGCATGGCCTCATCGGCGCTGTCCCCCGCAAAGCGGACGCAGATATCCTTTTCCCGCATGGAAATGGTCTGTACACAGGGATGACGCCGCAGCACTGCCATGGCCTGCTCCATATTGCTGTACACCGAGATCACCAGAGGATTGGAGGCATTGACGCGGGAAAGAATATCTCCGATATTTCCCTCCAGAACCATACGGCCCTGGTCAATGATGCCGATATCCGTACACATCTCCGAAAGCTCCGAAAGAACATGAGAGCTGATAATAATGGTTTTCCCTGCGCATTTAAGCTCTTCCAAAATCTCCTTAAACTCAAATCTTGTCCTTGGATCCAGACCCGAGGTAGGCTCATCCAGGATCAGGATCGCCGGGTCATGAATCAGCGCCCTTGCCAGACAGAGGCGCTGTTTCATCCCTCTGGAGAGGCCGTCCACATAGAAATCCAGCTTATCCTCCAGACCTACCTGTTCCAGAAGCGCGGTATACCGTTTTCTGGCCACCAGACCATCGATCCTGTAACAGGAAGCAAAGAAACTCATATACTCTCCCACCGTCAGGTTATCGTACACACCAAAGAAATCCGGCACATATCCAATCTGCCCCTTTAAAGCATCCGGTTCCCCCAGGGCGTCCGTTCCGTCAATCTCAACGGAGCCTTCTTCCGCCCCCAAAAGTCCGGTCATAATCTTTATGGTGGTGGTTTTTCCCGCCCCGTTTGGCCCCACAAAGCCGTAGAGCGCCCCGTCCGCCACATTCATGTCCAGACCGCTCAGGGCATGGTACTTTCCGTATATCTTATGAAGGTTTCGTATGGTAAGCATCAGGACTGTCTCCTTCCTGTAACCGTAAGAACCGGAAGCATAATGTTCCAGGTATATTCCCCGGCTGTATCGTAAACGTATTTTACCGTAACTGTATTGCCCGGAGACAGATAGGCCTCCAGATCCTCTTTATTATAGCGGCTCCTTGAGCTGTCCATCAGATCATAGCTGCCTGTATTATAATTGTAAAAATACATATCCCCTGCAAAGGGAACGGTATAGTAATACCGCAGATTTGCCACTACTTCATCGCTTAAACGGTGAAAATCCAGGGTTTCCACATCCAGGTCATTTCCAAGGTAATACTCCAGAATCACCGGATTCATGCCATATATGGTATTTCTGACAGCGTCATATTCCCCCGACAGCACATTCGGGTGCTTCTGCATGGCAGAGCGGTACACCAGGCCTCCCTGCTCATAATTTACATTGATCTGGGATGTAAGGAGGGTACAGCCATAGGTCTCTATGCCCTGATCTGTCAGAAAGTCCTGCCCGCTCTGATCCTGGCCAAAAGCCACCACCCGTCCCTGGGTATGGTAGCCGGAGAAATAATTGTCAATATAAAATGACAGAAGATTGGCCCGCTCCAAAGCCTTCACATACTCCTGATCCTCGATATCCACCTTCTGGCCGTACTGGGAGGCTCCTGTTATCTGGGCCGCCATGGCATATCCAAGATCCGTAGCGCAGTAGACCCCCTCCAGACCGTCCAGAGAAATCGTCTGTCCCGGCTCCATCGCTCCGATGACGATCATCTGATTATAGAGCAGCAGGGCAGCATTTTCCACAGTCTGCGAATAATTGTTGGTGATTGTTCCTGTTACCCTGCCGTCAAAGGCGCGGATCTCTCCGGAGAATCCCTCCCCGGTCTCATTGGTCTGCGTCCGCTCCATCTGGAAATACTTGGAGTTGAATGCTCCGGTATCCCTCGCCTCAATCCGGGTAGCCTTCTGTCCGTACCGGATCACCATATCCGGGTCCTCAGCCCCTGTAAGAGCCGGGGCCTGAGCCGGATCATAGTAGGAGGAATCTGACACAGGAAACAGCTGGTAGGAGGGATCCAGGCCCACGGAATAGGTGCGGTTATAGGGAGACCTCATATTGATAAACAGAGTCTCCGTGGTATCCTTGTCCCCTGCATCCTGGATCAAAGCATAGGTTAAAAACGGGCCGTCAAACCGCGTGGGCACGCCCATTAAAATGACCATGCCGGTACAGCACAGCGAAAGCACCGCTACGGCTGGCTGATAATACTGGCGCAGCTCCCTCTGTTTTAAAAAGAAGTAAAGCCCCGGCCCTGCAAGCGCCACATAAGCCGTTCCCAGCACCACATACAGGCCCACCCGCGGCAGGCGGTTTACATTCCCCGTATTGATCAGGCTCTGAACCTCCCAGTAACGGCCGGAACTTGCGCCTCCGTTCCCGCTGCTTAAAAGGTTCAGCCGCTCCTCCCCCAAAAGCTCTGTAAAAAAATGATCCACATAAGACGGGTTAGAGCTGCAGTATTCCTTCAGATCGCCGAAATCATAGATCGCCGCAGCCGCTGCCCCATTTCCCACCGAGGTTTCGGACAGGATCACCAGCGGCCCTTTTGTGATAAGCTCGGTTCCTCCCTTCAGTTCCACCTCCGAACAGCTGAGAGAAAGGACGCCTTCGTCCCTGGCTGCAGAATCCTTTTCCATCGCCATATCAATGTCAAACACACCTGCCTCCGGCAAAGGATACGCTAAAAGCTCCTGTGAGAAAGCGCTCATGGTTTCCCTTCCATGTTCTCCCGTGCCAAAAAGCAGGACTCCGCCTCTCTGGGCCCACTCCCACACAGCCTCCTTCTGGGTTTCCGACAGCTTCTTTGTATCAAAATCATTGATCAGCAGCACATCCAGCTGATCCAGTCCCCGTTGAGTTTCCGGCAGCGTGTCAAGATCCAATTCAATAACCCTGGTGCGCAGCGTGCTGTAATTGATCCCCATATTACCCAGATAGGACAGCCGCTCCGGCCGGTCGCTTAAGACACCGATATAAAGCTCGGCTGTATTCAGATTCAGATCCAGTTTCACCCTTCGGCTGGCTGTCTCCTTCCCGTTCTCATCCACCAGAGACAGATGCACCTGATCTACCCTGTCGCTTAAAGAGATCTGAATCTTTTGTTCTGCTGTCTCTCCCGCTCCGACCTCTATCGGATATTCGTAGGAATAGGTGCTGTAATTCCACTGGCTTCTGCCTGAGTAAGACTGATATTCCGGCTCCAGAGTGGCAACGCGCAGAGTCCCTGTAAAATCCTGATCCATGGAGTTTTTAAAGGTAAGGGTCATTGGAAGGATCCTTCCGCTTCTGGCTACATTGTCATAGCCGTATACCACCTCCATTGTCACGGGGCCGTCCATCATCCCCTCCTGGGATATACCGTCTGCCGTCCGTGGCCCGGCAGCACTGCCCGGTAAGGAAGAACCTGCGTTTCCAGGCCCGTCTGCCGTCATAGCTGCCGAAACGGTTACAACGGCAAAAAGGGATAGCAAAAGGGCAAAAAGGGTGCTTTTCAGCACCCATCTGTATCTGTACATCTGTATTTCCTCTCTTTTCTGTTCAATCTGCCAAATCATGACTGGGATGCGAAATTTTCCTTATTTACATCGAAATAAACCTGGAGCTTTACAGTAAACACAGTGCCGTTTAAGTCGCTGGATACGCTGATGGTGCCGCCGTGCATATCCACAATTTCCTTGGCAATGGCAAGTCCCAGACCGGTGCCTCCGGTGGTGGTGGAACGCGACTGCTCTACCCGGTAGAATTTATTAAACAGAAGAGGCAGCTCGTCGGCCGGGATGACATAGCCGTAATTAGTGACCGACACGGTAACAGTATCATCCTCCGCATGGATCTTAACCAGCACCCGCTTGCCGTCAGCCCCGTATTTAATGGCATTCCCAATGAGGTTATCAAACAGCCTGGCCAGCAGGTTTCCATCGGCACTGATGGTCTTTGCCGGAACATTGCTCTGAAGGTCATAGGACAGGTTCTTTTCCACAAAATTCGGATAGGCCTCCTCCAGCAGCTGGCTTAACAGCTTAACAATATCCAGCTGACCCACGTGCATGGCAATCTTTCCATAGTTTAGCTTCGTAAATCCAAAAAGATCCTCGATCAGTTTTTCCAGCCGTCTGGCCTTGCTGTAAGCGATTTCTATGTACTTGTGCTCCATCTCTGCCGGAACCTTTGTATTGCCCGCCAGCAATTCCAGATAGCCGATGATGGAGGTCAGAGGCGTTCTTAGATCGTGGGCCACATTGGTAATCAGTTCATTTTTCGTCCGCTCTGCCTCCCGCTCCTTGTCCATAAGGGTTCGGATGTCAGAGGCCATTTTATTTAAATTGGCTGCCATGGCAGAGAACTCATCATCTCCCGTCACATCTACCTCTGTCCCCAGATTTCCCTGAGAGATGCTCTCCACCGCGTCTGAGATACGCCCCATATAGCGGATCCCCGGTTCCTCTAAGAGCATAAAAGTGACAGAAAAGATCAGGATCCCAAAGAGTACATAAAGGATCACCACCGCCGTATGCTGCTCCAGAATTAACTGGGACAGTGCCGAGATCTGTCCTTTCTGCTGCATATACTTTGCCACCATCGAGAGGTTCGTAATGAGAAATACCTCTACCAGGCAGGTGATGATGGCGCTGTATACAATATGAGTCAGTACGCGGGCACGGTAACTGCCGCCCATATTATTTTTCAATCTTATATCCTACGCCCCATACGGTAGTGATGATCTTGCTCTGCCTGGTATCTTCCTTCATCTTTCCTCTTAATCGCCTGATATGTACCATAACCGTATTATTGGCCTCATATACCTTTTCATTCCAAACCCGCTCGAAGATCTCGTCAGTGCTGAATACCTTACCCGGATTGGATGCCAGAAGATAAAGAATATCAAACTCAATAGGAGTCAGTTTGATCTCCTCTCCATCCACCACTACCTTGTGATTGTCCCTGTTAATGGTCATTCCCTTAATAGTGATCTCGCTGCTGACTGCCTCGCGGGCCATGCTGTTGGGGTTTAACTGGGTATAGCGGCGGAGCTGGGACTTGACTCTGGCCGTCAGTTCCAGCGGATTAAAGGGCTTTACCACATAGTCGTCTGCTCCCGTCCCCAGTCCCAGAATCTTGTCAAGATCCGTTGACTTGGCGCTCAGCATAATAATCGGAATATTGTTGGTTTCCCGGATCTTCTTGCACATCTCCAGGCCGTTCATCCCCGGCATCATAATGTCAAGAAGCACCAGATGGATATCTTCCCTGTTCAGGATCTCAAGACCCATGGCCGCGTTTTCCGCCTTAAAGACCTTATAGCCGTCGCTGACCAGATAGATCTCAATCAGATCTGCGATCTCCTTTTCATCATCTACTACCAGAATATTAATATCGGGCATACGATCCCCTCCTCATATGTTATCATTTATGTTCATTCAGAACGATCCAGAACGGCTTTGTCTGATTTCTGCCTCTGCCGTGCCGACGTTCCGGCTCTTTATGTCTATTCTAACATAAGAACTCTCGTATTTCCTTACTTTTTTCTTGAAAAATTATGGGAATTATGTTACAATCCCAATATATCACATGAACATATGTTCGTCAACGGGTTAAAAAATATTCTCCGAACCTGACAGGCGCCCCGTTCCATTTACAGGGGCTCTCCTGTCTGTCCGGAGAATTCCAGGCCGCTAACGCAGCCGTTTTTCACATTTATACATTTCCGCTCTCAATAGGCTGGAAGATCCGGGTCACAGCCGGGTCGTCCTTTCCCTTGCCTTCCTTTGCCAGCTGCACGGCCTCCTGGCAGAACTGCTCCTGAGAATTTATAAGAACCTTCCCCCGCTTGTCCTCCTTCTCATAGGTGCCGTCTGGCTGCAGGATGTGGGCTTTTACATTATCCTCCAGCTCCACCTCCAGGATGTGGATCACCTTTTCCTTTAAGCCTTCGTCCTCGACCGGGAACATGATCTCCACCCGGCGGTCTAAGTTTCTGGGCATCCAGTCGGCGCTTCCCATATAGACCTCCGGGCTTCCATCATTGAGGAAATAAAAGATACGGCTGTGCTCCAGGAAGTTTCCTACGATGGACCGGACTGAGATATGCTCGCTGAGTCCCGGAACCCCTGCCCGCAGACAGCAGATTCCCCGGATCACAAGTTCGATCTCGACGCCGGCGCAGGAAGCCTCATACAGGGCAGTAATGATCTCCTTATCGCAGAGAGAATTCATTTTCGCCATGATTCGTCCCTGACGGCCCTCCCTGGCGTGAGCCGTCTCCCGGCGGATCATACGCAGAAACCGGGTTCTCAGCCACAGAGGGGCCACGGCAAGTTTGTTCCACGCCTTTGGTTCCGAGTAGCCCGACAGCATATTAAATACAGCTGTAGCATCCTCTCCGATCTGCGGATCACAGGTCAGTATCCCGCAGTCCGTGTACAGCTTTGCCGTAGAGTCGTTGTAGTTTCCGGTGCCCAGATGGACGTAGCGGCGGATACCATCCTCCTCCATACGGACCACAAGGGTAATTTTGCTGTGTGTTTTAAGTCCAACCAGACCATAGATCACATGACAGCCTGCCTTCTCCAGCATCTTAGCCCAGTTAATGTTATTTTCCTCATCAAAACGAGCCTTAAGCTCCACCAGCACGGATACCTGTTTGCCATTGTCCGCCGCCTCTGCCAGCGCCGCGATGATAGGAGAATTTCCGCTGACCCGGTACAAGGTCTGCTTGATGGCCAGCACTTCGGGATCCCTGGCAGCACTGCGCACAAAATCCACCACCGGATCAAAACTCTGGTATGGATGGTGGAGCAGGATGTCTCCCCTGCGGATATTGGTGAAGATATCATCCTCATTCATCAGAGCCGGCACTGGCTGAGGCCTATATTTTCGCGTCTTGAAGTGCTCAAAGCCGTCCAGACCATACATTTTCATCAAAAAGGTGAGATCCAGAGGGCCGGCGATAGAGAAGATATCCTGGCTGCTGATCAGCAGTTCTTTCTTTATGATCTTAAGAAGGCGCTTATCTACGTCCGATTCGATTTCCAGACGGATCGCTTCGCCCCACTGGCGCTTTTTGAGCTGTTTCTGAATCTCCTCCAGCAGATCCACCGCCTCCTCCTCGTCAATGGAGAGATCGGCGTTGCGCATGATGCGGAAGGGATGGGAAGCGATGATATCGTAGTTCAGGAACAGCGACGGCATATTCCGCTCTATAATCTCCTCCAAAAGCATCACCACCCGCTGCTTTGTCCCATCCTCATTGATCTGCTCCGGCAGTTCCACGATCCTCTGAAGCACAGAAGGCACCTGAACCATGGCAAATTCCATTTCCCCGTCCCCGTTCTTCTTCTTTAACAGAGCCGCTATGTTCAGGGTTTTATTGCGGATCAGCGGAAAAGGCCGGGAAGAGTCAAAGGCCATGGGCGTCAGCACCGGGTATACATTGGTCTGGAAATAGGAGTCCACATAGGAAGCCTCCTCTGGTGTCAGTTCCTCATGCCCCATGATGATCCGCAGGCCATTCTGACGCAGGGCGGGCACCAGGGAACGGGTATAGGTGGAATACTGCAGTTCTACCAGCTGATGGGTCTTGACGCTGATGGCGTCCAGCTGTTCCTGAGCCGTCAGCCCTGCAATATCCGGCTTTGTGTATTTTGCGTGCACCATGTCCTTTAAGGAAGCCACGCGAACCATATAGAACTCATCCAGGTTGGAGGCTGTGATGCTTAAAAATTTCAGACGCTCAAAAAGGGGCAGCGTCTTATCTCTGGCCTCGCTTAACACACGATAGTTAAATTCCAGCCAGCTGAGTTCACGGTTTACATAGTTGGAGGAGTTGGCTCCGAAATCTGCGGCATCCGGCCTGTGCGCCGTTTTTTCTGCTGTTTTATCCGCCTTGACAGATTTTACATTTTTTTCCTTTTCTGCCATGTCACACTCTCCTTTTCTGTTTTAATACCGGCCGTATTCCAAATATTTCTTCAAAGAAATCCGCTTTCTGTTCAAAGGAAGCCCGCTCCAGCGCCAGGTCTCCCGTATAACCGGTGGTGATCACAAGCTCGCCCTCCCGTATGGCCATCCGGCAGTCCTGCATCTTGGCCTTGTGAGTCTTGTCCATAGAATTAGCAAGACGCAGGATCGCAGTCAGCTTGGCTATAAGGATGGTAATAGCCCCCACATTCAGATCTCCTGTATTTTCCTCGCCGATATGGGTCTCAAGCTGGATCATGTCATAGTCGAAGTCGCGGATATTATAGCGGACTACATTTGCGATGATCTCCCGCTCCAGATGGCTGAGGCCTATGATTTCCGTGGACATAATCAGGTTATAACTGCTTTCGTTGGAATTGCGGATGCTGATAAATTTGCCGCAGCTGTGCAGGGTTACAGCGATCTGGAGCAGCAGCCGTTCTCTGGCTCCCATGCCGTGGAATTTCCGGGTGGCATCAAAAATGGACAGGGCATACTGCTCCAGCGTCTGATTATGGCCCGCATGGCATTTGTAGCGCTTAGCCATATTTCTGGCTGCCGCCAGGATATCATTCTCGAAATTGTGGTTAAAGCGGATGAGACGGGACGAGCTGGCGTACTCCGCCGCAATCCCGTCGCAGAGCCCTATGCCGGGGATCCAGAACTGACTGGCCCCTGTAGCCTCCATCACACGGCGGTACACGGCGGCAGCCGGCAATAGCAGCGGCGCGTATTCGCTGTTGACGCTGAAATTTTCTTCAATCTGATCCAGCGTCATCTGGGACAGGCGCTTATAGAACACTTCCATAGCGGCAGCATCCGCCCTGTCGGCCGCCGTGTTCATTCCCAGCTGGCGCATCAGATAGGCGATGTTGGTACCAATACCGATCAGATTGTCAATATGACGGTCTTTCAGATACATTTTCCGGAAGGTGAGCAGTTCATTGTCCACAATCTCTTCGATATGAAGGCAGTGATCCTTTACGCTGGCCGGAATCCTGGCCAGCTGGCTGCTGATCCTTAATGTACCCAGAGGCAGGCTCTGGGTCGTTACCAGCGTATCCTTGTCAAAGAGGGAAATCTGAGCGCTTCCAAATCCCACATCCACAATGGCTGTTCCTTTTTGGATGATCCGGTTAAACTCCCCCGTCTTTAGGGCTATTGCCTTATAGCTGATAAAACGCTGTTCCGAGTTGCTGATAATACGCACCTTAAGGCCGGTTCTTACCCGGATCTGTTCCAGGATAACCTGGCTGTTTTTCGCCTCTCTTAAAGCAGTTGTGCCATAGGCGCGGTATTCCCGCGCCCGGTAGGTTTTCATGATCCCTGTAAAATCCTCCAGCACGGAGCACATTTCATCCGCCAGCCCATAGCTGATCTTTCCCTCACTGAAAGTATCATTTCCCAGGGAGATCACATGGCGGACACTGTCCACACAGCGGATCCCCGTCTTTTCCGAGATCTCATAGATCCCCAGCTCCAGGGCAAATGAACCTATCTCGATTGCCGCAAACATTTTTACTGCCACGCTGCTCCTCCTTTTTACCATGTACTTATGTAACTGCGCTCCCTGCTTTCCTCTCCTATTTCTCCTGATCCTGCCCCAGAAGATGTGTGATAAACTGAGCGGCTGTACGGCCGGAAAGCCCGCCATGGCTTAGCTCCCACTGACTGGCCTTTAAAAACAGTTCTTCCTCCGCCATATCTACATGGCTTCGTTTTGCCAGCGCCTTGACAATGGTCTGGAACTGACGCTTATCAGGAGAACCATAGTAGATGGTAACGCCAAAACGGGCAGCCAGAGATAATTTCTCCTGCACTGTATCGTTGTTGTGAAGATCGTCGTCCAGCTCCCTCTTGTCGCTGAATTTCTCCCGGATCAGATGGCGGCGGTTGGAGGTGGCATAGATCAGCACATTGCCCGGCCGCTTCCCAAGACCGCCCTCCAAAATAGCCTTCAGATATTTATACTCCAGCTCATATTCCTCAAAAGAAAGGTCATCCATATAGATAATGAACTTGTAATTCCGATCCTTGATCTGCTCCAGCACATCGGAAAGCGCCTTAAACTGGTGCTTGTATACTTCGATCATGCGCAGGCCCCGGCTGTAGTATTCGTTGAGAACCGCCTTGACGCTGGAGGATTTTCCTGTTCCCGCATCACCGAAGAGAAGCACGTTGTTGGCCGCTTTCCCGTTTACAAAGGCCTCTGTATTCTCAATCAGCTTCTTTTTCTGCAGCTCATAGCCTACGATATCCTTAAAATAAATGTGCTCCACATTGACAATGGGATCAATGACGGTCTCTGCGCCCTCCTCTTTTTCAAGGATCCGAAAAGCCTTGTTGAGGCCGAATTTGCCAGCTCCGCACTCCCTGTAAAATTCCACCATATGGTTCTGGAAGGTCTCTGTGTCCTCTGCCTGCCCCAGCATCACCGCCAGCTTTACCAGGCGATCCCTGATCCTGCGGTTGAAAACACGGCTTTCCTGAACCGCAGGGCGGTAGTCTGCCAGCTGTTTCCACACAAAAGAGGGGGATAAAGAGGTCAGGTCAAAGTCAAACAATGCCTTAAAAATAGAGAAATCCTCCTTTGCAAGCTCATCTAAGGTTCCACCGGCCGCCCCCCGGACTTCACAGGCAGTTGTATAGGCATTTTCATTATCCCCAAGGCACAGCGCCAGAAAACAGTGCCATAGGTTTCCCTCAAATCCATACCGGGCTGCCAGATCAACCAGCTGTCCGGCACAGGAAAACGGATCCGGCTCACCATCACACTTTGCCATCCCCATAAGGCAGGCCATGTGTTCCAGGAGTTCTTCATGCTTTAAATTACGGTAAATCACGCGTTCTCTGATATCCATATTTATTTCCTCGACTGTGGTTAGATTAGTAATTTCCAAGGATTCTTAAAGAAACCGCCTCCTCGGAAATACCCTTTAAAGCGTTCTGAATAGCTGCGTCGCTTAAAGATCCCTGGGCATCTACAAAGAAACGGTACTCCCAGCTTCTTCCGGGAATGGGCCGGGACTCGATCATAAGCATATTGATATCGTTATAAATAAGATTACCCAGCATATTGTAAAGTGAACCGCTCCTGTGAGCGCCCTCGAAGCAGATGCTTACTTTACTGGAGCCTTTTTTGTACACCGGAATCCTGGATAAAATGATAAAACGGGTCACGTTGTTTTTATTGTGGTTAATGGAGGTTTCAAGGGCTTTAAGGCCGTAGAGCTCTCCCGCTGCGGGGCTGGCTACGGCTGCCTGGGAGATGTTCTTTTCCTCTGCCACCTTCTTTGCCGCCACAGCGGTGTTTACTGTACTGATCTGCTTCCAGTCCCGATGCGAATTGAGATACCTGGAACTCTGCATCAGCGCCTGAGGGTGAGAATACACCGTCCGGATATCCTCTAAGGATGCCTCCGGCAGACCTAAAAGTGCATGGCTTACAGGAAGCTCTGTCTCCGCCACAATGTATACATCATGCTTTACCAGCAGGTCGTAATTATCGCTGACCGCTCCGGCGGAGGAGTTTTCAATCGGAAGGATGCAGTAATCCGCCCGTCCTTCCTCCACCTCGACCATAGCATCCTCCATGGTCTTTACGTGATACACATCCGCCTCCCGGCCGAAATACTGAAGAGCCGCCCCGTGGCCGTAGGAGCCTTCCACACCCTGATAGGCGATGCGGACATTTTCCCGTTTCAGATCCTCGACCATGGTAAAACCCATATCCATGGCCTGGCCGTGAGCGGCCAGAAGGCCGTACTGGAGTCTGCGGCTGATGGTCATGATCTGGGAAAACAATTCATAGGTGCCTTTCCTGGTAAAATCGCTGTGCGCCAGGGCGGTGACGGCTTCCAGCTTCTGTTTTTCCCTTGTGCTGTCATAAACAGGTTTGCCCGTATGTATTTTATATTCAGCTACCTCTCTGCACAGTTCCATTCGTTTCTCAAACAGCTCCGTCAGCTGGGCATCCATCACATCCAGCTGCTGACGGATGTTCTGCAGATTCAGTTCCTTCATCTCTGTCCCTCCAATTCCTCCACCATGGAGCTTATGACCTGTCTTGTATATGCTCCGGGGAATTTACGGTCCTTTTCCGAAAGCTCCTTTATGTAAATGGGCTTTCCGTACTGGATAATCACATGGCTGGGGCGGATCCATGGGAAATGGCGTTCCAAAACCTCCGCCGTTCCCACCATGGCGACAGGGATCACGGGACAGCCGCTTTTTTCCGCAATTTTTAAGCTCCCTTCATGAAACTCCAGAAGTTCCTTTGGATCCTCACTGGCACCGCGGGTGCCTTCCGGGAAGATCCACATGGAAATCCCGCCTTTGATCTTTTCAATACCGGTCAGGATGGTCTTTAAGCCCTCCTTGATATTGGAACGGTCGAGAAAAAGGCAGTTCATCCTATCCATCCAGCGATTTAACAGAGGGATCTTAGCCATCTCCTTCTTTGCGATAAAGCCGGTAAGGCCGGGAACCGTTATATATCCCATCACAATATCAAAATAGCTTCTGTGGTTTCCCACATAAAGCACCGCACGGTCACTGGGTATATTTTCCAGTCCCCGCACCTCATACCGGATTCCGGCAAGACGGCTGATGAGCCGGAAAATCCAGCGAACCATATAAAAGCTGCGCCAGTTGGCGGCCTCTGGATTCTTCCTCTCCCGCACCTTTAAGATCCATAAAACCGGAATGGTCAGGATCAGATACAGGACAATGGCAATGACTGCCAGGATCAAGCGTATCATATGTATTCTCCTTTGCCTTTTATTTTAGGATATACCGGAAACAGAAAAACATACCTTATCCGGTATGTTCTCATTATATAACAGGAAACGGAGCAAACACAATACTTTGTTGCAGCCAGGTGCCAACGCGTGTGCAGCCCCTTCTTACGAAGGGGCCAGGATCCGTTCAAAGAGAAGGCCGGTACAAAACCACAGGGGCGCAAAGGCCAGGCGGATCACGCCGCCAATATGGTCCGGCCACATGGAATAATCCCAGGGGCAGACGCCAAAGGCATTTAAAAACACGCCTGTCAGGTATTCCGCGGTAAAGATCAGTACCATGTCCATCAGTCCGTGGCGCACCAGACGGGCAGACGCAGATATATGCTGCTCTCCCGCCTGCGGAAACAGGCAAAGCCCTGTAAGCCACCGGTCGGCAAATCCGGTGATTCCAGGCAGCAGGACGCCCATGCCATAGATGGGAAACATCCAAAGAGAGGTACGCCCCATAAGCCGCAGATCCCCCCGCATCCAGGACTCTGCCGAGGTAAACAATACCTCCAGGCACCAGCCCGCTACCCCGCAGCGGCAGAAGCCGATGAAAAAGCGGGAATGTACTATACGGCAAAGGACTCCAGACTCCCTCAGCAAACAGTGATTGTAAAAAAGGTTTTTTTGCAGATTCTTCATAGGGCTAGTATGGACGGACCGGACAAAAACTATTCCGCCGCGTTTCTCTTACGCTCCACCCGCGCCGATTCCCAGCTACAGCAAAGGCGACAGCAGTCGGCTTCCCTGCTCTCTGATCCGTGTCCAGAGTCCCCGTTTTTCGTAATTCTCCCGAGTGACCTGACGGCAGTGGGGAAGATCGTTCATAAAGGCCCGCTCCAGCTCAGCAGTGACATCTTCATCGTAAATCGTTGCATTTACCTCGAAGTTTAATTCAAAGCTGCGTATATCCATATTGGCTGTGCCGTAACAGCTGACATGTCCGTCGATCATGATTCCCTTGGAGTGAAGAAAGCCGTTGGTGTAAATATAGACCTTAACCCCATAGTCCAAAAGCTCCCCTGCATAGGCACAGGTGGCGCGGTATACAAAGGGGTGATCCGGCTTGCAGGGGATCATAAGGCGGACATCCACGCCAGACAGAGCGGCTATTTTTAAGGCTGACAAAATAGCATCATCCGGCACAAAATACGGGGTCTGGATATAGATATGGCGCTTGGCCTTGTGAAACAGCGCCAGGTAGTTGTTTCGTATATGGGGCTCTCGGGTGTCCGGCCCGCTGGCAATGATCTGCATACATACCTGGCTGCCGTCCTGACAGGCGTGCTCATCCAATTTTGCAGATTCAGCCTTATGGGGAGAGTCCCCATCGCCAGACTGCGACGGCTGAAAGTAAGCCTCATTTTTAAAGAGGTTCTCCCCTGTTGCATAATTCCAGTCCAGTGCAAACCGGATCTGGAGGCTGACTACCGCTTCCCCCGTGATCCGAAGGTGGGTGTCCCGCCAGTAACCGAACGCAGGATCCTTTGAAATATATTCCCGTCCGATATTAAACCCGCCTACAAATCCCACCGCTCCGTCAATGATCACGATTTTACGGTGGTTTCTGTAGTTGACGCGAAGGTTCAGCCACCCAAGAAACGGCGGGAAGAATACTCCCACCCGAATCCCGGACCGGCGCAGCTGCTCCCATTTTTTCTTTGGCATAAAACGGCCGCCCATGCCGTCATAGAGAATCCGCACCTCCACGCCTTCCCGGATCTTATCCTCTAAAATAGGAATAATTGAATCAAAAACCTCATCATTTTTGATAATGTAGTACTGAATATGAATAAACCTCCTGGCTTTCCGAAGGGCGGTTCTAAGGGCCTCAAATTTCACCTGTCCGTCTGTGTAGACCTTAACATGGTTATCCATGGTCAGCACCGCCCCGGATGTTGCCAGATTATAGAGAATCAGGCTGCTGAAATCTCTTGACATGGGATCCATCATTTCCTCCGGCATATCATTGGAAAGAAGAAGCTTCTCCTGATTCCTGACCGGCATATTTAAACGGTCGCTGATCTCCTTTACCTTAAACATCCGGCTTTTTTTCAGATCCTGGCCAAACAGCAGGTAAAATACAATGCCAAATACAGGAATAAAATTCAGCGCAAGGAGCCAGGTCCACACAGACCTAGGATCCCTGCGCTGAAAAAACACAATAATAACGGAAAACAACAGATTGATAACAATCAGATGGGTCATATGCTTCCTCCTGCCTTTTTACGGGCTGTCTGATCCGGCATCCTCCACTTTCTTAGTCCCGTCCTCCTCTATTGTTACCTTCACGCGGACTTTTTTGTTTTCATATGTAAGGCTCTTCAAACGTCCCTCTGCCAGATCCACATCCACAGATACTACCCTTGCATTCCTGGAACTGGTGCTGATATACGGCTTTAGCGGGCCGGAAGGATCATTTAACCTCACATTCATCAGGCGGTGGAGGCGGCCCGGTGTCAGACGGCCGGCCTCTTTTTCATCGTTCAGATAGCGCTGAACCGCCTCTGCGGCAACCTGTGCTTCGATAAAGGCGGCTGTTTCTTCTGCTTTCTTTATATAGCTTAACATACCAGGAACCGCAATATACATCAGAACCGTCAGAATCGCCAAAACAGCTGTCAGTTCCACAAGCGTAAAGCCGTCATTTCTCCGGCTGGATCTTTCTGGCATCGTTTTCTCCTCCAGTCTATCATATTCCGCTATTTATTTCCAGCCTCCACCGTGCCTTCTCCGTCCTCTCCGGGATAAACGGCATGATACGTCTTTCCTCCGATCTCACCCTCCCAGTAGGCGCTGTCCTCCTGGGCATCATAGTGAAAATCTTCTGTCTCTGAGGGTTTCATCACTCCGCCTTCCACCATTTCCTGCTGTGCCCGTCCCTGGATGTAATTGCTCTTAGCATTGGTGATGGCCACCTGGCTGGCGGATTTTTCCTGAATTTTACTGTAGGCCGGAACTGCCACCGCAGCCAGGATTCCCAGAATGGCGATGACACAGATCATCTCCACCAGGGTAAAGCCGGACTGTGAATTTGTACTGCGTTTCTGTTTCATATCATTTCTCTCCTTTGTATGGATTGTCCATGGAAAAGACCGTTTTGAACCGGATGGGACATATCTCCTTTATTCCCCAAAATACAGTATTCTCTCTGCTTCCTTCAAATCGATCTCTCCCTCAGCCACCAGTCTGGCCGCCTGATCCTTAAGGGAAGGACAGCCCCGCTCCCTCAGGGCTTTGCGGATCCTGGCGGCACTTTCTTCCTGAAGGATCATCTCCTTAATCTCCCCGTCTACTTCCATGATCTCGTAGATGGCCCGGCGATGGATGTAACCGGTTCCCCGGCAGCTTTCACACCCCGGCGCTTCCCACACCTCCTCCGCCGCCTTGCCGGCAAGGCGGCACAATGTCTGTCTCTGCTCCTGCCTCGCCTTTACCCTCCGCTTGCAGCAGGGACAGAGCACCTTTACCAGCCTCTGGGCCACCGCTCCCGTAAGAGCTGCCGCTATCATATAGGAAGGAACACCCATATTGCGCAGGCGGTTCACCACAGCGGGACAATCGTTGGTATGCAGGGTAGACAGTACCAGATGGCCTGTGATGGCGGCCCTGACGCCCATGGCAGCCGTTTCCTCATCCCTCATCTCTCCCACCATAATCACATCGGGATCCTGCCTTAGGATGGACCGCAGAGCCGAGGCAAAGTTCAGCCCTGCCCTGGTATTTACCTGCACCTGAACCGTTCCCTCTATCTCCTTTTCCACTGGATCCTCCACCGTAACTACGTTGATCTTCCCCTCTGCCAGACGGCTTAAAACCGCATACAGCGTGGTGGATTTCCCGCTTCCTGTAGGCCCTGTTACCAGCACCAGGCCGTAAGGAGACTTTATCATCCGCTCAAATGCGCCCATCTGTTCCGGTTCCATCCCCAGCTGACGGATATCCATCAGCCTGCGGTCCCTGTCGTTCCCAAGCAGACGCAGCACCACCTTTTCCCCGTAAACGGACGGAAGGGTGGAAATGCGCAGATCCGTAGCAATCTCTCCCCTCTGGTAGCGGTATTTTCCATCCTGAGGAAGCCGTTTTTCTGCGATATCCATACCGCCCATCAGCTTTAGCCGCGTGACCATGGGATGGTAAAAGGACAGTTCCATCTCTCCGTGACGCTCCAGATCCCCATTGATGCGCAGACGGATGATACACGTCTTTCTTCCAGGTTCTACATGGATATCGCTGGCATTTTCCCGGTAAGCCGTCTCGATCAGGCGGTTGACCATCCGCACTGCAGGAGCCGTCTCATCCCCCTCCTCTGTGAGAAACTCCTCCTTAAGCGGCTGCGTCTCCCCGCTATGTTCCTTTCTGGTCTCTTCCTTTGCACCGGCATATGCCGCTCTCACAGCATCTTCCAATTCCCCGGAAGGAACCAGCACAGGCCGGATCTCCCTCCCCGTCAGAAGGGACGCCTCCGCCAGAGCCTCCGAAGGCAGCGGAAATCCGCAGGCCATTGTCAGTATCTGATCCGGACAGGACAGCGGCAGCAGCCGGTTTCGTACCGCAAATCCCGCCGGAATCAGTGAAAGGACGTCCGGATCTGGAGTCAGCTTCTTAAGATCCGCCACCTCCAGATGCTCTCTGCCTGCCGCGCACATCAGAATCCTGGTTTCATCCGCATATCCCAGCTCTGTCAAAAGCTCTGTTACGGAGCGCTCCGGACATTTCTTATGGAAGAGGCGCAGACGCCTTAACTGCTGTCTGGAAATATAGCCCTCTTCCACAAGGATCTCTTCTATCGTTGGTTTCATGGCTGTAATATATGGCTGATCCACTGGTTGCTCCCTTCTTCCGGTAATGATATACTGATAACGGTTCAGCAGATAAATGCGGTGATATACCGATCCCATCTGCCCATAACAGCATAGAGGTGATATAGATGAAGCTTTTTATCCTTTTATATGGTATTGCCGGTATTTTAACCGGCAGTTTTTTAAATGTGTGCATCCTGCGGATCCCTGAGGGGCGCAGTTTTATATCCGGCCGCTCGGCCTGCCCCGTCTGCGGCCGCACGCTGCGCGCCCTTGAACTGGTTCCGGTTCTCTCCTGGCTCTTTCTGGGCGGAAAATGCCGCTGGTGCAGGGCGAACATTTCCATACAGTACCCTGCCGTCGAACTGGGGATGGGGATTTTATTTTCTCTGATCTGTTTCTTTCGGGGAACCGGGTTCAGATCCGTGATCCTGTGCGCCTTCTTCTCTCTGATTATAACAGCGGCCTTCATCGACGGACGGCATTTTTATATACCGGATGGACTCTCCCTTCTGGTGCTTATTCTGGGAATCGTCGGATTTTTCGCAGATCACGGCAGATTCTGGCCCGAATTTCTCCGCCGCATGGCCGGCCTTGTGATCTGCGGAGGCGGGCTGTGGCTGCTGCGTATTTTAACCGGAGGAGGCATAGGCCTTGGGGATGTAAAAATGATGGCAGCCTGCGGTTTTTTCCTTGGCTGGCCCCATGGGTTCTGCGCTATGGCCGCAGGGTATGTGCTTGCCTCTGTATTCTGCCTTCCGCTGCTCCTCTCAGGCCGTGCGGATCCGAAAGACCGGCTTCCTATGATGCCATTTTTCACTGCTGCCCTCATCACGACAGTTCTCTTTGGAAATGAACTCGGCCAGTGGTATATGGGACTGTGGGGCCTGTAGAAACAGAAACAAGGAGAAAGCCTGTGAGGCCTCGGAGCTGACCGGGGAACCGGTCAATCCCCGACAGCCAGGGAATTGATTTGGTTAATCCCCGCTGTCCAAAGCCCCGTCGAAACGGATCTCACTCTCAAGGGACATCTGATATCCGTCCTCTGTAACAGCCGTTTCCACAAAGGCCCGCTCATGCATAGGCTTTGCCCGAACCGTGATATGAACCTTAAGTCTGTTTGAAACGTCCTCCCCATATCCTTCTATCACATACTCCTTATCTCCAAGGTATTCTTTCAGGTATTCCTCCCAATCCGTCTGTTTCCTGGAATCGCCCTCTCTGTCCTGCGCCATTTCCATCTCTTCTTCATAGGTTTCCCACAGTTCCAGGCAGTCTGCATCAAATTCATCCCATATCAGATTCATGGAAGGGCTGTCACCGCGGCTGACGGCTTCGCAGAATCCCCGGTGCATGGACTTTGCACTCAGACTGGCTTTCAGGTATTTCCTGGTCCGAAGCGCCGACTGAAGACTGCGGTGGGAAATAACCATATACCCGCAGGAAAGCGTGACCATAAGCGTAATCATAAGGATCACATATACCATGGAGCTGCCCCCGCAGCGTCGGTCTCCCATGCTGTGTTTTATTTCCCGTACATCACACAACTCTTTCCTGCCCTTCTTCTGGTATGCCTGTTTCATTCATCCTCCAAACTCTCCCCTATATCACCCAAAAGAGAACAGATGGTATATTTCTGGGTGTAAACTATGTCTCCCTGAAATAAAATCGTCATCTCAGCCTCTGCCCTCTTATCTGTTGTTCCACTAAAGTCTATTTTTGTCTCAAAGCCCTGGGGGATATCCACAAAAAGCTCCCCAGCGCCAAGACTTTTCCACACTTTTGCGTCCTTTGTTCCCGAATTCTCCCGCCTTACCGCATAAAAGAGCCTTCCCGGATCCTGAGGGTCTGGGTAAAAGTGCTCCCCATAGCGCAGCTGCTCCTCCAGTTGTACATAGATCAATCCGCCCAGGCTCAAAGCCTGGGCTGCAGCGCTCTGCCGGCGGTAGAGGCTTGTCTGCTGAAACAGAAATCCGGCCAGGAATGTTCCTATCATCACGCTGACAGAAAGAGCCGTTACAAGCTCTATAAGCGTATAGCCCCATTTATCCCTGTAAGCCGTGTCCCTTTCCATGCCCTTACCCCTCGCGCCGTATCTTTTGGACATCCCATTTCTCCTTGCGCCCCAGGCGCTCCTGCTTCCTTCGTGTTTTTGCGATTCTGCGCTCTCCTCTACGGTTCTCTGTAACGGAAAAACGGTACCCCCTCTCCCGCTGATTGCTCATCCTGCGGCATCCGATACTGATCGAATACCTCCACAGCCTCTTCCCCGTCTTTTTGGAATATAACCTCCATGGTTTCCCCGGTTTTCTCTCCCTCTCCGTCGGCTGCCGCAGCCTCCCATCCGTAGCTGTCTTTGGCAATCCGGCCGCTCTGTAAAAGCAGTTTTCCGTTTGCGGCAGCCATGGTGAGAAATGCAGTGGCCCCAAGAAGGATCAGAGCCGCGCTCAACACGGCCTCTATCAGTGAAAAGCCCTCCCGGCCCCGTATCGGATCCTTATTCATTTTCATGGCAAAACATCACCGTCATTGTCCCCTTCCTGCCGCCTGCGGCCCCATCCTTTGTTTCCTCTTCCCAGAGACTCACTTCTTTTACCTGCAGCCCGAGACCCCGGCTGCCGATCCGTTCTGCCAAATCACTCCACTGGTTCAGGCCGGCACAGCGAAATTCCAGCTTTACCGGCGTCTGGTAAAATCCAGCGGTTCCCATAGGCGATGTTTCTCCGGTTTCAAAACTTAAAAGCTCTATCTGAGAAGCCACGGCCAGTTCCCGGAGAATCCGGTCCATATCCCCGGCCGTCAGGTTTCGATAAAACAGTTGGCCCTGTCCTGCTTCCTCTGGGGACAGCGCCTCCTGTTCCCCGCTCTTTCTGCTGCTGATACGTTCCATCCGGCTTTGTATTTCACGAATCTCCTCCTCACAGCCATCCAGCTGTATCAGAATCGGTTCCATATAAAACCGGTAAAACATCAGCCACAATGCCATCAGAAATACCGTCCACAACAGCGCCCGTTCTCTCTTACTCAGTTTCAACCGCCTCCTCCTTTCCAGCGCTGGCCGTAATCACTCCCAGGAAAACGGTTTCATCCCCGGACTTTTCCCACTTACTTCCCGTAATACGCAAAAATGGGAGCGCTTCCTGCACGCGGTTCCCATACATGGGGATCTGGCCCGCGCGGACAGCCCTCAGCGCAATGGTCAGCAGGCCTTCTTCCCCATCCCATTCCACCTGCCGGATCTCCAGCCCCGGCTCCAGAACAGAATCTAATATTCCCAGAAAGGATGGGGGCTGAACCGCCTCCAGCTCATCCTTAAGCGTTTCCAGCTGCTCCTCCTCCCCCTGCCTGTCCCCCCGATCCAGCTGTTCAGAAACCTCCGTCAGCCGTTTCTGTTCGTTCTCCAGCTTTCCCTGAAAGAAGCTCCCAAGTCCTATAAACAGCGCCAGACTGACCGCCAGTAAAAACACGCCCACATTTCCCCCGCTGCGCAGTTTAATCCATTTTCCCCGGTTCCTCTCATACGCGCCAAGAGAATCCACATCCATTTCCCTTAAAGCCAACGATGCCTCCTCTTCTGTTTGGCGTTTCCCCCATCCGGCCGATATGGGAAACGACAGCCAACGGGTATGCCTTATCCCTGATATCCCTGGCTTTTCCAAACATATGCATGGGAGCTTTGCGGCTGCTTCCACCGCCTCAGCCGCCCCCTTTGCATCCTCCAGACACCCGGCAGTAAGAAAAATACCGGCTGGTGCAAATCTGCCGTCCAGCGTTTCCATCTCTTCTCTGGCCTGACAGGCCAGATCCCCAAGCTCCTCATATAAAAGCTCTGTGCCTCCCAGCCTCAAAAAGACCTCCGGTTTCAGCTCCGACCGGATCCATGCGGCACATTTTCCTTTCCAGATCCCGCATACCCGTATGCCGTCCTTCTCCGGGCATATAACGATAAAACCGGCCTCCTTCCCCAGCCGGATTCTATCTTCTACCCGTCTCCATCTCTCCGCCTCATACACATGAGCCAGAAAATCCGGCCCCGGCACCGCCGCCTTCAGACGGATTCCCGCCTGTCTGGCCATTCGCAGCGTATCCTTTAATACGTTCCGATCTGCCGTATATACCATCGCTTTAACCGGCATTTTCCCAAAAGCGGCAAGTATCCCCTCCTCTCTCACAGAACCGGCAAGCAGCTGAACCGTCATAACCCGATCAAAAGGGTCTGTGAAATCCTTTTCACATTTTCTTTTATATGCAGCTGCGCGAAGCATCTGTGCCTTTGCCATCCGAACCGCCGTTTTCTTTCCCGACGGCGGAAGTCTCATAGACCGGGCCTCTGCCAAAGGTTCCAGAGCCAGCACGGCGCTTTGTCCCTCCAGTCCGCAAAGACAGGCCGTTTCCTTAAACGCCTTTTCCAGGCTGTCTCCATTTTCATAGGCCTTTACGCAGAGCAGGTGAAAGCGCTCCCTTCTTTCCCTCAAAAGGCCTGCCCCGCATTCTATTTCAAAGCAGAACAGACGGCGTTCTGTCAAATAGAGATAATATTTCATTCCTGATCCACCCAGCTGTCAAAAGCTCATTCGTCAAACATTTGTTTCTACAGTATCGAGGAATACATCTGAAACATCGGCAGCATCACAGCCAGCACAATGCTTCCCACCATCCCCGCCATTACCAGTATCATAGCCGGTTCCAGAAGGGCAATCATCTGATTCATGGCCCGTTCTGCCTCCTTCTCATAGTACCTGCCTGTCTGTTCCATGATCCGTTCCAGATCACCGGACTCCTCCGCAGCTGCTGTCATGGATAAAAACACCGGCGGAAACATCTCCAGCCTGCCAAGGGCCTTTGACAGACTCTGTCCCTGTTCCATACAAAAACAGGCTTCCCTGATTTCCAGCCGAATATGTTCATTTCCAATCACGCGGCCCGCTATATCCAGAGCCTCAAGGATTCCGGTTCCGCTTCCATACAGCACGGAGAAGGATGACGCAAACCGGGATGTGTATATAATTTTAAGCAGTTTGCCTGCAAACGGAATATGAAGCAGCGCCCGTCCGATCCGCAGGCGCACACCGGTAACCGCAGATGCGCTAAGAATAAAGAGAATAAGTATAAGCATTGCCGCAGCATACAGACCGCCATGAAGCCGCAGCTGCTCACCCGCTCCCAGCATAAACCGGGTAAGCACCGGCAGCCTGGCTCCCTGCAGCATGGCGGCAAACTGGGGAAGGACCGCTGTCAGAAGAAAAATGGAACAGCATATGGTAACGAACAGAAGAATCAGCGGATACGTCATAGCGGCCCGAACCTTTCCCGCCAGTTCTTCCTCACGGCTGTAATAGGCTGCCAGACGGTCCAGTATCTCATCCAGACGGCCACTGGCCTCACCGGTTTGTATCATGTATACAAGAAGGTTAGGAAAAATCCCTTCCGTTGCCTCCATGGCTTCAGACAGCGTGCTGCCTTCATAAACCGCCTTGCGGATCCGCAGAAGCACCTTCTTCATCCCTTTGTCTCCCTCCGCCCGAATGCTCACCGTCAGAATATCCCCCAAAGGCACTCCCGCCGCCATCATGGAACTGAACTGCCGGCACAGGGGAGGGAGCATTCTGATTTTGAGAGGAGACAGACCGCTGGAACGGGACTCCTCTATTTCCCTCCACCGGAAACAGTAAAGCTCCCTCTGTTTTAAACGCTCTGTCAGATCTGCCGGGTCTGATGCCTCCATGCTGCCTTTGCAGACTCTGCCGTTCATACCTTTCGCTGTATATCTGTAACGCGGCATTCCTCTGATTCTTCCCCCATTTTCTCCATGTTATTTCACAAAATATAACGATTCAGCCATGCAAAAGCCGGTCTTTTCTGATCTGTTGGGATCAGAAAAGACCGGCCAAAGCCTACATCTAATCAACTCTTCAGCCGCTGCCTGGCAATCCGTCACCGGAAACAGTTTCTCTCCGGGTCATAGGCAAATCCTGCCTCCGCCAGCGTATGCTCAATCGATGCCTGCTCCAGCTCCAGCTCCCTGCACATCTCTTCTAAAGAACTGTAACGGTCGCGAAGCTGTGTATTTACATAACTCAACAGGATCATAGGATCCCTGGGAATCGTACTCACCTTTTGTTTCCTGCCTTTCCCGCCCTCTGCGGCTCGAAAACCGTCCTGATCCGCATCTGGCAAATATCCGTTCTTTCAGTCAGTCAAAGCCTGCCTGAAACGCTCAGCCGTTTCGATTATATCACCGAAAAATAGCCTTTTCAATATATTTTTCCTATTTGTACCAATTTTTATGTGAATCTGCCAGTCGGGGCTTTCAGTTTTTGCAATTATATTTCTAAAAGCGAAATTTTCTGTCTATTACTGAAAACATATCATCCCATATATCCTGCTGCGTCTTTTATTTTGCATAAGCGGTCAGCCGCTTTCCATCCTCAGATACATCCACCACAATCACAGAACCTTCCCGCAGTCCGTCTCCCAGAATCAGTCTGGCAGCCAGAGTCTCTACGTGCTTCTGCAGATACCTCTTTAACGGCCGAGCACCATATATGGGGTCATAGCCGTGTTCCGTGATGAACTTCCCAGCAGCGTCTGTCAGCTCCAGCTTCAGTTCCCGGTCAGCCAGCCGCCTATTCAGATCCTCCACGCACAGTTTCACTATGCTGCCGATATTTTCCCGCGTCAGGGGTTTAAAGAGGATGATCTCGTCCAGACGATTCAAAAATTCCGGCCTGAAATGTGCCCGCAGGTCATTCATCACGGCGCTTTCCGCCTCTGGACGGATACTGCCCGTTTCATCGATGCCCTCTAACAGATACTGAGAACCGATATTGGAGGTCAGAATGATTATAGTATTTTTGAAATCTACCGTCCGCCCCTGAGAATCCGTAATCCGGCCGTCATCCAGCACCTGAAGCAGCACGTTAAATACATCCGGGTGGGCCTTTTCCACCTCATCAAACAGCACTACGCTGTAAGGCTTTCTGCGCACTGCCTCCGTCAGCTGGCCTCCCTCGTCATAGCCCACATAGCCGGGAGGCGCTCCGATGAGACGGGCCACAGAATGCTTCTCCATGTACTCGCTCATATCAATACGCACCATATTCGACTCATCATCAAACAATGACTCCGCCAGCGCCTTGGCAAGCTCTGTTTTGCCTACGCCTGTGGGCCCTAAGAACAGGAAGGAACCAATGGGCTTTGTAGGATCCTTGATACCGGCCTTGGAGCGGATAATCGCCTCCGTCACCTTCTCAACGCCTTCGTCCTGTCCTACCACCCTCCTGTGAAGCACTTCATCCAGATGGAGTGTCTTGCTTCTCTCGCTTTCCGTCAGCTTTGCCACCGGGATTCCGGTCCATCGGGAAATGATTCTTGCGATCTCATCCTCCGTCACACTCTCACGAACCAGGCTCAGATCCTCGCTCCTGACCTTTTCCTCCTCTGCCTCCAGTTCCTTCTGAAGCTGCGGCAGCTTACCGTACTGCAGTTCAGCCGCTTTATTCAGATCGTATTTCTGTTTCGCATCCTGGATCTGGCGGTTTACCGCCTCGATTTCCTCTCTGAGGGCCGAGAGACGGTCTACACTGGATTTCTCATTCTCCCACTGAGCCTTTTTGGCTGTAAATTCATCGTGAAGCTCCGCCAGCTCCCGCTGCAGATCCTGCAGACGATCCTGACTTAAGCGGTCTGTCTCCTTCTTAAGAGCCGCCTCCTCTATCTCCATCTGCATGATTTTCCTGGACAGCTCATCCAGCTCTGCCGGCATACTGTCCATCTCCGTCTTAATCATGGCGCAGGCCTCATCTACCAGGTCAATGGCCTTATCAGGCAGGAAACGGTCGGAAATATAGCGGTCGGAAAGCATGGCTGCGCTTACCAGAGCAGAGTCTGTGATCTTCACGCCATGGTACACCTCATACCGCTCCTTAAGCCCCCGTAAAATGGAAATGGTGTCCTCCACCGTAGGCTCTGCCACCATAACCGGCTGGAACCGGCGCTCCAGAGCCGCGTCCTTTTCAATATACTGGCGGTACTCGTTTAAGGTCGTAGCGCCGATACAGTGAAGCTCGCCTCTTGCCAGCATGGGCTTTAACATATTTCCTGCATCCATGGCCCCTTCTGTCTTTCCTGCGCCTACAATGGTATGAAGCTCATCGATAAAGAGAATGATCTGGCCCTCACTCTTTTTTACCTCTTCCAGAACCGCTTTTAAGCGTTCCTCAAACTCCCCCCTGTACTTGGCGCCTGCTACCAGAGAACCCATATCCAGTGCAAACAGCTTCTTATCCTTTAATCCCTCCGGCACATCACCCCGGACGATCCTCTGAGCCAGTCCCTCCACAACGGCGGTCTTTCCGACGCCAGGTTCACCAATAAGCACCGGATTGTTTTTCGTTTTACGGGACAGGATACGGACTACGTTCCGGATCTCACTGTCACGGCCAATCACCGGATCCAGCTTCTGGTTCCTGGCCCGTTCCACCAGATCATAACCATATTTTTCCAGTGTGTCGTAGGTGGCTTCCGGGTTGTCGCTTACCACCCTCTGATTGCCTCGAACGGTGGACAGGGCCTGAAGGAACCGTTCTCTTGTAATACCGTAAGTCTTAAACAGCTCCTTCATCTCCCGGCCCGGCTGCTTTAACAGCGCCAGAAACAAATGCTCTACGGACACATACTCATCGCCCATGGCCTTAGCCTCATCCTCGGCATTGATCAGTACCTTATTCAGGTCATTGCTGATATAAAGCTGACCCCCTCCGCTTACCTTCGTAAGCTTTTCAAGGGCCTGCTTTGCTTCATTTTTAAAGAGTTCTCCCTGGATGCCCATTTTTGTAATCAGCTTCATAATCAGGCTGTCCTCCAGGGTCAGAAGGCTGTACAGCAGATGGGGCTGATCGATCTGCTGGTTGCCATACTCGTAAGCCAGCTTCTCACAGTTCTGCACTGCTTCCATTGATTTCTGTGTAAATTTATTGATATTCATACGCCATTCCCCTTTCTTTATCTGCGGAATCGTGTGTCTGTGTTTTTGTTATAGCCGTACTATAACACACGTTGTTAGCAGTGTCAAGTGTCGAGTGCTAATTTTTTTGCAGATTCTTTTTTGTCTATCAAAAAACGCCTGCCAGCCAAAGAAATCCTGGCTGACAGGCGTACCTTTACTATATTTTATAAAGATTCAGGGCAGCTTATCTTCCTGTCTCTGGACGGACAGAGTTATTATTTCTGAAGCCCTGTTGCTGTGATCGTCTTAGCTGTCAGAGTTCCCTCATAGATAACCGTAACCTTATCGCCGGTTTTCACGCCGTCAAACATACCGTCTTTCCCTACAAAAGAGAAAAATGTGTTGTCAGGATCCGCCGTATCCAGAACAATGTAATTGCTCTCCACCTGAGCTACCGTGCCTGTAAGCGTCTTGATCTTGGCCTCTGCGGTATCTCTTGCATCAGCGGTAACGATCTTTGTAGCTACTGCCGGAGTTTCCTCGTCCTCCAGATCTCCATAGTAAGTAATGTCTGCCTCGGTTCCTGCCTTGATGCCGTCCTTTGTGACCTTCTGGGCAATGAGCGTATTCAGCTTATAGGATCCGTCTTCTGTCTTTAAGGTCAGGCTTCCATCCTCTGTGCTCTCAATGGTTCCTGTAATTGTCAGATCATCCGTCTGAGCAGCCTCCTCTTTTGCAATGTCAGCCGCGGATGTGATAATATCCACCTCCACTGCCTTTGCAGCCGTATCGCCCAGCTCTCCGGTATAGTAGACATCTACCTCGTCGCCTTCGCCGATGGCATCTGCTCCTGTAACTGCCGCCGCAGATACATCAAATTTGGCCGTAGCGCCGGTATCATCAGCAACGGTCACTGTCTGCCCCTCTACCGCCTTTACGAAACCATAAAAACTCTCAGACGCCTCTACTGCATCCTCAGGAGTCGCTTCTTCCTGGGTTGTCTGGGCCTCTGTCGTAGTGGGAGCTGCTGTTGTCTCTGTTTTCTTAGATGAGCAGGCTGTCATTCCCAGAGCCACTGTCATCACTGCAATCATAAGATATCTTTTTTTCATAAATATAACATCTCCTCTCTCCGTACATCTCTGTATGTACGTTAATCTTACTACGTAACCTGTGTTTTTACTATGTCTTTTTTTTGAATTTTTCTTTAAAATCTATGAAAATATAATTAAAATTCAGCTGTACTCAAACTCCTCCTCCCTTTCTTTTCTTCTCCTTCTCCTGGACATGGCCAGGAGAAAAATTCCCAAAATCAGGCCGAAAAAACCTGCTGCAATCGTGATCACCACACCGGTCTGAACCCACCTTGAATATCGATCCGGCAGGGGAGAGGGCCTTTCGTTCTCTCCTGTTTCCTCTTGTATATCCGGCACTGTGTCCTCTCCTGCTGATTCCCGCGCCGTCTCATAAATGGCAGAAACCTCATAAGAAACGGGTTCCTCTGCCTGTACCTGACCGCTGTATACTGCCTCATAATCCCGCAGGCGTCTCTCCCCGCCCGCCAACGCAAGACGGCAGACCTGTCCCTCCTCATCCATAAAGCTCTCTCCATCCCAGTCTATAGACGTAATACGGTAGTCCTCCGGCGACAGTCCCATTTCCCCTAAAAGCCGCTCCTGTTCCTCAAGAACCGATGCCAGGGCATTTTCCCCGGAAACTGTGATTTCTCCCAGTTCGTAGGCATCTGCCCCATAGGAGTAAAATGTCACGGGAACCCTAAAATCATCCCTCCACTCTTCTTTCAGGATCCGGCTTTCCTTCATATATAAACGGCCTGACAGCTGTGTTCCGTCCTCATTCTCACGGCTGTCTATGTAAGGCGGCAAGGTCTCCGCTCCTTCTACCGCCTGATACAGGGCCGTCTTTTCCAGGGTGCAGCTTTTTGTAAGCCCCGGTACCTCCCGCACCTCCCAGTCTGCCAGACGGTACTCCGTTCCATTCTCGTCTGTATAGGACAATTCCGGCTGCTTTAAGGCTGCCAGTTCCTCTTCTTTCAGACTTTGCTTTAAAATGACTTTTCCGGCTGCCCCTGTATTTGAATCCAGCCCATTCCCTTCCGCCGACAGGACAGACATTTCAGGCACCATCTGCTCTGCCTGGACCTTATCCGGCTTTGCCCCCGCCATACCTGCCGTCAATACAGCCGCCATGCCTGCCAGCCTCAGAAACCGCCGTATTCCTCTTTTTTCCTTCATTGTATTCCCCCATTTCTTTCCTTTTAGCCTGCAGTAAGCCTGATATCTGCAAAATGATACAGCTTTCCCCTATTCAACTGCCAATGTACAATGATTTTGCACCTGTTTTCCCGCTGTCATAAACAGCCGCATGATTTTTTCATTTTCAATATAAATCCTGGTGTGGGAGCCCTTGAAATATTAAGAAATGAATTTATCGGATGTGTGAACCCCTGAAGCCCTTAGAAAAAAATCCGGGCGGATGGAATTCCGCCCGGTAAGCATATTATAAATGTCCCTTTTAAAAATTGCAAGTTTTTCAGCGAAATTGGCTGTATTTGTGCCCCGGCTGGATCCCTCCACGATAGGAAGCCAGCTCGCTGACCGTTACCAGCTGATACCCTCGTGCTGTAAGTTCTGGAATCAGCACCTCCGCAGCAGCGGCCGTGGGCTCATAAATATCGTGCATCAGGATAATGTCGCCGTCCTTCACCTGGCCCAGCACAATGTCAATGGTCTTTTGCGTGTTGCGGTGCTGCCAGTCTCTTGTATCAATGGACCACATGATCGCCGGCATTCCCATTGAGCCTAACACAGAAAGGGAAGCCGCATCCACATAACCGCCCGGAGGACGCATCAGCACCGGAGAGACGCCGCAGACGGATGCAATTTTCTGATTGGTGGAGCCGACCTGACTGCGGATGCCGTCTGCCCCGATCTTCGTGATATACCTGTGATTATACGTGTGGTTCGCTACCTCACAGCCCTGCTCTGTCATTCGGCGAACCACTCCGGCATTTGCCTCCACATTGGAGCCCACCATAAAAAACGTGGCGCGTCCGCCATTCTGCTGCAGACTGTCAAGAATACGGCTGGTGACCGCTGTCCTGGGGCCATCATCAAAGGTAAGCGCGATCATGGGCCTGGAAGGATCCACTGCGGCAGTCACCCAAGGCGCCGCAGGCGCTTGCGCTCCCTTTGCCGTAATGGATGCGCAGATCCCGTCTACCCGCAGGCCTTCTCCCTCTGTACCGGCCGTTTCCCCGTTCATGGCCCAGGAAGTCCAGGAACCATTCTGATAAACGGTGTAGTACAGGTCATACGATGAGGCTGAAGAACCGTAAAGCTCCATGCGTATAGCCTCCAGAGGGGCTTCGGCGGAAGCATTTCCCGTCTCCGCTCCATCCTCTGCCGGATCCAGCCATCCAGAGCCGCTTAAATTGACCTGATAGCGGATTCCTACCTGAGCGTCTGCAGGAATATTGATCAAATTAGCCCGCATAGCCGTAACCCAGCCGCCGGCATTGGCCCTAAGGGCCTCATTATCTGCCGTCACGGCACTCCAGCCGCGTCCAGGGATACAGGCGCTGTAGTTGACCTGAAGGGGGGCGGATGAATCCGTTCCCGCAGAACTGCCGGACTGCTGTCCATGATCTCCGCCTTCTGCGGCACCGGACTGACTTGCAGATGCATCCATTCCCGTCTGCCCGTCCGACTTCTGATCCACGGATTCCGGGCTCATCTCCCCTGCGCCGGGACCGCCCGTCTCTGTCTTTGCAGATCCAATCCCCGTTGTTCCCGCATACGCAGTCACTGCCTGTATTCCCAGCAGGATTCCCGCCGCTGCCACAGCTGCCAGAAACCTGCCTTTCTTTCTAAAACAGCCCATTCTATCATTCTCCTTAATTATAAATTACCCTCGCTTTCTGCCAAACACCGTCCGGCAGAGCATAATATATTCTTTATAATACAGATGTTCCTGAAGTTCCTCTAAGGCATCCGCGATCCCCCAGTAATACCAGGAATGTTTCGCCTTGTCCTTTTCATTAAACCGCTGCCAGATCGCATCCCCCAGTACCAGATAATCCTTGGAGGTACACCGCATATTGCTGAGTTTGTCCCCAAGGGCCAGAATCTTTACCTCCCGTGAGGCACATTTCAGATGATGGATCGTAGCGCTTTTTCTCTCCTGCCAGCTCTTTGTTTTGTCCTCCGACTCATTTGCCACCAGCTGCGCCACTCTGGGGCCAAAACGCGCCTCCAGTTCCTCCTTCGTCACTCCCGCATCCTCGATCACATCATGCAGAAGAGCCGCGGCAATCATTTCCGGATCATCTGTAAAACCGGAAACAATAACAGCTGTCTCCATAGGATGCGTAATATACGGAATCTCTGTCCCTTTCCTGAATACTCCCTGATGCGCCTTTGCTGCAAATGATGCTGCTTCCTCTATCATATTCCTGCCCCTTTTCTCATGGGATCCCTGGGGATCATTGCATCTTCTCCCGGCCTTCTTTTGTTTCCTGAGCCATTTCGGAAAGATGTGTGTATCATCTTCATCATATCACATCCCGCCACCGTTTTCATCCCCTTTTTGCGCCCGTTTCTTACAACACTCTTACAAGACTATTTTTTCCTTGTAAGTAAGGAGGATTTCTGCTATGCTATAGTGGTATTTTTCATAAAACCGTAACCATTCAAGGCAGCGCAGATCAAGGGTCATAAGAAATCTGTCCCTACCATAAACGGGTCTTACTATCAGCAGCCAGGAGAACGCACGGTTGTACCGTGTTCCAACCGCTTTCCCGGTTAAAAGAACGCTCTTTCCTGAATTGTTACAGGAATTTTAAAGGAGGATAGGACAATGGATCGTCATTCATCCTATACAGCGCCCCGCAGCGGCCGTATGCCGGCCTCCGGCAGTACACGGCGCAGTCCAAAACGCGGCAACAGCGGCCGTCCCGGAAATGAAAATCGTTTCCTTCACAATTTTTTATGCTACATACTGCCCTTTATTGTCTTTAACGTTATTTTATATTTTCTGGTGACTTCTTCCCCCAGAATCGAGATGACCATAGGCGACACCTCCGATTACAAAACCGTAGATGTCTCCTTCAAGGTAAAATCTCTGCTCCCTATCCGCAAGCTCACCACCACTCTGGAATCTCAGGACATTGAATTTCAGAAGGAAAACGGCGTTTATCACGCAACTCTGACCAACAACGGTGCACTGGAGGTTTACGCTGAAAGCTGGAATGGTATGCCCGCCCAGCACAATGAACACATTGCCGTACTGGATGATACTGCGCCCTCCATCGATGAGGACAGCGTCGTCATGGAGGACGGAAAACTGGAGCTGATGGCAGAGGACAACGTATCCGGCATCAATTATGATTCCGTTTATGCTACCGACGATTCCGGCAAAAAGATCACCCCGCTCAGTTATGACAAGGAAACCGGCCGCATAACCTTTGAATTGGAAAAAGGTTCTCTCACAGTCTATCTGGAGGACATGGCAGGCAACGCAAATCAGGCTGAGTTTTCCCTGAACAGTTCCGGCATCGACACCAACGGCCGCAGCAGCGACTTTCCGGAAGACGGCACCAACGGAACCAATGGCAGCAGCACTGAGAAAGAGGATGAAAAAGACAGCACTTCCTCTTCCTCTAAGACGGATAAGGATTCCAAGAGTACGGAAACGACAAAGTCCTCTAAAACCTCTAAGAGTACGGAAGCGGATAAATCCACCAAAGCTTCCAAATCCACCGAGGCTGCAAAATCCACCAAAGCCTCTAAGAGTACAGAGACAACAAAATCCACTAAGGCCTCCAAAAGTACAGAGGCTGCAAAATCCACCAAAGCTGCTGAGTCGACCAAGTCCACTAAAGCTGCCGAGAGCACAGAAGCAGCCAAATCCACTAAGGCCTCAAACAGTACAGAATCCACAAAGGCGGCAGATTCTACAAAAGCCTCTGAGACCTCCAAAGCCGCACAGTCAACCACAGCAGCCGAGACTGCTCCTGTGATTGAGCCGTTGAACTAAGTATATGAGATGATAGGAACAAGGCAGCCAGTCTCCTTTGCGGGAGGCTGACTGCCTGATCTTTTCGTGTGGTTTTCTCATATTCAACTGTATTTTACAGCGCTGAAATACAGGGCGTGCCAACCTCAAAAATCAGGTAGGCAAATCCGATTCTAATGCTGGCTGAACCAACGCAAATGCTTATTATTTGCGGGTTAAGAGGCAGATGGTTTCTATATGTGTTGAGGGTGTGAAAAAAATTCCCGTAAGGCGTGGTTGGACCTTGGCGGAAATATGGAGAATGTGAAACTTTTTCTGTAAAATTAACTACGATAAGGTCCTTCTATGATAAAATAAATATCATTAGGAGGGCCTTTTACTATGGCAAGACAAAAGAAA
>OBWG01000055.1_pt1 | contig 134723 bp, 116 predicted proteins | sample 1495221 | NCBI WGS metagenome assembly OBWG01 (sample SAMEA2580053, study PRJEB22360) | human gut metagenome | reverse complement strand
GGTTTTAATCCTTGGCTTAGCACCATGTTTTATACTTCAACTCCGAAAGTCAGGTTCTATTCTCAATATATCATACTCATTATTCTCTGTAAATATTCATTCCCAACTAAATTACTTCACTTTTTTTGTGTACATTGCACAAATATACTGTCGCAAAATTATTAAATTAGATGATTGAGCGATACCCTCGCTCTATGCATAGAAAAATCCGGAAGGAATCCTTTTGTTTTGGGAATCCTTCCGGATTTTTGGCGTACTTTAATAATGCCTTCGTGTCTTTGGCTTTTTAAGCAGTTTCTTTGACTGGAAAAAGATAACTTCCTGTACGCTCTTTTTGGATTTTTGCATGCAGTTTATTGATGTTATAGCCCATGCAAAGCAAAAGAATCTTCAGTTTTACCTTGGTTTTCCCACGGAGCAGAAATCTTTGAAGTCCGTAATCATTTTTCAGAACTCCAAAAGCTCCCTCCACTTGAATGCTGCGGTTCATACGGTATTTGATCCCTGTTTCACTCAGGATATTTCCGTAGGATTCCTGCCGTTTTTCCAGAAAACTTTTGGAGATATATAACCTCTTGTTCCCTTTTGCTCTGGTACATTTTTCTTTATAGGGACACCCCCTACAGTTTTCACATTCGTAAACAGTCACTTCCGATTCATAGCCGCTCTTGCTTTTTTGCTTCTTAACAAAAAGAGCAGTCAATGCTTTTCCAGCATGACAAGTGTACGTGTCAGTTTTTTCATCATATCCCATGTTTTCACGTTTGCTGATATCCTGCTTGAAACTTCGCTTTTTCCATTTTTCATAAGTCTGTGGTTTTATGTATGGTTTCTGCTTTACACTTCTCAGATACGTATACGCTTCTTCACTTTCATACCCAAAATCAGCTGTTACACTCGGGTAACGGAAGCCCAGGTTCTCTTCCATTGTCTTTAAAAAGGGAACCAACGTCCAGACATCATTCCGGTCCTGGAAAATATCCGTTGCCAGATATATTCACTGTCTACTGCGATCTGTACATTATACCCTGGCTTTAACTGTGCATTTTTCATATGATCATCTTTCATGTGCATAAAGGTTGCATCCGGATCCGTTTTACAATAATTATTTCTGCCCTGAAAGCTTGCCGTATGCCAGTCATAAACGCTCTGCCTTTCAAGAAATCTGCGGAAAAGCTCAAAATACCGTTGATTTCTGCTTTTTCTTTTTCCACGACCATAAACAAAAACCGTATTTTCTGTCTGACAGCGTTCTTCCAAAAACAGGACTATTTTCTGTAAATCCTGCGTCCTTGTTTCTGGAGCAACCGAAAAATCCTGCAGGTATTCCCTGTTCAGAAGCTGTATGGCCTCCTGTATCTTCTGGAACATTTTTTCTTCCCATTTTCCCACAGACTTTTTCCAGACAAAGGAATACTCATCTATTTTGCAACAGCCTCTTTGTTAGCCCTTTGCTTCTGTTATATCACTTTTAGCGCGTGCTTTTGCGCTCACAAATCTCAAATCCCATTTTTATTTCTTTACGTATAATGTCACCAGATTTTAGCATACTAGTTAAAAGTTTCCCTGCCTCTTCTCCACTGGTCTTATAATAAAAATGAATTGTTGTCAGAGCTGGTTCTATGACCTCTCCCATAGGAGTATCTCCTATTCCTACTATTTGCAATTTTTCTGGTATAGCTATGCCGTGTTGTTTGGCATACTGCATGGCACCAAGCGCTAACGTGTCCGTAGCACAGAAAAGGGAATCCAATTCAGGATTCTCTATAAGAAGCTCCTTGGCAATTTCATATCCATCTGACATTTCAAATGATGCCTGCCGCCTATACTTCTGGGGACAAATCATTCCGGTTTCTTTTATCGCTTTTTCAAAACCTCTCTTTCTCTCAGCTCCCGCAGCCCTATCTTTGGTAGTAACGCCAATATATCCTATCTTTTTTCCATTTCTAAGCAAAATTTGTGTCAAACTCTGAGCTGCATGGCACTCATCCTGATAGACACAGGAATACCCCTTCAGACACTGCCCTAAAATCACCACTGGAATCTGATAATCTGACAATATCTCCATATGTTTTCTAATAAAAATTGTAGCAATAAAAATAATTCCATCTACACGATTGCTTTTAAAAAGTGTCAGGTATTCAAGTTCTTCCTTTATGTCATTATTCGTGTTTGCCAGAATAATCTGATATCCTTCTTTTTTCATTATATCACTGATTCCAGCCACCATACGACTAATAGAACTAGAGCTTATCTTTGGAAGAATCACACCCACTAACTTTGTCTGCCGGGTTCTCAACATCTGTGCTTGGGCAGACGGCTTATAGCCAGTTTCTTCAATAACCTGTCTTATTCTTCTCTTTTTTTCTTCACTTACATATCCCTGATTCAGATATCTTGAAACGGTTGCTCTTGATACTCCTGCCAGTTCTGCTATCTTATTGATATTCATCAGATTTTTTCTCTCCCGCTGCCTATAGGAAATCTGTATGTATCATGTATTCTTCGCTCATAATAACTCTTAGGAAAATTTAAGAATATTTTCTTCGCCCTTTGCTACCGTTCCCTCTTTTTTGTTCATGGTAAAGGCGGCTCCGCTTGGGAAGATCACGGGGGTTACCAGTGATTTGCCTTTTGCCCGTACTGCCTCTAAATCTACCACTACCAGAGTCTGGCCCTGCTTTACTTTGGCTCCCTGCTCTACCTTTACGTCAAAGCCCTCTCCGTTTAACTCTACGGTGTCCATACCGATGTGGATCAGACATTCCACCCCGTCTTTTCTTCTGAGACCATATGCATGACCAGTGGGAAAAGCTGCCGTTACCTCCGCATCAAAGGGAGCAACCACCTCTCCCTCTGCCAGGTCAATGGCAAAGCCGTCTCCCATCATCTTAGAGGAAAAAGCAGGATCCGCAACCGCTGTAATGTCCATCAGCGTTCCTCCTGCTGGCGATATAAAATCCGGTTTCTTTTTTCCAAATAAAAATCCCATATTTCTCCCTTTCCTGATCTCCTGTGTCCGGCCGGTAAAAACCGGATATAGGTGATCATTCCCTTTATTCATCTTGGCGTGCCGGAATACGGATGGACTCTGGCGTGTATGGCCAAACCATACCTTGCCTGCATCTGGCGGCAGTTCCTTTCCCTGTAAATTTGGAAGAAACGCCGCTCCGGCCTCAAAGCGCCGCATCTCACACGGCGTTCTTTTATCAGTATAACTCATTTTAGGGATATTGGATAGTAAAATTTCTCTTAAATGGGATTGTGAAAGAAATTTTTCCTGTTACACCAGTTCTGCAATCCGCGATATCCCCACATAGATATGGGAAATTCGGTACCAGGTAGCAAAATCCACTACACCTGTCTGGGGCAGCCCGAATATGCTCTGGAACTCCCGCACAGCTTCGGCGGTGCGGGGGCCGTAAATACCGTCAGGGGTGACACGCGGAATGGCTGTATAAACAGCGGCGATAGCGTCTAACTGTTCCTGTAACTGGCGTACCTTTGGGCCAGAACTTCCCTGAGTGAGGTTGGAACCAGGCCATGATGCGGGAATGCCGGAAATCTGCTCTGCGGTGTTGATGTAGATGGAGTCGCCGTAAAAGTATCGGAGTATCTCAATAGGGCTGTAGCCGCGCTCTCCAAGATCGCAGGAACCCCATTGTGTCATCCAGTCCGGACACTGAACCTGCCTCCCGTCGCAGTATTGAGTAAGGATGGGCTGGCGGACGCCGGGGCGGGAAAGGTAGGCGTCAAAGATTTCATCCACCACCTGGGAGATACTCTGGAAAATGTTTCTGCCGTAAATCCACTTATGGTCAAAGGCGGTAGAAGATGTGATGGTAAAATCATACCCCTGGTTCCTGTACCATTCTGTATACACCCGATTTAAGGTAAATGACATGATGGCCAGCACGTTGGCGGTAATGGAGCTTTCAGGCCAGGTGGAATAGATCTCACTGGAGGCCACGTTCTTAATATAATCCCGATAGGGAACATAGTAATTTCTGGCTGTGGAATCGCTTGGAACTCCGTCATGAACTACAACTGTCTGCGGAACCACCACACGGCTTAAAACAATCTCACCACTTTCATTGACCGGTTTTATCTCATCCTCTGCAATCTTGGGAGGATAATTTCCGTAAAGGGTGTGATCCGGGATCACCACCGGATCCTCAGGAGGCTGCTGCCGCCCCACAGGCGTCATGGCCGCCGGCTGGATGGCATTGGAATCTGCCAGGATCTCGGTGCCGGAAATGGCAAGGGGATCAAAGCCTTCTGCCCGGATGATAAGGTCGTATTCGGAATATGGCTGAATGATCCCCGGACTTAAGCTGTATTCCACCGGAGGTGCAGGAAGGGAGAGCTGTTCCGTCTGGCCGGAGGAATTGGTTTTTACCTCCTCCAGCACCCGGTCAGGCTCTCCCTTGGTGCGTATGCTTACGGTTGCATTCTGAATGGGAAAATTGTTCTGGATATTGACTACGTTGATCTGTAAGAAACCTCTGGAACTTGCTTCCTGAGCTTTTACCATATGAAACCTCAAACAGTCCGTGTTTACTTACAATATAAGCAGCTCTGCCATGATTATGACTGTTTGCAGAATATTTTTTCAGTATGCGGTCTTTATTTCACATATGATATGAAATCGGCAGCCGCTTACCCGTCAGATCCTGCCGTATAACGCGGAAAACGCAGATCCAGAATCCCCTCCTCCCAGATCACAGCGTCCATGAGACAATCATGGGATTCACAGGGAATCTGCTCCTCCATCAAACTCCCCCTGCAGAGCACAGCCCGGATACCCGGCACTGATTCCAGATACCGGTCGTAAAATCCTCCCCCATAACCCAATCGGCGTCCATCCCTGGAACAGGTCAGACAGGGAATGAGCGCCAGAGAGACAGACCCCGGGGGCATGATCCTGCAGGTGTCCAGCGGCTCCTCGATCCCATAGCTGCCCGGCGCCAGATCATTTAAAGAGCTTATCTGACGTGCCTCCATAATCCCTTTTGAAACGCACTTAGGGACAGCTATTTTCTTTCCCAGATCAAGGGCAGCCTGTATCAGAGGCTTTGTATGGATCTCCCGATCCGTTCCGACGAAGCAAAATACTGTGTCCGCCTGCCTAAAGCACTCCCAGCTTACAATCCGCTCGATGATCCTCTGATCCGCCTGTCGGCAGTAAGAAGGATCCAGACAGCTGATCTGATCCCTGATCCTGCGCCGGAGAGATTTTTTTGCTGCCGCAGGATCATCTGAGATGTAACAGGAAACACCCTCCTGCCTTCCCCGGCAATCATCCGCCTTGCTGTGTTTTACGTCCACGCCCTGTTTTTCTGTTATATACTTCTCAATATCCGCCTCATATCCTCCGGCCTTCTCTGCCTTATGCTGCCCCATTTTTCTCCCACCGTCAATTCCTCATTGTTTCTCCCATTATAACGCCCATTTCCTTAAAAAGCCATACCGATACCGGAATGAAGTTTTTTTCTTCAGACCTTATCAATAGCAAAGCACCGTTCCGCCTGTACAGCTTTTCCTTTTATCAAAAACAATCACATTTCCATATCCCATACAGCCGTCGGCTTCCGTAAGATCTGTGGGTGAATTTACCTCCTGGTGGCAGAGGATCACCACATATTCCTGCTTTGCCGTTTCCACCTTTACCGCTTCTGCCATGGATGCCGGGTAGGTGATGCCCTTCAGAGCTGACCTTACGGGAATCAGAGATGCCCGTATCCTGCGTTCCTTATCTTTTTTTCCTCCTCCTATCACGGTAATCATGGACTGGAAGCCTTTTCCTGCCCGTTTTACTCCAAGGCGCGTCCTGGTTTCATACCGGTTGTAGTGTCTGGAGATTTTTCCTTCTCCTAACGCCGCCTGACATCCAGGACTTACAAATAAGAGCTCTGCCTTTACCCGTTCTCCGGTAAAGACGGCTCTGCCGTTTTCATAGGCAGCCCTTCCCCTCTCGCTGAAATTCCAATACTGTTCCATCTCGTGATCCCCGCCCCCATAGAGTTCATCGGCAATCACATAAAGACCGTCCCCCAAGGATACGATTTTCCGATTTACAAAGACGCCTTTGTGCATATACCCCAGATTTCCGCCCTGGATAAAGGCGTATCCGTCCTTTTCCTTAAACAGCTGCTTGACCGGCTGGGTTAATTTGGAGCATTCCCAGGCATCCTTACACTGCGTAAAAAATTCCCCATCCACGGTCACTGTATTATGGGCGTCCGGGTTTTTAAACTCAAATCTCCCTCGATCCACCACATACGTATATCGGCCAGAATCCGTCAGCACATCCTCTCCCGCCAGAATCAGATCCACATGAAGCTTATCGGAATGACCGTGGCCCGCCCCCATGGTTCCACAGTGGAAATGGAGCAGGTCTGCATCCTCCTCCCAGGAACTCCGGATGTAATAATTCCCGCTGTCATTTAAGGCTGCAGATATAAAATCCGGCCTTCGGCTTTCCAGTAAAGCATATTCCCTGGCCCCCTTCACGCCAATATCCCACAGGCTCTCAAAATCCAGTTCTGAGAATCCTCCAGATTTCAGCACCGGATCCTTTAACAGGTAAGCAGCTATGCTCATATAATCCCGCAGATCCATATCGTCGCTGTCACCCATGATAATCTGCCGATGATCCGGCCTGATCCAGGCCAGGTTGGCGCAGGCCATTTTTCTCATTGCTTCCCAAAGCTCATCCGGCGCCTTGATCCCGTTTCTTCCGGCCAGAAGAAGTACATCCTCAAAGCAGTGAAACACCTCATTGTGATACATGGGGGACTGCTCCCACTGTACGCCGTCATCAAAGATCTGCATACGTGCCTCCCGCGCCATACGCTCCAGAGCGATGGAGGTAAACCGCTCCCTGGTTTCAGGATCCGGCATCTGAATACCGATTTCAAAAAGGCCATGATTTTCCATGACTCCCCAGTTACTGATGTATCGGTAGGGGGAATCCATTTCTATAATATATTCCCCATGCTCCCGCAGGCATTTCCAGATCTTTTCCGCCCGCTCGTCCGTCATTAAGGGGCTGTCCTTAAAATACCGCAGTGCCTTCACCCAGTTTTCTCCCCGAATCCCTGCCTCCAGAATCCGCCAGGTCGTCTGCTCCGTTTTTGGCGTACGCCGTATATTGTCAATAAAATCCATGAGCAGGCGGAAAAAATGCGTCTCATAGGCGCTGTTTCCCGTAAGCCAGTACGCCTGCCCCAGACAGATCAAAAAACGGTGCCGGTTAAACTGAAAGGTAAATTCCGGATCGTTTCCCGGACGATATTCCCAGTCAATGGGGGCGTCCTCCGGGAATATCACCGGCTCCCAGGTACGCTCCAGATCATGCTCCAGATCAAAGAGAAAGTAATTTCGGCACACCTCGTCTGCCACTCTTATGATATGAGCACAGTCCTCCGGGTATTTTTTCCGGCACAGCGCCGCAGTCTCTGCCGGATCATCAAAGAAAAAAAATTCATTTCCCCGTTTAAAAAGTTCCTTTGCTGTCATTCTCGTTTCCTCTCTCTAGCGGCATCCCTCTGCCGCCCCCAGGTTTATACACACTGACCACTGCTCTACCAGTACACATTCCAGTCTTTATATATCCGTGTCAGGGCTTCCATATAAAAATAATCTCCCCACAGATTGCACTCATCCACCCCATAGTGATTGCAGGTATTATACGGAGAATGATTCGAGTAGGTACTGTGGAGCACCAGTCCGTTTGACTTTGTCTCATCCTTCACCGCATACCCGTCTGCCAGAGCCTTCATAAACCGGGCTGCCAGAGACCGGCAGGCCGACGCCTTATCAGGATCCAGATACTTTGCCATTTCAAGAAGCCCGCAGGCTGCAATAGAGGCGGAGGAGGAATCCCTTGGCTGATCATCCCCGTCGCCAAATTCCAGATCCCAGAAGGGAATCAGATCTTCCGGCAGATGATTCAGGTAATAATCCGTAACCCCTTCAAAAATGGGGATATAGCTTTCCCGTTTCGTATATTTATACCCGATGGCCGTTCCGTAGATCCCCCAGGCCTGTCCTCTGGCCCAGGCGGAGCCGTCCCGGTATCCCTGGCAGGTGGCACCATGATCCGGTGCGCCTGTCTCACGGTTAAAGAAAAAGGTATGCCAGGTGGAAAAGTCGGGCCGTATCACATTTGCAAGTGCCGTATGGATATGACGCTCTGCGATATCCTTAAATTTGGGATCTCCCGTCTCCTGAGAAGCCCAGTAAAGAAGGGGCAGATTTAACAGGCAGTCGATGATCAGACGATAGTTATCCGGGGCATCCAACGGCCCCCATGCCTGAATAAACTGGCCTTTTTCGTGAAAACGGGTAATCAGCTCCTCTGCCGCCTTGATGGCCGCCTCCCGTCCCACCGCACTTTTCGTCAGCTTATAGCCTGCCACGCAGGAGGGGGAATACATAAATCCCAGATCATGCGTTTCTACATCCCTTTTTTCATTGATCCTCTTTAGAAAGCTTTCCATCTGGAGCTCTCCCGCACGCTTAAACGCCTCATTTCCCGTGTGCTCATAAGCCAGCCATATCTCCCCGGTCCAAAAGCCCGGAGTCCAGTCCTCATTTTCCGCAGGGGCATAAAACCCATTCTCGCTGTATGCTTTCTGAAAATGGTTTGTAAACACAGGAAGGTTCTTTAAAATCTGTCTGCAGGCCCTATCCAGCGCACGGCCCGCCTCTTCTTTTGTAAGCTCCGTTTTTTTCTCCAGAGCGTCTTTTCCGATCCAGCTCATATCTGTTTCCTTTCCCTCAAAATCTCATTCTCCGCAGCCCGTCAGTGCCCTGTTCCGAAGCCGCAGCCGGTCATCCCTTTACGCCGGAAGCCGCCACGCCCTCCACAAAGTATTTCTGCAGAGACAGGAACACAATCAGTACCGGAATCAGACTCAGCACTGAGGCGGCCATGATCAGCCCGTACTCTGATCCAAACTGGCTGATAAACATACGCAGCCCCAGCTGCAGCGTTTTCTTTGACTCCGTAGTCAAGTAAATCAATGGCCCAAGGAAGTCATTCCAAGTGTTTACAAAGGTGAATATCGTCAGAGTAGACAGCGCCGGCTTTGCAAGAGGCAGCATCACCCGATACCAGATCTGGTACTCGCTCATGCCGTCGATCCTGGCCGCCTCACACAGTTCTGTGGGGATTCCCTCATAAAACTGCTTCATCATAAACACACCGAAGGCGGAAAAAGCCTGAAGGCAGATGATTGCAAGATGGGTATCCGCCAGTCCCATAGAACGCATCATCATAAACTGCGGCACCATGTATACCTGCCAGGGAACGGCTATGGTTGCAATGTAGGCTAAAAACAGGGTGTTTTTGCCCTTGAAACTGAGTTTTGAAAAAGCGTATGCTGCAAAGCTGCTGGTCAAAAGCTGTAAAGAGGTGACGATCAATGTCAGCTTCACCGTATTGATAACAAACCTAAGAAGCGGAATCCTGGTCCAGATATCCACATAATTCTGCCATCTTGGATGTTCGGGAATCCACTGAATGGGGAAAATAAATACATCCTTATCCAGCTTAAAAGAAGCAGAAAGCATCCACGCAAATGGCACCAGCATCACAAAGGCCAAAAAGACCAGCACCATATAGAGGAACACCCTCATGGCTCTTGTTTTCGTATTTTTTATCTTCATTTTGGGGCTCCTCCTTAATTGGCATATTTCTTTTCCCCACGGAACTGTACCAGGGTAATGGCCAGAACAATGACAAACAGCACCATCGCCACCGCGCTTGCGTAACCAAGATTCCAGTTTCGGAAGGCTTCTTCGTAAATATGGTATACTAAAACAATGGCAGATTCATTTAACACGCCTGTGCTTCCCCCTGCCAGCATATATACGATGTCATATACTTTAAAACAGTTGATGGTAAGGATAATGGTGACAAAAAATGTTGTAGGCTGCAGCTGAGGCCAGGTAATATAGCGAAATCTCTGCCACGCATTGGCTCCGTCCAGGCTGCAGGCCTCATAAAGCTCACTGTTGATGCCCTGTAAGCCTGCCAGATAGATGACCATATAGTATCCCATATTCTTCCAGACCGAGAACATAACCACTGTAAACATCACCCAGTCCTTGTCAGCAGACCACTTTGGAAGCGCCTTGGCCGCCACGCCCAGCTGATACAGGATCATGTTCACCGGCCCGCTTTTTGCAGGGGAAAACAGCATATTCCACACAGCCGCTACAGCTACCAGAGAGGCAACATAGGGGAAGAAGCTGACCGTGCGGAAGAAATTGCGTCCTCTGACCTTTTGGTTTAAGAGAACCGCCAGCCCCAGGGCCACAAAAAGCGTGATGGGAACCGTAGCCACACAGTACACAACGGTATTTTTAAGGGAGGCCAGGAAACGCTGATTTCCCACCATCTGCATAAAATTATCCAATCCCACAAAATCCATGGGATTGTTGCCGTCCCATTTAAAAAATGCCAGTATAAAGGCAAAAAGCACCGGCCCCAGAGTGAACACGGCAAAGCCGATAAAGTTTGGAGCAATAAAGGAATAGGCGATCAGATCTCTCCTGGTCTGGCGGCTGAATCTCTCTCCCGTCTTTGCCTGGCGGATCCTGTCACGAACCTGGTCTGCCTTCTTTCCAAGCCTTATCCTTCTTTTCGGATCCGTCTCTTCATCGGCCTGTTTTAAAAGCTCGGCCAGCCGGGGCTCCAGAATATTCAGTTTTTCTCTGACCTTTGCCGGATCAACGGCTTTTGTCTTTCCCATATTCATCTACCTCTTTCTTTAAATGAGGCAGGCGGTTGATCCCGTCTGCCTCGTCTTTTACCCTTCTGTTTTCAGTCTCATGCCTATTGACCCAGAATGGCCGCTACTCTCTCATTCATATCGGCAATTCCCTCTTCTACGGTCATATTTCCTGCCATGATGCTGTCGTGAGCCTCATTTAATACAGTCTCTACCTCAGGACTCTTTACGTCTACCGGCATTTCCAGATACAGATTTGCCGTCTCAAGGGCCGCCTTGCTGTTTTCATCCTCCGGGAAACCTTCGGTGGAAGCAATGGTATCCATCGTCTCTGCGGTCATGATAGCCGGGAAGTTACCGGTGGAGGCTAAGACCTCTGCGCCCTCTGCTCCGCATACGAACTTCATGAACTCCCATGCAGCCTCCTTGTTGGGCGCGCTGGCAGGAATACTTAAGGAAGTGATCTGAGCTGCGGTAGAACCTGCCTGGGTTCCTTCAGGGTGAGGATATTTTACAATGCCCCAGTTGGCGCAGTCTGCGTATTCACCGGATTTTACCTTATCAATCAGAGTGGAAATAAACCAGGTACCCATATTCATCATACCTACGTTGCCCTGAGAGAAAGCGCCGGAGTAATGGAGGTTCGAGGTCTTTAAGGTTGCGTAATCCTGGCATACGCCATTTTCCTGCTCGTCTAATACAATGTCATAGTACGGCTTCAGATAGTCATAGTTTCCGTCCAGAATGGTGTGCTTTCCGTCGATCATGCCAAACATCTGCACCGTACTTCTCCATACATGGTAGTGAGCACCGTATACTTCCTGTCCTGGTTCTGTGCTGGTCAGTTTCTTTGCGATCTCATCATACTCCTCAAAGGTCATATCATTGGTAGGATAATCCACACCAGCCTTGTCAAATACATCCTTATTGTAATATACAACCCAAAAGTCGCTCTTAAATGGCAGCTCATACATCTTGCCGTCTACCTTTACCTGATCAGTCAGACCTTTATAGCCGCTTAAGTCCACGCTGTCCTTTTCGATATAGGAATCCAGAGGTTCCAGAACGCCCTTATTGACCAGAGCCATATATCCGGGCACATCCTTAATGGATACCACGTCAAAATCCGCACCGTTTCCGGTCAGCTGCGTAGTAAGGACTGTGCTGTAGTCGGAGCTTCCCAAATCTACCAGTTCAACGGTCACGTCAGGATGCGCCTTTTCATATGCCTTTACCAGAGCCTTGTAATATACGGTCAGGTCCTTATCCCACATGGCCCATTTTAAATGGGTCTTTCCGTCAGCTGCCGCCTGCTCTGTCCCTGCTGCCTCTGCAGATGTCTCGCCTGCTGATGCGGCCGCGCTCTCTGTCTTTGCCGCTCCCCCTCCGCAGGCAGTCAGGCTTCCTGCCATAGAAACTGCCAGTGCCATACTTACAAAACGTTTTTTCATCATCTTATCTCCTCCTTAAACTTGTTCCTCTCTTTGTTATGGCTTTATTATACAGGCTGGATCTCTGGGAATGAATGTAAAATGCACCAAAAAAATGCCTTTTTTTCTGGATTTTATTTCGTTCATGCAATTTTTCTAAAAAACCTGTATTTTTTTACGATAGTCCATCTTTTCTTACAATTGTATTCATTTGACAAAAAATCCCTTTAATATTATAGTAATTTATGGAAAAGCAAACGAGAGGGGGCGCATTTTATGCTCAGACCGGTTCTTCCAAAGACCATACGCGGCAAGATCATCCTGTATACTACAGCAGTCACCTGCTCTATCGCGATTTTTACAGTAGCTGTCTGCTCTTTTGTCTTTCAGTCTCTGTTAAAGAGAAATCAGATCCAGTCTGCCGAATACAGCCTGCGCATCATCTGTGACAATACGGCCGGAGATCTAGAAAATATTCTTTCCTTTTACAGATGGTGCTCTTTTAACACGGATATTGCCGCCTATCTGGATGCCTTTCAGGACCAGACCCGTATGCCCGGTATCTCCGAGAAAAATTCCGGCCTCAGAAGCGTGGCTCTGCACACCTATGAACGCTTAAAAGAGGAATATTACAACACACATTCCTCCGAATACATCAGCCGCATCCTTCTTTCTCCCTTAAACAGCTGCAGCTATATGCAGATCTGCGATACCACCTCCACAGTCACCGGCATTTCCGTGCAGGAGCTTACAAAGGAAACGTGGTTTCAGGAGATCTTCGGGGATGGGAACCTGGATCGATCAGCTTTGATGGAAGATCCCTTCCTGCCGGGAAACGGCTCGCTGATCCTCCCGGCTGCCGCCCCCGTATCAGGACGCTACCGTTCCAGTCAGGCCGGATGGATCTATATGTCCATATCAGACCGGCTCATTCTGGACTATCTGAAATCCTTTCCCATGGAAAAGGACTCTGCTCTTTATCTGACCATCGCCGGACAAACCTGGCTCTATGAGGATGATTCCCTGCATCCCTTTACCCCCTCTTTTGAGGTCACAGACACCTTAAAAGACCATGCCTTTCACAGCAAAACCACCGTCTCCACCGTGCGGCCCCTTCAGGGCGGCAGGGAACGTACCCTGATCTCATGCCCCATCGGAGACTACGGCTGGAGTGTGTCCCTTTTGCTGTCCCAGTCTTTCATGGAAGCCCAGAGCGCCCTCTATATCCTGATCCTTCTGGGGATCGCGGTCTTTATCCTTTTAGTAGGTTTGTTTCTTTTATTTCTGCTCAACCGCTCCATCGGCTGCCCGGTTCACCTTCTGAAAGAACGCATCCAGGCGGTAGCAGGCGGTGATTTTTCTCCGGATCCCTCCATCCAGTGGGAAAATGAATTTGGCGATATCGGAAGGGGAATCAACCGGATGTCCGCCGACCTGTCCGCCCTGATCGGAAAGCGGATCCAGGATGAAAAAGAGCGCAGAGATCTGGAATACCGGATCCTCCAAAGCCAGATTAACCCTCATTTCCTCTACAATACCCTGAACTCCATCAAGTGGATGGCCTCCATTCAGGGCGCGTCCGGCATCAGCGAAATGACAACCGCCCTGGCACGTCTTTTGAAAAGTATCTCAAAGGGCGCTCATACACGGATCACCCTGAGGGAAGAGCTGGCTCTTGTAAAGGATTATTTTCTCATCCAGCAGTACCGCTACGGCGGCAGCATCACCCTTTCATGTGTGGCGGATGAATCACTGTACCAGTGCCTGATCCATCGCTTTACCCTGCAGCCTCTGGTGGAAAACGCCTTATTCCATGGCATTGAGCCAAAGGGCTGTGTGGGAAAAATCGAGATTACGGCCCGTTCTGAAACGGATCCGTCGGGAAGAGGACTCCTTCTGGTACAGGTGCGCGATAACGGCGTGGGAATGGATAAGGACACCATAAAGAAGGTTCTTGCCGGGAATGAAAAGCCTTCCGCCGACTTTTTCCGCCAGGTCGGGATCAGCAATGTAAACCAGCGGATCCGCTACGACTGCGGCCCGGAATACGGCATTTCCATAAAGAGCGTTCCGGGAGAATATACCTGTATGACTATTACACTGCCGTATGAAACGGCACAGGGGGAGATATTATGACAAAATTACTGATCGTTGACGATGAACCACTGGTTCAGATCGGAATCAAATCCATGCTTCAATGGGAGGAGCTTGGCATTGAGATCTGCGGGACTGCCATGAACGGAAAGGCTGCCCTGGAAATGATCCGGCAGTATCAGCCCCAGATCGTAATCACCGATATTAAAATGCCGGTAATGAACGGGTTGGAGCTGACAAAGACCTGCAGAGAGGAATTTGGCCCCATTCCCCTCTTTATCATCCTCACAAGCTATGAGGAATTTTCTCTCATCAAAGAGGCTATGAGCTGCCAGGCAGTTGACTACCTGGTCAAGCTGGAGCTGGATCCCCCCTCTCTGAAAACCTCCGTCGAAAAAGCCATGGAACGGTTAGAAGAGCTGAAAGCCAGAGAATCCTTCCGCCAGGCTCCGGGCCAGCCCACTCTTTTAAGCTACCATGACAAATTTTTCATGCGTCTGCTTCACAACCTCTTTGAAAACCGGGAACAGTTTTCCATCCAGGCGAAGGATCTCGGACTTGCTTTTTCCGACAGCCGGTATCTGGCCTGCCATGGAGAATTTATCAGCCGCTCGCCCAGCCTGCTGGATGCATCAGGACAGATGAATCTTTATTCCAGCAGCCTGCAGATGATGCGGGAAATCCTGATCCGGTACGGAGGCTGCCATGTTATATCCCTGGATAAGACACGTTTTGCCCTGATCTTTAATTTTCAGGAAAATGACGCTTCCGGCGTGCAGACTGTTACGGCGGCGCTGGACAACGCCGGAGCCATGGTTCGGAATTATTTTAACGTACAGCTGACTGCCGGGTTAGGAGATGTTGTGGATGATCCGCTTTGCATCAGTCTTTCCTACCAGGAAGCCAGGCAGGCCTTTAATCTGTGCAGCGAGGAGGATCCCTTTGTCTCCTTTATGCAGACAGCCGCAGGATCCATGAAGAATGCCTTCAACCTGTCTGTTTTTAAGGAGGATCTGACACGGGCCTTTGAAGAGTTTGACACGGATGCCCTCTATGATACACTGACAGCTATCTCCCAGCTTTTTGCAGCCAATCCCCAACGGCGGCTCCAGACCATGGACGGCGCCTGCAGCATCCTGTATCTGGCCCTTTCCCTTCTGCCGGAGGGTGAGGAGCTCTTAGGCGATATCTTTGCCGCCAGCCCTGACGGCTACCGCTCCATCTACGGCATGAAGGACGTATTTCAGATCGTCCAGTGGCTGGAACTGCTGCGGGACGGCCTCTGCGAGGCCTTAAAAACACGGCGCAAAACCTATAAAGACCATGTGATCCTAAACGTTCAGAAATACATTATCAATCATATCGAGGAACGCCTTACCCTCAATGAGATCGCGGCGGTCTTTGGCCTGAGCCCCAATTATTTAAGCACTCTGTTTAAAAAGACCTGCTCCATGGGCTTTTCCGAATATATCACCCAGAGAAAGATCTCCCGCGCCAAGTCGCTGCTTTTGGAGCAGGATCTGAAGATCTATGAGGCGGCGGACCGGCTGGGCTTTGAGAGCGCTTTTTACTTCAGCAAAGTATTTAAAAAAGTCGAAGGAATCTCACCCAGGGAATTTATCCAGGCGCATATGAATACGCCGGAGGAATCATAAGGAGGAATCTCTACCATGTTTTATGAAATCGCAGCATCCAGCGCTCTGAAACTGACACCTTTTATCCCATTTTCTCCCGCCTCTGACCGAAGGGCCTGGACTGGCCTTCCTGATAAGCTGTCTGCACGCGCAAAAAGTGATGCTGATGCAATCTGCCCTGTGGTATGGCCCCAGATCCTTGCCTCGGACTTTCTGGAATATACCCGCTCCGGAAACCGGGTGCTGTTTGAGGATAAACAGTTTGCCAGACGGACGCTCCTTGGCACACTGGCTCTGGCCGAGGCCCTGGAGCATAACGGGACATATCTGGATGATATCATAAACGGGCTCTATCTCATCTGTGAGGAAACGGCATGGCAGCTTCCTCCTCACAATTCCTATATCCGGGATACGCCTCCCCTTCCCCTTCCCGACACCTCCCGGCCTGTAATTGATCTCTTTGCGGCGGAAACAGGAGCCGTGCTGGCCGTGACCGCCTGGCTCCTGAAAGACGAGCTTGATCGGGTCAGTTCCCTGATCGTGGAACGGATCATCCAATGCCTGAAAGAGCGGATCTTTACGCCCTATTTAAACTGTCACTTCTGGTGGATGGGCGATGGAGTGAGCCATATGAACAACTGGACCATCTGGTCCACTCAAAACGTACTCATGGCCGCAGCGCTCTGGGAAGAGGATGAGACAATCCGGCGGCAGATCCTGTTAAAGGCCGCTAAAAGCGCCGACTACTTTCTGGCGGAGTACGGGACAGACGGCTGCTGCGACGAAGGCCCCCAGTATTACCGCCACGCCGGGCTCTGCCTCTTTAATACCATAGAGATCCTAAACGGCATGACCGACGGTGCCTTTTCCTCCCTCTATCACGAAGAAAAAATCCGCAATATTGCAGCCTATCTCTCCCACGTCCATGCCTGCGGGCCTTACTATTTCAATTTCTCCGACTGTGCCGCAGCCGCCGGCCCCTGCAGCGCCAGAGAGTATCTCTTCGGAAAACGGACTGGACAGCGTGCGCTGATGGAGCTGGCGGCTGCAGACTGCAAAGCCGCTGACGATCCGCTGCTGACAGGTGAGCACAACCTGTTTTACCGGATTCAGAACCTCTTTGCGCTGCCTGAGATACTTAAAGCTTCTCCAGTGTCCGCCTCTGCCGCCGACGATATTTTTTACCCCAGCACCGGACTGTTTATTGCCAGAGACAGCCGATTCTCTCTTGCCGTAAAGGCAGGGGATAACGATGACAGCCACAATCACAACGATACGGGAAGCTTTACCATCTATAAAGACGGAAAACCTCTGTTTGCAGATATCGGAGTGGAAACCTACCAGGCAAAAACTTTCTCAAAAAAACGGTACGAAATCTGGACCATGCAGTCTGCTTACCACAACCTGCTCTCCTTTATGGATGCAGACCAGGGCGAACATATGGAACAGGCCGGCCCCCAGTTTCGGGCCAAGGCTGTAACCTGGCATTTTGAAAACGAAAAGGCCTCTATCTCCATGGAGCTTGGATCTGCATTTGCCAAGGGCGTGGCCCGGTCCTTCTGCCGGACGGTACAGCTGATCCGGGAACAGGAAATCCTTATTACAGACCGGGTTTTATGTCCGGGATTTCGTCCGGTTTTGAATCTGATCACCGCAGAACCGCCCCTGTTTGAGCACTCAGAAAACGAGGCTGCCGGACGGCTGGTGATTGGTAAGCTTGCCGTATGCCAGATTACCGGTTCCATCCTGGGGGCAGAAATCCAACGGCTCCCTATCACAGATCCCCGGCTGAAACAAAGCTGGAAGGCAGATCTGTGGAGAACAAGGATCGCATTTAAAGCCGAAAAGGAGCTTACGCTCCGGATCCGATGATCCGGGGCGTAGGCTCCTCTTTTATGCCTTCTTATATCCGAAAAACCGCCTGCTAAAGGGAGGTTTCGGATTGTCCTGCATTTATTAAGCTATGCCGGCAGAAACTGTAAATGAAAACGTGATATCACGGTCCCCCGGTATCTCATATTCCGGGTATACCGGCGCGCCCCAGCTGTCATTTCCCCCTACGCCCCGAACCGCTCCGGCAATGAGGACGTAGGTGCGAAAGCTTTCCGGCAGTTCTTCCCTGTGGCGGGCATTTTCCAGCTCCTGGATGCTGCAGGGCAGTACGCTGAAATGAAACGGTGCTTCTTCCGCCTCAAAGCGGATCCATTCTCCCTGGACTGTCTGCAGTGTAAGCCACCGGGTATCCATGTGCATCCCACATTCCTGAGGCTTTAAATACCGGGACAGCTGTTCCAGGGGCGTACTCTCATAGATTCCCAGCCCCGTCCCGGCCTTCCGATCTGGGTAGTTCTCCCAGGGACCTCTTCCATACCAGAAAAAACGGTCTGCCTCCTTTGGCAGTTCAAAGCCAAGGCCAAAGACTGGAAGGCCGGGATATCCCTTTTTGCCGTGGAAGGTCACATTCACGCCCAGACGCCCATCCCGTCTCACGCAGTAACCTACAGCGGCATCCTCCATGTCAAAAGAAAACCTTGCCTCACCTTCCTCCTCTGTGATCTTTACCTTTCCCCTGGAAAGATCCGGGAACCATGTTTTTGACAGCCAGATCCGGCTTTCTTCTGCGAATCCGTTTCCCCTGTCGTTATCCGTAGACGCCCGCCAGTATACGGGCATAGGGGGACGCAGCAGCCACTGACGGCCTTTCTGCTTAAGCGACACCATCCCTCCATCCTGATAAGAAAACATAAGCTCCATCTGTCCGGTGCGGGCGCCCAGATTCACGTCTCCATGGATGAGCGTGACCGGTTCCCCGAAATTGCTTTTGCTTTTCTCTGGACGTCCTGGGATAACTGCCTCGCAAAAGGCTGTTTCATACCCCTTTTCTGCCCACAGCGTATCCGATGCCAGGCGGACGCTGATCTTTAAAACGTATTCCTTCCCGTCCTTTGGCTTCCAGTCCTTTTCAAGCCCTATGGTTTCAAAGGATTGCCTGTCCGTCTCCCCCGCACAGGCTGCGGCCTCAAAGGAAAACTCTCTCCAGTCCTCCCCGTCCCGAAGGATCTTTAACACAAACTCATAGCCGGAAAGATCGGAGAATATCTGGCGGTTTTCAATCTCCACCATCCTCTCTTCCAGACAGATCCGCGGTCTTACAAAGGCGTACTGTGCCTTCACTTCTGCCGCCTTGGGCGAGATCTGCCGGTCGGCATACAAGATCCCGTTTCCGCAGAACTGCCAGTCTGTGGGCCTGTCTCCGAAATCGCCTCCGTAAGCCGGATACTCCTTTCCGTCGCTCTTCTTTACGGCAATAGCCTGATCAATCATATCCCAGACAAACCCTCCCTGGTAAGCCGGATATTTGTATTCCAGCTCCATATACCGATCCATGCCTCCCAGGGAATTTCCCATGGCGTGCATATATTCGCACATGATAAATGGCTTGCCGTTTCCATGCTCCAGAAATTCCCTTACCTTTTCCGGCGGAGTGTACATCTGGCTTTCCATATCGCTGATATCCTCAAATTCCCGGTTCCAGAACACCCCTTCGTAGTGAACCAGACGGCCCGGATCCCGTTTCTTAAAAAGGCGGCCCATTTCCCGGATATCTTCTCCTGCATAAGATTCATTTCCACAGGACCAGATCAGCACCGACGGATGGTTTTTATCCCGCTCCATCATGGATCTGGCACGGTCTATGGTACAGTCCCTCCACTGCGGCAGACTGCCAGGCACATTCCAGGAGGGCTCGCAGGCCCCCATCTTCTGCCAGGAGCCATGGCTTTCCAGATTCGCCTCGTCCATCAGGTAAATGCCGTACCGGTCGCAGAATTCATACCAAAGAGACTGATTGGGATAATGGCAGGTGCGGACCGCATTGATATTGTGCCGCTTTAAAAAAAGTATATCACTTACCATGTCTTCCTCGGTGACGGCCCGTCCTCTGTGCCAGTCAAATTCATGGCGGTTGATGCCGTGGAAGGCGATGGGACGGCCATTTATGCACATAAGGCCCCCTTTTATTTCAAAACGGCGGAAACCGATATACTGGGTAATGATTTCTTCCCGGCCCTTTTCATCCCGCAGTGTGATTCGCAGAAGATAGCGAAAGGGTGTTTCGCTGCTCCAGGGCTTAACCTCCGGTATCCGGCCTGTAAAGACAATTACATTCCGCTCCCCCTGCCCTTTTTCTGTACGGGCAAGTACCATCTGTCCATTATCTTCCAGTTCCAGATCCGCCTCATAGCAGCCGCCGTTTTGGCTCTCCACTGTCAGCTCTGCCTCCAGCCGCCCATCCCGGCCATCCTCCGTAAGATCTGCCTTCACAAAGATGTCCTCCAGATGGACCGGCGGCACACAGTACACAAAGACGGAACGGAAGATCCCCGTAAACCGGAAGAAATCCTGATCCTCAATCCAGCTGGCGCTGCTCCTTTTGTATACCCGAACCTCCAGCCGGTTGACGCCCCGGTGCAGCATCCCGGTCAGCTCATACTCCGAGGGAGTAAAACCATCCTCCCCATAACCCACAAACCGCTGGTTGCACCACACATAAAAGGCAGTCTCCACGCCCTGAAAAGACACAAAAACCCGATCCTTTAAGAACGCCTCATCATCCCCGATGGTAAACTCCCGGATATAGCTTCCCGCCGGATTATCCTCCCAGGGAACAGACGGCGGACGCAGTTCGGAATGTCCGTCCCATGGATACATGGTGTTGACATAATGGCAGCTGTCATATCCCTGAAGCTGAACATGGCCCGGAACCTGTATCTCTTTCCAGTCCTTTTCCCAGAAAGCAGCCTGGAAAAACCGTTCACCGGTCTCGTCTGACAGCCCTCTTAAACCATATTCCGGCGGTTTCTCATCCCAGACAAATTTCCAGGTTCCATCCAGGTTCAAAACGTTAATCCCTTCGGCCTTAGCCTCCTTAAAAAATGGAAATACATGATCTGAATGTGCCTTCCTGCGGTTCACCTCGTACACCCCTGGATCCTCCAGCCAGGAAAGCTCTGGTCTGCTACTTATCATCCTCATTTCCTCCTGCCTTATAATCAAAATTAGGGATCTTCTCCCATCGCTTTCTGAAATAGTGGGCTGCCAGCTTTGGCCTCCGCTCTCTGGTAAACAGGCCCTTTTTGTTGCCGTCTACTCTCATGCAGCCCTGAAAGGCCGCAAAATCCGCAAAATTCCATACCTGCTCCCCAATAAAGAAGGGGCGCTGATCAAATTCCCGGTTCTGGCGGCTGTAATACTCCGCCTGATACTCCTCGCTGAACATCTCAGGAACACACTGATGAATTCCTGCTACAGCGTCTGCACCGTATTCCGTGATCATCACCGGTTTTCCTGTTTTTTCCCAGAAATCCAGCTCCATATTCAGTGCATAGCAGGCTGCATCCAGGTCTCCTGACAGATTGTACCAGCCGTAATAGCGGTTGATACACACCACATCCATGGTTCGTGTCACAAGATCCCGCTCATAATTGTTCTGGCAGCAGACAAAGGTAACCGGCCGGTTCTGGGGATCCAGCGTGTGCGTGTACTCATAGAGGCTGTGCCAGTATTCATAGGCGGATTCTGGAAAATGCTCCGTATCCGGCTCATTTCCCATAGACCACATGACAACGCAGGGATGGTTCTTATCCCGCCGGATCATATCGCGCAGCACCTGCTCATGGTGCTCACGGATGGAAAACGTCTCATACGGATTGCAGCGCTCCCCGGCTCCAATCCCCACGGCGGGAACCTCGTCAATGATCACGATCCCCTCCCGGTCGCAGAGCTGATACATCTCTTCCGCATAGGGATAGTGGCTGGTGCGGAAGGAATTGGCGTTCAGCCAGTGGATCAGGTTTACGTCCTTTACATCCAGACACAGATCCAGCCCTCTTCCGCGGAAGGGAGAATCCTCATGCTTTCCAAAGCCCTTAAAGTAAAATGGCTTTCCATTGATGAGAAACCGGGTTCCCTCCACCTTTACCGTACGGATTCCAAAGGTTTCCTCATAGATGTCCTCCCCGAAGGTGAAACGGGCCGTATACAGATACGGCGTCCCAGGCCAGGGCCACCAGAGCCTGGCTGCAGGGATGGTGATCCTGCCGGACGCACCCTCGGCCTCTGCCACCCTGTCTCCCTCCATGTCCAGAATCTCTACATGGACATCTCCCTCCCCTTCTGTCTGCGCCTCATAGGTCAGGATGCCGTCTGTCCCGACAATAGACGGCGTCAGAGTCAGGTCGCGGATGCAGGAAACAGGGGTCGTGTAGAGCCGCACCGGCCGATTGATGCCCGCATAGTTAAAGAAATCGAAATTCGGAAGATTCGCCGGCTTTCTCCACCGCTTCGCCGCCTCCACTGAGGGAACCCCAGGATTGTCGGAGCCGAAAAAAGCAGTGCCGTCCTCATTTCCCACCGGCAGAGTGCTGCGGCTGATCCGGTTATCCGCCGCCACCGTAAGCCGCAAAGTCTCCCCCGGCTCTGCCAGTTCTGTAACCTCCAGTTCAAAGGGCAGAAATCCCCCTTTGTGCTCCATGGCCAGCCTTCCATTGAGATAGATCCTGGCTTTATGGGTTACTGCGTCAAACCGCAGAAACAGCCTCTGTCCCTTAAAAAAGGCAGGAACCGCGATGTCTCTCTCATACCAGGCCCAGCCATAGTGGTTTTTGTAAGCCGGATCTTCCTTCTGATCATTATAAGAGGCGGGAACGGCAATGCGCTCCCCTCCTGTAAGCCGCCCGCAGGTATCCCCTGGCGGGTTCGCATCTCCCAGCTTAAATTCCCACAGACCGGCCAGATCCATCACGGTTCTTGCCTTATTGATTCTCGGATATAGCATAACATCCCTCTCCTTCCTGCATATTTCAGTCCTCATCCACCGTGCGGAAACGCGCTCATACCACAACTGAGATGATGGCTTCATTATACAGGAATACCATTGGGGGATACATATATTTTTCTGTGAATTATCTATAATCTTTTACAATCCTTTATGAGGTGCCATACTGCATATTCCTGCCGTCGCAGCCATTTTGGCCGGATGGGGACTAATACACTGCCGGCTCTCTCACCAGCATGGTAGGATATCCGGCGGCGCGCAGCCGCTGCTCCATCTGCACTCCATTATCCATCTGCAAAAATGCTCCTGACCGCACCTTATACCAGCCGTTGTCGTAGACAAGAAAAGCCGGGAACCCTTTCGCCGCAAGCTCTCTCTGCAGCTGCTCGGCCTCCCTGCGGCTTCGGTAAGCGCCCACCTGCACCTGATAATACTGGTTCTTTCCCGCCTCAGCCCTGGCCTTTAACTGTGAGAAGGTAGCTAAGATTCCGTCAGCGATCCCCTGGGCAATGGCGTCAAAATTCTCATCAAACAGCTGATTATCCTCCGGGTTATCAATAAAGCCAGCCTCCACCAGTACCGCCGGCATCTGTGTCCTTCTGAGCACAATGATCCCCGGCCGCTCCTGGATCCCCAGATCCTTAAAACCCGTTTCTACCAGGTTCTGCTGAATATTTTCCGCCAGCAGAGCAGGGATTCCGCTGTCCTCATAAACCAGGGTCACAGCGCCGCTTCCCGTTCCCGGCACCGGCATGGCGTTCCGATGGAGCGAGACAAAAAGATCCGCTCCTGACCGGTTGGCAATCTGCGCCTTTTCCAGCGGACTGTCGTATACGTCCGTGGTTCGCGTATACATCACGTCAACACCCCTGTTTTCCAGTTTTTCGCCTACAGCCAAAGCCAGCCGGAGGGTATCGTCCTTTTCTCTGCGCCCCTGGTACATTGCGCCAGGCTCTGCCCCGCCGTGACCGGCATCTAAGATCACACTTCTACGGTTTTCCATAAAGCCGCTCCTTTACATATTTCACTACCCTATACCATATGTAAAAACAGGACGGATGTTTCCTTTCCGCATCCGCCCTGTCAAACTCCTGATATTCGCTTTTTTACTCTGGGACAGACCGCCTATGCGTGATCTGCATTGACCCCTCTGGGCCCCACATGGGTAGAGAACACGATCTGGGTACTGGTCTTTCCAAACGTCTGCAGCTGTCCGATAAAACTGTCCAGCTCCACGGTGCTCTTAAACGCCACCTTCATAACCATGGAATACTCCCCCGTCACGCAGCTGCATTCCAGTACGTTTGGAGACGACTCCGCCCAAGCATAAAACCCGGGCTTATCCTCCGGCGTCACATCCAGATGGATAAACGCCAGAATGTGATACCCCAGTTTCACCGGATTCACCTGGGCGTGGTAGCCGGCGATAATGCCGTCCCGCTCCAGTTTTTCGATCCGGGCCGATACTGCGGGGGAGGACAGAAAGGTCTTTTCCGCAATGGTCTTTAAGGATACTCTGGCATTTTCCTGCAGAAGCTTTAATATTTTCCGGTCGATATCATCTATATTCACCGTCCGCCTCCCGTTTTCCGAAGAGCTTTTAATCGCTCCACCGCTTCCACCGTATTTTCATAGGTGCCAAAGCCGGTCAGCCGGAAATATCCTTCCCCGCTTGGCCCAAAGCCGCTTCCCGGAGTTCCCACTACATTGGCATATTCCAGGAGGTAATCAAAAAACTCCCAGCTTGTCATCTCCTCGGTCTTTAACCATACATATGGAGAATTAACACCGCCGAACACTGTATAACCGGCCTCTTTTAAACCGTCATAGATCACTCTGGCATTTCTCTTATAGTACGCCACCTGCTCCATGACCTGACGGTTTCCTTCCTCCGAATACACCGCCTCTCCGGCCCGCTGTTCAATATAGGGAGCGCCGTTAAACTTGGTGCCGTGGCGTCTGGCCCAGAGGGCGTGAAGGGGCACATCTTTGCATTTGAGATCCTTCGGCACCACTGTAAAGCCCAGCCGTACCCCCGTAAAGCCGGCCTTCTTTGAAAATGACCTGAATTCAATGGCACAGGTTCTTGCACCCTCTATCTCATAAATGGTGTGAGGCACGTCCTCATCCGAAATATAGGCTTCATAAGCCGCGTCGTAAAGAATCACGGCTCCTTCCCTGTTGGCATAATCCACCCATACCTTTAACTGGTCTCTTGTGAGAGCGGTTCCTGTCGGATTGTTGGGCACACAGAGATAGATCAGGTCCGGCGTTTCCTTCGGCAGTTCCGGCACAAAGCCGTTTTCCGCCGTACAGGGCATATAGATCACATTGCTCCAGGTTCCCGATTCTGCATCGTATTCCCCGGTGCGTCCCGCCATTACGTTGGAATCTACATATACGGGATAAACAGGGTCGCAGACTGCAATCCTGCTGTCCTCACTGAAGATTTCCTGGATATTTCCGCAGTCGCTCTTTGCCCCGTCAGATACAAAGATCTCGTCTGCCTCAATGTCACAGCCCAGCTTCTTATAATCGTTCTCTGCTATCGTTTCCCGCAGAAAGCTGTAGCCCAGATCCGGGGCATAGCCATGGAACGTCTCTGCCTGCCCCATCTCATCCGCCGCCTTATGGATGGCCTGAATCACAGCCGGAACAAGAGGAAGGGTTACATCCCCTATTCCCAGACGAATGATCTTCTTATCGGGATGAGCCTGCTGATAGGCAGCCACCTTCTTTGCGATGGTGGAAAACAGATAGCTTCCCGGCAGCTTCTGGTAATTTTCATTGATCTTAAACATGGTATCTGCGCCTCCTGTTTTTATCCCCTGAACGCAAACGCTCCCAGAACCTCCCGCCCACATCTTCGTGGTCAGAAAGCCTGAGAGTGTCTTTTTTATCCTTCAAAGGATCCCTTTTTGATGCCGTTAATCATAATATATTTTGTCGGGAATGTCAATACTTCCGTGAAATACTTCTGCAGCCGGTCCGGTCATAAACAGATGGCCGCTCTCCCGATCCAGGCGGATCTTCAAATCTCCGCCCCGCAGGGATACCGTCACCTCGTCCTCTGTATAGCCGCTTAAAATAGATGCCATGGCGCTGGCCGCAGCCCCTGTGCCGCAGGCCCAGGTCTCTCCGCTGCCCCGCTCCCACACACGCATCTGGATATGGTTTCTGTCGATGACGCGGATAAACTCAGAATTCACCCGATCGGGCATAAACCGCTCATGATATTCAAAATGAGGCCCCATTTTTTCTAAATCCAGGCTGTCGGTATCCTCCACAAAATACACAGCATGAGGATTTCCCACATCAATGCCGGTAAAATTCCATTCTTTTCCCTCAATCGTCACAGATTCCGAAATTTCAGAGGTCAGGGACGGCTTTCCCATATCCACCGTCAGCCTCACCGCCTTCCCTTCCTCAACCTCCAGCCTCAGTTCCTTTACTCCCGCCAGGGTTTCCACGGTCAGGCTTCTGCGGTCAGATGGGACAAGTCCATGGTCGTAGACATATTTTCCCACACAGCGAATCCCGTTTCCGCACATCTTTCCCTGAGAGCCGTCTGTGTTGTACATCTCCATCCGACAGTCTGCAATCCTTGACGGACAGATCAGGATCAGGCCGTCTGAACCGATCCCAAACCGCCGGTCGCTGATAAACCGGGCCACGGCTCCCGGCTCCTTTACCTGCTCCTTAAAGCAGTCCACGTATACATAATCATTTCCTATGCCCTGCATCTTTGTAAAATCCATGTTCCTACCTCCCGTTTTGCCCGCTACATCAGGCTTATGATCATCTGCGCCGTCTCTGTAAGGCTGGTTCCGTTATCCATGCTGCATTTTTGGATATAACGGTGCGCCTCTGCCTCTGTCATGCCGTTTCGTTCCATTAAAAGAGCCTTTGCCTGATCGATCTGGGCCTGCTCTTTTGAGCTTCGCTGTCTGGGCTGGCTGCGTTCCCTGCGGCGCAGCCGCCTGCGGGCCTGAACCATCATCTCCATGGTACATAAAAGATCGTGGACTTTTAATGGCATGGGAAGATATACGATCCCCTCCCGTTTCTGACCGCTCCACTTTGCCGGAGAGGCAATCATAAGCATATCAAAGGCGGAGGGCAGCATCTGGCGCAGTTCCTCATAGATCATGTCCTCGAATCGAAAGCCGCAGACAACGATCCCGCTGTCCAGATCCTCCGCCGCAGACAGCACCTGGGCGCCGGAGGTGCAGATGAAGGCGGATTCATAGCCGTTGCGCGCCAGGATCCCTTTAATGCTTTTCGCATCCTCCGGTTTTGAAAACGCGGTGATTATGTTTGCCATCCTCTGCACCTCCTGACCCTTTAGACCGTATACTAATATTTATACAGATACTGTCCTATCTCCCAGTTTGTGACCTGAGAGCGGAAATCTCTCCATTCCTGCTCCTTTGCCTCCAGATACTTCACATAAATATGCTCGCCCAGCACATCCTTGATAAAAAGATTGCCCGCATAAGCCTCCATGGCGTCCCCCAGCGTCTCCGGGATCCGCTCTACACCGCGGTTTTTAAGCTCCTCCGGCTCCATGCCAAAGAGATTCCCCTCCACGCAGGGAGGCAGCGTGAGGTTCTTTTCAATGCCGTCCAGTCCCGCCTGCAAACAGGCCGCCAATGCCAGATACGGATTCATGGCCGAATCCGGGCAGCGCAGTTCTATCCGCGTACTCTGCCCTCTGGGAGACGGGATCCGTATCAGGGAGCTTCGGTTGGAGGTCGAGGACCAGGCAATATAGATCGGTGCGTCATATCCGGGAATCAGTCTCTTATAGGAATTGACAATGGGGTTAGTTAAAATAGTCATCTCCTTCATATGAGCCAGGATTCCCGCCATAAAACGGTACGCCAGACCACTCAGTCCCAGGGGATCCTTCTCATCTGCAAACAGGTTCTTTCCAAGAGCGTCGCACAGAGACATATTGATATGCATACCAGATCCATTGACCCCCTCCTTGGGCTTGGGCATAAAAGTGGCGTGAAGTCCGTGGCGCTTTGCAATGGTCTTGGCCGCCATCTTAAAGGTCATAATGTGATCCGCTGCCTTCAGGGCATCTGTATACTGCAGATCAATCTCATGCTGGCCCGGAGCGATCTCATGATGGCTGGCTTCCACCTCAAATCCCATCTCCTCCAGGGTCAGCACAATATCCCTGCGTACATTTTCTCCCAGATCAATGGGAGATACGTCAAAATATCCGGCCCGCTCGTGGGTCTCTGTTGTAGGGCACCCCTCTTCATCGGCGTGAAAAAGGAAAAACTCACACTCCGGCCCCACCTGGAACACATACCCCATATCCGCCGCCCGTTTGACAGCCCGCTTCAGCACATAGCGGGGATCCCCCTTAAATGGTGTGCCGTCAGGATTGTACACGTCGCAGATCAGCCTTGCCACTCTGCCCTGCTGAGGTCTCCATGGAAAGATCTCAAAGGTGTTCAGATCCGGATGAAGGTACATATCCGACTCATCGATCCGCACAAAGCCCTCAATGGCGGAACCATCAAACATACACCGGTTATCCAGGGCCTTCGCCAGCTGTCCGGCCGTGACCGCCACATTTTTAAGCATCCCGAAAATATCCGTAAACTGAAGACGTATAAACTCCACATCCTCCTCTTCCACTATACGGATAATGTCATCTCTGCTGTATTTGCTCATCATTCAACCGTCCTCTCCTGAACAATCCGGCCAAAATAAAACCCGCCGGATCCTTTTATGCAGCAAACCCGCTCTGTGCGGCGGGTGCGCCGCCGTAAATGCATCAGAGCGGGGATCTGTCCTGATACCCCGCTCTGCCTCTGCCTGTATCTATAAAAAAATATAAACGCAGTTTTTTTATTTGTCAAGCGCCCTGAGCTGCTCTGTAAAATGATTTCCCAGTTTTATGCTGCCTACATAGCCCACATCTCCGGTCATAAGAACCGTTGCGTCCTCCCGGATCTCAAGTTCCAGCGTGCCTCCCGGCATCTGCACGATCATCTTCGGATCCGTCAGGCCCAGACGGTAAGCCGCAGCTGCAGCCGCACAGCAGCCGCTTCCAGAAGCCAGGGTATATCCGGCTCCCCGCTCATAAACCTCGGTCTGGATATGGGTTCGGTCCAGAACCTTCATGATCTGTGTATTTATCTTTTCCGGGAACTGCCTTGCGCTCTCAGAATACTTTCCAATGCGGCATACCAGTTCCTTTGATATCTCATCCATCAGGATCACCAGATGGGGATTCCCCACCGACAGACAGGTCACAGGATAGGGGATGCGGCCAAATACCATCGTCTCGTTGATGATCTCTCTTCTTGGCCCGGCCACCGGCACCTCATCGCTCCAGAAGGACGCCTTTCCCATAGATGCCTTTAGACGGGTTCCCTCCTCGTTGAGATAATGGATATCAATGTCCCCTCCCTGAGAATGGATGGAAAAATCCTTCTTCTGTACATAGCCTGCATCCTTTAAATATGCGCCGAAAATACGCACGCCGTTGCCGCTGTTTTGTGTCTGGCTTCCATCTGAATTCCAGATGATCATGGAAATCCGATCCCCCTCCAGCACCGGGCCTTCCAGCACTCCGTCTGCCCCTACGCCAAAATTCCGGTTGCACAGAAACTGCACTCTCGCCGGAGTCAGTTTCAGCTTATTCTTGTTAGGATCATATACCAGATAATCATTTCCCAGTCCGTGATATTTCTCAATCGTCAGTCTCATTGTCCTGCACTCGCTTTCTCCGCAGCAATCCCTGCGAACCTTTACCGTTTTTTGCTGATTCTATTTTACCAGGCATTATTTTATAATCATATTAAATTTATGCTGTATTATATTGCAAATAATGCTATATTATAAGAAATACATGAAACAACAGGAGGAATACTGCCATGAACCCCAGCCAAACCGCTCCAGCCCCCGGCGCAGCCCCTGTTCGCGGCTATCTTCATGAGGATTTCCGTCTCTTTCACTTAAAAGATCTTGGAAAAGGCCCTTATGAATACCATTACCATGACTTTTTAAAGATAATGATTCTGATAGAAGGAAAGGTTCGCTACACCATCGAGGGGCGCTCCTACGATCTGGCTCCCTGGGATATTGTCCTGGTAGATCGGGGACAGATCCACCGGCCTGATCCGGATCCCCGGATTCCCTACGAACGTATCCTGCTTTACCTGTCCCCTGTTTTTCTCTCCCCTTCAAAGGGGGAGGAAAACGACCTCTCCCTCTGTTTTCGCACCGCCCAGTACCGCCACTCCCAGGCACTCCGTTTTCATGAAAAGGAGCGGCTTCCCCTCATCTCCCTTATCAATCAGCTGGAGCAGGCCCAAACAACCGAAAAGGAGGCCTTTGCCTCCTCTCTTTTGTCGCGCCTGCTCTGTCTGGAATTTCTTATCCGTTTAAACCGTGCCTGCCTCACTCCCGCTGCCAGCTATCTCACCACCGGCGCTCTGGATTACCGGATTTCCGGCCTCTTATCCTATATCAGCGATCATCTGGATGAGCCGCTCTCGATCTCGCACCTGTCTGCCGTATGCAGCCTGAGTCCCTACCATATGATGCGGGTATTTAAGGAGGCCACCGGCTTCACAATCGGTAACTATATTACCCAAAAGCGGCTGGCAAAGGCCAGGGAGCTTCTGTCCTTGGGTGTAAATGCCACAACCGCCTGCTACCAGTGCGGCTTTCAGAACTACTCCACCTTTCTGCGGGCCTACAAACGCCGCTATAAAAGCCTGCCCAAAAACGGCTGGCCAGGATAGCCCTGCTTTTGCCGGCCCTATTCCTCTACAATCTTATAACCGTTTCTCTGCGCCTTTTTCACCTCATAAAGAGCCTTATCCGCAGTTTCGTACAATTTTTCCAGGCTGGCCCCCTTATCCGTAACAACGATTCCAATCGAAGCGCTGACCGTTACACGCACGCCGTCCTTTTCATAGGTCTTTTCCAAAACCTCTGTCAGCTTCTCTCCAATCGTACGGGCTGCCTCTGCATCCTTAATATCCGCAAAAAACAGGACAAACTCGTCTCCGCCCATCCGACAGGCCAGATCTTCACTGCGTATCACCGTATTCATAACTGCAGCCGCTTCAAAAAGCACCCTGTCTCCGGCCGGATGGCCCAGCTGATCGTTGACCTCTTTAAAATGATCCAGATCCAGGCACATAAACGCAACCTTTGCCCCTGGAATTCTCCTGTCCTGCATATGCGCATTCACCGCCTGCTCAAAGCCCCGTCGGTTATAAAGCCCCGTCAGGGCATCCCGGCCCGCCTTCTGGCGTATGTGCTCCATCTCCTCCCACCACTGGTTAAAATCTTCAATAAATCCGATCGTATCTCCAGAGTAGGCCTCCCACAGATAGATTCGTTTCCATCCCCACGTTCTTCCAAGTCTCATCCGAATTTCCACCGGATCGTGCTTTTTGCCTGCCTTGATCGATTCATACAAATGCTTATATGTATCCAGATCTGTTTCCTTAATCATATCTAAGTCCAGCATATGCTTGGGACTAAAAAGTTCCGCCTCAATCTCCTCTTCCTGGTGCTCCTCATCATTATGATAGATGATAAATGTATTTTTCCCCTTATCATATATAAAGACAAGCGCTTTGATATTCATCTGGATCACAGAAAAGATCCTGTTTTTCATCTCAAGCTCCCGGTTCTTTTCTCTGATATTCAGATACACCAGGCGGGCTGCCGCCACGATCACTGCGATCACGAATACCATAAACACACCCAGGCAGGCCATCAGCACCGCCGACGCTCTTTCTATGGATTGAACATAGCCGGATAATTCCTCCTCTGCCAGAACGGAAAAGATGTACCAGTGATTGATTCCCAGAGGCGCATAATTGACATATCTTGCTTTTCCATCTACCTCAAACCAGAAATTTCCGCTCTTGCAGTGATCCATATTACTGCGTATCTCTTCCACGGTTGTATTTCCGTACAGATCGTACTGGTCCAGCTCATCCCACAATGAACAATCCTGTGAAAGTACATACTGATTCGAGGAATGGGTAATATAGTTCCCATTGGTATCTATAATATGAAAATACCGGTAGGTCGTGTTGTCTATATTCACCCCGCGCGCCAGCTCCGCCACCGGATACCTGCCCCAGACAGCGCCGACCAGCTGCTCACCCTGGTAAAAGGGCACAGCCATAATAATCTCCCGTTCGTTTATCTCTTCTCCGTCAATCTGAATATTTGAAATATAATACTCCTGGTTCCTTATAATTTCTCCAAACGCTTCATTATCAATCCTGTCACAGGTATCTCCGGGTGAAAACTCGTCAAAATACGCAAGACCAATTTTATCAAACTTCTCATTCGCTCCCACCTCACTCAAAAAATTCTGCGTCTCCTCCGGCGATGCCTTCCCCTTCAGTTCCAGCCCCTCATTTATATTCTCCAGCACATGAATCCCCTGCATCAGTTCCTCATAAACGCCGTTTGCAATATAATTGGAGGTTTCATCGATCTGTTCCATATCCTTTTGCAGTATCTGATCATAAATGCTGTCATGGTACCAGAAAAACGCTCCTGTCAGAAAGCATCCCCCCGCAAAAAATGCCGCTGCAAAATACAGGCACCACCGTTTCCAAATTTTATCACTGTTGTTTTTCATATCTCGCTCCGGATGTTTGGATCTTTCTACACCTTGTCTACGGATGGTATTCTAGCATAGTTTATCCGTGTTGAAAATGGTGTAACGAAATTTTAACGGGGATTTTTCTGTTACAAAATAAGCCGCTGCAAAACCTCCGCCGTTCCAGCGTATGATTTTGCAGCAGCTTATGTGTTTGCACAGGCTCCTGTCCTGTTTCACATTTGTACTTATTCTGGAAGATCCGTTTCCTCCAGGCCCGCATTTTCAGCCGTATCCTCCGGCTGGGCGGCGGCCTGTATGTCCCCGGTGCCTTCTTCTGCTTCTGACTGTCCTTCCAAATGCTCCGTATCCGGCAGTCCGTTCTCCTCTTCCTTTTTCTCCTCCGGCTCCGGGATTCCCTTCACTTCGCGGAAGATCTTCATAAATTCCTTGCCCGTGATTGTTTCCTTCTCGATCAGGAAAGCGGCGATCTGATCCATGGCATCGCGATTCTCACTCAGCAGGTGCTTGGCGGCCTCATAGGCATCTTTTAATACCTTCATGACCTCATTATCAATCTCAGCCGCTGTAGCGTCTCCGCAGTTTAACACGCTCCGGCCGCTCAGATACTGATTCTCCTGGCTTTCCAGGGCCATCAGACCAAATTTCTTTGACATACCATACTGAGTCACCATGGCTCTTGCCAGTTTAGTGGCCTGCTGGATATCGTTGGACGCTCCGGTGGTAACTGTCTCAAAAACAATCTCCTCTGCCGCACGGCCGCCCATCAGTTCTACCAGGCGTGCCTCCAGCTCCTTCTTGGTATTTAAGAATTTCTCCTCCTCAGGCACGTTCATTACATACCCCAGGGCTCCCATTGTTCGCGGAACAATGGTAATCTTCTGAACAGGCTCAGAGTGCTTCTGCAAAGCGCTTACCAGAGCGTGCCCCACCTCATGGTAAGATACGATTCGGCGCTCTTCCTTGCTCATAATCCGGTCCTTCTTCTCTTTACCGACCAGAACCACCTCTACCGCCTCAAACAGATCCTTCTGAGAAACGGCGCTTCTTCCATTTTTAACAGCATTGATGGCTGCCTCGTTCATCATATTTGCCAGATCTGCGCCCACAGCGCCTGAGGTAGCCAGAGCAATCTCCTTAAAATCCACTGTCTCGTCTAACAGCACTTCCTTGGAATGTACCTTTAAAATGTTGATACGTCCATTCAAATCCGGCTTGTCCACTACCACCCGGCGGTCAAAACGTCCGGGACGAAGCAGGGCGGGATCCAGGATCTCAGGCCGGTTGGTAGCGCCTAATACCAGAAGGCCCTTGGTAGAATCAAAGCCGTCCATCTCGGACAGAAGCTGGTTTAAGGTCTGCTCCCTCTCATCGTTTCCGCCCATACGGCTGTCGCGGCTGCGGCCGATAGCGTCGATCTCGTCGATAAAAATAATACAGGGTGCATTTTCCGTAGCGTTCTTAAACAGATCACGGACACGTGAAGCGCCCACGCCGACGAACATTTCCACAAAGTCAGAACCGGACAGGGAATAAAACGGCACATGGGCCTCGCCTGCCACTGCCTTTGCAAGGAGTGTCTTACCGGTTCCCGGAGGGCCTACTAAAAGAGCGCCCTTTGGAAGCTTAGCACCGATCTTTGTATATTTGCCGGGATTGTGAAGGAAGTCTACGATCTCAGTCAGAGACTCCTTGGCCTCGTCCTCGCCGGCCACATCCTTGAAAGTAATGCCCGTCTCCTTCTGGACATACATCTTGGCGTTGCTCTTGCCTACCCCCATGATGCCGCCTCCGCCCATACGCTTCATGGTGAAGTTCATAAGGAATAAGAGGAACAGGAAGGGAACCGCATAATTCAGCACTGCGATCAGCAGCGCGTTAGGATTGCCGTTCTCCCGGTTCGTTACCACATGATTCTGCAATATACGGTCTACAAACTGGTAATCTCCTTCCAGCCGGACTACATAGTATTTCATCTGCTGGGAATACTCTGTGGCCTCCGGCTTTGGCTTTACGTCAATGACAGAATTTCCTACCTTAATGGATTCTACCTTTCCGGCTTCCACCATCTCCACGAACTCATTATAGGAGAGTTCCTGACGCTGGCGGGACTCTACGGCAGAGTTCATCCAGCCCACAATAAGGAAGGTCAGCAGAGCGGCCACCACCAGCATGGCGATGGTCTGCCAGTTGCTGTTCATATTCTGGTTTTGCTTGTTGTTATTATCCATACGTTGTTATTTCTCCCTCTGAATGAGCCACCCTAACACGCAAAAAGCGTGCCAAAACTCATTCTTTTCTATTATAGTGGCAGTCCTGCCATAAATCAAGGCGCAGAAGTATAAAATTTCCCTTAAGACGGACACACTTTATATTATTAGTTTTTTTCTCACTTTAGCAAAAGGTTCTGGATTTCTCATTTAATGAGATGTATAATGGATCAGTTATTTTTATCCCCACACTATAAGAAAAGAAACATAAAAAGGAGGTTCCCCATTATGCCAGTAAAATACGTTTTTGTTACGGGCGGTGTTGTTTCCGGACTGGGAAAAGGAATTACGGCAGCTTCCCTTGGCCGTCTGCTGAAGGCCAGAGGCTACAAAGTGACCATGCAGAAATTCGACCCCTACATCAACATTGACCCCGGCACCATGAATCCGGTTCAGCACGGCGAAGTCTTTGTCACCGATGACGGTGCGGAGACCGATCTTGACCTGGGCCATTATGAACGTTTCATTGACGAAAGCCTTACAAAAAACTCCAACGTAACCACAGGAAAGGTCTACTGGACCGTCCTGCAGAAGGAACGTCGGGGAGACTTCGGCGGAGGCACTGTCCAGGTGATCCCCCACATCACCAATGAGATCAAGAGCCGTTTCCACCGCAACTACAATGATAATGAGACAGAGATCGCCATTATCGAGGTGGGAGGCACAGTAGGCGATATCGAAAGCCAGCCTTTCCTGGAAGCGATCCGCCAGTTTCAGCATGATGTAGGCCCCAAAAACACCTGTCTGATCCATGTGACCCTGATCCCCTATCTGAAAGCATCCGAGGAGCTTAAGACAAAGCCCACCCAGGCCAGCGTAAAGGATCTCCAGTCCATGGGAATCCAGCCGGACATTCTGGTGTGCCGCTCGGAACATCCCCTGGATGATGCAATCAAGAACAAGATTGCCCTGTTCTGCAACGTTCCCCCTACTCATGTGCTGCAGAATCTGGATGTGGACGTCCTCTATGAAGTACCCCTTGTGATGGAGGAGGAACATCTGGCCCAGGTTGCCTGCGAATGTCTGGATCTGCCCTGCCCTGAGCCGGATCTCACAGAATGGCGCTCCATGATCAATGACTGGAAGCATCCTGAAAAAGAGGTAACCGTGGCATTGGTTGGAAAATATATCCAGCTTCACGACGCCTATATCTCTGTTGTTGAAGCCTTAAAGCACGGTGCAGTAGCCAACCACGCCCAGGTCCATATCAAATGGGTGGATTCTGAGACCGTTACTCCCGAAAACGCGGCTCAGCTCCTGGGCGGCGTATCCGGTATCCTGGTTCCCGGCGGTTTCGGCGACCGCGGCATTGAAGGCAAGATCAACGCTATCCGGTATGCAAGGGAACACCAGATCCCCTTCCTTGGCCTCTGCCTGGGAATGCAGCTTTCTATTGTAGAGTTTGCCAGAAACGTCCTTGGCTTAAAGGACGCACACAGTGCAGAGCTGGATCCGTCTACCTCTCATCCAGTGATCCATCTTATGCCCGATCAGGACGGCATCGAGGATATCGGCGGAACCCTGCGCCTTGGCTCATACCCCTGTATCCTGGATCAGACCTCCCGTTCCTATGCCCTCTATGGTGAAAAGACCATCCACGAGCGTCACAGACACCGCTACGAAGTCAACAATGATTACCGACGCCTTCTCACCGAAAACGGAATGCTGCTCTCCGGTCTCTCACCGGACAACCGAATCGTGGAAATGGTGGAACTGCCGGATCACCCCTGGTTCATCGGCACCCAGGCGCATCCTGAGCTAAAATCCCGCCCAAACCGCCCCCATCCTCTGTTCCAGGGCTTTATTGGGGCCGCCTTAAAACAACAGGATCAATAAAAATCACCGGCCGCAGACATCTGCGCCTTCTATAACAAATACCCGGCATGGATATGGTTAGCGGCTCCATCCGGGTATTTCTTCTTTTCCTCTCATCGTTCCGTTTTTCATACAGTTTTTCACAATTCTCCATTTTTTCCATGATTTTTCAGCTGCAGTTTTACATAAAAATCCGTATTTTTCCCACACTATCTACCGTACTCCCACACAGTATTTTCGGAGTATCCAACATCTCACTCACAAAAAGGAGGCCGCTTTATGAACCGCACCAGTCACCACCCCGATAAAGATGTTTCCCCCGACGTTTCCGGACAGGAGCTTTTCTTCCCGGCTCATAAAAACAACTATGACATCGACATCCAGGCCTGTTCTTCCACGGACTGCACCGGACTGATCCCCTCTCTTCCCCAGGATGAGGCAGAATGTGAGGCCTACGAAGCTTTGTATCCCTATCTTACAAAGGCCCGTTGATTCCCGTGTGTTTTCCCCGCGCAAAAGCGCCGGAAAACGGATCTGCTTCCAGCAAATGCTGTCAGTCAGCTCCGTCCTCCGGCGCTTTTAGCATATCTTTTGTCTCCTACACGCTTTCACGCATAAACCGTCCCAAAAACTCCCTGGTCTGGTGCTCCCTGGGCGCGCCGAAAATCTGATCCGGCGCTCCCTCTTCCACGATAACGCCTCCGGCCATAAATACAACATGGTTTGAAACGTCTCTGGCAAAAGCCATCTCATGGGTAACGATAATCATGGTCAGTCCCTCAGAGGCCAGCTTTCTCATAACCTCCAGTACCTCGCCTACCATCTGAGGATCCAGCGCGGAGGTTGGCTCGTCAAACAGCAGAAGCTCCGGTTCCATAGCCAGCGCCCTTGCAATGGCTACTCTCTGTTTCTGGCCGCCGGAGAGCTGCTTCGGCTTGGCATTGATATAAGGAGCCATCCCAACTTTTTCCAGATAATAGAGAGCATTTTTTTTCGCTTCCTCTTTCTCCTTCTTAAGAACTCTGGTCTGCCCTACAACACAGTTCTGCAGCACTGTCATGTTGTTAAAAAGGTTAAAGCTCTGAAATACCATTCCTACCTTGGAGCGGTACTTTGCGGCATTTACCTTTGCACCCGCAATATTATTGCCGTGATACATGATCTCCCCGGTGGTAGGCGTTTCCAGCAGGTTTAAACAGCGCAGCAGGGTGGACTTTCCAGAGCCGGATGCTCCGATGATGCAGGTCACATCCCCTGTATTTACCGTAAAATCAATATCCTTTAAGACCAGATTCGTTCCAAAGGTCTTGCTCAAATGGCGGATCTCCAGTATCTTCTCGCTCATTACGCATCCTCCTTCTTATCTTTGTCGTCGGGATAACGGTACATACCGCTGGTATATGCCAGGGTATCCGTGGTAGCCAGGTCAAAATTATCCGCTCCGTCCATCTTCTTTTCCCACAGGCGCAGCAGTCTTGAACAGGTAAAGGTCATGATAAAGTACATGATCATGGTGATGGTATAGGTCTCAAAGTTCATATAAAGTGCCCCTGCGGCTGCCTTTGTCTTATAAAGCAGCTCTGCCACGCCGATCACTGACAGAACGCAGCTGTCCTTTATGTTGATAATCAGGTTATTGCCGATCTGAGGCATCAGATTGCGCAGCGCCTGGGGCAGGATCACATACAGCATGGTCTGTACATGGGTCATGCCGATGGACATGGCACCCTCGGTCTGTCCCTTGTCAATGGAAAGGATACCGCCGCGCACCGTCTCCGCCATATAGGCGCCTGTATTGATGGACAGGATGAAATACGCCGCCTGGATAATGGAGCTGTTGATATTTAACAGAGGCATCAGTCCATAGTAAATAAACATGGCCTGAGCCATCATGGGCGTACCCCTGAAAAATTCCACATAGGCATTTAAAATAAACTTAACTGCCCACAGTACGCCCCGCTTTACGGGGTTATCCCTCCGGCCGGAGGGTATGGTCTGAATAATACCCACTGCGAAGCCGATGATGCAGCCCGCGATGGTACCTACCAGGGCTATCTTTAAGCTGACGCCTGCACCCTGGAGCATAGACACACCATAACGGTTAAATACGGCCATCACACGGCCGAAAAAATCTGTTGGCATAATGTTCTCCTTACTGATATAGCCGCCGGGAGCCCCCGGTCCGGATCCTTAGTTTGCGAGAGGCTGTGCGGAAATGGCCTCGTCCATCATCCTGGAAAAATCATCTTTTGTCATCTTGGACAGAACGCCGTCGATGGCCTCCTTAAGCTCAGTGTTGCCCTTCTTTAAAGAGATGCCGATATTGATATCCTCATCTGTTACCTGGAAATCATTCTCACCGCCGCCAAATTCAAGAAGCCTGAAATTAGGATAAGCGATCAGGGCGCCCTTGCCGGTAGGCTGATCCGTCACCACAAGATCACACTTATCTGCGTTTAAGGACATCAGCATATCAGGCGCGCTGGCCGTTGCCGCCAGGATGTTTGCATCCTTGATCTGAGGCAGGCAGGTATTATACCAGATAGTGCTCTGCTGAGAGGTGCAGGTCGCTCCTGCAAGATCAGCCACACTCTTTGCATTCTCATACTTGCTGCCTTCCTTTACCAGGGTAACGATGGTTGCATAATAATAAGGCTCTGTAAAGTCTACTGCCTGCAGACGGTCCTGAGTAATGGACTGGCCTGCGATGACACAGTCTACCTGGCCGGTGGTAACCGCCGGAATCAGAGAGTCCCAGTCCAGACGGACGATCTCAAGGTTGTAGCCTAACTCCTCACAGATCTTCTTAGCCATCATTACGTCATATCCATACGCATATTCATTGCTGTCAGCGATGGGAACCGCACCGTTGGAATCATCCGGCTGTGTCCAGTTATAAGGTGCGTAGGCACACTCCATGGCTACCTTTAAGGTCTTTTTTTCACCGGAAGCTCCATCCTGCGCCTTTGCCCCATCTCCTGCCGCCTCTGTTTTAGATGTATCTGCTGTATTTGCACTGCCGCATCCGGTCAGCACTCCGGCTGCCAAAATACCTGCCGCCGCAAGGCTCATCACTTTCTTTACATTCTTCTTCATAATGTTCTCTCCTCTTTGTCATCTTTTCCTGCCGCACACACCCGGCTTTTTTGACCTGAACTGGGCTCACAGCCGTCGGGAGAATACCGCCGTTTCACGAAAAAAGCCACACCTATCCCTGCAGGTATGACTTCATTGTCGCGGAATTCTTATACGTTCACGTCTATGCGCTGATACAGACTTATGCTGTACCGACAGCTTTTCCTGCCTAGTATAGCATAAGTCTGTTTGTTTTCCAAGACCTTATTTCACATTTTCAGCCGGCATTTTTGCCCGTTTTCCCTTATGGCGGTTTATTTTTACTTTATTCTCCGTTTTTCTCTGCGGTCTCCGTTTTTTTAGCCGCCTCCATTTTCCGCTCCAGCAGCGCCTGCATCTTCTCCCCATACGCATCATCCATGGGAATCTGGTTTCCTTCCTCATCCACCTCTACGGCAAAAAGGAAGGTTCTTGCATCATTGATCTCATAGCTGCAGGTTACCAGTGTGAAAATGTTTCTTGCGGGATAGGCTATTTCTTCCTTATAAGAGCAGGGAGCTGCCATCTCCTTTACAAAGGCGTCAAAGGACTCCTGAGACTTAAACGCCGTCTTGCGCACAATGGGCTCTGCAGGGCCATAGTAACAGGAGACAGCCTTTAGATGGATCTCACGACTGGGCGTATAGATACTGAAATACTGATGGGTTTTAAAATACTCGGGATCCTTATAGCGGTTAATGTCTTTGAACATACTTCCGTTCTTCATGTTATGGCCGTAAAGGATCTGATTGCGTCCCTCAAAATCCTTTTCACTCTCAAAGTCCAGATAGATAGTTCCGGCTGCGCTTTCTTTCCCGTAAAAGTCATGCTTTAAATAAAAGTCATTATCCGTTCCCTGGACAATCGGATAATCCACGTTCGTATCGGGAATGCGGATCCACCCTATGGTATCGGGATTTGACGCTGTAAGGGCAGCAAAATCAACGGGTGAAACGTATGGCTCTTCCTGAGGCTGCGTTTCTGTCTCCGGGGCGGATTCTGCGGGAGCTTCCGTGGTCTGTCTGGCCGCCTGTTCTGCCAGCTGCCTATACTCATCTTCTGTCCGTTTATTTTCCAGATACTGCCGGATCGTCATGGCGCCGCTTACCAGAAATACCGCAAGAAGGATGCACAGCAGTCCGATTTTAACTCTTCCTTTATTTTTATGTTCCTTATCTTTCACTCTGAATGGCTCCTTTCTGCCGGTTTCCTGCGCTGGTTACGCCGTACAGGCGTCCGGTTCCTCTCCCCCGTCTTTTTCCTGCCATTCACCCATATGTCCTACCGCTTCGTACATCAGAAGTAGCAGCTCCATAAAGCTTCTGAAATTCACCTGACGCCGTTTTTCCTTCCAGGTGACCGTTCCCTGCCAGGTAGCATTTTCCCTGAAAAGCACCCGAACCACAAAGGTCGCCCGACTGCCGTTTCCTACCGCCACCTGAAAGCTTCTGGGAAGAATAATCCGTTTTTGCATCTCCCCTTCAGGCATCGGATCAAGCATCCATGATATTTCCTCTTTCAAGTCAAATTCATTGATAAAGGTCCGGCGCTTTGGCAGAGCCGGATGAGATACGTCGCCTCCCATCTGGCAGCCCTCGCAGCTGCGCACCGTTATCTCGCACATCTTCTTTCCAAGGCCGCTGCCTAAAAGGCGTACCCCGCTTCCCAGAGTTTCCGCAAAAAAATCCATCAGTTCCATCAGACTGAGAAATGATGCACTTTTTTCTGTCCCGGACTGAACAATGACGCCCTGCCAGGTGGCATGGTATCTGTATTTTACATGAAGCATAAAATCTGCCTGCTTTCCTCTGCGCTCCGGTGAAAGGGAAGAATTTCCTGCCTCTTTAGTCTCCGCTTTGAAATCCCAGCGTTTTTTTCCTGTAAAATTTCTGTGGTCAACGCTCTTCATTGGATAATGTATTTCATCAAACAGCTTCTCCAGGATCAGGATCATCTCCGACAGACCGGTAAATGCGGTTCCCTCTTCTCTGCTGTCATGGTAAATCCTTCCTCTTAAAATACGGTTTTCAAATCCATCTGCCGCAATATGGACAACTCGATATGCGTTGGGCAGTAAGCCTGGTCCTGTAGTCAGCATCGTTTCACCCTTTCTTTGTTATTGTCATTTTTCTCCAGTATATCAGTGACTGGTTACAATTCGGTTACAAAACGGGATTGGACTTGATTTTTCTTCCTTTTCTTTCCTTTTGTGTCAGAAGAATATAGACATTTTTCTGATAAATGGTTATACTTGAGCTATATCAGTATGAAGGAGTTTTACAAATGATGCCGTCTGAATTTGACCTAAGTCCAACGATTTATGTACATACTCTGGGAGGATTCTCCGTCAAAGCCGGAGATAAAGAGATCAATGACAGCAGCAACCAATCCAAAAAGCCCTGGTCTCTGCTGGAATACCTTGTTGTTTTCCGTAAAAAAGAGATCAGCCCGGCCGAACTCATCCAGGTGATCTGGCCCGACGACCCCGGCGTCAATCCGGCCGGCGCCTTAAAGACTCTGATGTTCCGCTCCCGCAAGCTGTTAGAGCCTTTGGATCTCCCGCCCCAGAAACTGTTAGTCCAACAGCGCGGTACCTATTCCTGGACAAAAGAATATACCACCATTCTGGATATCGACGAGTTTGAAGCGATCTGTGCAAAAGTTCTAAACCAGAAGCTGTCCGATGAGGAAGCTCTGCCTTTATGTCTTGCCGGACTCGATCTGTATAAGGGCGACTTTCTCCCCAGGGCGGAGTACGAATCCTGGGTGATTCCTGTCAGTACCTATTATCACTCTCTGTATCAGAAACTGATGTATCATACCGTTAAGATCCTGTCAGCCAGAGAGGATTTTTCCCGGATCACCGCACTCTGCCAGACTGCGATCCGTATTGAGCCCTTTGACGAGGAACTGCGCTACCATCTGGTCTACTCGCTGTACCGGGACGGCCATACAAGACAGGCTCTGGAAGAATATAACAATACTCTTGATCTTTTTTACAGTGAGTTTTCCATCTCCCCATCGGAGCATTTCAAGGATCTTTATAAGGTGATCCGCGACGAGGAGCAGGGTATCAGCCTCAGCCTTGAACACATTCAGCGCTCTCTGGACGAAGAAAGCGCAAAAGGCGCCTTTTACTGTGAATATCCGGTGTTCCGCGATCTGTTTCAGCTGGAGCGGAGAGCTATTGAGCGTACCGGAGATTCCATCTATCTGTGTATGCTTACAGTAACCGGCCTGAACGGTCAGGTTCCAAAGACTCCGATTTTAAATAAAGCCATGGATCATCTGGAAGAATCCATCCGCAGTTCTCTGCGGTGCAGTGATGTGTTCACACGGTACAGCATCAGCCAGTATTTGATCCTTCTTCCCACCATCACCTCCGAGATGGGCGAGATGGTTTTGAAACGGATCATTTCCAATTTCCGTAAGATCTATAACCGCAAGGACCTGATGGTGGATTTCCGCCTGCAGCCCCTGCTGCCGAGGGTACGGCCGGAGCAATTTTAAGACCGGCCCCCTGTTTTCCATAAAAATATCCCGCCTGGAGACACAAAACACTCTCCCGGCGGGATATTTTTCATCTGAATCCGTTCTGAGACATTACGGCGTACACAGCACAGGGATTCCCTTATATACCAGTTCATACAGGGCTGCCGCCTTAGCCGGAGGCAGATTGACGCAGCCATGGCTGCCGTTTGTCCGATAGATAGTTCCCCCGAACTTTCCTCTCCAGGACGCATCGTGAAGGCCGATTCCTCCATTAAACGGCATCCAGTAATCCACATGGCTCTCATACTCGTAGGTACCGTCAGCCTGTTTCTTTCCCCTGAGGATCCGGTCTTTTTCCTTATACGTCAGGCTGTAAATGCCTGCGGGAGTAGTATAATCCTTTGAAACATTTCCCGTGACACAGGGAGCCTCCCATACAACCTGTCCATCCTTCACCATATATACATACTGATTTCCCAGATCTACTTCTACATAGGTGCTTCCCCAGTCGGCTCCCGTCCTGGAAGCGGCTGTCTGGCTGTAGATCGGTTCCCTGTCCGCAGCAGCTGCACCATCCTGCCAGGGAGAACCCGACTGAATCAGTTCAATCAGAGCCGCCGTCTCCTTTGCCTGATCGATCTTCCATCCGTAAGGTCCGGTGATCTGCGCCTGCCCTCCAGCTATCTTATTAACCGTCCTTGCGGTACCGGCGGTATCGTATTTTTCGGCCAGCCCCCTTACAAAGGCAGCCGCCTTCTCCTGATCCAGGGTTATTTTCCCATCGGATGCTCCGGTGATCCAGCTGGCTATGGTCTCACCGCTTAAAGTCTCGCCTGTTTCCCCGAACACATACCGCAGGCTCTTTTCCCTGCGGCTGTTCATCCCGTCGCAGAGAGCCTTCAGACTCTCATCCGTCTCCCACACGCCCACGGTCCGGTAGCAGCCCTCTGCCTCCAGGTCAATCTCCGTCTTTCCCGCCTTCACAGCTTCATTTATAACGGAAATCGTTTTCTCACGGTCTACGTCATTTCCCTGAACTGCAGGAATAATGGAAAATGGTTTTCCCTCCTCGTAGGCAGAAATCGAAGCGTCTCTTGTAACCGTAACACCGCTGTCATTTAACACAGAAAGCGCCCCAATTACCCCATCCAGCTTTTCCTGACTGTAGGAGGGCGCCAGGGTTACTGTGTGGGAATTGTCCACGGAAGGGCCGGTCTGTCTTCCGCTTTCATTCTGAGCATTCAAAATCTCATGGATATCCTCTGAAACAGATACCAGATAATCAATGTCCTTTCCCTGGATCACATCCTCTGTACCATCCTTTTTTCGGATTGACAGCTTATATTCGCCTGCATAAAAGCCCTGAATCCGCTCTTTTGCCTCTTCCGGCGTCAGGCCGCCTACGCCTACGCTGTTGATTTTCGTACCCGACACAAACCGTGCCGAGTCATCCTGGGCTCCCAGGGAGGAAAATACAAAAAGAGCCGACAACGAGAGAGCGGCCAGGAAAATAACGGATTTTTTTCTGCGCATAAAAATTCCTTTCTATCAATATCAAAACACATAATATTTAGCACCCTGTATCTTGATTCTATCATATTTTTTCAGAAATACATCTTACGAATCTTTACAATTTCGTAAAGAGGGAAATACATCTCAAGCAAAATGATATTCCCCTGTACCGGCCACGCTCATTGTCCCTGTAAAGAAAAAAAGAGACCCGCTTCGTCTGCAGATCTCTTTTGTTTCCTGTCAGTCAATGACCTTAACGCTGTCAATCACCGGCTGATTCTCCTTTGCAACCGTACCATTATTATCCTCTACCTGCGTATTCTCGCAGATCGCATCCACTACATCCATACCGTCCGTTACATAACCGAAGCAGGCATACTCGCCGTCCAGGAAGGGGCTGTCCTCATGTACAATGAAAAACTGGGAGCTGGCGCTGTCCTTCATCTGGGAACGTGCCATGGAAATAGCGCCTCTGGTGTGGGATAAGGGATTCTCCACACCGTTTGAGGAAAATTCTCCCTTAATCTCACGGTCAGAACCGCCCATTCCATTTCCTAATGGATCGCCGCCCTGTATCATAAAACCGCTGATGATCCGGTGGAAAGTCAGCCCGTCATAAAAACCGCTGTTTGCCAGATCAAGGAAATTGGCCACCGTAATAGGCGCGCTGTCACCGTCTAACTCCACTGAAATCGTGCCGTAATCCTTTACGTTGATCTCTACATGATGCTTTCCGGCCGCCGCTTCCAGATCCAGGCCATCCCCTGCATCCGCCCCGCTCTCCAGGGCGTCTGTCTGTGCACTGCTCTCTTTGCTCTCTGCTTTCGTATCTGTATCTGTTTTTCCTGTTTCCTTCGTCTCAGCCGCAGATGCTGTGGTCTGAGCTGCTGTATCCTTTGTTTCTTTTGTACCTGAGCATCCGGTCATAAGGGCCGCCGCTGTCACTGCCGCCAGGCAGACTGCCATCCATTTTTTCATAATATCTTCCTTTCCTTCTCTTGATCATCCATCAGAGACAACCACACCATTGTACCATCCAAAATACCGTCAAGTAAAGGACTTTATAAAAATATCACAATTCTAATGTAACGAATCAGCCATGGGGCAATTTGTACGAAGATATATGCGCAGCCATTACATTACTAATACTCACCTCTCACTGCAAAGCCGTGATCCATGGGGCCGCTGCCTTTTCCCAGATCAAGCCCTGCCGCAAGAGCGCCGGAAATATAGCGTTTGGCATGGTCTACTGCCTGTTCCAGTGCCATGCCCTTTGCCAAATTAGATGCGATGGCGCTGGAAAGGGTACAGCCGGTGCCGTGGGTATTTGGGTTGCTGATCCGGCGTCCAGCGAACCATTTTACAGCTGTGTCTTTTACCAGAAGGTCGTTTGCATCATTCACCCGATGCCCCCCCTTTAAAAGCACCCCGCAGTCATACGTTTCGGAAATGATCGTTGCCGCTTCTTCCATCTCTTTTTCAGACCGGATCGGACAGCCGGACAGAACCTCCGCCTCAGGTATATTGGGAGTCAAGAGAGCAGCAAGGGGAAAAAGCTCTGCCTTAAGCACCTCAATGGCATCCTCTCCGATGAGTTTTGCCCCGCTGGTAGACACCATCACAGGATCCACCACAATATTCTGTGCCCGGTAAAAGGTAAGACGGTCCGCAATCATTCGGATCAGTTTCCCCGATGCCACCATCCCTGTTTTCACAGCGTCCGGCCGGATATCCGTAAACACTGCATCCAGCTGTTTCTGCAGAAACTCCGGCGTCACCTCCATAATATCTGTTACTCCCGTGGTGTTCTGGGCCGTCAGAGCCGTGATGGCGCTCATACCGTAGACTCCGTTTGCCAGCATGGTCTTAAGATCCGCCTGGATGCCTGCACCTCCGCTGCTGTCGCTTCCGGCTATGGTTAACGCTGTTTTCATGTTCTGTATCTCCTCTCTGTGATCCGGGGATGAGGTACACCGTCTGTTTTCGTCCGCTCCCTACGTTGGCATTACCCAAATCAGGTTTCCGGGTCTAAGCGCTGTCAGCTTACTCTCAGCCCGCTTTACGCGAGCTCCCCTTTTTTACAATTCTTTATTATAAACCTCCTGCCGGAAAACGCAAGAGGGATAACCGGTATTTGCCAGTTATCCCTCTTTCATCATATCACATCAAATCCAGCCATATGCTGTCTCTGAATGTCTGTATTAGTTGTCGCTTAAAGCGGCCTGTGCTGCTGCCAGTCTTGCGATGGGAACGCGGAATGGTGAGCAGGATACATAGTCTAAGCCAATTCTGTGGCAGAACTCTACAGATGTAGGATCGCCGCCGTGCTCGCCGCAGATGCCAACGTGCATATCGGGACGAGTGCTCTTGCCTAACTTGATTGCCATCTCCATCAGCTTGCCTACGCCGGTCTGATCCAGCCTTGCAAACGGATCGTTCTCAAAGATTTTTGTGTCATAGTAAGCATTTAAGAACTTGCCGGCATCATCACGGGAGAAACCGTAGGTCATCTGGGTCAGGTCATTTGTACCGAAACAGAAAAACTCAGCCTCTTTTGCGATCTCGTCTGCAGTCAGGGCAGCTCTTGGGATCTCAATCATGGTGCCTACTTCATATTTTAAGTCAATACCGGAGGCTGCGATCTCAGCGTCAGCGGTTTCTACCACTACCTTCTTAACAAACTTTAGCTCCTTGATATCACAGATCAGAGGAATCATAATCTCAGGGCAAACATTCCAGTCTCCGTGAGCCTTCTTTACGTTGATCGCCGCACGGATCACTGCCCTTGTCTGCATCCTTGCAATCTCAGGATAGGTAACGGCCAGACGACAGCCGCGGTGACCCATCATGGGATTAAACTCATGAAGCGCGTCGCAGATGGCCTTAATTGCGGAAACGCTCTTGCCCTGTGCGTCAGCCAGCTTTTTGATATCCTCTTCCTCAGTGGGGACAAACTCATGCAGAGGCGGATCCAGGAAACGGATGGTAACAGGATTGCCTTCCAGCGCCTCGTACAGCTTCTCGAAATCTCCCTGCTGCTCAGGAAGGATCTTCTCAAGAGCGGCTTCTCTCTCTTCTACTGTCTCAGAGCAGATCATTTCGCGGAATGCGTCGATGCGGTTGCCCTCAAAGAACATATGCTCTGTACGGCAAAGTCCGATTCCCTCTGCGCCCAGCTCTCTTGCCTTTGCAGCGTCTCTTGGAGTATCTGCATTTGTACGCACTTTCAGTCTTCTGTATTTGTCAGCCCATGCCATAATACGGCCAAACTCGCCTGCGATGGTAGCGTCTACGGTAGGGATAACGCCGTCATAGATCTTGCCGGTGGAGCCGTCGATGGACAGCCAGTCACCCTCATGGTACTCTTTTCCGGCCAGAACAAACTTCTTATTTGCTTCATCCATAATAATCTCGGAACAGCCGGATACGCAGCAGGTGCCCATGCCGCGGGCAACTACGGCAGCGTGGCTGGTCATACCGCCGCGGACGGTCAGGATGCCCTGGGAAGCCTTCATTCCCTCGATATCTTCCGGGGAAGTTTCCAGACGTACTAATACGACCTTTTCGCCTCTTTCCTTCCACTCTTTTGCATCCTCCGCGGTGAATACGATCTTACCGCAGGCAGCACCCGGTGATGCCGCCAGAGCCTTTGCAACAGGCTCGGCCTTCTTTAATGCCTCTGCGTCAAACTGCGGGTGAAGCAGAGTGTCCAGATTGCGGGGATCGATCATCTGAACGGCCTTCTTCTCATCGATCATACCCTCGTCTACCAGATCACAGGCAATCTTTAATGCAGCCTTTGCAGTTCTCTTGCCGTTTCTGGTCTGCAGCATATAGAGTTTCTTATCCTCAATGGTAAACTCCATATCCTGCATATCTCTGTAGTGGTCCTCCAGGGTATGGCAGATGCCAACGAACTGCTCATAAACCTCCGGCATAACTTCCTTTAACTGGTCAATCTTCTGAGGGGTGCGCACACCGGCCACTACGTCCTCGCCCTGTGCGTTCATTAAAAACTCGCCCATCAGGTGCTTTTCACCGGTTGCGGGGTCACGGGTAAATGCAACACCGGTACCGGAGGTCTCGCCCATATTTCCGAATGCCATCATCTGTACGTTTACAGCCGTACCCCAGGAGTAGGGGATATCATTGTCGCGGCGGTATACGTTTGCCCTTGGATTGTCCCAGGAACGGAATACAGCCTTGATGGCCTCCATCAGCTGCTCCTTGGGATCGGTGGGGAAATCCTTTCCGATCTTCTCTTTATATTCAGCCTTAAACTGCTCTGCCAGCCTGTGGAGATCCTCAGCGGTCAGCTCTACATCCTGAGTTACGCCCTTTTCAGCCTTCATCCTGTCAATGAGCTCTTCAAAATATTTCTTGCCGACTTCCATAACAACGTCGGAGAACATCTGGATAAATCTTCTGTAGCAGTCCCATGCCCAGCGCGGATTGCCGGACTTTGCAGCCAAAACCTCAACTACTTCCTCATTCAAGCCCAGGTTTAAGATGGTGTCCATCATACCCGGCATGGAAGCTCTTGCACCGGAACGTACGGAAACTAACAGAGGATTTTCTTTGTCGCCGAACTTCTTGCCGGTGATCTCCTCCATCTTGCCGATATGCTCCATGATCTGACCCATGATCTCATCATTGATCTTTCTGCCATCTTCGTAATACTGAGTGCAGGCCTCCGTTGTAATTGTAAATCCCTGTGGAACAGGTAACCCCAGATTTGTCATTTCCGCAAGGTTCGCGCCCTTACCGCCTAACAGGTTTCTCATGGTCGCGTTGCCTTCGCTGAATAAATAAACCCACTTTGTTGCCATAAGTTTTTCCTCCTCATTCTGGCAGATCTGATCACAGTTTCTGCCGCTCTCTGACCGGGCATACCGGATGTCTCCTCTGCCCGCCCATCAGACGGAACCAATGATTCTCCTTTATCCGTCCATCTCGTTTATTATATCACAAACTTTTGGGGAGTAAAGGCTTTTATAACCATTTTTTTGAAAAAATTGGTTATTTTACAGTAAAATCGCTTGTAAGCCCTTTCATTTTCTGTCATTTTCGTATATTCATTTCTTGTTCGCATTTACGAACTGCCAATTTTGTAGTAACTATTACTAAATTTATTATTCCTGGCCACACTGAGATATATACTTATAGGCGGGTGTCTATATAAAATAAGATTTCCCTGTAAATACAAGGAAATCTCATTGTCAAAAGCATATATTAAACTTTAAACCGGTACCCCACTCCCCAAATCGTCTCAATATACTGCGGCTTGGCGGTGTTGAACTCGATCTTTTCCCGGATTTTCTTAATGTGGACTGTGACCGTTGCGATATCGCCGATGGATTCCATATCCCAGATCTTGCTGAAAAGCTCCTCTTTGGTGAATACATGATTGGGATTCTGGGCAAGGAAGGTCAAAAGATCAAATTCCTTGGTAGTAAAGGTCTTTTCTTCCCCGCTTACCCATACGCGGCGGGCGGTCTTGTCAATCTTGAGTCCGCGTATTTCGATAATCTCGTTCACTGGCTGACCGCTGCCGATCAGGCGCTCATAGCGGGCCATATGTGCCTTTACTCTTGCCACCATCTCGCTGGGGCTGAAGGGCTTTGTAATGTAATCATCGGCGCCAAGGCCCAGCCCCCGGATCTTGTCAATATCCTCTTTTTTTGCAGAAACCATGATAATAGGGGTATTTTTTATCTCCCTCACCCGCCTGCATATCTCAAAACCATCGGTTCCCGGCAGCATCAGATCCAAAATCAGGAGGTCATAATCTTCCTTCAGGGCACGATCCAAACCATCTGTGCCGTTATTTTCGATCTCAACCTCAAATCCTGACAGTTCCAGATAGTCTTTCTCAAGCTCTGCAATGCTTTCCTCATCCTCTACGATCAGTATCTTGCTCATTCCTGTATAACCTCCTGATATTTTCTTAAAACAAAATGAATCTCCGTTCCGATGCCTTCTTTGCTGGTGGCCCAGATCCGTCCTCCATGATCCTCTACAATCTTGCGCACAATCGACAGGCCGATGCCGCTGCCGCCCTGAGAGGAATTGCGGGAGGAATCTGTGCGGTAGAACCGGTCAAATATATTAGGCAGGTCCTTAGCGGCAATGCCTTTTCCATTATCCTCAATCTCGATCTGGATGAAGTCTCCCACATCCTTGATGCGGATATTGATGATTCCCTTTTTCTTGTCCAGATATTTGACCGAATTGCTGATAATATTGTTGATGACGCGCTTCATCTGCTCTGCGTCAGCAATGACTGTCACGTCCTCATCCACATAGTTGAAATACCCCAGTTCAATGCCCCGCGCCTCCATATCCAGTCCCACTTCATCCACGCAGTCCTTAAAATACTGGGACACGTTGATCTTGGAGAATGTATATGGTATCTTGTTGGTATCGATTTTTGAGTAAAAGGTCAGCTCGTCAATAAGGCGGTCCATATCATTTGCCTTATTGTAAATGGTGCGGATGTATTTATCAAGCCGTTCCGGCGAGGAAGCCACGCCGTCTAAAATCCCCTCCACATAGCCCTTGATGGCTGTAATGGGCGTCTTTAAGTCGTGGGAAATATTGCTGATCAGTTCCTTACTTTCCTTATCATACTGTATCTTTTCCTCTGCATTCTCCTTTAAGCGGATGCGCATCTCCTCAAAATCCTGGCAGAGATGGCCAATCTCATCATCCGCGTCCACATCCAGGGTAAATTCCAGGTTGCCGTCCCGAATCTGCTTGGTTGCCTCCTGAAGCTTATTTAAGGGGCTTAAAATGGAACGGTAGACCCATACTGTAAGGGTAACTCCGGCCACTACCAGAATCATCACGCCTAAGAACATCATTTCCTTAACCATGGATCTGACCTCCGGCAAAAGATCATCTACATTGGAAACGATAAAGGCGCTGCCCTCGGCTCCGTCGGAAAACCGGAAATCCATCTGCTTGATAAGATGCTGGCTTTCGCCGTCCAGGTAAATGCCGCCTTCCATCCCGCCCTTCATCACGTCGAAATCCGGCAGCTGGGAACATAGGGTATTCTCCTGAGATTCTTCACTGGCGCTGTTGGCTCCGTAGTAAATAATGGCATCATCCCGGCGGACGATCAGATAGGAATATTGCTCGTTCAGCTTGGCATTTACCTTATCAAGATATGCTTTATCCTCATAATTGTCCGGATTCTCATCCAGAGTCCTGCGAATCTCCTTCTGAGACTGCTTCGTCAGGCGATTAAAGACCTGGAGGGAGTTGCCGTTTAAAAGGTCTACCTGCTCCGTAAGGCCATATGCTTTTTTAAAGGATTTTTCCTGATAGTCACTGAGGGCCAGCACAGAAAAATAGATCATGATCAGCGGAAAAACGGTTATGATAATAAATGCCACTGCAAGACGTGTCTTTATCTTCACCTTCTTATCCTCCTTCCATGACGCCGCCCCCAGACAAACGCCTGCGGACAGCCGACGTATAACATAGTAAGTATACCATACTTCCCGCGGGCCGTTTATAAAATGATTCTAAACTTTTCTCCCCCTTCTGAACGATCCCCATCCGCCCGTATTCACGCCGGTTTGGGCCGTTGGTTCCCGGAATTTGTGCAAGACAGCGAAAAATACCCGGAGAAAAGCCATTTTAAGCGATTCTCCGGGTATTTTATATTCTTAGAAACGGAACTTATCTTCAAAATAAGCCTTTAATTCCGTAATCGGCACACGCACCTGCTCCATAGTGTCGCGGTCGCGCACGGTCACTGCCTGGTCATTCTCAGAATCAAAGTCATAGGTTACGCAGAACGGAGTACCGATCTCATCCTGCCTTCTGTAACGTTTTCCGATATTCCCTCTGTCATCAAATTCGCAGTTGTAATACTTTGACAGCTGAGCGTAGATCTTCTCCGCTCCTTCGTTCAGCTTCTTGGACAGAGGCAGGACGCCGATCTTAACAGGAGCCAGTGCGGGATGGAAGTGAAGAACGGTTCTTACGTCCCCCTCGCCAATCTCTTCCTCATCATAAGCCGCGCACAAAAAGGCCAGCGTCACGCGGTCTGCGCCAAGAGAAGGCTCAATCACGTATGGGATATATTTTTCCTTGCTCTCATCATCAAAGTAGGTCATATCCTGACCGGACACATTCTGATGCTGGGTCAGATCGTAATCCGTACGGTCCGCAATCCCCCAGAGTTCGCCCCAGCCAAAGGGGAACTTAAACTCCAGATCGGTCGTAGCCTTGCTGTAGAAACAAAGCTCCTCTGCGGAATGGTCTCTTGCCCGCATCTCATCGGGCTTAATTCCCAGTGTCTGAAGCCAGTCGATGCAGAACTGCTTCCAGTAGGCAAACCACTCCAGATCTGTGCCCGGCTTGCAGAAGAACTCCAATTCCATCTGCTCGAACTCTCTGGTACGGAAGGTGAAGTTTCCGGGAGTAATCTCATTTCTGAAGGACTTTCCGATTTGTCCGATTCCAAAGGGAACCTTCTTTCTGGAGGTTCTCTGAACGTTTTTGAAGTTTACAAAGATACCCTGAGCAGTCTCAGGTCTTAAGTATACCGTATTCTTTGCATCCTCGGTCACGCCCTGGAAGGTCTTAAACATCAGGTTGAACTGGCGGATATCAGTGAAGTCATGAGCGCCGCAGCTTGGACAGCAGATATGCTTTTCCTCAATGTATTTCATCATTTCTTCCTGAGACCAGCCGTCTACCGAGCCCTCTGTCTCAATGCCATGCTCTTCATTGTAGTCCTCGATGAGCTTATCTGCACGGAAACGCTCTTTACACTGCTTACAGTCCATCAGAGGATCAGAGAAACCGCCCAGGTGACCGCTGGCTACCCAGGTCTGGGAATTCATTAAGATCGCACAGTCCACACCTACGTTGTAGGGACTTTCCTGAACAAATTTCTGCCACCAGGCCTTCTTTACGTTATTTTTAAGCTCAACGCCCAGATTGCCGTAGTCCCAGGTGTTCGCAAGACCGCCGTAGATCTCGGAGCCAGGGTATACAAAACCTCTGTTCTTGGCAAGAGCTACGATTTTTTCCATTGTCTTTTCCATAGATCCATATCCTCTCTTTTTTATATTTATAAAACCCAGCGGTTCAGGAAAGCGGGAAAACCGGCGTTAAGTTCGCATATACGCATGATTTTGCGCCTGTTTTCACATCAAAGGAACCTCTGATGCTTCCTGAATGACAAAGGGCATTCAAGAAGCTGCCCTATCCCAAATTGCTGCTGTAAAACAATAAAAATCCCGTCGCCGGCATTATTCCAAAATAATATAGCTTACGCCACCGGCCGCTGTTTTTACCGTCTTGTCATTCATAAGCTCACAGCCCTCGCTCACATACAGGATCCTGTTTTCCGTGGAAATGAGCCCCTGACCGGAAACCTTGACCGCCAGACCGCTTTCCTTTAAAATCCCCTCTGATAGAGCCTGCGGATCGGCTGTCTTTCCCTTTGCATCCATATAAGCCGTCTGTTTCACATCCGCCAGATCAGCCGCCGTCCCCGTCTCAATGGAAGTAAACGGCATGGATGTATCTCCTATCTCCCCGGAAAATTCCACCAGGCGGGAAGGCGAATCATATTCCGTCACCAGAACCGCCCGCCCGTCCTTCATGCTGACCTCGTCCAGGGCAACCGGCAGCGCCTCTGAACCATCCCTGTTTTCATAAGCCGCCTCTTTTCCCAATGACTGATTGAACTGGCTGATCTTTGCACCTGCAAAGTCCCTGAGTTCTTCTTCCTTATAGCTGCCTTCCCCGTACTCCTCTGTGGAAGTCCAGAAAACTGTTCCATCCTTTGCCACATAAAGGGTATTTTCCGTAAAGGAGCCCCTGTCTCCACCGGATCTGGCACAGCCGGTAAAAAGAGCGGCGCAGGCCGCAAGGAACAGGATTCCTCTCATGCTCTTATTCATATATCTTCCTTTCCTTCAGGCGTCTCCGGCGTCCGCGGGAGCGATATACCGCTTATTATATCTTCTGCCGGATATAATTTCAAGCCCCATTGCAAGTATTTGTGCCCAGACAGAGACCGCCTCTACCGGGTCATCATCTCCAGGATCTCCAGGGAGCGGAACACATGGCGGATGAAATATCGTCTGGCATTTTCCACCTCCCGCTCAAATTCAGCCTCTGCCTCCGGCTTGAGCACAAACGTGTACAGACTCCCCAGGGGAGAATACACTACAAACTCCCATGCATAGGCACAGGACTCTGACACCCTTCCCTCCGGCTTTTCCGTATATTCTCCGTTGATCACCATGGCCTTCAGTTCAAAAATGCGCCGGATCAGCCGGTTGGGGATGGCAGGCTTTAAAAGGGCCTTTAAGGTCTGGTATACCAGTGTGAGAAGCTCCGTGCCGTCCATGTTTTCCTGGGCCAGATAGGAAGCCATTTCCAGAAAATAGGCGCCATAGCAGGCTCCCTCCATATCAGCAGAGAGCTCGTCAAAGTAACTGGCCGGCCTGGCGCTCTGAAGGGTATAGGCGGAACGGCCCTCAAAGACAGTAAATGTTCCGAAAACAAAGGGCCTTGTCACAGCCATCAGAGGGTTTCCCGGCCTTCTGGCTCCATGAGCAAAGGCTGTGATTTTTCCCCGCTCCCTGGTTAAAAGCACGACTCTCCGGTCCGCCTCCCCAAAGGCTGCTGAAAGCAGAACCATCCCCGTCACGCTAACCGCTTCTCTCACCGTTATGCTCTCCCCTTATACGTCCTTTTTGTCATAGCCGTAATTCTTCATATACAGCTCGCTGTCTCTCCACTCCTTGCGGACCTTCACCCAAAGCTGCAGATTCACCTTCATTTCCAGCATGGCTTCGATTTCTTTTCTGGCGTCGGTTCCGATTCTCTTTAACATGGATCCGCCCTTTCCAATGATGATGCCCTTGTGAGAATCCCGCTCGCAGACAATGCTGGCCTCAATATCCATGATTTTGTTTCCTCTCTCCCGCATCTTCTCAATGGTCACGGCAATGCCGTGAGGGATCTCATCATTTAAAAGGCGCAGCGCCTTCTCCCGAATCAGTTCTGACGCGATCTGGCGCATAGGCTGATCCGTCACGGTATCCTCATCATAGAACATGGGGCCGTAAGGCAGATACTTGAAAAGAAGATCCAGCAATAGATCCGTATTTTTCTCCTTCAGCGCGGAAAGAGGTACGATCTCCGCAAAATCGCAGACATCCTTATAGGCGTCTATGAAGGTAAGAATCTCCTCCTGCTTCTTTAATGTGTCAATCTTGTTGATCACCAGGATCACTGGGGTCTTTACCTTTGACAGCTGCTCTGCAATGTGGCGCTCACCGGCCCCGATGAAGGTGGTTGGTTCCACCAGCCAGAGGATCACATCCACCTCCTTTAAGGTGTGCTCCGCCACATCCACCATATATTCGCCAAGCTTGTTCTTTGCCTTGTGGATACCGGGGGTATCCAGAAAAATGATCTGACCTCTTTCATCTGTATATACGGTCTGGATCCGGTTGCGGGTCGTCTGAGGCTTGTCGGAGGTAATGGCAATCTTTTGTCCGATCAGGTGGTTCATCAGAGTGGATTTTCCCACATTCGGACGGCCGACCAGGGTCACAAAGCCTGATTTCTTCTGTACATTTTCTTCCATATCTGTCTGCTCCTGCTCTCGTTTCTGTGTTAGTGATAAAGGTTCTTCACTTCCCCGAAGAGTTCCTTTTCATTCATAATCTGCTGCTCGTTTCCAATGGCGCACAGAGCCCCTGTCTGCAGCGCGGCTTCTAACTGCTCTGCCAGCGCCCGGATATCCTCCTGGGTCACATCCAGGATCTGATCTCTCTCCTTCTGAACCATCTCATCTGTGATGCCGGACAGCCATGCCCCCAGATTTCTTGCCCCCTTTGCGGAAGGGTTCAAAGGCGCATCCAGTTCGCTGAAGGCTCCAATCACATATTTTGTCATATCCCGGTCATCAATAGAAAATGTTTTCAGATACTCCGGGATTCCCTCGTAGACTGCATTGGTTGCCCCCAGATTCGGATCACGGTAGGATACCAGCGTAGCATCCCCGTTTCTCCCAAAGCTGCTCATGCAGCCGTAGGCTCCGCCCTTTACTCTGAGATTCAGCCACAGATATTCATAGTTTAAGATCACCTTTAATACCTTAAACGCCCCGGTGTAGGGAAGTCCGGCAAAGGTGCCGCACCGCGCCATATAGTTGACCTGAGAGGCTGTCTTAAAGCCCTCGTTCATAAGCTGCGGCTGAAATTCATACGGATAACGTACTCCGTCTCCGGCCGGAAGGGACGCCTTAAAGGCTGCCAGTGCTCCCGGAAGCCGCTTATATCCCTGCTCATCTGCAGTGTAGCTGACGATCATATTTCCTGCGGTGAACAGCCGTGAGGCCACAGCCCTGAGCTTTCTGATCAGTTCTTTACGATATCCTTCTTCCTGACTGCAGCGTTTTACCACGTCTTCCAGAAATTGGTAAAATCCAATTCCGCCGGTGCGGTCATAGAAGGATGACAGGGGAGAATAATATGAGGCTGCCCTCATGGCCGCCGAGCTGTGAGAGCCGTTTTCCAGACGCATCCTGGCTCTGGAAAGCGTCTCATCCAAGATCTCACCCAGCCGCTTCTCATCCTCCAGTTTTGACCGCAGAAGGATCTCCTCTAATATCTCAAAGGCAAAATCCAGCTTTTCATAAAGCACCTTCACGCTGGCGTTAAAGGTTCCCTTAAAGTTTCCAGGCTCTCCGGCCTTCTGGCTTGCGCCTACGGAGAAATCAAGACCTCCGCTGTTTAGATAAATCTCGCTGGTCAGATCACTGTAGCTGTACTTCTTTGTATCCACATACCCCAGCACGGACTTTAAAAGACCTGCGTAGGGAATATCCTCAACAGGAAGCACGGAGATATCAAACAGCACCTTTAAATAGCCGATCCCGGAGGTAAAGAGAGGACTGTGAACCACATTGACGCCGCTTTCCTCTTTTATTTCATAGGAAAACGGCTCTGCTTTCCGCTCAATATCCTCTCTCTGGAGCATGGGTATTTTTTCCAGATCCTCCTGGGAGGACGGCTCTTCCTGATAGGCTTTCAGCTCCTTTGTGCTGCGCACAATCCGCTCTCGCTCCTCCTCTGTCAGAGAAGCCCGAAGGATTTCCAGTTTCTCTGCCAGAGCCTGATCCTCCCTGGCAGTCTGATCTACGCTGGGGCTTACGATAATGCAGGCCTCATGGGGATTATCCAGCAGGTATCTGCGGATCAGATCCTCAAAATATCCTTCCCCGGCTGCCTTCTTTAAGAAATCAAAAGTTTTCTGATACTGGAGATGAAGCATGGGATCTCCATCATAAAGCCAGCTGTCCATCGACCAGAGACCATACATCAGCCCCTTGGGCGCAGACCCATAGTCCGCCTCCCGGTAACGGAATTCGTAGTAATTCAAACCTGCCAGCAGGCTCTTTTTATCAATGCCCTGATCTGCCAGACGGCGAAGGGTTCCCTTGATCACAGAAAGAAATTCCCCCTTCTGATCCCGCTCTGCATTCTTTGCAATCACGGAAAAACAGGGCTGAAGAATCCCGTTGTCATATCCTCCCAGGATATCCTGGCCAATATGGGCATCAATCAACGCCTGTTTTAAGGGCGCGCCCGGAGCATCGATCAGTGTATATTCCAGAATCTGAAACGCCACATAAAGCTCTGGATCCAGATCCGTTCCCACCACGGTATTCAAAGACAGATAGGTTCGCCCATTGACGCCCTCCTCCGCCGTGACAGAATAGGTAATCTCCCGCTCTATGGGTTCCTTAAAAGCCTCCTGCATGGGAATCCGGGAATCCAGGGTAAAATCGGCTCTGTCGTATTTTGACAGGTATGCCTCATCCAGCCATGCCAGTTTCTCCGCCATATCCATGTTTCCGTAAAGGTAAATATAGCTGTTGGCCGGATGGTAGTAATTTTTGTGAAACTCAATAAACTGCTCATAGGTCAGCTCCGGAATCCGGGCCGGATCACCGCCGGACTCATTGCGGTAAGGGGTGTCCGGGAAAAGGACGGCTCTTGTATACCGGTCCAGCACGCTTTCCGGCGAGGAAAAGGCGCCCTTCATCTCATTATACACCACCCCGTTGATGGTAAGGGGATCCTGCAGGGAAGCCATTTCATAGTGCCAGCCCTCCTGGAGAAAAATCTTCGGCTCTCGGTAGATGGAAGGGTGGAGTACTCCGTCCAGATACACGTCCATGAGATTCTGAAAGTCCCGGTCATTGCAGCTGGCTACGGGATATACCGTTTTGTCCGGGTAGGTCATCGCATTTAAAAAGGTATTTAAAGAGCCCTTGACCAGTTCTACGAAGGGATCCTTGACCGGAAACTTGTCGGAGCCTTCCAGCACACTGTGCTCCAAGATATGAGGCAGACCTGTGCTGTCTGCCGGCGGAGTTCTAAAGCCGATGGAAAATACCTTATTATCATCCTCGCAGCTCATTAAAAAAATCCGAGCACCGCTTTTTTTATGCTCCAGCACTATTCCTGCGCAATCCATTTCCTCTACCAGGCGTTCATCTGTCAGACGGTACTGAGGGAGCGCCTTTACCCTGCTTATCATTTCATTGTCAGTCATTTGAGTCCTCCTTACCTTTGCCCTGTGAGGGCTTTCTCATATTTTTGCAGGGCAGGCATCATGTAAACCTCCTGCCTCTGCATCCCATTCCTCTCTTACATATTTCCCATCAGCCTGTCTTTTATGATAGACGCGCATTCTCTGACGCAAAGATGAACAAAAAGCACAGGATCCGACTGGGCGCTGATGCCGTATACATGGGAAAAACCCCATTTTTTTGCAATCATCCTCGCCCGGAACACATGGAAACTGCTGGTGAGAACGCCGATCTCCATGGGCTTGTCATCGACCACCAGGTAATTTCCCCCATTCCTTTTAAACAGTGCCTCCGGCCCCTGTTGCCTCTTTTCCCGCTCCTCCCGTTCCAGGCGCAGCTTGTCCCGGTGGCGCTCAATAACCACCTTGCTGTATGCAATATTTTCCACCGTGCTGGCCGATCGGTCCTCCAGCAGAAGCTGCTCCGGCCGGACGCCGTTGTAGACCAGGTACTGATACATGGCCTGGGCCTCACTGACTGGCTCATCTTTTCCCTTCCCGCCGGAGAGAACCAGATAGGTGTCAGGATTCTTCTGAGCATAGTCAATGGCACGATCCAGCCTCTTTTTCAGGGAATCGCTGATGGTATGCTCCTTTACTCTGGTCCCCAGGACGATGACATAATCCAGTCCCGGCTCCTGAGGAGACGCCGCGCCCAGGAACACAAGAAAGCAGAGAAGGGCCATCGTAATAACTCCGGCCACGCAGGTGGTGACGATGCTTACCGGCACCCATCCCGGAATACGGATCATATTCCGGCTGTAATACCATTTTCCATAGACAAGAAATACGAGAAGGGCCGCAAAAAACAGCCATATAAAAGCAAAGGAGGTTCCTATGCCGGCATAAACCACAATGATCACAAAATAAACCGTACACGCCGCCGCAAGGGCAAGCAGGATCCCATCTACCATATCCGCTGCCTCCAGTCTTTACAGGGAGCCTTTATGGCTCCGCCTTCTTTCTCAGGATGTCATAAACCTCAGCCGGCTGATCCAGCTCTGCCCAGAGGATCTGCTTGGGATGGGGTGCGCTCTCCTGAGCGTTGCCCTCTGTATCACAGATGCCCTTTACCAGAGCCTCCACATTTCTGCCGTCCGGTTTCATGATTTCAATTGTATCACCTACAAAGAATTTGTTTTTCTGCTCGATTCGGATCCGGCAGCCCACTGCCTCCTCTACCGTACCAAGGTAGGTGTAATTCTTTACATAGGTGTTGCTGTCATAGATCTGGGCATCGGTTCCCGGCTTTCCATAGTAAAAGCCTGTGGTGAACTCACGGTATGTGCATTTTCCAATTTCTTCCTTGTACCACTCCATGTTCTTCTCATAGAGGGAGGGATCCTTCTTATAGTCATCGATGGCTTTCCTGTAGGTTCTTGCCACGGTTGCCACATAAAGAGCCGTTTTCATGCGTCCTTCGATCTTAAGGCTGTCGATTCCCGCAAGAATCAGTTCCGGGATATGCTCTATCATGCACAGATCCTTGGAATTGAAAATGTAGGTTCCACGCTCGTTTTCATAGACAGGCATATATTCTCCTGGTCTTGTCTCCTCCACAATAGAATACTTCCACCGGCAGGGATGCGTGCAGGCGCCCTGGTTGGCGTCGCGGCCCGTAAAGAAATTGCTTAACAGGCATCTTCCTGAGTAGGAAATGCACATGGCTCCGTGGATAAAGCTTTCAATCTCCATATCCTCTGGAATATGGGCGCGGATTTCCCGAATCTCCTCCAGAGAGAGCTCTCTTGCAGAAACCACCCGTTTAGCTCCCAGCTGGTGCCAGAACAGATAGGTGCCGTAATTTGTATTGTTGGCCTGGGTGCTTACATGAAGCTCCATATCAGGCAGGATTCGTCTCGCGATGGCGAAGATGCCGGGATCCGAGATAATCAGGGCATCCGGCTTAACCTCTTTTAATTCTTCAAAATAAGCCTCTACCCCCGGCAGGTCCTCATTGTGCGCCAGAATATTGGCAGTCACATAGACTTTAACCCCCCGTTCATGGGCAAAGGCAATTCCTTCTTTCATTTCTTCTTTGGAAAAATTATGCGCTTTGGCCCGGAGGCCAAATACTTCTCCGCCGATGTATACGGCATCTGCTCCATAGATTACAGCAGTCTTTAACACATCCAGACTGCCTGCCGGTATCAGCAGTTCTGTTTCTCTCATATCGTTCTCCTATCTTACCTTTGTACTGACGGTAACGCCGTCTCCAATGGGGATTACCGCTGTCTCAAGCTGCTGCGTATGCTTCAGCTGATACAGGTATTCCCGCATCCGGCTGTGGATGGTGCGGTTTCTGCGCTGTACGGCGAACCGTGATTCAACGATATCACCATCTTGAAGCACATTGTCAGAAATGAGCACACCACCCTCTGGCATCAGCTTTAATACCAGAGGAAGCCAGTTAAGATACTGTCCCTTGGCAGCGTCCATGAATACCAGGTCAAACAGGCGGCCCTGATCCGCCAGTTCCTTTAAATGAAGATCCGCATCTCCCTCTAAAAGGGTGATCCTTTCCTCCTGTCCCGCCCGCCTGAAGTTTTCTCTGGCTATGGGCAGCCGCTTTTCGTATTTTTCAATGGTTGTGATCCGGCAGTCCTTTGGCATAACCCGGCACATCTGCAGGGCCGAATAGCCTACCGCCGTACCGATCTCCAAAATGGCCTTTGGACGCAGCGCTGCGGTCATTGTCCTTAAAAAAGCGGCCGTCTCCCGCCTTATAATGGGTACAAATCCATCCAGGGCCTCTTGTTCTATGGTTTCCAAAACCGGTCCCTGGCTTACCTCCAGGGACTGGATGTAATCTGTGATTCTGTCATTTACGATCATGTCTATTCCTCTGCATCCTCGATCCAGCCGCCGTACTCCTCATCCTCCTGATATGCCTCTGACGAAGAGTCTGTCTTGTCCCCCTTCTTCTCAGAAGCAAAAGATTCCGTTTCCCCGGAGCCAGCGCGCTTAGACTGGTTATTGGCCCCGGCCTTCTGATTCTGGCTGCTTTCTGTGCCGGCTGCGGCAGAACTGCTGTCGTCCTTTGCCTGTGAAGCCTTTCCCGTCTGCACAGATGTCTCCTCGTTGCCTTCCCTGTCCTCCGGTTCTGTGTTCAGTTCCTGAAGGATCTCCTTAGATGTCATGGAGGTGTTTAACTCATAGGTTCCGGGATAAATGTTCCCATAATCATAAAAACGGCTCTGAAACTGGAAGGCAAATTCATTCTTGATCAGGCCTTTTTTCTTAAGCTCTCCAGCCACCTTTTCCACTGTTTCTTTGTCCTTTACCACAAAGGTAATATTCCGTCCGGGAGCCGCCTCAGCGGCTTCGGCATAAAAGATCTCATGGCCAAAGGCAAAGCCTCTGACCACCGCTTCATATAAGAGCAGGACAAGCAGGGCCAGCACCATCAGCTTGATGGAAATGGTGATAATGGCTGTGGTTATCCTGTTGATCTCCCTGGTCCGTCTGCTCATGGCGCACCTCCTTATACTGCTTCTTTCTGGCCGCTGCCCTTATCTGTCCTATACTTCCATGATAATCGGCAGGATCATGGGACTGCGCTTCATGCGCTTCCACAAAAATTCACTTAAGCTGTCCTTGATAATATTCTTGATTTTGCCCCAGTCGCTCACCCGGCGGTCCAGACAATCCTCCACCGCGTTTGCAACTATATTGTGGGCCTCCTCTAAGAGATCCTCGGACTCTCTTACATATACAAAGCCTCTAGATACGATATCCGGGCCTGAAAGCAGCTGGTTGGAGTGTTTCTCCAGTGTCAGCACTACCACGATAATGCCGTTCTGCGCCAGGTTCTGGCGATCCCGCAGAACAATGTTTCCCACATCGCCAACGCCCAGTCCGTCTACCAGGATTCCTCCCGCGGTCACATGGTCAATAACCTGGCAGCTGTCCTCATCCAGAGCCACTACATCGCCGGAATTTACCAGGATGGCATTGTCCTTGGCAACGCCCATATACTCTGCCAGCTCCTTCTGCGCTACTCTGTGGCGGAACTCTCCGTGTACCGGGATGGCAAACTTGGGATGCACCAGAGAGTAGATCAGCTTCAGATCCTCCTGGCAGGCATGGCCGGATACATGGGTATCCTGGCAGATTACCTTGGCCCCCTTGGAGGAAAGTTCGTTGATGACATTTGCCACGGCTTTTTCATTTCCAGGAATCGGGGTAGAACTTAATACTACCACATCTCCCGGCATAATGGAAACCTTCTTATGGATGCTTGCGGCCATACGCGACAGAGCTGCCATGGATTCGCCCTGGCTTCCGGTGGTAATCAGCACTGTAGATTCCGGCGGATAGTTCTTAAGCTGGTCAATATCAATAAGGGTTCCCTCAGGAATATTGATATAGCCCAGTTCGCTGGCAATATCAATGATGGTCACCATGCTGCGGCCCTCTACCACTACCTTGCGGCCGTATTTATAAGCCGTATTTACCACCTGCTGCACACGGTCTACATTGGAAGCAAAGGTAGCTACGATAATCCGACGGCTGGTATGCTCGGCAAAGATGGCGTCAAAGGTCTTTCCCACGCTGCGCTCAGACATGGTAAAACCGGATCGGGTAGCGTTGGTACTGTCTGCCATCATGGCAAGAACGCCCTTTTTGCCCAGTTCCGCAAAGCGCTGCAAATCGATGGGATCACCGAATACCGGGGTATAGTCGATCTTAAAGTCGCCTGTGTGAAGCACAATGCCTACCGGCGAGAAAATTGCAAGAGCAGAAGCGTCCTGGATGCTGTGGTTTGTCTTGATAAACTCTACTCTGAAACAGCCCAGGTTTACAGACTGACCGTGCTTCACCACACGGCGCTTGGTTGTCTTTAAGAGGTTGTGCTCCTTTAACTTATGCTCAATGAGAGCCACAGTCAGTTTCGTTCCGTAAACAGGCACGTTGACCTGCTGCAAAATATAGGGAAGCGCGCCGATATGATCCTCATGGCCGTGGGTGATCACAAAGCCCTTTACCTTGTCAATATTCTGCTTCAGATAAGACACATCCGGAATCACCAGGTCGATTCCCAGCATATCGTCTCCCGGGAAAGCAAGGCCGCAGTCTACCACGATAATGGAATCCTCATACTCAAAGGCGGTAATATTCATGCCGATCTGTTCCAGTCCGCCTAACGGAATCACTTTCAGCTTGCCTTTTCCGTCCTTTTTGGCTGTACGGGAACTGCGGCGCACTGGAGCAGCCGCAGCACCTTCATCTGCGGATTTGGCAGCGGGAAGCTGCTTCCTTCCCCCGGTCTGTCCCTGTCGGGAAGCTGCCGGACGGCGTCTGGGAGCACGCTTTGGCTGTTCCTTCTTTACAGTCTGCTCTCCCTCGTTTTCTCCTGTCAGGCTTGCCTCAGCCGTTTCTTTATTCCCTGCCTGCGCAGCCTCTTCCTTTCCCTCTGCCGCCTTTTTCGGTCTGGATGTTCTTCGCTGGGAGGGACGGCGGTTTTGCGCCCTTTTCTTTACAGGAGCCGGCGCCTCACCGTTTTCTGTTTTATTTTCCTGCCCCTGTACGGGCCTGTCCTCAAAAGAAGCTGTATTTTCCTGTTCCATTCCGTTTTCTTTCTCTTCTAAGCTCAATTCGATTCCTCCAATCTTATTTTTCAATTTCAATGTCCGCGTCTGATAACAGAGCCTCAAAAACCCCCATAACGCTGTCTAATTCCCGGTCGTCCTCTACAAACTCATACAAAGCCTCCGGTTCCTGATCCCCGGATACGTCCTTTAAAATATAGCACTCTCCGTCCTCATCCTCTGGCGCGTCTGTAACCAAAAGATAGTTCTTTCCATGGATTCTGGTTTCTTCCAGTACGGAAAATTCCACATTTTCACCATCCTCAGTGACCATGGTGATGCAGTCTGTTCTCTCTTCCATCCTATACTCCACTCTCCGCTGCATCGGCAGCCTCTTTTTCGTCCTTCTTCTCCATTGCCATGCGGTCCAGATACCCCTGAAGGATCATAGCCGCCGCAATCTGGTCTACGGATTCTTTTCTGTGTTCCCGGCGCACGCCGCTTTCCATCAGCACCCGCTCTGCGGCCACTGTAGTAAGACGCTCGTCCCAGAGCACCACGGGAAGGCCCGTTCTGCGCTCTAAGGCCGCCTTTAATTCTTCCGACTTTTTCGCGCGGTCTCCCAGGGTATTGTTCATATTCTTAGGATACCCAAGAACGATCCGTTCTACCCCGTACTCTGCCGCCAGCGTTTCGATCCTGGCAAGGGTCTGCCGCAGCTTGTTCTCATCCCTGCGCGTGATGGTCTCCACGGTCTGAGCCGTGATGCCCAGGGGATCGCAGACTGCCACTCCTACGGTTCTGGAGCCGTAATCAAGCCCCATGATTCTCATATTCAATTCCTCCAAATCTATGACGCCCGCTCCCAAACCAAAGCCGGAAACAGGCTTTTTTAAGCAGTTTAAAAAGAAGCAGAGTCTGGCTTCAGCCCAAAAGAGGCCCTGTCTCTCTGCCGTCCTTTCTCCCGCAGTATCATCATATACAATACAACGTCCACAAGGCTTCCCATACTGGAAAGCCTCAATGGACGTTGCGGCAGGAACATGGCTGTCCCATCTTCCTGTATCATACTGTCTGAATGAGGATCCTCATCCCCTTCTCATCCGTCTATTTCAGACGGGCATCAATATACACAGCCATCAGCTCTTCCAGGATCTCATCCCGCTCCACCTTCATAATCAGGCTTCTGGCGCCCTTGTGGCTGGTAATGTAGGTTGGATCACCGGACATAATATAACCCACAATCTGGTTGATGGGGTTGTAGCCCTTCTCAGTGAGGGCAATATACACCTGCTCCAGCACATCGCTCACTTCCATCTTTTTGTCCTGAACAGCCTGAAAATATTGTGTTTCTCTTATATTGCCCATATCATCACGTCCTTTAAGTATTCTTTTCTATTTTACCCTATATTTTCCCATTCGGCAATAGAGTATTTTTAAGGGAAACTATTTTTTATTGAAATTGTACAGGATTCTTTTATAAATGCACCCGCAAAACCTCATCTGTTACAAATCCATCTGTCTGTACCTCGCAGATGGTTCCAGCCAGGCGGGCGCAGTCCTCTTTATTCTCTGCCGGCAGAGCCGCACGCACATACTGGGGCGTATAGCCGGTAAGGTATTCCTTTTCTCCAATTACGGTGATTTCCTCAAAAAGCACCTTTACCCTGGCATTTTTAAAGTGCTCCCTGTACTGCCTGGACATCGCCTGCTCCAGCGAAAGCAGGGCGTCGCTCCGCTGGGCCTTTACCGGTTCCGGCAGCTGATCCTTCATCACAGCCGCCTTTGTCCCTTCCCGCCTGGAGTACTTAAACACGTGCATTTCGTAGAAACGGATCCGTTCAAGATACTTTTTCGTGATCTCAAATTCCTCTTTCGTCTCCCCCGGAAATCCCACGATAACGTCCGTGGTAATGGCCGGATGCTCAAATGCCCTGCGCAGAATCCTGCACCGTTTTTCATAGTCCTCTGTGGTATAGTGGCGGTTCATCCGCTGCAGCGTCTCATCACAGCCTGTGCTTACGCCCAGCGGATAGGGTGGCGTTTCATCCGCTGCAGCGTCTCATCACAGCCGCTCTGGAGAGAAAGGTGAAAATGAGGGCAGAATTTCGGCAGCGCCGCCAGCGCCCCGGCAAACTCCTCCGTAATGATCCTTGGTTCCAAAGAGCCCAGGCGGATCCGCTCAAGGCCCTCTATGGCGTGTACCTCACGGATCAGGGCCAGCAGTTCCCTGTGGTTCCAGTTTCCATGACTGACCGGGTTCTCTTCCATATGCTCAATGCCGTAGGAGCTTAAGTGGATGCCCGTAAGCACAACCTCCTTATACCCCTTTGCTACCAGGCCCTTTACCTCTGCAGCCACATCCTCTCTGCTGCGGCTGCGCACTCTTCCCCTGGCATAGGGAATGATGCAGTAGCTGCAGAACTGATTGCAGCCATCCTGAACCTTGATAAAAGCCCTGGTGTGGCCGCCCAGCTGTTCCAGATGAAGGCGCTCATACTCGCGGGCATGGGCGATATCCAGCACGTAGACCTTCTCATCCTCTTCCTTTAAGTGAGCCAGACGTTCATCTAAGATATCCGCCAGTTCCGCCTTTCTGTTGTTTCCGATGATCAGATCCACACTGGCGTCCTTTTTAAGTTCCTCAGAAGCCACCTGCACGTAACAGCCTGCGGCTACTACCACCGCCTTCGGGTTCAGCTTCTTGGCCCGATGGAGCATCTGACGCGATTTGCGGTCTGCTATATTGGTAACAGAGCAGGTGTTGATGATATAAACGTCCGCCTTTTCATCAAAGGGAACGATCTCATATCCCCGTTCCACAAGCTGCTGCTGCATGGCCTCTGTCTCATAGGCATTTACTTTGCACCCCAGGTTGTGAAGGGCTGCTTTCGGCATAAAATCCGCTCCTTTCTCAGGCTTTTTTCGCCTTCTTTTTTCTATTTCAAAGTTTGTCTGTTTCTTCTTTCTTTTTTCATACAAACTAACTATTGACTTTTATCAGTCTCTCCTTTAGTATAAAATCAAACCGAACGATCATACATACCATAAGGAGGGTTCTTCAATATGAAAACAGTTCGTATTTCCTTAAATTCCATTGACAAGGTAAAATCTTTTGTAAATGATCTTGCAAAATTCGATGTGGACTTCGATCTGGTGTCCGGAAGATACGTCATCGACGCAAAGTCCATTATGGGTATCTTCAGCCTGGATCTTTCCAAGCCCATCGACTTAAATATCCACGCAGAGAGCGATGTGGAGGCTATCTTATCCACGCTTTCTCCCTACATCATCGACTGATCGGAATAAGCGCCGCCTGTTAAATCAGGCGGCGTTATTTTTTTACCAGTTTCTACTGGCAGCGGATAATCTCTGCCGTTTCCAGGGCCGTCTGAACCATATCATCAATCTTCTCCTCCAGATGACGCTCGGAATTGCGGATCACATTGAGATTCGGCTTTGTAACCGGGTGCTTTGCCACAAAAATCGTACAGCAGTCCTCAAAGGGCTGGATAGAAGTCTCATAGGTTCCGATCTTCTCAGAAACATCCACGATCTCCTGCTTGTCAAAGCCGATCACAGGACGGTATACCGGCATGGTGCATACCTCGTTTGTGGCTGCCAGGGACTGCAGTGTCTGGGAAGCCACCTGGCCGATGCTCTCTCCGGTGATCAGGCCAATGGCTCCGTTTTTTTCCGCAATCGCCTGAGCGATCCGCATCATATAGCGGCGCATAATGATCGTAAGCTCCTCATGGGGGCATTTTTCATAGATATATAACTGAATATCCGTAAAATTCACCACATGGAGATCCATAGGGCCTGCGTATCTTGCCACCAGCTTTGCCAGATCCACCACCTTCTGCTTGGCGCGGTCGCTGGTATAGGGCGGAGCGTGGAAATAAACGGCGTCAATCTTTACGCCTCTCTTTGCAATCATATAGCCGGCCACCGGGCTGTCGATGCCGCCAGAGAGAAGAAGCATGGCCTTTCCGTTGGTTCCTACCGGCATACCGCCGGGTCCGGGAATCATCAGGGAAAAGATGTTGACCTTCTGGCGTATCTCCACCCGCAAAAGCACATCCGGCTCATGGACATCCACCCGCATCTGCGGAAAGGCCTCTAAGATGGCTTCACCCATATCACGGTTGATCTGATCAGAAGAAACGGGATACTGCTTATCACCTCTTCTTGCCACTACCTTAAAGGTAATATTCTTATCCGGGTAGATCCTGTCCATATACTCTACTACCTGTTTTTTCAGGTTCTCATAATCCTTATCATCGATCTGCACCATAGGACAGATATCAGCAATGCCAAAGACCCTCTTTAAAGCCTCAACGGCATCATCATAATCGTAATCGCCGTCAGCGGTCACATAGATACGGCCGGATTCCTTTGTAACCTCAAAGTTTCCGTCTACATTTCCAAGGGCAAAGCGGATCTGCTTCATCAGGGCGTCCTCAAACATATACCGGTTTTTGCCCTTGGTGCCGATCTCCGCATATTTAATCAAAAATGACTGAAACTGCATGATTTACCTCTTTCTAAAAAATACTGAACGCTCCGCCCTTCCAGACCCCTGAAATAAGCGGCCTAAAAGGGATGCAAAACGGCCCGTTCTCAGGCTCTGTAATACTTTCGCAGCACGGGAAGAAGCTCCTCTAAGGCGCTGATACAGATATCTACTTCCTCTTTTGTGTTAAAAAGTCCGAAACTGAACCGGAGAGTAGAATCCAGCAGGTCCTTTTCCACGCCGATGGCCCTTAAGGTGCCGCTGATAGCCGGATGGTTGGAGGAGCAGGCAGAGCCGGAGGACACATAGATCCCCTTATCCTCCAGAGCGTGAAGAAGCACCTCGCTGCGCACGCCCTTAAAGCTTACGCTTGCAATCTGGGGGGCACCTGCGCTTTTCTTGAGGCTGTTGACTGTTACGCCCTCCAGCTCCTGAACCCGGTCAATAAAATAGTCCTTTAGCTCCGTGATCCGGGCTACTTTCCCCTTGTGATCCCGGTACATCTCCTCTGCCGCCAGTCCCAGCCCCGCAATGCCGGGAACATTTTCCGTGCCGGAGCGCAGATCCCTTTGCTGTCCCCCTCCATAAAGAAGCGGCTTTATCCTTACTTTCTCATCAATATAGAGAAAGCCCACGCCCTTTGGCCCATGGATTTTATGGCCGCTGACACTCAAAAGGTCGATCCCCTGCTTCTTAGGCCGGATCTCCATTTTACCATAGGCCTGAATGGCATCCACATGGAAAATAATGTTTTTTCCCTTTTGGTGAACCAGAGAGGCAATCTCCTCCACCGGTTCAATGGCTCCCATCTCATTATTGACATACATCACCGATACCAGAATGGTATCCGGCCGGATGGACTGCTCCAATTCTTCCAGAGAAATATGTCCCTGGCGGTCTGTATGAAGGTATGTCACCTCAAAGCCCAGTGTCTCTAAAAAAGCCAGCGGCTGATACACCGAGGCGTGTTCAATCCGAGTGCTGATAATGTGTTTTCCAGCTCTCTGACCTGCAAGAGCCGCACCGATAAGAGCCATATTGTTGGACTCCGTACCCCCGGAGGTAAAGATGATCTCTTTCTCCTTTACCTTAAGGGTTTTTGCGATCCGCATGGCAGCTTCCTTCACATACTGCTCGGCCTCCATTCCCTTTCTGTGACGGGAGGATGGATTTGCGTAATCCTCTGTCATAAGCTTTACGACCAGATCCTTTACCCCATCCAGGGCTCTGGTAGTGGCTGAATTATCAAAATATATCTCCATTACTGCTCCTCTTTTAAAATGCCCCTTCTAACTTCATCATAAGCGCTGAAAGGATGGCAAGTCCCGCTGTCTCTGTCCGCAGGATCCGTTTTCCAAGGCTTACAGGACGGACGCCATGCTCCAGGGCCAGCTTTATCTCGCTTTCATCAAACCCGCCTTCCGGGCCGATAAAGACAGCAATGGACTGGCCAGAAGATACCTGAGCCAGAGCCTCTTTCATGGTTTCCATGCCCTGCGCCTGTTCATAAGGGATCAGGCACAGATCAAAGCCCTGCTCTTTTATGAATCCAAAAGCTTCTTTGAGAGACATCACCGTCTCCACACTGGGAATCCGGCTGCGCTTAGACTGCTTGGCCGCGCTTTCGGCAATGGACTGCCAGCGTTTGCGCTTTGACTGGGCTTTTTTCTCATCCAGGCGAACCACCGCATTTTTCGTGGCTACCGGCACAACGGCCTCCGCTCCCAGTTCCACTGCCTTCTGGATGATGAACTCCAGCTTATCGGCCTTTGGAAGACCTTGAAAAAGCCAGATGCGGGACGGCAGTTCCATCTGACTGCAAAACGCCTGGCAGATCCTTACCACAGCCCGGTCTGCTTCCAGCCGTTCTATCTCACACTGGTAATCGTTTCCTGTGCCGTCGCTGACCAAAAGGGCCTCTCCCGGCTTCATGCGGAGCACATTCTTCATATGGTTTACATCCGGCCCGGTGATAGTGACTGTGTCCTCTGCCACCTGGGACGGATCGGCAAAAAAATGATGCATGGTCTTACTTCTTTCTGGCTGTGACGGATACCCAGTCGCCCTGATATGTAATCTCGATGACCTCCAGCTCATCATTGGCTGCGAAAGCGGCCTTAACTGCCTCTTCCTTCATATTGATAATGCCGGAGGTAATAAAATAGCCTCCCTTTTTCAGATGGGCCGGGATCTCCTTTACGAGAAGGATAATCACATCTGCAAGGATATTCGCCACTGCGATGTCGTATTTTCCATATCCGGCCCAGTCCTTGACTGCGGGATCGTCAATAATATTTCCCTGAAGTACATGGAAACATTCATTTGAAATGCCGTTAGCCTCCAGATTCTCTCCTACGGCGGTAATGGCATTCTCATCCAGATCCGTTCCCCAAACCTCCTTTGCCCCCAGCTTTAAGGCAGTGATGCCCAGGATGCCGCTTCCTGTACCTACGTCCAGGATTTTGGCCTCGCTGTGAACGTGCTTTTCCAGCTGACGGATACACAGCTGGGTCGTCTCGTGCATACCGGTGCCGAAAGCGGTTCCGGGATCGATCTGAACCAGCAGCTTATCCTTATGCTCCTCAGGAATGGTCTCCCAGGTAGGCTTAATCAGAATATTATCTACGGTAAATGGCTTAAAATACTGCTTCCAGTTATTGATCCAGTCCTTATCCTCGGTCTCGGAGGCAGCGATGGAACGGGCACCCAGGTCTGTAAACAGTTCCAGTTCATCCAGTCCCTCGTTGACCTTTCTCAGCATTTCCTCTACATCTGCATCATCGTCCAAGTAAAAGCTTACCTTTGCCACGCCCTCGTCCGGAGGAAGCTCCGGAAGGATGTCGATGAACATTCCCTTTGTCTCTTTTTCCGTCAGAGGGATATTATCCTCAATCTCAATGCCCTCAATGCCAATATCGTCAAACATACTGCTGACCAGATCTACGGCCTCGGTGGTGGTTGTTAGTGTAAATTTTTTCCATTTCATAAGAATATTCTCCTGTTCAAACAGAGCGCTGCTTCCAGCTGTCTTCCCGCAGGAAAGCCGCTCCTTCTTTGAAGTTTCTGCAGCAACAGTTACCAATGGCCGGAATCTGCACACGCCTCCTGCACACACTCAGTTTCCGCTGAGTATCCTTATAAACAGGATCGCCAGTACGAGAAGAACCATGGGGCGGACAATCCTGTGTCCATCATGGACAACCAGACCGGCTCCCAGATAATGGCCCGCCACGGAGCAGACAGCGGCAGCGGCTCCCAGAGTGTAGCACACGTTTCCTGTAAGAATAAAGGTAACAAAAGCGGATACGTTGGAGGACAGATTGATGACCTTTGTCTGAGCTGCGGCGGTACGCATATCCAGACGGGCCGCTCCCGTAAACACCAGGATAAGAAACGTACCGGTGCCAGGGCCGTAAAAACCGTCATAAGCGCCGATTATAAAAGAAGCGGCTATGGAAATCAGACCGACCTGCCTCTTTGAGACAGTTCCGTTTTTTTCATTTTCACCCATATTTTTATTGCGGAGCACATAGTAGGCGACAATGGGCAAAATCACAATCATCATGTGCTTGATCACAGAATCCGGTACGCGAAGGGCAATATGGGCTCCCAGCACGGAACCGGTCATGGCAAAAACGGCCGAAATCCCGGCAATGACCATTTTTCCTTTTAAATATCCATGTTTCAGCAGGCGGGCCGTGGACACCAGCGTACCAATGGTAGAACTCATCTTGTTGGTTCCAAGCGCCATATGGGCCGGAACCCCTGCAATCAGATAACCCGGCAGGGAAATCAGGCCGCCTCCGCCGGCAATGGAGTCTACCAGACCGGCCAAAAATACCAGCGGGCAGACAATCAGATACTGTATCAATGTTTACGTCCTCGTTTCTCTCGGTCCGGCATTTTCAGCCTTTCCGTCCTAAAGCAACCTATATATTATCACAGAAAATAGGCACTGGCAATAAGAGGCAAATTTTTTTTGCAATAAAACAGGGCCGCTGTGCATTAACTTTATGAACGGATGAGACAAAAGAAAAATTTGAACCCGCTGTCCCGGAAACATTCATACAAAACCGATTATGAAATTCCGACTGCATTACACTCCATCACACATACCCGCTCCGGCGGGAACGGGCGCGGCGCGGATAGAAAGAAAAACAGAAAGAAGAAAACCCGGTATACCAGCTGTAAGCTGTATGGGACAGGCTACAAAAGATATTTCCAATCGTCAGGGGCCAGAGAGGCAAATACGTTTCTCTGGTCCTTGACTTTTTTAATTGATGAATGTACAATAATTGCATATGCAACTATTGCAATTGCCTATGATCGTACAGATATGCCGCGTTCTGTGTCATCGCAGGCAGACTGCAGTCTGTCCCCGCAGGTTTTATCCCCTGGGCAGATCGGTTGTTATCTTATTAACCGGGAGGCTTATTTTATATGAAAGAATTTCTCTCTTACCTTCGTCCCTACCGGCGGGACGGAATCATTGCCGCCTTCTGCATCGTCGCAGAGACCGTCTTTGAGCTGGTCATTCCCCTTGTAATGGCTTCTATTGTAGATGTGGGAGTTGCAAACGGGGACCGGCATTACATTCTGGCCAAGGGGGCGCAGATGATCTTCTTCGCCCTGATCGCCCTTGTGCTTGGCCAGGGCTCGGCCATTTTTACGGCCCGCTTCGGCCAGGGACTGGGCGCCCAGCTGCGTCAGGCGGAATTTGCACGGCTGCAGGAATTTTCCTTTGCCAACACCGACCATTTCAGCGCTTCTTCCCTGGTGACCCGTCTCACCGGTGATGTGACGACCATCCAGAACGCGGTGGCTACGGGTATGCGTCCAGGGCTTCGCTCTCCTATTATGATGATCACAGCCATGACGGCCTCTTTTCTCATCAATCCCCAGCTGGCCCTTGTGTTTTTAGTGGCTGCGCCCATTCTGGCTGTGATGCTGTTCTTTATCATCAGTCATGTGCGTCCCCTTTACAGCCGGATGCAGGGAGCCATCGATCAGGTAAACCGGATCATCCAGGAAAACCTCACTGCCATCCGGGTAGTAAAATCCTATGTGCGGGGCGATTATGAAACGGAAAAATTCGACCATGTAAATACACAGCTGCGCACCGCCTCCGAGCAGGCATTCCGGCTGGCTGCCTTAAATATGCCCGCCATGCAGTTTGTGATGTACGGCACCATCCTGGCGATCCTGTGGTTCGGCGGAAATATCCTTACCATCGGCGGCATCGGCGTCGGGGAACTTACGGGATTCTTAAGCTATGTGCTTCAGGTGTTAAACTCCCTGATGATGTTTTCCAATGTATTTTTAATGGTTACAAGAGCCATGGCATCCTGGCGCAGGATCATGGAAGTCATGCACGAGGAAATCGATATCAAAGAGGACCGTGCCAGGGATATCCGTGTGGAAGAAGGTGATATTCGCTTCGACCATGTGTCCTTTAAGTATAACAGACAAAGCTCTGAGGATGTGCTTTCCGATATTTCCCTGCACATAAAGGCAGGACAGACGGTGGGAATCATCGGACAGACAGGAGCCGCAAAAAGCACTCTGGTACAGCTGATCCCCCGGCTTTACGACGTCACCCAGGGAACAGTCTATGTAGACGGCCACCCCGTATGGGAATATCCCCTGCGGGAGCTGCGGGATTCCATTGCCGTGGTGCTCCAGAAAAACACGCTGTTTTCCGGCACGGTAAGGGATAACCTGCGCTGGGGCAAGGAGGACGCTACCGATGCACAGATTGACGAAGCCTGCCGGATCGCCTGCGCTGATGAATTTATCGGCCGTCTGGCAAATGGCTATGATACGGAACTGGGCCAGGGTGGTGTCAATGTATCCGGGGGCCAGAAACAGCGCCTCTGCATTGCCAGAGCCATTTTAAAAGCGCCGAAGGTACTGATCCTGGACGACTCCACCAGCGCGGTGGATACGGCTACCGAAGCCAGAATCCGCGAGGGGCTGGCCGGCAGCCTTCCAAAAACCACCAAAATCATCATCGCCCAGCGTATTTCCTCGGTTCTCCATGCAGATCAGATCTTTATTCTGGAGGACGGGCGGCTGGTTGGCTGCGGCACCCATGAAGAACTTCTAAAAAATAATTCCATCTATCAGGAAATCTATTATTCTCAGCAGGAAGGAGCGAATCTGTAATGGCAAAAACAGCAAATTTCAGCCGGCCAAAGAATACCCGTCGGGCTCTGGGTCAGCTGTTCGGATATCTTGGACGCCACAGGTGGTATATGTTAGCCATCGCTCTTTTGGTAGCGGTCAGCGCCATGGCAAACATTGTGGGAACCTACCTTTTAAAGCCTGTGATCAATGATTATATCCTGCCCGGCGATATACCGGGGCTGATCCGCATGATCGCGCTTATGGGCCTGATGTACCTTACCGGAGCGGTCTCCTGTCTGGCTTACAACCAGATGATGGTCCATATGTCCCAGCAGGTGGTCAGCGAGATCCGTTCTGACCTGTTTGCACACACTCAGAAACTGCCTCTGGCCTACTTTGACGCCCATACCCACGGCGAGCTTATGAGCCGTTTTACAAATGATGTGGATACTCTGACCGAGGCCTTAAACAGCAGCTTTGCCATGATGATCCAGAGCTTTATCACCATCACCGGCACCATTGCCATGCTGCTGATCCTAAGCTGGCGGCTCTCTCTCATTGTCATCTTTTTCCTGGCCTGCATGACTCTGTTCATCCGCTGCAACAGCCGCCGCAACCGGAAGTATTTTATCCAGCAGCAGCAGTGTCTTGGCAGCATCAACGGCTTTGTAGAGGAAATGGTTGCAGGTCAGAAGGTAGAGAAGGTCTTTAACCACGAGCCGCAGGATTTTGAGGAGTTCTGCCGAAGAAATGAGGCCTACAAAAATGCGGCCACCAAGGCTTTGGCCTATTCCGGCATGACAGTGCCTACGGTCGTGTCTCTTTCTTATTTTAATTATGCTGTCTCAGCCTGCGTGGGCGGCCTCTTTGCCCTGGCCGGGCTGACAGATCTGGGAACGCTGGCCTCCTATCTGGTCTATGTGCGTCAGAGCGCCATGCCTATGAACCAGTTTACCCAACAGATCAATTTCCTGCTGTCTGCCCTTTCCGGTGCGGAACGAATCTTTGATATGATGGATGAAGCCCCTGAGACAGACGAGGGAAATGTGACCCTCTGCAATGTGACCCGGGGTGAAGACGGCCAGTTACAGGAATGTGCGGAATTTACCAAGAAATTTGCATGGAAGGTGCCTTCTGACACTGCCAGACGGATCGGGCTGAACGCTGACGCCTCCCTTGGCTTTGCACTGGTGCCTTTACAGGGCGATGTCCGTTTCCACAACGTCGTGTTCGGCTATGTGCCGGGAAAGACCATTTTAAACGGGATAAGCCTCTATGCAAAGCCGGGACAGAAAATCGCTTTTGTGGGATCTACAGGAGCGGGAAAGACTACGATTATCAACCTGATTAACCGTTTCTATGAGATCAGCGAAGGTTCTATTACCTATGACGGCATTGATGTGCGCGAAATCCGAAAAGACGATCTGCGGCGATCCCTGTCGGTGGTGATTCAGGATACCCATTTATTTACAGGAACCATTGCCGACAATATCCGTTACGGGCGGCTGGGCGCCAGCGATGAGGATGTCCGGAAAGCGGCTCAGGTAGCCAATGCACACTCCTTTATCCGGCGTCTGCCCCAGGGCTACGATACTGTGCTCCACAGCGACGGCGCTAACCTTTCCCAGGGGCAGAGACAGCTTTTGTCCATTGCCAGGGCTGCGATCTCACGGCCTCCTGTATTGATTCTGGATGAGGCAACCAGTTCCATCGATACGCGCACGGAAAAGCTCATCGAGCAGGGCATGGACGCTTTAATGGACGGACGGACAGTGTTTGTCATCGCCCATCGATTGTCCACGGTACGCCGCTCTAAGGCTATCATGGTGCTGGAACGGGGTGAGATCATAGAGCGGGGAAGCCATGAGGAACTGTTGGATCAGGAGGGACGTTATTATAAACTGTATACCGGGCAGTTTGAACTGGACTGACCGGCAGGTGGTTGGGGAGGCTGGAGTATAATCTGCTGAACCCTGCATATTCACAGATTGGATGTTTTGGAAAGGATATGGAGTTTTATGATGGGAAATACAGATGTAAGAGATCTTATGGTACAGATTGAGAAAGCCAGGAGAGGACTGATGCAGCCTTATCTTCAAAGCCTGGGACTGGCGTTCGGACAGGGCCACGCCAGGATCCTGGATCGGCTGCTGACGAAGGACGGCATCACCCAGAAGGAACTGGCAGATATCTGCCGCATGGATGTTACTACGATGTCACGGAGCTTAGACCGGCTGGAGGAGGCTGGATATCTGGTTCGGGAACGGGATCCCGACTGCCGCAGATCCTTTCTCATCTTCCTTACTCAGGCCGGGAGAAAAGAAGCCGGGCTGGTGCGCCAGGGCTTTGACCGGTTAAATGATGTGATCTGTGAGGGGATTGCGCCGGAAGAGCTGCAGCGGCTTAAGTTGGATCTGGAACGGATCCTTAAGAATTTAAAGGAGTGTCCGGGGCTTTAAGGCCCTGACACTCCTTTTGCTTTTCTTTTGCAGCCTGCACTACGCCCGGATCGCCCAGCGCAGCTTTGTGGAACGGGCGCGGCCATTTTTAACACATTCCTCCGGGGTGGGACGGATCACGTCACCAGATATCTCACTGTAGACCCCTGCTTTTTTTCCCTCTTTAAAGGCCTTCTTCACCAGACGGTCCTCCCCGGAGTGGAAGGTCAGGACAGCTGCTCTTCCCCCAGGCTTTAAGGCTCCCGGAAGCTTGTCCAGGAAGGAATAGAGAACCTCAAATTCGCTGTTTATATCAATGCGCAGCGCCTGAAAGCTGCGCTGACAGGATTTTTTCACCGCCTCCTTGCGCTCTGCCTGGGGCAGAAATGCAAGCGCCTCCTCGATCAGCTCCCGCAGACGGGTCGTTGTTGCAATCTCATTTCCCAGGCGCAGCTCCCTCATCACTCTGCGGGCGATCTCCTGTGCATAGGGCTCATCCGAATTTTCCACCAGCATTCCAATCAATTCTTCCTCATCCAGTTCCTTTAACCGCTCAGCCGCCGTCATACCGCGGGAGGGATCCAGGCGCAGATCCAGAGGGCCGTCCGTCTTATAGGAGAAGCCCCGGTCCGGGTTGTCAATCTGCATGGAAGAAACCCCCAGATCGGCCAGCACAAAGTCAAAGCCTCCCGCCTCCTCTGCTACCTGATCAATATTTGCAAAATTCAAGTGCCTGATCGTCAGGATGTCCGGGCCAAAGCCTTTGTCCGCCAGACGTTTTTGCGTCTTTTCCATCTCAATGGTATCTACGTCCAGGGCCCACATATGGCCCTGGCCCTTAAGGTGCTCCAGCATATGGCTGGTATGGCCGCCGTAGCCTAATGTAGCGTCCAGGCCCATCTGCCCCGGCTGGATCTTCAGCACCTCCAGAATCTCATTTACCATAATGGAAATGTGCATCCCTGCGGGGGTGCTGCCTTTGCTGATCACCTTTGCGACCGTATCCTGATATTTTTCCGGCTGAAGTTCCTTATACTTCTCTTTGTAGTTTCTGGGATGGGTGCCTTTGTAGCGAACACGGCGTTTGTGCGGAATGGCCGATCCCTCTGAATCAGCCGATTTCTGCACAGCCGGATCATTTACCGGCTGTCTTGTTTTATTTTGATCCATATTTTAAGATTTCCTCCTCTTTCTTAACAGATTACATTTATGCTCATGGCCTGCGCCCAATAAATAACCCCTTACCACATTATGCACCGTTTCTCTCCTGCCACTGCCTCACACATTCAAGAAAACGCTCCCCATACTTTTCATACTTAAACTCGCCTACGCCGGACACAGACAGCATACCGTCCCGATCCTGAGGCTTGATCACGCACATATGGGTAAGAGTCTTATCCGAAAATACAATGTAGGGCGGAACCTTTTCTTCCTTTGCGATCTGAGTTCGCAGCTCACGGAGTCTGTCAAACAGGGGCTGGTCCCCCTCCGTCATGCCCGCTGCGGCAGCCATTCCCCTGACGCCCTTCTTCCTTGCGTTTCCTGCACCAGCCTTTGTATACTCCTGTTCCCTGGCCATCTTCATGTACACAGTTTCTTCCCCATCCAGAAGCTTTCCTGAACGTTCCGTCAGATGTACCACCGCATATTCATCATCTGTCACCGTGAGAAACCCATACAGCTGAAGGTGATTCATCACCTGGCGCAGCTTATAGGCCGGAACCCTGGCCAGCTGGCCATAGCAGGGATTTTCATCCATATGGTAGTTGCGGATCTTAGCCGTATTAGCCCCGTGAACCGTATCAATGATCACATTGCAGCCATAGCGCTGACGGCTGGACTGGACACAGCGAATCAGCGCACAGGCAATTTCCGTCACGTCCACCGTCTCAAACTGGCTGAGACAGTTGGAACAGTTTCCGCAGTAATTGCTGCCGTATTCACCAAAATACCGCAGAATGTAGTCTCTTAAACATTCATTTGTAAAACAGTAAAATGTCATTTTACGAAGACGGTCCCGGTCGCGCTCCATAACGATCTGGCGGGTCATGGGGTCCAGAGCGTCATTTTCCTGATTGTGGTCGATAAAAAACTGATTGGTAACCACATCCTGTCCGCCGTAGAGAAGGATACACTCTGCCGCCTCCCCGTCCCGCCCGGCCCGTCCGGCTTCCTGATAGTAAGATTCCATATTTTTCGGCATATTATAATGAATCACGAACCGCACGTTTGACTTGTCGATCCCCATTCCAAACGCATTTGTCGCCACCATAATGGGGGCATTATCGTAAATAAAATCATCCTGATTGTGCTTTCGCTCCTCATCGCTTAAGCCTGCATGGTACCGGGTCACGGAAAATCCCTCCCTGATCAGGTTTGCGCAGACCTCCTCCACCACCTTTCGGGTAATGCAGTACACAATCCCGCTTTCCCCTTTATGACGTTCCAGATAATTGACCAGAGTTCCATACTTATCCCTGGGCGAAATGACCCCAAAGTATAGATTGGAGCGGTCAAAGCCCGTTGTCAGCACCTCCGGCTGACGCAGCATAAGAATATCAATGATGTCATCCCGAACCTCTGCGGTAGCCGTGGCCGGAAGGGCGCTGCCCACCGGCCGCACCGGCAGCCGATGGATAAAATCCACGATTTTTAAATAGCTGGGCCTAAAGTCCTGTCCCCATTGAGACACGCAATGGGCCTCATCCACAGCCACCATGGATATTTTCACCTCCGGATCCAGGGCAAAACGCAGAAATTCCTCTGTCATCAGCCGCTCCGGAGCAACATAGATGATCGGATACCGGCCCGCCCTCGCAAATTCCAGCGCCTTTTTATACTGTCCCGGAGTAAGGGAACTGTTCAGGTAAGCGGCCAGAATTCCCGCCTGATTTAAGTTGCTCACCTGATCCTTCATCAGGGAAATAAGGGGGGAGATCACCAGCGTAATCCCTTCCATCATAAGCGCCGGAATCTGATAGCACAGGGATTTTCCGGCCCCTGTAGGCATGATCCCCAGTACGTCCCGGCCCTCCAGGATGGCTCCGATCAGACGCTCCTGGCCCTCGCGGAAGCTGTCATAGCCGAAATAGTGTTTTAAAATTTCATATTGCGTCATTCCAGTATGTACCTTCTTTACCTTCGTTTTCCTGCTCCAGCTCTCCTTCATTTGCCTCATCCACCGTAACGCTGCTCTTTGTGTTTCCATCCACATAAGTCAGGCGGATCACAGCCTGAGGCCAGTTAAGCGCAATCCGCGCCGTCTTTTCCCGTTGTGCACCGGCCTGCTTCATTGTTTCAACCAGTTCCTCAAGCACTTCTCTGGTAAGATACCCGCCTCTCCAGTGAAAGGTCAGCGGTTTTCCCTTCTTTGCGGCCTGGGAGGCCCGTTTGTACACTTCCTCCATCTTTGTAAATGACAGTTTCTTTTCCTTATAGTAAAAATGCTCCCCATCTGTACAGGAGGGCGCCGGTGCGATCAGCGGTTCATGATCCCTGAATACCGCTCTGTCATCCAGATTAAAATAATCGTAGCGTATCCCGCCTTCTAAAAGCCCATGCTTTCCAAGGGTATTGTCAAAAGTAGCGTCCAGATGGTAATAGGTTCCGCCGATTTTTACGATATTCCACGTATGGCGGTATTTTATGCCCTTTTGGGGATTATTTCCGCAGATCGCAATAATACACCAGATTCCCAGTCTGTCACACAGCGCCTTCACTGCCTTAGCGATCCCCTCACAGACGCCCACTCCCTGTCCCAGAGGGCCGATGATCTCATGGGAATAGGATTTTTTCAGCTTATCATAACGCACGTTTTCACAGATAAAATCGTGGATATACTTCTCTTTCTCCCACTCAGAAAGCTTCATCGCCGGCCGCGCCAGTTTTTCCAGCCGTGCGGCCATAGCCTTCTGCTGCTCCTTTATCTTGCTTTTTTCAAACATATATTCCGGCTCAAAGATCAGATTCGGGGAATCCTGATAATATTTATAATGAAAGCCGCTGGCCCAGAAAATCTCCGGATGATCCAGACGCAGGCGAAAAAACAGATCTGCCAGTTCCTTTCCCTCTGTCTTTGGCACCAGAAAGGAGTCCGCAAACTCAGTAATGCCCTGGAGCATGGCATGGCAGACCGTCTGCTGCTGTTTTGTCAGTTTTGAGTAGTAGTAGGGTTCCATCTATCTCTTCCTTCTTTGAATTTCCTTGGCGCAGAAAAACACCTGTGTTTTCTCCGCCTCCCGTTCATCATATCATAAAGTATCCTTATTTGGTAGAGAGTTCCGGTTATTAAGAGCGACAGGAAATTTTTCGGTTGGATATTCTGTGCAGATTATGGAGGTAAGCTGCATTTTGTCTCCTGAAGGAACCTGTATCTTATGTTTAACAATAAATGAGGCATCGACTTTCATCAATGCCCCAGTTCCATTTCTGTTAACCGTATATCCCATAGCCTGACATTCCATTTTTTACAGACATTCTTTCAAAATCTCAAACATTTCCTCCCTGCTAAGTTTCTTGCAGCAGCCAGCCGAAATATTGCTGCTGTCGGCCACCGCCCTTAAAACCGATTCCTCAGTGATTCCCATTTCTGTAAAGCTGGTGGGAAGCCCAATTTCCCGGATGAAATCAGCCAGCGCCTGGATACCCTCCAGTGCCAGTGTTTCCTCCGTCTTTCCTTCTTCAGGAATATTCCATACCTCTTTCGCAAATCTGGCAAAACGAGCCGCATGGTTCCTGTAAATATGGCGGTACAATACGGGATGGATCACAGCCAGCCCCTTTCCATGGTTACAGTCTGTATATGCGCCCAGCTGATGTTCCAGCTGATGGGCCTGAAAGTCTGTTATCTTGCCGATTTTTAAGATCCCATTTTCCCCCATGGCAGAAGCCCACATCAATTCGCTTCTGGCCGTCATGCTCTGAGGATCGTTCCTTAAAATCCTGATATTTCGGATTGTATTTCTCATTACAGACTCCCCAATTTCATCTGACAGACAAATCTCCTCCGGCTTTCCAAAATACGTTTCCATACAATGGCTCAGGGTGTCAAATGCACCGGAAATCACCTGTTCCATAGGCAGAGAAAGCGTGTACGCCGGATCAAGCACAGCAAAGTCCGCACAAGCACCAAGCACCCCTGCTTTTATTTTCTTTTCTTCATTGGTAATGACCGCACCGTTGTTCATCTCGGCCCCCGTCCCGGAAGCAGTTACCACCGCCCCCATGGGAACCCAGATGTTCGGATACTGATGTTTCGTAAATTCCATTTCCCAGATATCCTGCTCCAGCTTCGCCTGGGCCGCCACAATCTTACAGCAGTCAATGACAGAACCTCCGCCTGCCGCCAGAATAAAATCAATCTGATGTCTGCGGACCAGCTCTGCTCCTTCCTGAACTTTCCTGTAAGTAGGGTTTGGCATAATATCGGAAAATTCTGTTACTCTTTTTCCTGATTCCCTTAAAATTGCAGTCAGTTCCTCATAGATTCCATTCTTTTTTATGGAACCGCCTCCGTAAGCCAGCAGTATGTTCTCCCCATACCCCCTCAAAAGAGTGCCCAGATGCTTTCCTACGCTTCCCACTCCAAAAAATGTTTTAACCGGGTATTCATATATAAATGGATTCATCATGTTTCCTCCTCTTGCGTTTTCGTCAGTCTCAGGATAACACAAAAACAGCAGGAAAACGTTTGATGGTTTTTCTGGCTGCTTTAGAGGTATAACTGGTCGTATCGGCGCTATTGTGTCTCCGGATAAAATAAAATATCGGTCAGAAAGCGTTCCTCTTCCAGGCGCATCAGCAGGCTCCCCTGATACTTCTTTGCAATATACCGGATACTTCGGACCCCAAAGCCATGGCAGGCTTTCTCTTCCTTGGTCGTCAGCGGCAGACCGTCCTCAAATTCTACCGGCTCTGCGCAGTAATTTTCCACATGGATATAAACGCCCCCGTTACGTCTGCTGACTAGCACGCTGATGATGCGCTTTTCCTTATCCTCTTCCTTCTGCACACTCTCTATTGCATTATCAAGAAGATTTCCAAACAGCGCGTAAACGTCTGCGGCAGCAATAAAATTCAGGATCCCGCCGTCTGCCATCGCGCTCATTTTTATATCATACTCGCTGCACAGCAGACTCTTCTCTGTCAGCACCAGATCCAGGGCGTCATTTCCCGTGTGAAAAATATTATCATAAATTGACAGCGCATTTTTGACGCTCTCAATGTACTCTTCCTGGTCTTTTACATCCTCGATTCGGGAAATTTTAGAAATCCGGTACTTTAAGTCATGGCATTTAATATTGATAATATTTACCGTTTCCTGAGATAACCTCTGTTTTTCGCTCATCGCCCGGAGCATACTTTCCATGGTTTCTTTTTCCCGCAGCATTAGATTCTCTCTGGACAGGTAAAATGCAATAAAAATTGCAAAAAAGCTGCACAGGATGGCGTAAATCTTGCAGAATACGTTTTGCAGCAAAAGACTGTTTCCGCGGATCCCTTTATAGTCCACCAGGGAGCTGATAATGATCGCGATTGATAAAATAGAAAACGCCAGCCAGACCATGCGTATATCCCGTCTGCGAAGCTCTCCTCTCCCTGCATTTTTCTTTGCGATGGAAAAATAAACCAGAGCTGTTACCGCTGCATAAGGCAGAAACCGAACCAGCAAAAAATCGGAAACCCCAGTCAGTGTAATCCCGGTTAACGTCCAGAATACCGTCGCCGCCGCAAAGGCAATATGCTGGGTGGCATATCCGCAGACTCCGGCAAACAGCAATTCTTCAAACCCTACTGCAAAACAGCATTTCATCAGAAAAATACTGTATGAGAACAGGCAGAAATAATAAAAAATAAGAACCAGTGGATTCTCTGCTGGAATCTGCTTCAGTCCCCAAAACGTCAGCAGCGCTGCCAGCCAGTATCCTGCAAATCCGGCTGCCAGCCAAACTGGAAAATTCTTTCGTTTTTTCCATCCTATGGTAAAAATACTCTGCGAAATTAAAAGCTGCATAGAAAACCGGATGCATGAAACCATCTGCGTTTCTGTCATTGGCACATCCCTCCCAGGTATTTTAAAAAGTCGTCTTTAAATTCTTTTTTCCGCTGTCTGCTTACAGGCAGCGGCGTGTCCGCAATCCATACGGTATCTTTCACAAACTTCGTCACATATTTTAAATTAACCAGACAGCCGCTGATACATTTAGAAAATCCTTCCTTCTGAAGCTCCTGCTCCAGAACCAGCAAGGTTCCTCTGGCGCGAAACTCTCCCTCCTGCGTATGATAAACCAGATAATTTTTATCCTTTTCCACATACAGAATCTGGGAACTAAGCAGACGTATAACGGAAACTTCCGTATGCAGCACAATTTCTTTTTCTGTATTCCGATTGACAAAGCGGATGGCCTTCCTAAGCTTATCCGCAAACACATAATAGCTGACCGGCTTTACCAGAAAATCGATGGCATTTACCTCATACCCGCAGATGGCATACTGGGCCATGTTCGTAACAAATACGATGCCCAGCCGCTGATCCGATTCCCTGATCCGTCTTGCTGCCGTCATGCCGTCCATATGAGGCATCTCAATATCCAGAAAGACCACATCCAGCGAACCGTCGTAGTCCTCTGCAAAATTCAGACCGTCCGTATACTCCTTTATTTCAAACTGTATTTTCTCTTCTTTTTCATACCGCAGCAGAAATGATTTCATATGCTGTATATGATCCCGGTCATCATCCACCAGTCCGATACGAATCATGCCGCCATCCCCCTTTCCCTGATGCTTTGTCAGCAGAATTCCTCGGGGCCCCTTAACTGCTGACAGTAAACTGTACGGATATAAAAAGGCCTGAAAAGCCTTCTATGAGTATAATACTTATACCCTGAGGACTTTTCAAGCCTTTTGCCGATCTTATTGTACAGATTACTCCTCCGGCAGCGCTCCTACTATTTTATGGCGCTCATATATTTCTTCCAGATAAACTATATCTTCCCTGCTTAAAGACACATCTACTGCCTTTACTGCATCATCAAAATGGGGAACTGAGGTTGCACCCACAATCGGCGCTGCAACACCCTTTTCCCAAAGCCAGGACAATGCAACCTGAGACATGGAAATATTATATTTCTTCGCGATTTCATCTACCCTGTCGATAATAAGAAGGTCATTTTCCATGGCCTGGTCATACTTCTTTCTAAGGGTTTGGTCTGTCTGACTCCGCTTAGATTCGGTTGTCCAGCCGCGATGGGTCAGATGACCTCCTGCCAGTGGACTGTAGGGGATCAGAGATACCCCATACTGCCTGCAGATAGGTATCATTTCCCTTTCATCTTCACGGTACATCAGATTGTAATGGTTCTGCATGGCAGAAAACTGCGTCCACCCATTCTTTTCCGCCGCGATCTGCATATTGTGAAACTGGTATCCATACATGGCAGAGGCTCCAAGGGCGCGAACTTTTCCTGATTTTACCAGGGAATCCAGAGCCTCCATGGTTTCCTCCACCGGCGTATCATAATCGAACCGATGGATCTGATATAAATCCAGATAATCTGTTCCCAAACGCTGCAGGGTTTTGTCTATTTCCCGTAAAACAGCCTCCTTTTTCAGCTTTCCCTCATTGAAATATACCTTGGATGCAAGAACCACCTGATCTCTTGCCACCTGCAGTTCCTTCAGAGCATGGCCGATATACAGTTCGCTGGTTCCATGGGAATAACAGTTTGCTGTATCAATAAAATTTACGCCAAGATCCAGCGCATGGGCAAGCATTGCTGTGGTTTTCTCCTGATCCAGTGTCCATAGGTGAAAATCCTCCGCCGCTTTTCCAAAAGACATTCCACCCACACAAATCCTTGACACCTTTATACCTGTTTTTCCTAATTCTGTGTATTTCATATAAACCTCCTTCTGTCTTAACCATTTAAAAACGGGAATCGCCTGGCCTCCGCAGACGCTTTTGCTTTGCAGCAAATTCCTGACGCAGCATATCTGCAAACTCTTCCACATAATAGCCGCCTCTCTCCTTTTTCCAGAAGGCACAGTAATTCCGAACAACCGGCTCTCCGTTCTGAAAAAGAGGAAGGCGCTGAAAGGTCACTCCCAGATTCGGATCCTGGCGGATTCCCTCCACAGGCATAAAGCCCCTGTTTCCTGCAACCATCAGTCTGCCTTCCTCCAGACTCTCGGCAAACAGGAAACTGCCGCCAAATCCCAGTGTATTGTGATAATATTCGCTTTCATTTTCCTGCTGTTCCTTAGAAGCCACCAGAATACACGGAATATTGCGAAGCTCTTCAAGAGTTACATATTCCAGCCGACTCAAGGCGCTTTTCCCCGATATTTCAATAAAACACTGGCTTTTTACCAGTTCAAAATTGACATAGGCATCGGAAAACGCCCTGCGCTGGTCGTTTAATACCATATCCACACTGCCGAAACGCAGCAGATCATACAGATCTTCATGATTGCCATGAACAATTTCCAGAGATACCTCCGGGTATTTTTCTGAAAACGCAGCAATGACCTGATGAAGTTCCTTCCCGCCATAACAGCGCAGATAACCGACACGAAGCCGGGTGTCATCATACGTTCCAATTTGAATGGTTTCCCGTTTCAGCCGTTCCACCTCATCTAAAACCCTGAGACTGTTCCTGTAAAAATACTCCCCTGCTGGTGTCAGGGAGAACCTTCGTTTTTCCCGATGGATCAGTTCCACTCCCAATTCATCTTCCAGCGCCCGCATCTGCTGAGAGATCGCTGACTGTGAAATGTACATCTGCTCTGCCGCTTCCGTAAAACTGTTGGCATTTACGACGGATACGAAATATTGCATCTGCCTGAGCAGCATAATGCCACCGCCTTTCCTCTTTCTTTACAACTATTTTATCACGGAAAGCTGCATCTGCAACCCAGTTATCACACAGCCTGTCAGTTTTTGTCTGTCATCCTACGCGCCCAATCGGCTGCTTTTCTTCCAAAAGACGGGCATTCCGTTCCACGGACTGCAAGTCCCTTTTCGACCCTTGCTCCCGTACATATGGACTTTAAATCCCACTCGCTTCTTCCCATTCCGCTTCCTTCATTAGTGCAGAATGGAATAATCCTCTTTCCGTTGAGATCATACCTCTCCAGGAAGGAAAACACAGGCATGGGCATGGTTCCCCACCAGTTGGGAAATCCTACAAAAATCGTATCATAGGAATCCAGGCTCTCCATATAGGCTTTCAGCCTGGGTCTGGCATTTGCCTTCAATTCAGCAGCCGCTTCCTCTGTGCAGGTATGATAGTCCTCTGCATAGGGCTTCACTGTGTCCACTTCAAAAATATCGCCACCCACAGCTGCCTGAATTGCCTCCGCTAAAATCTCCGTATTTCCTTTTTCCAGATTTTTGATGCTTCCGCCCCAGTAATTTTGTCCCTTTCTGGAGTAATATACCGTTAAGATATTTGCCATTTTCTCATCCCCTTCTTGTTTTATCTGCTGCTTTCTGCCGCTTTATTTACGCAGGAAAGCGCATTCAGGCTGCGGGGATAGCCGATAAAGGGCAGGCACTGGGAAATAATCTGAATCAAAAATTCCTTATCATTTCCCATTTTCATATTCGCTGCCGCGTGACTGATAAGCTGAGGCTCGCATCCCCCCTGGGCTGCCAGAAAACAAAAGGTAATCATCTCCCTCTGCCTGTAGTCCAGGCCGGTTCTGGTATACCAGTCCCCAAAGCAGTTATCTGCCAGCCAGCGGTTAATATGTCTGCTCTCCTCCGGACCTGACTTATAAAACTCCCTCATATGCTCTCCAAAAATGTCCACCTGGGCCTGAATTCCTTTTTCCAGCCTGTTCTCCATGTTTGTCGTTTCCTGCCCCTCTAAAGGCAGCGTAATTCCTCTCGCAGCAAATACCTCATTGGTCCCCTTAAGAAAGGGGAACACTCTCCCAATTCCCAGATATGCCGCCGCCTGGTAAACAATCTCCTTTGCTTCCACCGGCGTAACTCCTAAATTCAGAGCCGCCGGCAGCATAACCTTAAACTCGTCTATGCCCTGACAGCCCAACAGCGCGGCAAGAATGGCCGTCATACGGGTACGGTCATCCAGACTGCAGCTGTTGATCACCTCGTCAAAGGCAAAGTTGTCAAAGCGCTCCGTAAACTCCGGATCCGTCCTTAGAAATTCGGATACATACCCCGGAAACATTTTTTCATGATACTTTTTAGCAAACTCTGTAATTGCCATATTTTGTTCACTCCTTTATATTAGTTTTTCTATTTTTTACGCGGTTTTCCGAAATCAAAAATACAAAAAACGTTTGGAGAAACATATAGCTGAATATTCCCTGCAGAATAAAAACCTCTCCTCCATAAACGCCGGCAACAATCCCCGCCAGCAGAAACGCTTTTCCATTCATTCTGGAAATCCGCCGTTTTTTGCTCCCTGGCCTGAAATCCTGCAGGCATTTCTCCATGAAATTCCGCTTTTTATGTGTTTCTCCGGCATTATGATACCATAGGAGGGCTCCAAAAAGTCTAATACGGTTTTTCTGGACGCTCTGGAGGTATAACTGGTAATATACGCCATCCGCACCGGATCTCCAGGCGCCAGCCCCTTTGAGGCATCCAGCATATTCAGAAAACCATGGCAAGCCTCATATTCCGGCATCAGGTCTGCAATCTTCGCACTTCCATAACATTTCTTACTGTTCCCATGCCCCGTTCTCCTCCATTTTATCCGTTTATCCTTTATACCGCTGTAAATTTCCTCTTATGTTTCCGGTTGTAACGGGCCGTAAAAATAAGAAGCCGTAGCTCCGCCATCTATCAGGAAATCCGTTCCTGTAATAAACGCACCTTTTTCACTCATCAAAAGTTCTGCCACATTGGCAATCTCATCTGCCGTTCCGGGACGGCCTGCGGGGCATTTCGCAAACATATTTTTATAAAAATCCCCTCTCGGCCCATTCAGTTCATCTAGCGCTAATGGAGTTACCACGATTCCCGGAGAAATAGAGTTGATCCGCGCTCCCCTCTCTCCCCATTTCACAGCTTCCGCCATAACCCGTTTTTCATTGCAGCGCTTTGCCAGCTGATACGCATGAAGCGTATCTTTTATGTTTTCCTTCTGCAGCAGCGGAAGAGATAATAATTCCTCTGCAGGCGTCGCCGCAAGTAATTCGTCCTCTTTGGGGCTTAACGCAGGCATCCGGTGTGCCGACTGACTGGAAATCGTAACCCCTGTTCCTCCCACGCCAATTACCCTTCCTACTTCCTCCAGTAAAACCGCAGTCCCATAAAGATCAACCTTCAGTATCGCTTCAACCGGTGCCTGACTTGGTGAGACGCCCGCACTGTTGATCAGCATCTTAATTTCCCCATGCTTTTTTCCCTCTGCAATCAGGTTTAAGATGGAAGCTCTGGAGGATAAATCCATTTCTACCGGCGTCACATCAAACCCCGCCTCATTCATAATCCGGGCAATATTGCGGGCATTTTCCAGCTTCTTATCTCCAACCACAAGCTTCTTTCCATGTCCAATCCTGCGGGCGATCGCCATACCGATCTGCCCTGCACCAGCCCACAGTACAACTTCCTTGGTTTGATCTCTCATGTTCCATTCCTCTCTTTCCGGCTTTGTTCCTTTTGTGATACCTATATCATAGTGAATCTCTCTCAAAAGAACCATTCGGATTTCAGTGGTATTGGATAAGTATTACTTATGTATGATCTTAAACTTAATTTTGAATCACGAAAAAAATCCCCCGCCTGACAGCGAGGGAAAAGCCTACATCCGTTTACAAAACTCATCCACCGGCATAGGACGTCCAAAATAATATCCCTGAATCATATCGCACTTCTGCTCCTTCAGGAAATCCACGTACTCTCTGGTTTCTACACCCTCGGCCACTACCTTCATATCCAGCTGCCGGGCAATCTGGATGATTCCGCGGCTGACGATCTTTCCGCGTTCCTTTTCCTCCTCACTGAACAGCTTCTGATCCAGCTTTATGGTGGATACGGGAAGGCTTTTCAGCATATTTAAAGAAGAATAACCGCTGCCGAAATCATCCATGGAACATTCAAAGCCCTGTTCTCTCAGGCTGCGGACAAACTTGATCAGACTGCCTGAATTGTCCAGCATAATACTTTCAGAAATTTCAAATTCTATGTATTGGCGGGGAACCCGGTGCCTTTCAAAGATAGGGAGCACTCGCTCCTCAAAAAAGTTATTCGCAGAAAAATGGGATTTTGAAAGATTTACAGAGATCTTCAACGGCTCGATCCCCTCGTCCATCCATTTTTCGATCAGCTCCAACGCCGACTCAAAAATAAAGTAATCAATCTGCCGCATAAATCCGTTCTTTTCAAAAAGAGGAACAAACTCATACACTGGCATCATCCCTTCCTCTGGATCCTGCCAGCGGACCAGTGCCTCAGCACCGGCCAGCGTCTCGTGCTCAAGCTCATATTTGGGCTGGAGAAACATTTTAAAATGCTTCTTTTCCAGCGCAGGCTGCGCCATCTCCAAAAGTTTTTTGTGATACTCTCTCTTATCATGAATCGTATGGTTGTACACCTCAAAATGAGAATTCCGGTCAGAGGCATCGGCGCTGTGAGTCCGACAGAAATTCGCCCGGTCCACCGCATCTGCATAGATCTCAGAAGCATCTTTTAAAATGTAAGCCCCAATAGAGAGAAATAATTTCCGGTCAATCTTCAGATGCTCCAGAAAATATACGGCGTCATCCAGTTCATAGATCCGGGCCTTAAGCGCTTCCTCATCCTTTATCCTTAAAAGCAGATAATACGTATCTGTATTCACTCTGGCAATAGACTCTCCCGGCAGCAGCTTTTCCTTAAAAGCCGTATAGACACTCTTTAAAATGTGATCGCCTGCAGCCCAGCCATATTCTGAATTGATCAGGCTGAATTTTTTAATGTTTATATACAGAAAAGCAAAAAACTCCCCTTTCTGGGCCGTTCGTTTTTGAAATTCCTGCTGAAACAGAAACTCATTTGATCCGCCCGTCACCGGATCGATATAGCAGTTTGAAAGCTCCAGTACCTTATATTTTAATGTTCCAAATCCTCCCATAAATGCCAGCACAAAAAAGAACAGCGGTATGGCTGTTTCCAGCGGATCCAGTCTATGGGATCGGCTGACCAGATAAAAGTATGCGCATAATAAGCACAGACAAAAGCTACAAAAAGAGTAAAAAACTCCCCACCACATTTTTTGTCGTTTTTGAAACTCCATATTTGTCTCCTGAATCGTTATGTATAATTTTTATTTTTAACTGATAATAACCGGGATTCCTGAAGACACATTAAATTAAGGAACCAAAAGTTATATGGAATATCCCGGAGCGTTTAAGGCAGCCACGCTTCATCTGAGTGCCCTGCTCATGAAAAAAGTCCCTCGCCATGCGGCAAAGGACTAACGGTTCGGCCCAACCACTTTGTATATCAGTCAGCGGTAAACTTGATTTGTATCTACATTTTAACAAGCACGGCGTGGGATGTCAATAAGGGGGGAATCCACAGCATTAAAAAACGCCAAAAACTTGTCGAAATATCTTGATATTTGGCTTTTCATCCTTTATAATGGATTCGTACCAAAGATAAAAGGAGATTGTACTTTCGCTGTACAATCTCTTTCAATTTATAAGGAAATGAAAATGGAGGAGAATATCTCATGGATAGAGAGATGATTATTGTTTTGGACTTTGGCGGCCAGTATAACCAGCTGATTGCCCGCCGTGTCCGTGAATGCAATGTATACTGCGAAGTACACCCCTACAACATGAGTTTGGACAAGATCCGCCAGATGAACCCCAAGGGCATCATTTTCACCGGCGGTCCTGATGTGGTATTTGAGGACGGCGCTCCGCGCTGTTCCAAAGAGATCTTTGAACTGGGCATTCCGGTTCTGGGAATCTGCTATGGCGCTCAGCTGATGAGCTATCTGTTAGACGGTGTTGTAAAGAAGGCGGTCGTAAGCGAATACGGCCACACTGAGGTGGACGTAGATACCTCCTCCAAGCTGTTTGACGGCGTGTCTCCAAAGACAGTTTGCTGGATGAGCCACGGCGTATATATTGCAGAGGTTCCCGCCGGTTTTTCCATCACCGCCCGCACAGAGTCCTGCCCCGTAGCCGGTATGGAATGTGCCGAGAAGAATTTCTATGCTGTTCAGTTCCATCCTGAGGTAGTGCACACCAAGGAAGGAACCAGGATGCTGTCCAACTTTGTATACAATGTCTGCGGCTGCTCCGGTGACTGGAAAATGGATTCCTTTGTAGATACAACCATCAAGGCCCTGCGTGAAAAAATCGGTTCCGGCAAGGTTCTCTGTGCTCTGTCCGGCGGCGTCGACTCTTCTGTTGCTGCCGTTATGCTTTCCAAGGCCATTGGCAAGCAGCTGACCTGCGTATTTGTAGACCATGGTCTGCTTCGTAAAAATGAGGGCGACGAGGTAGAGGCCGTATTCGGCCCGGAAGGCCACTACGACTTAAACTTCATCCGCGTAAACGCTCAGGAGCGTTTCTATGAGAAATTAAAGGGTGTAGAAGATCCCGAGAAAAAGCGCAAGATTATCGGCGAAGAATTTATCCGCGTATTTGAGGAAGAAGCGAAAAAAATCGGCGCCGTAGACTATCTGGTTCAGGGAACCATTTACCCCGATGTCATCGAATCCGGCCTTGGAAAATCTGCAGTGATCAAGTCCCACCACAATGTAGGCGGCCTCCCGGAGCACGTAGATTTCAAGGAACTGGTAGAGCCTTTAAGACTGCTCTTTAAGGACGAGGTGCGCAAAGCTGGTCTGGAACTTGGCATCCCCGAATATCTGGTATTCCGTCAGCCATTCCCCGGCCCTGGCCTGGGTGTGCGCATCATCGGCGAAGTAACAGCTGACAAGGTGCGGATCGTACAGGATGCTGATGCGATCTACCGCGAAGAAATCGCAAAAGCCGGTGTGGACAAAAACCTCGGACAGTACTTTGCCGCCCTGACCAATATGCGTTCTGTAGGCTGCATGGGCGATGAAAGAACCTACGATTACGCCATTGCCCTCCGTGCTGTGCTCACCTCCGATTTCATGACCGCAGAGTCCGCCCAGATTCCGTGGGAGGTACTGGGGAAGGTAACCAGCAGGATTGTGAATGAGGTGAAGGGGGTTAACCGGGTGTTGTATGACTGCACGGGGAAGCCGCCGGCTACGATTGAGTTTGAATAATAGACAGAACCCCGGAAATGCTGATAAAATGGACATTTCCGGGGTTGTTTTATACCCTTTGGCTCTAAAATGGCTCTAATTATTTGATGAATACTGGATTTGTGGCGGGTATCATGATACCTGCTTTATTTCTTTTTACGTAACTTTAATACGATATCTTTCTTTGCAGCAGCTTCTTTAAGTAAACCAACTGCGTGAGGAGATTTTTCTTTTAATGTGAGATTTGAAGCGTTCTTGTCTAGTTCGGATATGATATGTTCCAAATCTTCTAATTCCAATAAATTGACCGCAACGCAAAATAATGTCTTCTTTCGTCCGTCATTATAAGTATTCAATAGATGATTTAACAGAACGTTCTTTCTCTGCTGTTCTGCTGAATAAAGTTCAATGCCCAGTTCCTTGAATTTTTCCATATCCTGCTTTTGATGTTGGTGTGTGATAAAAGAATCAAATTCGTCTATGTTATCATATTTTTCACAAGGATAATTTTCACACTGGAAACAATATTCTACCTTTCCATGCTGTAAACTGCATTTTGCTATGGAACAGGCTTGGTTTCCTTCTCCGCCCCCACAACCGGGACAGTATTGATTTAGGTTCATAGGGCATAAGCCACAATTCAATCCGCATAAAGAAAAAAGCAAATTATTCCGTTGAAAATTCTTCATCACGTTTCTCCTATGAAAGTGTGTTTTTAATAATTGTTTTAAGTTTATCTGAATGTTTTTGGCTCTCTTGCATTAAATCATGCAGGGCTTGACAATTAGCCCAGTGTTGTTCCCACATATCTTTACCAACAATTTCTTCAAAGTCAATTTTGATGGGAGCGTATTTCTGTTCGTAATCTTCAAGACGTTTTATTCGCTGTTCTATATCTGGAATATGTCGAGAAGATGGGGAAAGTGTAGCGTCACTTAGCATCCATGTTTTCCAGTATTTGTTTCCTTTGCTTTGATTACATTTTCCGCAGGCAGGGACTAGATTATGGATTTCGGATATGTATCCAGTTGGCATTTTATCTTTTATTAAAGGATGAAAATGATCCCATTCGGTATATGGATTTCCACAGTATGCGCAAACAATGTGATCTTTATCCATTCCTAAAGTTTCTAAAGCAGATTCAATTTCTTCTTCTGTTGGTTCAATAACAGGAATAATTCCATTAACAAAGGCATTTGTAATGCTGGAAGTTCGACCTGTAATTTTAACGGGGGTTGGCATTCTAAATATCTTTTTCATTAGTATCTCCTCATTAGTCCTCAGAATATAATTTTACAGTAATTCCGTCAGTTCCTTTTTTGACTACCATATTATCATCTACGAGATGATTTTTGATTTCTTCTATATTTTCTTCTATTTCGGCAACGGTTTCTTTATAACTATTCTCATCATCAAATTTTTCTTTGGTATTTTCCAAATTTTCTCTTATTTGTTTGGCTTTAAGATAAGTACAAAGTTTTTTGTTGATTGCAGCATTCTTGAAAGATAATTTTACAGTAGAGGGGATAAACTCTCCATTTTCATCTTTTTCCGCATCAAAATTCATATCTACTTGCTCATCTAATTTGAACAGTAAAGAAAGCACATCAGACACCGTTTCTATATCAAAGTCCATGAAAAGATTTATACTAATGCCAAGTGCATTTGTGATTTTCAGTAATTGATCCGGTTTTGGATTGCGAATACCATATTCGTATTTTTTGATTGTAGCCGGATTTATGCCGGAAAGATTTCCCAACATTTCCTGTGATATTCCACGGATATTTCGATAATATTTGATTTTTTCTCCGACAGTCATAGCGTTTCTCCTTTTTGTGCTTTGTGTGTATAGTGATAGTTTAGCATATCGGGACACATTTGTGTATAGAAAATTATGAAAAATACTTGACGAACACAAATGTGTACTATATAATACAAAACACAAGGAACACAAAAGTGTACTAAAATTAAAAAGGAAAGGAGAACTGAACATGGAGAATACGATGAAAATGTATATTACCGCAGATGAAGTTGCGGAATTACTCGGAGTATCCAGAGGGTATGCATATAAAGTTATTCGAGGACTGAATGATGAGTTGAAAGCAAAGGGATTTCGAGTGATTTCAGGGAAAGTGCCAAGAAAGTATTTTCAGGAAAAATTTTATGGAATGGTTGTTTAGAAGAAAGGGGATGAAGATATGCCGGCAACAAGAGACGGAAAATTATGGCGTAGTCAGTTTTATTACAAAGACTGGCAGGGAATACGCCGAAAAAAGAACAAACGAGATTTTAAGACGAAAGGAGAAGCAGATAAATGGGAAAGAAATTTTCTTCAGCAACAGCAGAAGAATCTGGACATCAATTTTGAAAACTTCGTAGAAATTTATTTTGCAGATATGGAGAACCGCTTGCGGGAAAGCACGATTATCAATAAGCGATATGTGTTTGACCTAAAAGTAACTCCGTATTTCAAACACAAGAAAATGTGTGAAATTCAAACTTCAGATATCAGAGCATGGCAGAATGAGTTGATTAAAAAGGGATATGCTCCAACTTATTTGAAAAGCATTAACAATCAGTTGGCAGCGCTTTTTAATTATGCTGTACGCTATTATGATTTGCGTGATAATCCTTGCAGAAAAGCAGGAAGTATCGGAAAAAGTAAGGCTGATGAAATGGATTTTTGGACAAAACAAGAGTTCAAAGAGTTTCTGCCATCTATGGAAAACAAGCCGGAAGCAAGAATGGCATTTCTGCTTTTATATTGGACAGGAATGAGAATTGGAGAATTGCTTGCTTTAACTTATGAGGATATTGATTTAGAGAAACGTTGTATTACAATCAACAAATCCTATCAGCGAATAAATGGTAAGGACATGATAACGCCGCCCAAGACGCCTAAAAGCAATCGAAAGATAACAATTCCACCGTTTTTGGCAGAAGAATTAAAGGGATATTGCAGTATGTTGTACGGGATAACAGCAAAAGAAAAAATGTTCCGATTTACAAAATCATTTATGGAACACGAAATGGTTCGAGGTATAAAAGCAACAGGCGTTAGACGTATCCGATTGCATGATTTGAGGCATTCTCATGCGTCCTTGCTAGTAGAAATGGGATTTCAGCCATTGGCGATTGCAGAACGGTTGGGACATGAAAAGATTGAGACTACCTTGAATACCTATTCACATTTGTATCCAAATAAACAAGCAGAACTGGCAGAGAAGTTGGAGATCGCTAACGGAGAGGAGTAGCTATGAGCGGAGTACACAAATACCCAACAATTAGTTTTCGTATTTCTCCAAGGGAGAAGGACGAAATAGAGGCAAAAATCAAAGCGAGCGGTATGCAGAAAAAAGATTATTTTGTCCGTTCCTGTATCTATAACAAAGTGTGCGTGGTCGGGAAAAAGGAAGTGATATATCAACTGGTTGAGGAATTACAACTTATGCAGTACAACATTGCAGAAATTCTAAAGCAATTTGAAGAGCAGGAAATTTCGTTATCAGATGAGGGATTGGAACAAATGAAAAATGACTGTCTGGATATGCTGAAAGCCATTATATGGATGTTAGACGGAGCAAAATATCTTTGGCAAGGAACAGAAAAAAGTCCTGACAGCGGCAACTGTTAGGACTTACGAAAAATCGGATAACCTTTGTTATCAAGATATTTACAAAATCAGTATAACAGAGGTTTTCCGTAGAAACAACAGAATTTTTGAATGGAGGACTTTATGGAAGAACAGAAAATTGAATTAAAAATTATCAATATGGCAGACATTCAGTCGCAGGGAATTGAATGGTTATGGTATCCGTTTATCCCTTATGGGAAATTGACAATTATTCAAGGCGATCCGGGAGATGGAAAGACAACACTTGTATTGAATCTTGCTGCTAAATTATCAAGAGGCATAGGGCTTGAAAATGATATGCAGCTATCAGAGCCTATGAATATTATCTACCAGACCGCAGAGGATGGATTGGCAGATACAGTAAAGCCGAGGCTTGAAGCGGCAGATGCAGATTGTGAGAAAATTATGGTAATTGACGAAAGCGAAAAATCACTTTCTATGGTGGATGAACGTTTAGAACAGGCGATCATTCAAACCAATGCACGATTACTTATTTTAGACCCGATACAAGCCTATCTGGGCGGCGGAATGGATATGAACCGGGCAAATGAAGCAAGAGATATGACTAAGAAATTAGGACTTTTAGCAGAGAAGTATAAGTGTGCGATTATCCTGATCGGACACATGAATAAGGCTGCCGGAAACAAGGCGGCATATAGAGGAATGGGTTCGATTGACTTTTTCGCAGTAGCAAGAAGCGTTCTTTTAGTCGGTAGAATAGAGGAACAGGAAAATACACGTGCAGTTGTGCAAATAAAAAATAACCTTGCTGCATTTGGACATCCGAAAGCGTTTGAATTGACAGAAGAAGGATTTCAATGGTTAGGAGATTATGAAATTACAGCAGACGAATTGTTGGGAGGAGTAACTCCGAAAGCGAATAAAAAGGAACGAGCAAAAAGGCTTATTTATGAACTGGCGGAAACAAGCAGTATGGTAAAAAGCGAAGATATTGTCACTATTGCTGAAGAAAATGGAATCTCAAAACGAACGTTGGAAAACGCAAAAAAAGAGTTGGGCATTAAAGGGAAACGTATTGGAGAGGCGTGGTATTGGAGGCTTAATGAAATTGTAAAACCGTAGATAAGAACGCAACAATGCAGAGTGTTTAGAAATTGCAGAGATGTAAGTGTAAGGTTGCAAAAACTAAAGATATTGCATTGTTGCGGAGCTGGAAAGGAGACAGTATGAAACAGATACAGATACCAGAGCAGTTATTTATGGAACTTGTAAAATTCCATTTGTTAGATGTGGAAGAAAATTTACCGAGCATAAAACAAGGATTAGAAGCGAAGTTGGATGCTTTGGTAATGAGAGACTTATATTCAAAATACAAAACTGCGCCCACAGAGGAAGAACGGGAACAGGCAAGAAAAGAGTATTTGGACAGACGAGGAGTACCGGAGGATTTTCGTTGGTGATTCTTCCTTGATGATAAAAACAGGGGTGTGCCACACCCCCTGTAAATAACAGATAAGGCAGGAAGGGAGTGTTGCAGATGTTAAAGCAGCTGGAAAGAGAAAGCAAAAATGTGAATGATTTATTTTATGAGATGGGGGGCAGACAGATACAAAAAATGAACAAGGTTCTGGCAGGTGTAGAACTGACAAAATCAGAGGAAAGAACTCTGATATGGCTTGCCGGATGGGAAGAAAGTACCGTGGATCATCTGCTGTCCGTCATAGAAAAAACAGCCCGGATACGCCCATAAATCTGAGCGTGAGCCTGAGAAGTAATCGGGTTTTGTTAAACAAAAACAAGCCCTCGGCGTCTGAGAGCGAAATACACCCATCGCACAAAACTAAAGTTTTATGTTCTGTGTATTTCGCCCTGCCGGGAGCAAACCGCCGACAGGCGGATAGGTTCGTAAACAGGTGCCTATGCACCTACTCACAATAAAGTCGGCGAGAGTCGAGGAAGGAGGATGCTTATAGGCAGACATTCATTTATTAGACAAAGCAAGCTGTCCGATGTAGCAGGAAGGATTGATTATATCTCCAATCCGAAACGACAGGAATATCTCTATGCGACCTATCAGACAGAAGGAGCAACACCGGAGTTTTGGAAAAATCTTGCAAGAGAAAATCAGTTGGACTTTAGAGCGAGTGGTTCCGCAGGGAAATGTATTGAAGGGCGTGAGTTTATCATAGCACTTCCCGAAAGTTTTGTTCAGTACAGGGCAGATGATGTGGTAAGACTTTTTACGGAAGCTTTTCATAAAAGATATGGTGTGGAGTGCAGTGCTGCCCTTCATCACAACAAGGCAAAGACGAATTATCATATTCATCTGGTATTCAGTGAACGGAAAATGCTGGAACAACCCGAAGTGAAAATCGCTACCCGAAATATGTTTTACGATGAGCGGGGGAAGCATAGACGCACGAAAAAAGAAATTTTAGACGAGCAGGGCAATCTTCGGGTGGGGTGCAGTATTATCCCCAAAGGGGAAGTTTATGAAAGCCATATCTTCACGAAAAAGGATGAATGGTTTAAGAACAAAGCCTTTACCAAAGAAGTCAAGGAACTGTTTACTGATACGATCAACCGATACGTAAAAGAAGAATCAGAAAAACTATCCGTATTCCAACAGGGTGGCGTATATCTGGCAACCAAGAAAATCGGAAAGAACAATCCGAAATCAGAGGAGATAAAGGCGGACAATGCGGTGAGGCAGGAATGGAATCGGACAGTTGATGTGGCATTAGTCGAGGGCGTTCCTGAAGAAGATATTTTGAAGATTAAGCAGGAAAAAATCACAGACAAAACGCTGCAATCTATCAGGATATACGGTTGGCTGCCGGATATGTTCCGTCAGATTATCCGAGGTGCGAAAGACTTTTTACAAGAAGTAATTTTCAAATTTAAACTACCGCCTAAACCTGTACCAAAGATTGATTTGCAGGAGTGGAAAGATATGCAGAAGCTCATGCATGAATTGCAGAGACAGTCCATGGAGATAAAACCCACACAGCAGGATATTTCTTCTTTGAAAAAACAACTGTCAGAATTACGAGGATTATTTAAAGGCAAAGAGCGAAAATCTCTGGAAGGGCGAATTGAACTGTTAGAGGATTTGGAAAAACGTCTGCACAAGAGCATGGAACAGATCGTAAAACGTGAAGGTTATCCGAATGTGCAAGCCTTTCAGAAGGTCTATAATAAGGCAGAAGAACTGATTATAGAATACAATGAAGAACTAAGGGTATGGAAAAATCAGACGAAACAGAAGAAAGAAAAACCGTTAGAACAGCCGAAAAAAGCGAGCGTACTGGAAAAGCTGCACCGCTATCAGCAGGAAGGCAGACAGCAACCAAAACGGTCAGTTAAGAAGAAATCTATGGATAGAGAACGATAAGAAAGGTGGAACAGACAATGAAGAAAACAATATTTGAAGAAATGGGCGGCACTTACATCAGACATGGGGATTATCTTATTCCCTGTCTTACCTTGCCGGAAGAAGAACAGAGATTTATCGGCGTATGGGGACAAAGACATTTACGTTATCTGAAAGAATATCGCAGGGGTGTATATTTGAATCTGCTTACAAGTGGAAGGTTGAATGATTATTTGGCTGATATAGAAGAACAGGCACAGGAACGCTTTGAAAGGGTTGTAGAGCAGATGAAACAGGCATATGGGATTACAGAACAGTTAAAGGCAGAAATTCAGATGGAATGGGTAGCGAGAATGAACAATATACAAGTGTGTGCGAGGGAGATTGTGGATAAAGAGATGATTATGATTTATCAATAAGAAAGTGGGATGGTAAAAAGCAGATCTGAAAATGTCTTTCAAATAAAGATTTTGACATATTGAAAATTTGATGTTAATTTAATCATAGAAAAGGTGCTACCGATAGACGATTAGCCCACATAGTGATTAGTTAAGATAATAACCGTTCGATTTGCGAGGCTGGGGCGGTTATTTTTTTTGTGATTGCATCTTATCGCGTTACCAAGTCCAAAGGCTGTCAAGCATAAGCTGATAACAGTAATCAGACCTTCGAGAGTCAACATTTGCATCCTCTCCTTTAGAAAGATTTCCGCAGATAGTCTGAGGAGTTCTATCTAAGCAGAGGGTTACAATTTCTCAGGAGAAGGACTAACTGCCTACCGTGAATGGTTGCACCGGTAAAAGTATAACACTGAAAACAGAAAAATAAAATAAGACTTGTAAAATTGAAACAAATAAAACAAATTAAATACATAATATTAAAATAAAGTGGTTTTGACTTGACAAAAAATAAAAAAAGTCCTATTCTGTTATTGAGATGTATAGGAGGTGTTTGAAGTGAAGTATCAAGAATGTAATTTAAAAGATACAGCGAAATATTCGGTAGTAAAATGTCTTTCAGATGCAATCGGAGATGATGTAAAGGCATGTCTTCAAAGAGAGCATATAAATGATAGAAAATCGAATGCAAAAAAGTTTTTAAAATGGGATTTGATAAATCGTAATTTTATTACAAATTTTTCAAGTGATGTATTAACTGCAGAATATGCAAAACGCGGTGCTTGGTATTTTGTTCCTTTATTTAACAAGGAAACAGGAACACTTTTTACTGTAATGAGAGAGGATCGCTTTACTGAACTGCAAAAAAAACAAGAAAAGAGAAAAAAGGCACACTATATTGATGCACTGGTTAAATCGTTCAATATTGATCTGGATCAAAATAAGCAAATGAATCTTTTTGGAAAAGAGCAATTTGATGAAAATGAAGTGAAAGTAATTGTAGAGGGGATTTTAAGGGACTTTCAAATAGATAGTTCTGTAGTTCATAGATATGCTACTATTCTATTTCAAGAATACAATTCTGAATTGGTTTCAATAAGATGTTGTGTGTTGGATAGTTCGTTACAAATTATGGATGAAGAAAATTGGAATGAATTTATCCATTATAACGAATCAGTTGTAGTAGATACAATAGAGAAAGATTCCGAAGAAAGAGAAATGCCGAAAATTAAACTGAAAGATAAAGCGAGAAAACGAATGGGACAAAGAGATGCAGTTGCGATGAGAGATGATACGACGATTGAAGATATACAAATACTATAAAATGAGAAGGAGCGATTATCATGGGAAAAATAGTTTCATTTAATCCTACGATGGGAGGAAAGTATTTTAACGGTGAACGCTTAAAGATAGCAAGAATGTGGAGAGATTTGTCAGCTACTCAGCTGGCAGGTTTAACCGGATTTAGTAGGCAAACAATATCTATGCTTGAAAATGGGAAATTAATGAATCCCGAATTTGCTACAGTTCAAAAGCTTGGTGAAAAATTGGGATTTCCTATTACTTTCTTTTTGGAAGAAGCAAAAATAAACCTTAATGAAAGCACAACTTATTTTAGATCATTATTAACAACAAATAAAAAATATAGAGTAGAGCAGGAAGAAAAAATCAAATTTATTGCAATTGTATATAACATGCTAAGTGAATATTTGGAATTTGAAAAAGTCAATCTTCCACAGATTCCAACGAATGCGACACCGCAGGAAGCTGCAAATATTTTAAGAGAGTACTGGGGACTAGGAAATAGACCAATAGAGAATATTGTTTACTTGGCTGAAAACAATGGGTTGATAGTAACTGATTTTGAAACAGCAACGGGAGATGTTGATGCCTTTAGTCACAAAATAACATCGGATGATATGGAAACATATTTAATAGGATATTCAAAAAATAAAAGAACTGCAGCAAGAATACATTTTGATGTTGCGCATGAGATAGGTCATATATTACTTCATAATTGGCGTGAAGATTTGGAATGCATAGACAAAGAAGAATTTAAGGAAATTGAATTGCAAGCACATGCATTTGCTTCTGCGTTTTTATTGCCAGAAGATGAATTTCGCAAAGATGTAAGCCCATATGCTACAAATTTGGCATATTATACTGAGTTAAAAAAGACTTGGAAAGTATCAATAGCAGCAATGATAAGAAGAGCAAAAGATTTGGATATTATTATGGCAGATGATTATAGTCGTTTAATGAGAAATATGCAAAAGCAGGGAATTAGAAAAACAGAACCGTTAGATGATGAGTTGGTTACAGCGGAACCTTCTTTGTTGCGACAAGCTATAAAAATTTTATTTGATCAAAAAGTATTCACTCCAAATGAGTTCTTAGAAGAATTATCACGAGAATATGGATTGACATTGTATCCTAAAGATATAGAAACTTTGCTAGGACTGAAAAAAGGAACATTTGAAGAAAAAGAAAATCCTAAGATTGTTATTAATGTAAAATCTAAGAAGGATTAGAGAAAATTTGGTGTGGCTTATTGTATGAAGTAGAAGGGAGCATAACATTTGTACTCAAAATATAACATTGAGATAAGTAATAGTTTTTATAATAGAGAATTAAATAAACATCTCGAATGCGGAAGAAAGATATATGAAAAACATGAAAAGATGGCAAAGAAAAGCTTGAAAGAATTCATATATGATAATGGGCATATTGATGGAACGTCTATGAAAAGTAGTTGGTTTCAAATCGAAGATGTTGATATATTCATATCACATTCACATAAAGATTTAACTAAGGTTAAAGCATTTGCAGGTTGGTTGTATGATGAATTTAATTTGACTGCATTTATTGATTCGTGTGTATGGGGATATTGCGATAACTTGTTACAACAAATTGATGATGCTCATTGTAAAAAGAAAGATGGGAAGACTTATAATTATAATCTTAGAAATTACACAACTAGTCATGTGCATATGATGTTATCTACCGCATTAACAGAAATGATTGATCATACAGAATGTATTATGTTGTATAATACACCTAATTCTGTTTCATTGGTAGATGATTTACAAACGATTGAAAGAGAAAAGAAAAAAGTGACATTATCGCCGTGGATATATCATGAATTAGCTATGACATCTTTTGTGAGAATTCGTAAACCAGATAGAACAATTTCATTGCTTGAGAATGCACTTATTCATAAAGTATATAGTGAAAAAAATGATATTCATATAGAGCACGATGTTGATGAATATTTAGAAGAAATGATATCTCTTTCACCAGACGCGCTTGAATTGTGGAAAAGGAATTATGCGGTTTTGACCCACAGGTTGGATGGCGACTCTATTCCGCATATAAAGGGGTATGAGGATGTTTATCCTTTAGATGTTCTTTATAATCTACCAGTGTTATCTAAATTATAAATAAGAAAAACTTAAGAATTTGGAATTAGGACAGTTTATCGTTAACGGTACATTGAACTTTTTATGTTAAGAGGTCAGATTTTGACATTGGTAGAGGAAAAAATATATTTTAATTATTGTGGTATGAGGTAAAAAGATATGAATAATGAAGGGATTTCAATTGAAGAAATTCATAAAGAGATTGATTTGATACAATCATGTATAACAAGAATGGCACAGAATTCATTTATGGTTAAAGGTTGGTTTGTGTCTATTTATGCGGTTATTTTAGCTTTACTACCTGAAAAAATAAATTTGTTCTTATTGTGTACAGCATTAGTGGCGGTTAATTTGATTTTCTGGTATTTGGATGGCTTTTTTCTTAGGACAGAAAAAGTATATAGAAAAATATATGATTGGGTTTTGGAAGTGAGACCACAAAATAATAGAGAACTAATGTATCAATTAAATCCTAGTAAGTTCAGCAAAAAAATTGAAGAAGTTGAATCGGTTCGGGAAGTTATGTGGTCAAAAACATTACGTTGGTTTTATTCGATACCGTTAGGTATTGTTGTAATTGTATTTATAGTTAAATATTGGTCAGTTTTATGTACAGTAGCACAATTTTGTAAGTGTAAGTAATGTGGGAAGGAGTGTTATATTATGGGAAAAAAGATTTTTGTTTCATATAAGTTTGCAGATGATCAAGTGAAAAACCTGTCTATATATGAAAATTCAACTGTTCGTGATTATGTTACAAAATTTGAAGAAATATTAGATCCTTCAGATAATATTTATAAGGGTGAAAGCGATGGAGAAGATTTGAGTAATTTATCTGAGGAAACAATATGGAAAAAACTTAAAGACAGAATATATGACAGTTCCGTAACGGTAGTATTTATATCACCAGGAATGAGAGATACAACGAAAAAGGATGAAGAACAATGGATACCGTGGGAAATTTCGTATTCATTAAAAGAGGTATCTCGAAAAAATAAAAATGGAGATGCAGTTACAAGTCGAAGCAATGCAATGTTAGCAGTCGTGTTGCCTGACGAAAACGGTTCGTATTCTTATTATTTGGAGAAGAAGAATTGTTGTATTAGTGGTTGTACAACGCACCATACTGATCAATTATTTTCGATCATTAGAAAAAATAAATTTAATTTAAAGGATGCAAATAAAAAAGTATGTAGTACTGGCTCTACAATTTGGTATGGTGAGTATAGCTATATAAAAGCAGTAAAATGGAATAATTTTATCAGTAATTATAGTACGTATATAGAAAGTGCATGCGAAAGACAAGACAATATTGATGATTATGAAATTTGTAAAGAAGTCTAAAGGTAAACGCCAAATAACGAGTACCTTGATATTTGGCGTTTACGACTATCAATATTGGAGCAATTAAAGCAGAAAAAATAGTTTTGTCTGGCTCTATTTTGGCTCTAATAATTTGTTGATAGAAAAATAAAAGATAAAATCCAGAGAATATGAACGCGAAACGACACAAATGTGTACTGAAAAGTACCTGGATTATCCTATCCGCACCGGAGTTTGAATAGTTGGAGCAGAGCCGCAAAGCCTTTATTTTCAAGGGTTTTGTGGCTCTTTCCTTTTAGAATTGCATTTTGATTGCATTTTTTTGTTCTACTGCTCTGTGATAGATTGCTGTATGCTGATTGCTGGTATAATCGGCAACGCTGGTTATTCACAAGAAAGTGGTGAGAAAACGGATGAACACGCAGGAAAGACGATACACCACACGAGAAATAGCTTACAGGCAAAAGGCTGATTTAAAACCCTTTTAGCTGTTATGAAACAAATCCCTGCCTGTTTGCCAGGGGCAGCGCAACTGTAGTTTACTCTTGGGTAAACCGACAGGAATTTGCAATTTTATTTAGAAATATATGGAACGCAGAAGCAGTTTCTGATAATATGACTCTATGGGAAAGGCAGCGAAAATTATGGATGAAAACACAATGAAAGAGAAACAAGTACTGCTAGATAATATTGATAAAATCCATACTACGGAAATGGGTATTGATAGAATAAGGAAAAATCTCAAATTAGATATCGATGATGTGGTTGATTACTGTAAAAATAAAGTGTTAGATAAAGCGTGCAGTATCTGCAAACAAGGAAAGAACTGGTATTGCGAAATTGATAATATTAAAATAACGATTAACTCTTACAGTTACACAATTATTACAGCACACATATTAAAATAAAATGAACCATTTCCTATATGCTGATAATTTCTTATGGAGTGCCCTATGAGGGCACAAAAAAATGTTGCTGGCAGGTGAAATTGATAGTAACAAATTTGGGGCAGATTTATTCGGGTTATATTTAAAACCGGGAGGTATTTTATGAAACGTGAATTAGAAATTGTAAGGTGTGGACTTGCATTGCGTTCATTAAAAATGGGATGTGATAATTTGCTTGAGTTTGCGCAAACTGCAATTAAAAAGTGAATATGATCTCCTAATGTGCTGATCTGTTATGTTTTTAAAATAATAAAAATGGTTTTTCTGTGTGCAGAAGCACTTTAACAGTTCCTGATTAAACCGGGCTTTGGCATATATTAAGCATATAACAAAAAATAAATTATTTTACTGAAAATCCTGTAAAATCCCCTCCGCTTGTGATACAATCCTTTTACAAAGATAAAAACACAACGTAAAAGGGCATTTATCTTGCCTTTTTACAGAGCCGGTAGGTAGTCCGGCCGCGCCGTGCAGGCGTAAGTAGCCCTCCCTCCTTGGGTCGTCCGTTCTTTGTGCATCACAATTTTTAAGGAGGAATTGTCATGGACAAAGTATCAGGCAGATTGACCGTATTTTTTCAGGAACCTTTCTGGGTGGGAGTATTTGAGCGGATATCAGACGGGGAACTGACTGTATGCAAAGTTACCTTCGGCTCAGAGCCAAGGGACTGCGAAATACAGACCTTTATTTTAAAGAACTACGCAAGGCTGCGGTATAGTCCGGCTGTGACAGCTGCTGTAAAAAAGGAAAGCCTGAATCCCAAACGAAGGCTGAGGGAGGTGCGAAAGCGTGTACGGGATACCGGTGTTGGCACGAAATCCCAGCAGGCGCTGAAATTACAGCAGGAGCAGGCAAAGGAGGAAATCTCTATGAAGTGTAAAATCTGTGGGGCGGAAAGCGGCCCGTACCCTTTGTGCTCAAAATGCCACACAAAGCGTGTAGCCGGAGAGATCATAAAGTGTCCGAAATGCCGCAGCTGGCATTATGCTAATGTGTCCTGTCTGGCGGATGAGTCCTGCACGGAAGAAGGCGGGCCTAATTCCCAAACCGGTTACAACCGGGATACAGCAAATGGCTCTGAACCCGACGAAGCCTTTCTGTACGAGGTCAAACCTTCTCTTGTCACCAAAACAGAAATGGCTTATTTAAACTACATCCGTTCTATCCTGCCGGAAAACTGCCGGATCCAGCCTCAGGCGAACCTGGCTTCCTTTATCTCAAGGACAGATGGCGCAAAATATCAGAACGAACTGTTTAGAAACGTGGATTTTATCGTTACGGATCTGGCATACAGACCCCTTTTTGTAATCGAGATCAATGATCAGACTCATCTGGCGCCGGATATACGGGAGCGAGACCGCAAGGTAAACAATATCTGCGAAGAGGCCGGCATCCCTCTGATTAAATTCTGGACCTCCTACGGCGTAAATGAAACCTACATAAAACGGAAAATCATGGAAACCCTCTCCTCTCTTCCATCCAGACGGGTTCATCACTTTACACGGCTTCATGAAGAGAAATCGACGGCAGAATCCATTCCGAAGGAGAACGAATTTACGCAGGAGGCTGCAGCGGCAGGCGAACGTCCGCAGATCCCTGCTCCTTCCAGTACAGAACTTTGGCCGACCCCAAAAAAGGAAGGATGTTATATCGCTACCTGTATATACGGCTCCTATGACTGCCCACAGGTATGGACGCTGCGCAGATTCCGGGATGAATGGCTTAAAAAGAGTCCGGGCGGACGTATTTTGATAAAAATATACTATGCCGTAAGCCCTGCCCTGATCCGCGGTTTGGGAAAATCAGAGCCTGTTGAGCGATTATGCCGGAGTTGTCTTGATCTTCTCGTCCGATGCCTGCAAAATACAGGGATTAGCTCTGAGCCTTATGAGGATCCCAGGGATATGAATTGACCTTAAAGCGCATAAGCTACAGACGCCTCATATGATACTCTTACCATCAGCAGCCAGGGCAACACACATCTTGGCTGCTGATGGTATTCTGTTTTCAGGCTAACCCTGTATCCTAAGCCGCGTTATAATGCCTGACTTTTTACTCATCGCTCCTCCTGCTCGCTCCAGATGTTCCCTCCCCCTGTCAGCGCCCGTCTTTCCTTCCGGTTCTTGCCAGGTTCTTCTCTCACGCTCTTCATACGGCGGAAGTAAGAACTCATCTCGTCCGCCATACCGGACAGCCGGTTTAACAGGGTGGAAAAATCTTTCAGCATCTCGTCATCCTTAAAATAAGGATACACGATATCATGGTCGATCTCACTCCAGCCCTCTTCAAACAGCGTCCTTCCCTGAATCTCCACATAATACCCTCTGTACTTGATGATATAATGCAGAGAACGGTAAATGCCGTCTGACTTGATATCAATGAGACTTTCGTCATAGATTCTTGTATCGCCGTTCCTGCGGTAGACCTTGGGCCGCTCGGCGATGTAAAAATGTCCCGGATCCTCATCAAAATCTCTGATTCGATCCTCTACATAGCCTGCAGGGTTATTTTCAAAGACTGTAGTGATATAATTATGGAAATAGATCCAGTCCTCCCGGTACAGGAAGAATACACGGATTCCAATCAGATCTGTGATATACTTATGATAATTGGTTCGGTCGATCATTGCAAAGCGCTCTGGCTGTTCTGCCCGCTTGCGGATGATCTTTTCCAGCAGATGCCCCGGATTTTTGGTTCGGTATCGGTAGGAATGAATGCCCGCACGCTCGATATCGTACAGGTAATCATTCACAAATTCCTTTCCTATCCCTCGCAGCTTCCCTTCTATGGACAGGTAATCATCATAAATGGCCGCCAGCTCCTCCCAGGGAATCGCTGCTGCCTCAAAATCAGTCTCGTCAATGTTGTATGCTCTTAAAAATACGTCGCGTTCAAACACGTTTCCACTTCCTTCCAGGCAGCGGTCGAACCATCCTCCGAACCGCTGCGGATTTTACATAAGCCTGCTTTCTGTTTGTCTACTCCAGTTCAAATGCGCCTGTATACAGTTGGTAATATTTACCTTTTTCCCCTATCAGTCGGTCATGGCTGCCGCGCTCAATGATATGTCCCTGTTCTAAAACCATGATCACGTCGGAGTTGCGGACCGTGGACAGGCGGTGGGCAATGACAAACACGGTACGTCCCTGCATCAGGGCATCCATGCCCCGCTGAACGATAGCCTCTGTCCGGGTATCGATGGAGGAGGTTGCCTCATCCAGGATCATAACCGGCGGATCGGCCGCTGCGGCTCTGGCAATGGAAATCAGCTGGCGCTGACCCTGTGAAAGGTTTTCCCCGTTTCCATGGATCTGGGTCTGGTAGCCCTCCGGCAGACGGGTAATAAAGTCATGGGCTCCTGCCAGCCTTGCGGCACCTATACACTCCTCGTCAGAAGCATCCGGGTTGCTGTAGCGGATATTTTCCATCACTGTGCCGGTAAACAGGTTGGTATCCTGAAGCACGATTCCCAGTGAGCGGCGAAGATCCGCCTTTTTGATCTTGCGGATATTAATGCCGTCATAACGGATGGTTCCGTCTGAAATGTCGTAGAAACGGTTGATCAGGTTGGTGATGGTGGTTTTTCCGGCTCCGGTAGCCCCTACGAAGGCCACCTTCTGGCCAGGCTTTGCATAGAGGCTGATATCGTGGAGAACGATTTTATCCCGATCGTAGCCAAAATCCACGTGCTCAAACCGAACATCTCCTGTAAGCTTTGTATAGGTAACGGTTCCGTCGGCCCGGTGCGGATGCCTCCAGGCCCAGATTCCGGTGCGCTTATCGCTCTCTGTGAGATTGCCGTTTTCATCCTGGACGGCGTTTACAAGAGTTACATACCCCTCATCTTCCTCCGGTGTTTCATCCAGCAGGCCAAAAATGCGCTCTGCCCCGGCCAGGCCCATGACTACGGCGTTGATCTGCTGGGATACCTGGTTGATGTTCCCCGCAAACTGCCTGGTCATGTTTAGAAACGGAACCACGATGCTGATACTGAGAGGCAGGCCGGAAAAGCTCAGATTGGGCGCTTTTACGATTAAAAGGATACTGCCTGCCAGGGCTACGGCTACATACAGCAGGTTTCCTACATTATTTAAAATTGGGGCAAGCGTGTTGGCATACCGGTGTGCCTGGCGGGACACTTCAAAAAGCTCCTCGTTTACCGCGTCAAAGGCCTTTTCGCTCTCCTCTTCATGGCAGAATACCTTGATCACCCTCTGGCCGTTCATCATCTCCTCCACAAAGCCCTCTGTTTTTCCTATCGCCTTCTGCTGGCTTATGAAGTATCGTGCAGAGCTGCCGCCCACGTGTTTAATGACCCGAAGCATGACTGCCACACCCGCTGCCACCACCAGGGCCATCCATACACTGTAGTACAGCATGATTCCGAACACCGTGGAAACCATGACCGCAGACATGAGAAACTGGGGAATACTCTGGGAGATCAGCTGCCGCAGCGTATCGATATCATTGGTATAATAGCTCATGATATCGCCGTGATTGTGCGTGTCGAAGTATTTCACAGGGAGATCCTGCATACGGTTGAACATCTTCACTCTCAGCCGCTTTAGGGTTCCCTGAGTGATTACCGCCATTTTCCGGTTAAAGAACACAGAGGCCGCCAGAGACAGGCCATAGAGAGTGGCCAGCGCAGCCGTATACCGGATGATCGGGCCGCCTGCACTGCTCCAGTCACCGGACTGCCAGCTCTGCTCTACCACGGCAATGACCTTCTGGTTAAAGATGGCGGGAAGGGAGTTTATGACCGCATTAAACAGAATGCAGATTACCACAGCTGGAAGAAGGGCGGGGTAAAATTCGCAGATAGTCCCCAAGAGCCTAAGAAGCGTCTTTTTCCCCGATGCTGTCATTTTCTTATTATTCTTCATCCTGTCCGCCTCCTTTATTCTGTGATTCGTAAACTTCCTGATAAATGGGGCTGCACCTTAAAAGCTCCTCGTGAGTCCCCACTGCCTGGATCTTTCCGCCGTCCATGACGATAATGCGGTCCGCCTCCTGCACAGAGGAGATGCGCTGGGCGATGATGATCTTTGTGGTCTCTGGAATAAACTCCTTAAAGCCGTTTCGGATCATAGCATCCGTCCGCGTATCCACAGCACTGGTGGAATCGTCTAAAATGAGTATCCTTGGCTTTTTTAATAATGCCCTTGCAATACAGAGACGCTGTTTCTGCCCGCCGGATACATTTGCGCCGCCCTGTTCAATATAAGACTTATATTTATCAGGGAAACGCAGGACGAATTCGTCAGCCTGAGCCAGACGGCAGGCGTGCGCAATCTCCTGGTCCGTGGCAAATTTATCTCCCCATCGCAGGTTTTCCTCGATGGTGCCGGAAAACAGGATATTTTTCTGAAGTACCACAGCCACCTGATTTCTCAGACTTTTGATATTGTACCTGCGTACGTCCTCTCCGCCTACCTTTACCACACCCTCAGTGGTATCGTAGAGGCGGGAAATCAGCTGGATCAGGGTGGATTTAGAGGAACCCGTGCCTCCGATGATTCCGATGGTCTCCCCGGAACGGATATGGAGATTTATGTTCTCCAACGCATTTCTTTCTGCTGTCCTGGAGTATTTAAAGCTTACGTTTTCAAAGTCAATGGAGCCGTCCCGAACCGTATGGATGGGATCTGCGGGATTTTCCAGTGTGCTCTCCTCCTTCAGCACCTGTACGATACGCTGGGCAGACTCATTTGCCATGGTGATCATTACAAAGACCATGGACAGCATCATAAGACTGCTTAAAATCTGAAAGCTGTAGGTCAAAAGAGCGGAAAACTGGCCTACATCCAGATCCGCGCCCCGTGAGGTGATGATGGTATAGGAACCTGCGGACATGACGAAAACCGTTACCGTATAAAGGCAGAACTGCATCAGAGGGTTGTTGAAGGCCAGGATCTTTTCCGCCTTTGTAAAGTCTCTGCACACATTCTCTGCCGCCCGGTCAAATTTTTCCTTTTCAAACTCCTCTCGGACATAAGATTTTACCACACGTATGCCCTTGACATTCTCCTGAATGGACTCATTTAGGGCATCGTATTTCTTAAATACAGCCCGAAACAGCGGCATAACACTGCGCGCTACAGCAAACAGGCCAATTCCCAGCACCGGAATCACCAGAACGAAGATCACTGCCATTTTTCCGCCCATGATAAAGGCCATGGAAAAGGAAAATACCAGCATCAGCGGACACCGGATGGCAGTGCGCACGATCATCATATAGGCCATCTGGACGTTTGTTACATCCGTGGTGAGACGGGTCACCAGGGATGATGAAGAAAAGCGGTCAATGTTTTCAAATGAGAAGTCCTGGATCTTGTAGAACATATCTTTGCGTACATTTTTGGCAAAGCCGCAGGCGGCGGTGGCGCAGGAATTTCCCGCTCCGATTCCAAACAGCAAAGACAGAGTCGCCATGACGATCAGTACCAGGCCAAATACGGCGATCTCAGAAAAATCCGCACCGGCCTTAAGCTGGTTGACCAGTTTGGCAATGATAAAGGGAATAATACATTCCATCACCACTTCCATGGAAACAAGCAGCGGAGCCATAATGGACTGCCGCCTGTACTCCCGGATACATTTTGATAATTCTCTCAGCATATCAGAGGCTGCTCCTTCCTTTGTAGATCTTTAACAGGCGTATGCACAAAAACCAGGACGTCCGCCCTGCGAACGTCCTGACTCCCCAGGCGCATATCTGTAAATCCGTTTGCCTGTCTCTATGATACCGCATCCGCAAATCATTTGGCAAGCAGAAATTTGCAGATTTGCCCGGCGATTCTTTGTGAAAATGTGTTTTACTGTCTGCCTGCTGCCTCTTTTTTCCGGTAAGCGCTGGGCATCCAGGGGTATTTCTCCTCGTTTTCGTGATTATATGTTTCCAGTGCGCGCATCTGCTCTGCAATGTGAGGCAAATCCATACGCTTCACCAGAGACTCGATCAGCGCCTGTCCTTCGTCAGCCAAACGTTTTCTCGCGGCTTCATCCGGAATGGCGGTGGTGCTCATGTGATCCTCCGGCGCTCCGAAGCAGTAGCCCACAGCTGCGCTCTGGTAGGCCAGACCGAAGATGTCATCAAAGGGCTTGCAGGTCTGCGGCTTCTGATGGAAAAATTCGGTTGTAAGCGGCACATCCTCCAGACGGTTCATGATCTGATACGCGCCTACGGTAATAGCGTGGAAGCTGTCTATGGACTGAAACAGATCAGCTGCATTTTTTAACATCTGCATAGTCAGATCCATGTACAGGATCGGGACGCCTGTCTCATCGAAAAAATCCCTAACCATGGGGCTGCAGGTCATATGGGCAGGACCATGGAAGCTGATGTAGATCTGGCGCTTAAAGCCCTGGCGCAAAAGGCTGTGGGCGATGGCACTCAGATAGTCAATGCCCTGACGGATGGATACCTGTACGGTTCCGCGTCCGGTGGCTGTGGCTCCCGCATAAAAATAAGGCAGGCCGGTAAGCACCAGTCCGTTGCAGGCCTCTGCCATCTTAAGGGCATATGCCTCACTGATCACGGTCTCGCTGTCAAGCGGCATACCTCCGTGCATCTCTACTGTTCCTACGGGAACGATGATGAGATCATTTTCCTTTAAATATGTTTCTACCTCGCTGTTGAGCATACGGGGCAGGATACGGGTGCGAAGTTCCATTTTACATTCCTTCCTTTCACTGGACGGCCCTTTAAGAGGCCGCTGGTTATCTTTATACTCCAAAGACGCGCTTAGCGTTCTCACGGCATATCTTATCATACGTCATTCTGCTTAGACGGCCTGCGTCCCGCTGTTCATCCAGCCATGCTCCCAGCGGAAATACCATTTCCGTATTCACCATATCTGTGGCAAAAAACAGACGGTCCGCAAACTGCTCCAGAAAATCAAGCCCGAACTGCGGATCCCGCATCAGGGCACAGCCTGCGCTGTTGGCGCTTAAGTCTCCGCAGAGATTGGGATACCGCAAAAAAAGCTCCGGCACTCTTCCGCCGGGCACAACCGGCCCCTTTCCCCACTGATTCCGCCCTTCTCTGTCTTTGGGCGCATCTTTGCTGATCTCGATCCAAAAAGTCTGGCTGTGTCCCAGAAACAGCGTATCCGGGTGCTTTTTCAGACAGGCCTCCAGAAGAGGCAGCCCCGGTTCGTCCACTACGCCGTAGCTGTATCCCTCCTCCGGGCTCATATGGAAGGTTACAGGCATTCCCAGCTGGCCGGCGCTTTCAAATATGGCGTCCAGAAAGGGATCATCCAGACGGCGGTTGATGGTCAGTTCCCCGATCCCCACTGCTCCCTGTTGTTTACAGGCCGCCAGACGGTCATACACAGTTTCTGTCTGTCGGTCATCATCAAGACAGCACATCCAGGCATAATGCTCCGGGTCAGCTTCTGCGATCCGGCGGTTCTCTTCGTTGGTTCCGCAGGGCAGCAATCCTTTTGTCTCTCCGCAGGACATAAGCACCCCCCTGTCGATTCCCAGTTCTTTTAAATGCGGCAGCATTTCCTGATAGCTGCTTACTGACATGGCATCACTCTTTGATACCGGAGCAAAGCTAAGATGCAGATGCAGGTCTGTTTTTCCCATATGGCAATCCCTCTTTTTCTGTAGCGTTTATATTATGCCGTTTCTTTCCCGCGGCGTTTTGCCAGAGCCTCGTACATTTCCTGTGTTTTCCTGTTATCCAGATTAAAGATCAGTCCGATACCGATGAGTTCCAGGATGCAGGTCACTACCGGCACTGCATTTACCAGGTAGTAAATGTGGTTTACAGTTGCCGCACTCTGTACTGCGCCTACACCGGAAACATAGCCGATTGCTGCCAGAGCGGAAGCTGCGCCTGTGGAGGCGATGGTAGAGCCAACCTTACGGCTGAATGTGTAAAGACTGTACATACTTCCGTCTGCCCGGAAATTCATCTTCCACTCGCTGTAGTCCAGACAGTCTGTAACCAGCGCCCAGATCAAAATGGTAAACGCGGTCTGTCCGATGGTTGCCAGCAGATTCAAAACAGTATAAAGAAAAGCGCTCTGGATCGGGAATAACAGAATAAAACTGGAAAGGATCAGGTTATAGGCGCTCATGACCAGAATGACATTTCTCTTTCCAAATTTATCCACGATCTTTGGAACCAGGACAAAGCAGATCAGCATTACCGGCAGCGTTCCCAGACTGGCAAGGGACATAAAGCTTGTATTCTGATAATATTCCTTGTAAATGTAGCTTCTGAGCTGTCCGCTTCCTGTAATATAGATCATGCTTCCTATGGTTGCCACCATCACGCCGATCAGCGGACGGTTTTTCACCGCCGCTTTTAATACTCTTCCATAATGAAAGGTTTCTCCCTCCTGCTTCTGCTGACGCACACGCTCCACGGTCAGACTGCACAAAAGGAGATAGGAAATTATGCACAGAACGCCGAATATTACAGCGATCATGGTGAATCGTTCGGGCAGGATATTGGAATCCTTGTCAAAACAGACTACAGGCACAATGGACAGGGCACCTATTCCCACGATCGTACCTCCGATGCTTCTTGCCCTGGAAAGTTTGGAGCGGTCAATGGGATCTGAAGAAATCACACTTGCCATGGCTCCGAAGGGCATACTGGTTCCTGTATAAAATATGCTGTAAAGTACATACACAATGGCTACCCATGCATGGAGAGCCACTCCCTCAAAAGGCACATTGGAAAAGCAGAGAATACCGGAGAGAGCCAGAGGGATCATAAACAGTTTCACCCATGGCTTAAACTTATCTCCGCTTTTTCCCAGCATCCAGCGGTCGGGAAACGATCCCATGATGGGATCATCAACCGCGTCCCACAGACGCGTCGCCAAAAACATCCCCGCCATCCATCCCGGAGAAATCCCCAGCACATATGTACAGAATGTCAGAAAATAGGCGTCCACAAACAGGTTCACAAAGCTTCCTGCCATATCTCCAAAGACATACCCCACCTGGTCTTTTACCCCAAAGGGACGCGTTGATTGATCGTTCATACTTCCTCCTTGCCGCGGCCTGTAAAAGCTCCGCTTCTGTCTGATGTTATGTGATTGATACATTAAGGATATCATACCATTTTTGCAATTACTATTACAATTACAGCATATAACATTGCAAATACAGACAGAATGAAGTATAGTTATTTCATATCTGATCCTGCCTCATAATCACCGGGCAGGGAATCTGCATTTATATCCGGGAGGGAATCACATTGAAATTATCAGAAGTAGAACGATATCAGGAGCTGCTGTCCGCCCACCTTCGTTCAGAGATCAGCAACGAGGAAGTTCAAAAGGTCATGATCGCCGACGGCAGAATCCTGTCCAATCTCTATCAGGAGATCGAGATGGATTCCTCCATGGTGGACTGCCATGATGATACAAATTACATCCGGGACACGGTACAGCTCCACAGCCATACATTCTATGAGCTTTTATACTGCCGCAGCGGGAATGTACAGTATCTGCTGGGAGCCGACCGATACCGGCTGCGGCGGGGAGATATTGTCTTTATCCCTCCCGGCATCAGCCACCGTCCCCTGTATCTGGACCGCCTGACCGAGCCCTATTCCCGCTATGTTATGTGGATTCATCCCGATTTTATCCGATGCATGAAGGAGGCGCTGACATTTACTCCTCTGTCAGAGCCGGCATTTCTCCGCACCCAGGACAGCGGCTGGGGCTATCTGGAACAGTATTTCCGCTCTGCCTGCTGGGAATCCGATGCCCGGCAGGAGGATTTTCATGCCTGTATCTCTTCCATTGCCGTACAGCTTCTGATTCATCTGACCCGTGCCTGCACGCACAGCAGGCCTACGGAACCGCTGACGGAAAAACGTGAGCTGATGGACGAAGTCATTTCCTACATCGAAGATCATTTAGCAGAAAAAATAACCCTGCAGTCGGCGGCCGCCCATTTTTTTGTAAGTACACGAACCATTTCCCGGCTGTTCAGCGACAAAATGGACGTAAGCTTTTACCGCTATGTGACCCAGCGCCGTCTGATCGCCGCCAAATCCCTTATCCTGAGCGGAGAGCCTTTGGAGTCCATCGGCGTCCAGGTGGGCTTTGCCGACTACTCTACCTTTTACCGCGCCTTTAAGCAGGCTTTTTCCATCTCTCCCCGGCAGTTTGAGAAACTGCAGGCCAGACGCTTTGGCTGAAACAGGCCGGCACAGCCCAGACCATCTCTGATCTGAAGCCTGTGTCGGCCTGTTTGTCGTTTTATCTTCTATATGGTTCCGTTATAAACCTTCTGCAGCTGTTCGTCTGTCAGCTCTACATGGTAGAACAGACGGAAGAACTCCTTCACTTCCTGATCTACATCCATGTTCAGATACTCCGGATAAAGCAGCCCCGACAGCCAGCGGAGTCCCACAATACGATTGGGGCCCTGGGGACGGTCTACCCAGCTGAAAGGAGCATTGGGCGTACCATATACCTTCTTTTCCTGCACAGCCTTTAAGGAGGCGTAATCCGGGTTATTTAACAGAGTCTCGGCGGCAGAGGCTCCGCTTAAGTCCGCTTTCGGCTCGCCATTTACAAGAATCACATCCGGGTTCCACGCCAGAAGCTGCTCTGGGGAAATCTGCACCCGTGAGCCGTCTGCTGTCTCTACCTGAGCCACATTGACCGCCTTTACCATATCCAGCGCCTGGCCATGGGCAGAACCGGCCGGAGCCGTCTCCAGGGAATCTTCCCCGTTTCCAAAGTAAACACGTACCCTTTTATCCTCCGGAACATTCATTTGATCAATATCACGGAAGGTCTTTTCCGCATAGATGGCCAGTTCTTCTGCCTCATCCTTCATTCCAAGCAATTCTCCCAGAAAACGGTACACCTCTGGAGAAGCGGTCAGATCTGCATCTGCTGCCACTACCGGGATCCCCAGGCTGTCGGAAAGCTTGTCACAGTCTGAGATGAACTTGTCATTGATCTTCCCCACATTGAGCGCAATGGACGGGCCTGCCGCAATGACCGCCTCATAGTTGATGGCATCTCCCATCCCCAGGTTGGGAAGGGACTGGTATTTTTCCAGAATAATGCTCTTTTCCACTGCATTGAGGTCATAATTCCAGTTAAGAAGCTTGTCCGGGGCCAGGGTATATAGGTAAATGGCTGATACGGAGCCTGCAGAAAACACAGTATCAATCTCAGACGGCACGGTTACTTTGCGCCCCGCCATATCTGTGATCTCCCGTTCTGCGGAGGCCTCCGCTCCCTTTTCTTCCCCTGTGTCCTCACTGGAAGCGCCTGCCTGTGAAATGGCCGTTTCTGTCTGGCTGCCTGCTGCCGCTGTCTCAGAGTTTCCAGCCCGCTGTGAACAGCCCGATATCCCTCCCGCCGCCATGACTGCCGCCATGATAATCGGCAATACACGTTTTGCCAGTCTCATCTTCTTCTCCTCCCTTTTATCTTTCTTTCATGGAACCCTCCATTTTTCATGAAGAATTGACAATCATATTTTTATGCGTTATATTTTTAGATATCGTACTTTTTTGTAAAATATAACGATAATCAGATCGTAGCATGGGAAAATTCTTTTGTCAAGGGGCGCCCCCCCTAAGAGATCACAAAAAATCCAGACAGCCAACCGGGCAGAAAGGCGGAACTATTTATGTATTCAGGGGAACATGAACTTCGGCGGGAAGCATTTTTACGGCGGCGCTATCGGTTTGTCATGGCCGGTATGCTGTTTCTTCTCCTTGCTGCCGTCCTTCTCTCCTTTTGGGTAGGTTACTATCCTCTGTCCCCCTCTCAGGTTGTGAAGGCCTTTCTTTCCCGTTTCGGCTATAAAGGGGAGATTCTGCCTCAGGCGATCACTATTTTCTGGAATATTCGTTTGCCCCGTATCCTCTCTGCTGTCTTTATCGGAGCCTCTCTGGCGGTCGCCGGGTCAACTTATCAGGGAATGTTCCGCAATCCCTTAGTTTCCCCCGATATCCTGGGCGTATCCTCCGGCGCAAGCCTGGGGGCAGCCTTTGCTATCCTCTGCGGCGCTTCCGGCTGGCTGATCCAGCTGGCGGCTTTCACAGGCGGCATCGCGGCAGTGGCGGCCTCTTATCTTATCAGCCGCAGATCTGCCCATTCCCACACTCTGAGCCTTGTGCTCACCGGCTCTATGATTATGGCGCTGTGCAATGCAGGCGTGACTATGATCAAATATGTGGCAGACCCCAACGACGTCCTCCAGCAGATCACCTTCTGGCTCATGGGAAGCCTAACAAAAACAGATACCAGAGCCTTTCTATGGAGTTTCTTTCCCATGGCGGCCGGACTGGCGGCCATCTTTCTACTTCGCTGGCGCATCAACCTTCTTACGCTGGATGAAGAGGAAGCCAAAAGCCTTGGCATCAATATACGTGCTTACCGGCTTATCTTTATCGCAGCCTCCACCCTGTTAAGCGCAGCCTCCGTCTGTCTGGGGGGCCTCATCGGCTGGGTGGGACTGATGATCCCCCACATGGCCCGCAGACTGGCAGGGGCGGACTATGGATGGCTGATTCCCGCCAGCGCCATGCTGGGAGCCGGATACCTGGTTCTGATGGACGATCTGGCCCGCTCTCTTCTGTCAATGGAGCTTCCCTTAGGGGTGGTTACCTCCATTATGGGAGCGCCCTTTTTTGTATCTCTTATCATCCAGAGAAAGGAGTAGTGCGGATATGCTTTTACAGCTGCAGAATGTTTCCGGCGGTTATGGAAATAAAGATGTGGTAAAAAATGTAAGCTGTCATGCCCATGAGGGCGAGATCCTCTGTCTGGCCGGCCCCAATGGCTGCGGAAAAACCACTCTGTTCCGCCTGATCTTAGGCTCCCTCCCTCTGTCCGGCGGTCATATTTTCATCGATGGACAGGAGCTTTCAGAGCTTTCTCCCAGACAGCTTGCTGGCCGGATCGCCTACATTCCCCAATACCACACACCAATCTTTGCCTACACGGCTCTGGATGTGGTGCTTATGGGCCGGGCTTCCCATTTCTCCGCTTTTGACGCCCCAAAGGCTGTAGACCGTGAAACCGCCTTTCAGGCGCTTGAAACGGTAAATGCCCTGGAGCTTGTAAATCAGTCCTATACCGCCCTCAGCGGCGGCCAGCGCCAGCTGATACTCATCGCCCGCGCTATCTGCCAGTCCGCAAAGATCTTTGTAATGGACGAACCGGCGGCAAACCTGGACTACGCAAATCAGCAGCTTCTCATGGAGGTCGTAACCGGTCTGGCAAAAAAAGGCTACTGCATTGTCATGTCCACCCACAGCCCGGAGCATCCCGCCTCCATCGGAAGCCGTGTGCTGATGATGAAGGATGGCTCCGTAGCTGCCTTTGGCCCGCCCGCCAGTGTGATCACACCTGAAAATCTGGAGCGGGTTTACGGCATTGAGATGGATGTGGTTGCCATCCGCGACCGCTATGGCTGCTCCCGTACCATCTGCCTGCCGGTCAGGCCTCCGTCCGGCAGGGAATCCAACGGCTTATAAAACAGACACAAGGAGATTTTTATCATGGCGCGCCACATATTTTTGACCGGCCAAAAACAGGTGGGAAAATCCACGCTGTTAAAGAAGGTTCTGAAACAGTTTCATGGGGAAGTGGGCGGTTTTTTCACCCTTCGGACCGATTCATTCTTAAAAACAGCCTACTCCGTCCATCTGCTTTCTGCAGAGGCCGGCGCTGAACCGGACGATACGAATCTTCTATTTCTATGCAGGCCCCAGGGACAATGTGCCTCTTCGTCCTCTGATCCATCCAGAAACGACGAAACGCCCAGACGGTTTGACCGCCTGGGCTGCAATGTTCTTTCTGCTGCTTCTTCAAAGGATCTGATCGTTATGGATGAACTGGGGCCTCATGAGGGCAGTGCCTCTCTCTTTCGCCAGGCAGTCCTTGATACTCTGAACGGAACCGTTCCTGTTTTTGGCGTACTTCAGGCTGCTGACTCGGATTTTTTAGAAGAAATCGCTTCCCATCCTGAGGTACTCGTACTGCAGGTTACAGAAGAAAACAGGGACGATCCTGAGCTTTTAGGAAAAATCTGCTCCTTTTTGCCGCGGCGATTGTGACAGACTATCTTACCGCCGCAAACGCCTCCTCCAAATCCTCGATAATATCGTCAATATGCTCCGTTCCTATAGACAGCCGGATGGTGTTTGGCTTAATTCCCTGCTCTGCCAGTTCTTCCTCTGTCAGCTGGGCGTGTGTGGTAGAAGCCGGATGGATCACCAGCGATTTCACATCTGCCACATTTGCCAGCAGAGAAAACAGCTGCAGATGATCAATAAAGTCCTTTGCTTTCCTGTCATCTCCCTTGATCTCAAAGGTAAAAATGGATCCGCCTCCATTTGGAAAATACTTTTTATACAGACTCTGCTGCTTTAGATCCTGGGATACGGACGGATGGTGAACCCGCTCTACCTGGGGATGGCGGCTTAGATATTCCGCCACCTTAAGGGCATTGTCCACATGGCGCTCTACCCGCAGAGACAGTGTTTCCAGACCCTGAAGGAATAAAAAGGCGTGGAAAGGCGACAGCGTTGCGCCTGTATCCCGCAGAAGAATCGCCCGAATCTTGGTTACAAAGGCCGCGGGGCCGGCTGCTTTGGTAAAGCTGATGCCGTGATAGCTTGGATTAGGTTCTGTAAGAGATGGGAATTTCCCGCTTTCCTCCCAGTCAAACTTCCCGCCGTCCACAATCACTCCGCCGATGGTGGTACCGTGACCGCCGATAAATTTTGTAGCAGAATGCACTACAATATCCGCTCCATGCTCAATGGGCCGCACCAGATATGGGGTCGCAAAGGTGTTGTCTACCACAAGGGGGATCTTATGGGTGTGTGCAATCTCTGCCAGCCGTTCAATATCCACCACATCGGAATTGGGATTTCCCAGAGTCTCCACATGAATGGCCTTGGTATTCTCTTTAATGGCCGCCTCTACTGCCTCATAGTCAAAGGGATCCACAAAAGAGGTGGTGATCCCGTATTCCGGCAGCGTATGGGCAAACAGGTTATAGGTACCTCCGTAAATATTCTTTGCCGCCACAATATGGTCCCCGGCGTGTGCCAGGTTCTGGAATGTATAGGCAATTGCGGCTGCTCCGGATGCCACTGCCAGAGCGGCCGCTCCGCCCTCCAAGGCCGCGATACGCTTTTCAAACACATCCTCTGTGGGATTGGTAAGACGCCCATAAATGTTTCCCGCATCCCTTAAGCCAAACCGTGCCGCCGCGTGATCACAGTTTTTAAACACATAGGAAGACGTCTGATAAATAGGCACCGCCCTTGCATCTGTAGCCGGATCCGGCTGCTCCTGTCCTACATGAAGCTGTAATGTCTCAAATCGAAAGTCTCTCTTCTTAGGGTTCTTCTCTGCCATTTTCATGTCCTCCTCATATCTCCTGCTTCTGGAAACCGTTCCTGCGTGGGGCCTGACGGTTTGCTCTTGCTGCTGTCAAATGATAGGAAAATCATATCATGGTATTTTGCTTTCGTCTAATATACAAAAAAATGAGCCAGTTATAGTTTTTTCCTATAACCAGCTCTTTCATTACTGTACTGTGCGGTATTTGCCGATCTCCTCCAGATACCTCTGCCCCGGCACGCTGACGGCGCTTCCCCTGCGGCAGATATAGCCGATGGTCATTGTTTCCTCCGGGGATGCCTTCCCTCTTTTCAGCGGAACGGCGCAGTAGTCAGATCCGTTTAATTCCTCGCAGATGATCCCTGAGCAAAGCGTATAACCGTTGAGTCCCCTCATAAGATTCAGCATTGTGGCCCGATCATTGGCGCGGATCAGCTGCTTATATTCATATGTGCTTAAGACTTCCTCTGCAAAGTAAAAGGAGTTGTATTTCCCCTGGTCAAAAGCCAGACAGGGATAGCCCTCCAGCTCCTTCAGCCCGATCGACGGACATTCTGCCAGCGGATGCCCCTTCCAGATATATACATAGATCCCGCAGTCAAACAAAGGGTGAAATTCCAGGCCATTCTCTTTAAACAGCTTTGTCAGCACCTTGCGGTTAAAGTCATTGAGATACAGAATCCCGATCTCGCTCCTGCCGTCCTTTACATTCTCCATTACTTCCCATGTTCTGGTTTCATGAACCTCAAATTCATATTCCTCCATACCGAACTGACGAACCATCTCTACGAACGCATGAACCGCAAAGGAATAGTGCTGCATGGACACGCTGAATTTCCGTCGGATATTCTTTTTTTCAATGTATCTGGATTCCAGCAGCCGGTACTGCTCTGTGACCTGCCTTGCGTAGCCCAAAAACTCCTCGCCCTCCGGCGTCGCCAAAACGCCACGGCTGGTTCGTTTAAACAGCTCGATCCCAATCTCCTGCTCCAGTTCCCGGATGGATGCCGACAGGCTGGGCTGGGCGATAAACAGGCTGCGGGCCGCTTCATTCATAGAACCAGTGTCTGCTACCGCAATAGCATATTTCATCTGTGTCAGTGTCATGGAAATGATTCTCCCTTTTTAGATTCCCCTTGCAATCATTTTCCGGAAGGGGCCGCTGATCACCACCGCGATCACCGTAATCACAATATCCTTGGGAATAAAAGCAACCAGGGAATATGCAAATACAGCGCCCAGTGTCATATCCCCTGACAGCGCCGCCCACTGCAGACCGCCGATGATCTCCACTGCCGCAAGGCCCACAAGAGCCAGAAGAATCCTTGCTCCCAGATCTGCCTTCTTGCTTTTAAGTCCCGGCTGTATGCCGCAGAGGGCCGCCATAATCGGCCAGGCCCAGATATACCCTCCCGTCAGCCCCACCAAAGACTTTATGCCGCCGCCAAAATTGGCAAATACCGGAAGGCCCACGGCTCCGATCAGGATATATACAAGCATGGAGCAAAGGCCCAGCCGCCAGCCAAGCACAGCTCCCACTAAAGCTACGCCAAAGACCTGGATCGTCACAGGAACTCCTGTGGGCATTGGGATGGAAAGCTGGGAAATAACAGCCATGACCGCTGCGAACATTCCCGCCAGAACCATTTCCCTGGTGGTAAATAATGAGGCTGCCCCGGCCTTTTTCGCCGGATTGGAAGAAACTGGGTTCATAATCATACACTCCTTTGCACTTAGTCCTTTCCTGATGCTCCGTCACAGGGCGCCGGAACAGGAATCGTTACCAATCTGTTGATTTACAAAGAATGGTATATCACAGGGCGCAGAAATTGTCAACTTATTTTATTTTAAGGTTGACAATCCTCTTCAGTCATTACATGGCAGGCCACTGTGGTAAGAATAATTCCCCAGCTCTGACAAAAGCCGCTCAAACGCCGCAGGACGCAGTACCTTAGACCCTTCTATGATATCATTTATCATATAAAAAACCGTGCTGAGCTTGGCAAGGCACCGGCGCAGCAGGTCAGGCACTGAAGCATTGGAAGCAAGGCTTTTATTCCATGGATTGCACCAGATCTCATGGCGCAGGTTCAGGCTCCAGACCGGATCCTCCACCACGTCTGTTACCATCTTGCTGGAAGCCACGGGATTTTTAAGAAACAGGGACTCAAAAAACTCGATCCGCTCCTTTTTGCGGCTGTTGGGATCTGCCAGGGTACGGCAGCCAAACCGGAGGGCCAGGATTGAACGGTGCACCATCCCGGCAGTGACCTGGTAATGGTTCTTGCTGCTTAAGGGATAAAAGGCATCATTGATACAGGCCGAGAGGAAGGATGAAATAAACTGTGTCTCCATACCGTTTAAGCAGATGGTGGCTGCCTGATTAAACTGGGACGGCTTTTTCTTTTTATATTTCTTTAAAAGCAGCGCGTCAATATCATTCTCCAGCTTGGCATGAAGCCCATGGTAGTAACCTCCGGGGTTCTGGATATCGTAGCCGATCCGCCCGTAGACGTAGGGATGGCAGATGGAATCCCCGACGTAGTGGCAGATAAAACCGCAGAGAAACGCCATCCCCTCTTCCTTCTGCTGCTTAGACTGGATTCGTGAAAGACGGTCAAAAGCGCAGCGAAAAAAATCATTTACATGATGCTCATGCATATACGAGCCTACATTTCGATGATCTCTGTAGCGCAGAATGGGAAAATTATAAAAAAACATATCCGGCCCCTGGAGGCCCAGCTGATAGAGCCATCGATATTTTGTAATAACAAATTTCAGATAGTTCTGCGGAAGGTCGTTATATGCTTTCATTCCTAATATATAATGGGTAGTAAAGCCCGGCATAGGACACCTCTTTTCTCCTGCCCCAGGCAGTGATTGTTTTTGCTCATTTTATCATATTTTACACGGAAATGCGAGGAGCAATTCGCAAAATGGCAGGGCAGCTCCATCCCTTAAATGATGCTCCATACTTCCTTAGCATACTTTTCGGTTCACCAGAATAGACAATATAGAGCAGCCTGCAGAAAGCAGGCGTTTGCTTTTCAGGTCAGGAGGATGTTTATGAAATGGTTAGAGCAGGCTCACCGGATGGTCTGGGGGCCATGGACCCTGGGTATTTTTCTGGGTACAGGTCTTTTTCTTACGGTAAAATGCCGTTTTTTCCAGTTCAGAGGTTTTTTCTTCTGGTGGCGTTCCACCGTGGGAAGCCTGTTTAAAAGCCAGGATAATGACCCCTGTAAAAAAACGCAGAAAAATCCCCCGCACAGCCGGGAAACCATCAGCCAGTTTCAGTCGGTGTGCACTGCTCTGGCGGCCACGGTAGGCACGGGAAACATCGCCGGGGTAGCCACCGCCCTTACCGCCGGCGGGCCAGGCGCTCTGTTCTGGATGTGGGTATCCGCTTTTATCGGGATGATCACTGCCTATGCAGAAACCAGCTTAGGGATCCGCTACCGCTGCCGGGACGCTGCCGGACGCTTCGTCTGCGGCCCCTTTTTATATATGGAGAGAGGGCTGAATGTACCTTTTTTAGGAATCCTTTACAGCTTTCTCTGCCTGATGTGTTCCCTCGGCATGGGAAGCATGGTTCAGGCCAATTCCGCCGTCTCTGCCGTCTCCTTTACCTGGAAGCTTCCGCTGTGGCTTGCGGGCCTTATATTTGCCATTCTCACCGCAGCCGTGATCCGCGGGGGAATCGGACGAATCGGTCATGTGGCGGAGCGCATGGTTCCTGCAGCGGCAGGGATCTATATTATTTTTTCCCTTATTGTGATTCTCTCCTGCCTTCCTGTCCTTCCTCAGGTCATAAAGCACATTCTTTCGTCTGCTTTTGAGTTTAAAGCTGCGGCAGGAGGGACAGCGGGTTTTGCTGTCAGCCGCAGCCTGCGCTATGGCATCGCAAGAGGTGTGTTTTCCAACGAAGCCGGTCTTGGAACTCTGGCCATCCTCCACGGCCCTGCCGAACACACAACGCCTCATGAGCAGGGTATGTGGGCCATGTTTGAAGTGTTCTTTGACACGGTGATCCTCTGCACTCTTACAGCCCTTGTGATCCTCTGCATAACGGAAACCGGAGGTTTGGGGCTGGAGGCAATCCCCTATCAGGGTTCTGCCCTGGCCGCCTGGGCCTTCAAAAGCCGTCTGGGACCTGGGGGAGAGTATCTGATCAGCGCCTCCATCGCCGTCTTTGCCTTTGCCACCGTTATCGCCTGGTTTTACCTTGGAAAACAGGCTGCGGCTTATCTCAGTTCCCGCCGTTGCCTTCCCGGCCTGTTTGCAGACTGGCTCTATCCCATCCTCTTTTTAACCGCCGTAGCCGCCGGAAGCCTGATCCGCTCCGAATCAGTCTGGCTCTTCTCCGACCTGTGGAACGGCCTCATGGCCTTTCCCAACCTCACTGCCCTGCTGTTTTTATCCGGTGAAATCTCCCTTCCCGCAGGATGGCGCCATCCTGCATCCGGCGATTAAACAAAAGAGCCTCCAAAACGCATCCAATAACAGAAAAAACGCATCACCTGACGATGATACGTTCTTCCCGGAAAAAAGTATTATTAAAAGGGAGGAGAGCTGATAATTACTTATCAGCTCGAGTATTATGAAAAAAATCTTGTAAGCATATTGGGGATAGACGACTTCTTGTCTCTCATCTACGGTTAAAGTATACCCGCCAAAGATGAAGAAAAGATGTTCATTGTGTAAAAGCTTTTTGAATGATTTATGAACAGAATATGAATGAGCAAACAGACTCTACTCAATCACCTGATCCCCGTCCTTTGTGCAGAAGTAGGTCTTTACTCCAAGCCGTACCATCCAGTTTCGGGTCTCCTGGGTTTTCCAGGAGCCGCTGCCTGCACCGCCGCCATTATCATTATCCCACAGCCACTGTGGAGTAGGCCAGAGGCAGACCGAAGGACGCAGCGCCTTGTAGACCTCGTAGTCCACACCGTTCTGGCCATGGTGGGCCATCTGAACCATGGTGCACTTTAATGCCCCCAGATCCACGTTTGCCATCAGGTTTTCACCTCCGGCACTGGCCATGTCGCCCAGAAACACCACATTAGTTCCGTTTAAGGATACCAGATATGCCACGCTGCTGTTGTTTACAAAGTCATTACTTGCCTTAAAGGCCTGATTCAGAACCTGAATCTTTGCAGGCCCCGCATCAATTACCTGACCCGCCGTAATATCGCCGTGAAGGACTGAAGGGGATACCTTTGCAAATCCCTCTTTTAAATAGGATACCATCGCTGCCACCTGGGCATCCTTTTCCTGATACCAGCTGTCCTCCAGGAAGGAATAGTAAATGCCGTCAATGGTGATCTCCGTGCTGTGGTTGTGAAGAATATCCGCCAGAGCGCCCACATGGTCGGAATCGGGATGAGTGATCAGCCAGGCCGCCACATGGCCGCCCTTCTGTTTGATCTGATCCAGAACATAGGCACTGTTTTCCTTCCAGCCGCCGTCCACTACAATGAGCCCGCCGGCTCCGTTTTCAATGATCACTGCCAGCTGCTGAGCTTTGGTGTCATGGTTTGCCAGCATGGTCAGCCGCCCTGCTCCAAAATAGGAGGACGAATCCGTCACAGGGGTGGAAACCGAACCAAAGGCTGCCGTCACCGCAGGGCTGCTTTGTACGGCCTGATCCGAACCGCCTTCTGTCTGGGAGCTGCTGATTACGATCTTTGAAGGTGAATTTAATGACTGCGCGCCAAAGCTGGTGAAACTCCCCTCTCCGGCTGTCATCAGCAGCAGGGCAGCCATCATGCCGGCAGCACAGCGTTTCCAATATCGGTCGATCCTTGTCATGGCTTATGCCTCCTTACTGTTTTACAGGTTCAAGCGCTCTGCGGTCTCCTGCTTTTAACGTGTCATTGATAATATAAGCGGACGTATCTCCCTCCTGATCATATGGGAATACCTGTACCAGGGCGTCATGCTCATCAAAAAAGCTTCCGTAGCTTGTGGTATAGCCGTCACTGTTCTCCTCCGGAGCCGTATAGTAAAAATTCTGGGTAGACACAGAGGTTCCGATGGTAGCCAGCACATCCTGGGCATAAGCTACAGCTACATCCGCTGTCGTCTGATGAGACACCGGCAGAAGGACGGTCAGCACTCCGGTACTGTCATCATAGCGTACATCCAAATCCATTACATAGTCAGCAAAAGGGCCATACGGCTCCATGTACTGATCCCGTAAATCCTCTCTTACCTCAGTCCAGTCGATCTTGATATCTTCATTGATCTCTGTATCCGGCTGTCCATCCTCCGCTCTTGTACCGCCCTCCGGTGATACAATATTGCTCTTGGTGCATCCGCTTAAAAGGGATACGGCAGCCAGAAGGACCAGAGACATCTTTTTCCAGTTAAACATTTCAAAAACCTCCTTTGATTATAACGTTACTATTATAACGGACAAACGGATTTTTTAACAGACTTTTTTTCTTACAAAATTGTTACACCCACGAATATATCTTCTGTATGCCGTCCCATATCTTTTGAAAAATCCCTCTTGCAATTTTCATGTTTCAATGGTATCATGTTCAATATATTTATATTTTAATTATTTTTGAACAAAAAGGAGGCTGTCATTTTGAATACCAACCATAAAATCCGCTCGATGAAAAACGAGCTTTTCAAAGAACTGGACTGGACATCCACTCTTGTCCCCTTTATTTGTATCGCGCTGCTTTGCGTCCTGTTTGTCCTTTTTCCGGAAGGCTCCTCTGCCTTCTTAAATTCCATCCGGTTCTTTCTGGGAGACCGGTTCGGAAGTTTCTATCTGTTAATGGGCCTGGGCGCCCTGATCTGTTCCCTCTACGCCGCATTTTCCCGTTTTGGCTCTATCCGCCTGGGAGACCTTGAAAAGCCTCAGTACACGAACCTGCAGTGGGGATCTATGATGTTTACTGCCGGGCTGGCTGCGGATATTCTCTTTTACTCCCTCTGTGAATGGATGCTTTATGCCGATGAGCCCCATATTTCCGATATGGGAACGGTTCAGGACTGGGCTTCTGTATATCCTCTCTTTCACTGGGGCCCTATCCCCTGGAGCTTTTATATCATCCTGGCTGTGGCCTTCGGCTTCATGCTCCATGTACGTCGGCGCAGCCGCCAGAAATACTCGGAAGCCTGCCGTCCCCTTCTTGGAAAAAAGGTAGACGGACCCTTGGGACGGCTCATTGACCTGACTGCGGTATTTGCCCTTTTAGCAGGTACGGCCACGACCTTCTCCCTGGCTACTCCCCTGCTGTCCATGGCTTTAAGCCGTGTATTCCACCTGCCTGAGACACCGGCTCTTACCATCGCTATCCTGGTGGTAATCTGTGCTGTATACACCCTGGCCGTATACTTTGGGATGAAGGGCGTAGCGCGGCTGGCCTCCTCCTGCGTGGCTCTTTTCTTCCTTCTTCTGGCTTACTTTCTGCTGGGGGGCGGCGAGGCCCAGTACATCATCGAAACCGGCATCAGTGCCATCGGAAACCTGACCCAGAACTTTATCTCCATGGCTACCTGGACAGATGCCCTGCGCACCTCCTCATTTCCCCAAAACTGGACGATCTTCTACTGGGCATACTGGATGGTATGGTGTGTGGCTACTCCATTTTTCATCGGTTCCATCAGCAAAGGCCGTACCATCCGCCAGACAGTTCTGGGAGGCTATTTCTTCGGACTGTCCGGCACCTTTACCTCCTTTATCATCCTTGGAAATTACGGCCTTTCCCTGCAGATGCACGGGAAGGCAGACCTGATGGCCATTTACAGGCAGTCCCAGGATCTTTATACTGCCATTATGGCAATTTTTGATACCATGCCTGCCGCTAAGGCCGGCCTTCTCCTTCTGGCGCTCACCATGATTGCCTTTTACGCTACGACCTTTGACGCACTGACCATGGTGGCTGCGTCCTACTCCTGCCGTTCCTCACAGGAAAAGAAGGAACCCGGACGCTTTATTAAGCTGTTCTGGGCTATTACCTTAATGCTGCTCCCCATTGCGCTGATCTTTTCAGAAAAGTCCATGAACAATCTTCAGACCGTGTCCATCATTGCGGCCTTTCCCATTGGATTTATCATCATTCTCATCGTATGGAGCTTCTTTAAAGACGCAGGCGCTTACCTGAACGAACATAAATAGGATCCGTACAACTGCAAACAGGAGGCCCGGTCATCCGGCCTCCTGTTATTCTGTACTGTGCATGAAACGTTACACTTCCTTATCCGTTGGTATCCTTCCAGAGGATCGTATGTATACGGCTTTCTGCTGCATTCTCATCGCTCCCCTTAAAGCAGAACGTCAGAAATCCCCACATATTCAGCCTCTTCATCTCATCATAGCGCTTTAAATTTGCTGTCGTATTATCATTGGTCACAAAGATGTCACAATCAAACTGATTCGCCGTCTGAATCAGGTAAGAAATCGGAATGGGGTTGCACCCTCCCTTTCTTATGTCCATACGCCGTGTTACCATAGGCTCACCTCGATTCACCAAAAACAAAAACGCAGGTTATATTCCTCCTTTAAACTATGATATATTCCCCTTTCCGGTTATATATGATACCGGCCTCAAAGGATAAATCCCCCGGCGCAGGCTTACCCGCGAAGCAAAATACCCTTTGACCTTAACATCATAATATCACCCTGTCACAATAAATTCAATGTATAAATCACTATTTTTGTGCATTTTTAAAGATCCCGGAAACAGGCTGTACGTTTCCGGGATCTGTTTTTGTCTAAATTACAGATTCTGATATTTGAGATCACTCAACCGATACCGCCACGCCGGCAACGGCCCAGTTATAGTTCTGAATCGCCTGCTGCAGATCCAGATCCGCGCACCGGTAACCCGACTCTGCGGTCAGCCATGCCAGTTCCTGCTGGAGATACTGGATCTGGCTCAGGCTTCCGTTCTGTTTCTGGATCTGAGCCGCGCTCCAGGCCATTTTCCCGTTTTCATAGGCCGTTTTGGCCGACTCGTAGGCAGACTGCTTTTCCAGTATCTGGTCATACAGGGCCTGAATATCCGAGCGAACTGTATTTTCTGAATATTCCACATTTCTCAGCCGATTCTCCGTCTGGGTCGTGGTCTTTGTCGTCCGGGACTGAAAATCCGTCATTCCGCCGCCGGTGGAGCTTCGCAGGCTGATCAGGCTATAGTTGTTGTTTACAGCCCTCTCCTTGTCTGCATTTACGTCAATGGAATCAATGACCGATGGGTCGGCTGCAGGGACGGTGCCAAAGGCGACTTCGAGTGCAGGATCATAACCGGTAAAGCTGCACAGGAGTTTTCTGATCTGCTCTATTCCCGCATCCAGGCTGCTTAGCTGGGACTGGGATGAAGAAAGGGAGGCAGCGGCCGAGAGGACGTCTCCGTCTACAGCCATGCCCTGAGCCTGCATGGTATCCTGAAGGCTTTTTGCTGTCTGAGCCAGTTCTACGCCCTTGGCCGCCATGGCCCGTTTGGACTGCAGCTGCTCATACTGATTCATCATGGACTGGACATTCATAATCAGCGCATTGGCCTGACGGTCTACCTGACGCTCTGTAGTGGAGGTTTTCTTTAAGGTCTGTCCCATCATGGATGCTGCGTTTCTCATCTGTCTGGCTGTCTTGCGCAGCGCCTTGGCGGTAGCCTGGGAAACCATCTGATCCATTCCTGTCTGCTCCTTGGCCATATCCTCGGCCGCATCCGCCTGGGAGATGAGATCATCGGCCATAACCCGCTCATTGACTGCAATATCCGCCTGATCGTTTACCATCCCCTTTGCCATATCATAGGCGCTTTTTATGGGTGCGTAATAATTCTTTACACGGCCCTCGATCTCATCATAATCCAACTGTCCATCCTGAAGCCGCTGTTCCTCCTGGGTATAGGCCTGATCCGGCTGATTTGTATCCGCCAGAACGTTGAACGGCCCTGCGGCAGCCAGCAAAAGGCTCAAAGATGCGGCGGCACTCCGCCTGATAAACGCTGTTTTCATCTTACATTTCTCCTTTTATGAATAGGGTTCTCCTCAACACTCAAACCTATGCCGCGTGGTCAGTTGGAGGTGGTCAGTCCCTTTACGTTCCAGTCATATCCCTCCAGCGCCAGAAGAAGCTGGAGTTTCTTGGTGTTTACGTCATTTTCCGCTGCCGTGCAGGCATTGGAGGCCGTCTGATACTGAAGGCTGGTGCTCTGTCCCGCTGCCAGACTCGCAGCCGCCTTGCTTAAATCAGACTGAGCTACTGCCAGCTGGGACTGAGCGGCATTTAAAGCGTCTCTTGCCGTAAGGACGGTATTGTACTGGGTCTTTAAGGAACGCACTGCCGTATCCTTCGCATTCTGGATGGCAGCCTGGTTAGACTCAATCAGGTCCTGACTGGTGAGGTTCCCTGCCTTTTTCTCATAATATTTCACATCATAGTTATTGGAAACAGCCGTCTGGGCGTCTGCATCAGGATCCAGGCTGTCAATCCGGGACAGATCCGGCTCCGGAACGGAACGGATCTCCGGCTGGGCATCCGCACTCCAGCCAAGCATAAGACACAGGTTTCTGTGTACGTTTTCCTGGCTCTTTTTCGCCGATAAAATGGCTGTATCCTGATCCTGCAGGCTCTTTTTAGCCGTAAGCACATCCATCTGGGTAGCCATTCCGGCAGCTGCCTGGGCCTGGGTGAATTCATACTGAGTCTGAAGAAGTTTTCTGGAATTTTCCAGATCCGTAATGTTGTACCGGGCCTGCTCTAATGAGATCATCATCTGCTGGGCCTGGTAAGCCAGCTTAGCCTCCTGCTGGTCATACTGGATCTTTTCCATATCCGCATCCTGATAATTATTATCCGCCGACTTGGTGAGCAGGCCGGCAGAGAAACGCAGAGACGCCCAGGTCACATCATCATCGGCGGCATCCGCCTGATCCCAGATATCATCAATATCGCTCATATACTGGTCATATACATCATTTAGATCCTTCCCCTTCTGGTCCTTATAGGCAGAGCGGTTGCTGCGGACCGTAGGGTTATATTCATGGATCAGGTCTGCCAGCTCGCCGTACTCCATCACATTATCTCTGAGAGAAGCCCATTTATCCGCCGTATAGGCAAATTCCGGGCTGAGATCCTTATTATAATCCGGGGCGGGCGCTTCCGGCGCCTGATAGGTATTATCATCCGGGCTGTTAGCTGCAGCCAGCGCATTCATTGGAAAAGACACAGCTAAAAGAGCCGCTGTCATGGCTGCCATACGGCGGGCGGGCATCCTTTTTTTTCTGTTTTTTTTTGTGGACGTAGC